>Ga0316209_1001008_pt1 | contig 34834 bp, 29 predicted proteins | sample 6monopyrite_MG_FD_204945 | JGI IMG/M metagenome (GOLD analysis project Ga0316209, IMG submission 204945) | Microbial mat bacterial communities from mineral coupon in-situ incubated in ocean water Damariscotta River, Maine, United States -... | ecosystem: Environmental > Aquatic > Marine >...
CTGCTCCACAACAAGCGCAGCAACAATACAATGCGCCTCAAGGACAGCAGCCACAGCAACAAGCTCCTCAACAGCAAGCAGCACCAGCAATGAGCGGTGGTGATTTTGATGATGATATTCCGTTCTAAGGATTACCTTAGTCTATAATGTAAAATATAGTTACTTATATTATTGTTCTCGAAGGTTTTTAATATAAAGGTTTACATGATAGATAGAAAATTGTGTAAACTTTTTTTATGCCTCAAATTTGGTTATTGAGTACCTGGAATATTTGTAAGCTTTTTAAAGAAACTCACAATGAACCTCTATTAAGGTTCACTGTGAATTCTTTATTGTTTACCATGATTTGTAAGGTAGGAACTTACCGTTTAATGTAACAACGACACGATCGCCGGCAGGATTTTCTTCTTTATCGATATTCATCGTAAAGTCGATGGCGCTCATAATGCCATCGCCAAATTTTTCATGAATTAGTTCTTTGATGGTTTCACCGTAAACGCCAACAATTTCATACCAACGGTATATGACAGGATCAGTTGGCACCATTTGATCCCATTTTTTATTTGGAAAATCTTGTAACGCAGATGATAGTTCTGTATCGATTCCAAGTATATCTGCAACACTATCAGCTTCTGCTTTCTCCAGGTGATTCATACCCAAACAAGCAGAGCAGGTATATTCCGGAGAGAGTCCAGCTTTTTCTGCGATTGCGCTCCAGCTAAGATCTTTTTCTTTCTTAACTGCCAGAATGATTTCTTTCATTTCACTTTTATTCATGTTCAGTTCCTATATTAATAGTCGTTAGTTGAAAACGTTTTAGTTAGCCTGCCTATGTGATAGCAAGTGTAGTGCCAGAGTAAAAATTATTTTTAAATTCAATAAGTTGTGATTACATTGCTTCGTTCTGGTGCGAATATCCCTGTTTTTGTCTGAATTGTCTGACAATGTCGTCATTGACTTGCATTACTGTGCTTAAATTGTTTTAAAAAAATAAATTTTTATTATGAAATCAAGTAGATAATGATAGTGGCATGATCACTGCAATACCTTGAATGTAACTAAATTGAGGAATTGTAATGAGCGCTAATCTCAGCATTGACTACATCAGCCATACCTTTAAAGGTCAACCTGCTCCTACCCTGGAAGACATCGCGATAACGATAGCTCCGGGTGAAAAAATTGCATTAATCGGACGCAGTGGTTGCGGTAAATCAACTCTGCTACATATGCTTGCAGGATTGCTTATGCCAAGTGATGGTTGCGTACGGATCAATGGTCACCAGGTCAGTCGACCCAGTGCGAAATGGAACATGATGTTTCAAAAGCCTTCACTCTATCCCTGGATGGATGTTCAGGAAAATGTCGCTTTAGGTTTAACCCTGGCCGGAATTAAAGATCCTGAAAAAGTTGCAGGCTTACTGGAGCTGGTGAACCTTGAAGAAAAAGCGAATGCGAATGTGCAAAGTCTTTCTGGTGGACAACAACAACGTGTTGCCCTTGCGCGCTCTTTAGCAACAACCCCTGAACTCTTATTACTTGATGAACCTTTCTCGGCGCTTGATGCATTTACCCGTTCATCTTTGCAGGATGAAGTGAGTCTTATTGTAGCGAAGCAGGATCTGACAATGGTAATCGTAACGCATGACATTGAAGAAGCGGCCGCAATGGCAGATCGCGTTTTAATTATGTCTGCGAATCCTGGACGTATTGTCGGTGAAGTACATATCAATCTTCCGTTTCCACGAGATCGTTCATCAGAAGAATTTAGTCGTGAACGTGAAACATTAATGAAAACATTTGATGAACTGGTTGGTAACAGTTCTGTTGCACCGTTCGAAAAAAAAGAACGCACTAACAAAAGTAAGCAAGTGGCTGCTTAAGACATTTGAAATAAAACATAATTCCTGTAACCAACTCAACGTAAAAGGTAATCGCTATGAGTAAAGATAAAGATGATGAACTGGATTATTTGCAAAAGCATGAAATGAATCGCCGTGACTTTATACTTGATATGTTAGCCATGGGTGGACTGGCTGCAGGTATGACTTTACCGGGTATGAGTCTGGCAAATATGACGCCACCAGATGATGAAGTCGTGCGTATTGGTTACCTGCCGATTACAGATGCAACGGCATTATTAGTTGCGCATGGTATGGGATTTTTTGAAGATGAAGGTTTGAAATCAGAAAAACCGACATTAATACGTGGCTGGTCTCCGCTGGTTGAAGGTTTTGCTGCTGGCAAATTTAACCTGGTGCACTTGTTAAAACCGATCCCAGTCTGGATGCGTTATAACAACCAGTTCCCGGTTAAAGTTATGTCATGGGCACATATCAATGGTTCAGCATTGGTTGTCGGTAAGCATGTTGATGCAGAAGATTTTAAAGATCTCGGCGGAAAACAGATAGCCGTACCGTACTGGTACTCAATGCACAATATTGTTTTACAAATGGGACTGCGTAGTGCGGGACTTAAACCGGTCATTAAAGATCAAACTGCAAAACTTGCTGCAGATGAAGTTAACCTGATGATTATGCCTCCACCCGATATGCCACCTGCATTAGCAGCGAAAAAAATTGACGCTTTCATTGTTGCTGAACCATTTAATGCTTTTGGTGAAATGAAAGCCGGCGGCAAGATCATGCGCTTTACTGGAGACATGTGGAAAAACCATCCATGCTGCGTAGTCTGTATGAATGAAAATACGGTGAAGGCCAAACCTGAATGGACACAAAAAGTCATGAACGCGATTGTTCGTGCTGAAGTTTATGCACAGGAAAACAAGGCCGAGGTTGCCATGATGATGTCGCGTGATGGTAAAAAATATTTACCGATGCCAGGCAAAGCAGTGGTTCGTGCTATGACTGATTACGATGAAGGTCACTATGCCAAACCACATGCCATTCGTAATAAGAGTGAATTTGGCAATGGCCGGATTGATTTCTCTCCGTACCCATATCCTTCGGCGACCGAGATGATTGTCGAAGCCATGAACGACACGCTCGTGGGTGGTGAGAAAACATTCTTAAAAGGCCTCGATCCTAAATTTGTTGCCAAGGACCTGGTTGACTATAAACACGTGGAAGCCGCGATGGCGAAATATAAAGGCTGGGAAAAAGCGCCGGGTGTTGATCCTGCTAACCCATTTTCTCGCAAGGAAATCGTTAAGATATGAGTACCGAGCTGAATGCATCTAACACTTACTATGCTGCTAAAACAGGCGGCATAGAGTGGATGAGTATATTTAAAAAAGTTATGCAAAACGGTGGCTACTCTGCAATTGGTATTTTTTGTTTACTGCTTGCATGGTGGGTAGGTGGCTGGATGATTGCGAATAATCCAGACACTGCTTCCTTTGCTGACTTCGCACCTGAGCCTGCATTTGCCCGCTTGGTAGATTTAGTTCAATCAGGCGCGGTAATAACGGCGATTGTTCCGAGTATCGAACGTATCGGCCTGGGATTATTATGGGCCGTGGTGATAGGTGTACCGGTGGGAGTGGCAATTGGTTTGTATGCCAGCCTGCGAGACGTCACTCATATCCCATTCCAGTTTTTACGCATGATAAGTCCATTAGCCTGGATGCCGATTGCAGTATTGGCTTTTTCTACCTGGAATTCAGCGATTGTATTTCTTATAACAGTAGCCGCGATATGGCCGATTCTTTTTTCCACTGCACAGGGAGTACGCCGAATCGATCCTTTGTGGTTTAAAGTTTCGCGTAACCTTGGTGCAGATGGTTTACAAATGTTACGCAGAATTATTATGCCCGCTATTGGTCAGGATATTTTTGCTGGTATTCGTCTTGCGGTAGGCGTGGCATGGATTGTGTTGGTGCCGGCAGAATATCTTGGTGTAACAAGTGGACTGGGTTATGCAATTAACGATGCACGTGACACTTTGGAATACGACACGCTTGCCGCGATGGTTGTTGTAATTGGTGTGCTTGGATATTTTCTTGATGGTATCTGCGTTAAGCTGATTCAAAAATTCAGCTGGCATCAACAGGATTAAAATATTCAAAGCATAAAACTGCGATAAGGGATAACGTATTAAAAATGTATAAGACAAAAGATGGTAACAAGGACATCGCCCCTGTATGTTTATCTATACCTCTTCAGCGCACTTTTTAAGTGCGCTGTCACCGATTATTACTTCGTTTACTAAGCTCATAACACCAGTAATTGCTTTAATCTCCAGTGTTTATTAACGTTTTCACAACTTGGCCATGCTATTGCATAGTAATAGTGATTGTCGACAATGTCAGGAATAGTGAATGTCTAAAATTAGTGAAGAGATGGCGATTGATTCTGAATTGCTGGTTGTGCAACAGGCAGCGCGTTTAATTACGCAGTCAGCTGATCCGGTTCCCGCGATTCAGGGTATCCTGCGTTTGTTGTCAGAATTGTTAGGCTTAAACCGTGGCCGTGTCGTGTTGCCAAACAAAGAAAGCGGACGTTTAGAAATCAAGTACGCCTATGGGCTGACTGATGTCGAACGTAATAAAGGGCAGTATGAACTTGGAGAGGGTGTTACGGGTCGCGTATACGAGACAGCTCAACTGGCTTTGATCCAGAATATAGATGAAGAACCTACTTATCTTACCCGTGCGGTTGATCGTGTTAATTTACCTAACGAAGCAGTCGCTTACCTGGCTATCCCTATAATACTTGATGAACTACCGGTTGGTGTTTTAGCCGTGCATCGCTTGCGTAGTCGTGACCGTCAATTTCAGCGTGATTTATCTTTATTACAGGTTATTGCGACGTTTATTGGACAGGTATTGCGGGTTAAAGAATTGATCTCTGAACGAACAGCTCACCTGTTATCCGAAAATAAACTGCTGCGAAACAAACTTGAAGGCAAAGGTGCGCAATACGGTATCTTTGGTGAAAGTCCTGCTTTAAAACGTGCTATTGAACAGGCCTTGCAAGTCGTTAAGACTGATACGACAGTTTTACTACTTGGTGAATCAGGTACGGGTAAAGAGCGTTTTGCGCGCATGCAACATATTGCAAGTGAACGTGCTTCAGGGCCTTTTGTTGCTATTAACTGCGGAGCGATCCCAGCCAATCTGATTGAATCTGAATTATTCGGTCATGAAAAGGGTGCCTTCACCGGGGCAACCACAGCAAAGAAAGGTAAGATAGAACTTGCAAATGGCGGTACGCTATTTTTAGATGAAATCGGTGATCTCGATTTGGATCTACAAACCAAGTTGTTAAAAGTATTAGAGGATCGTGAGATCCAACGCGTCGGTAGTATCAGGTCAATACCGGTCGACTTGCGTATTGTTGCTGCGACGCATCAGAACTTGCAAGTAGCAGTAAATGAAAATCGTTTCCGGCTCGATCTTTTCTATCGACTTAATGTTTTTCCAATTCGCTTGCCAGCCTTACGAGCGCGCCAGGGTGATGTCTCAATTCTTGCTCGTCACTTTTTAAATGGGGCAAATGAAGACTATGGACGCAACGTTGTTTTTGGTCCAGGAAGCCTGGAACAACTCGAGTCATACTTATGGCCAGGTAATATTCGCCAGTTGGAAAACTTGGTAAAACGTGCAGTCTTGTTATGTGGAGAGACAGTGATTAGCCGTGAGCTTGTAGCACAAATTCTTGCTGAAGAAGGTGGAATTTCTTCACCCTTAGTAACAGAAAGCAAAAGACAAGACGTCAGTTCGCCTACACAATATAATGTTCAACCGGTTTACTCACCACCACCTATCGCACCGGTTTCTCAGCCACTTAATATCGATCACGGAATGCGTCCTTATGCCAGGGTAAATGATAGCGAGGTTGGGCAAATCGTGAATGCACTCAAACTAAACTATGGTAATAAAACCCGTGCTGCGATTAGCCTTGGATTAACACCCCGGCAGTTACGTTACCGTATGAAGAAGTTAGAGATCACTGAATTTTAAAGTTACCCCGTAAGCTATTCAGTAACGTATTTATAAGATGGGCAATACAAAATATTTTGTATTGTGAATGATCTGAAAATTCATCTAATCAAAACCAATAGCGACATTTTTTCAATAAAGTGACAATGTGTTTTTAGATTGTCGACATTGTCGACAATCTAGTTAATAAAATATACTAAATATCACATAAGTTTTTGAAAATACTAACAAAAACATATCTGGCACATGCATTGCTATCTCTAAGTTATATCAATTAATTTTTATATAACCTTGGAGAGAAACACATGAGCACCACACAACAAACAATTGCTAAATCAATGAGCTGTTTACGTCCCCTTGATGCGGATGGTCTTAGCGCACTCGGTGAAAAAGGTAAGGCTAATCCTGACACGGTCGTGACCCTTAAAGCTAAAACTATTTGCGAAGGTCAATTCCGTATGCAGACTTATGTTCGTGATCTGGAACCGATGCTAATTGATGAGCCACCCCATTTATTGGGCGAAGATAATGCACCAAATCCGTCAGAAGCACTTCTTGCAACTTTAGGTGCTTGTTTGGCAGTTGGTGTGCATGCTAATGCAACGGCTCAAGGGATTAAATTAACCAAGCTTGAACTGGAACTCGAAGGTGAGATTAACGTGACTGCGGTATGGGGTACGGGTGATACCGATGAAGCAAAGACACTCGGTTTTTCTGCAGTACGAGTGAAAGTTAATGCTGAAGGTGATGCGCCACAAGAACAGATTGATGAAATTATTTCTCATTCAAATGTCTGGTCTCCGGTTGCTAACACTTTACGAAATAACGTAGCCCTAGAGGTAACGTCGGCTTAAGCAGCGTATTGAAGAGGAGTATTTTAAATGAGTAACCATACAGCCAGCTATCCGACCCCACCTTTAGCGTTAGATGAACTTTTATCGGCTAGCCAAACAATTATTGATGAGGAGCTGAAGCCTTTAACCGTCAGTATAGATATTGATGGCGTGTACCCAGAACAGGTGTTAAAGAACCTGGGTAAGATTGGTGTCTTTAATCAACATTTGCCCGCTATCCGTGATAATGGTCTGGCTGATATGGGGGCGGCTATTCAGGCAATGGCAGCAGTTTCACATGAGTGTATGTCGACCGGCTTTACCATGTGGTGCCAGGACACTTGCGCCTGGTATTTACAAAACGCTGCTAATCCTACCGTGCGCGAAAACTGGTTACCAAAAGTTGCCAGTGGTGAAGTACTCGCGGGCACGGGTATGTCCAATCCCATGAAAGCATTTGCAGGAATAGAAGAGCTACGTCTCAAGGGTAAAAAAGTTGAGGGTGGATACATTGTTAATGGTTCATTGCCCTGGGTCTCTAACCTTGGCGAAGATCATGTTTTCGGTACACAGTTTGAATTAGAAGGCAGTGCAGGTAAGTCAGTGATGGCACTGGTTGATTGTCAGAGTGAAGGATTTACCCTACGCCTTTCAGCTCATTTTACTGCACTTGAAGGCACGCGTACTTTTGCCTGTATTTTTGAAAATGTCTTTATTCCTGATGACATGATTATCGATGAAGATGGTGCAGCCTTTCTTAAACGAGTTCGCTCTGGAATCGTTTTATTACAGTTTGGAATGGGTGCGGGTAATATTCAATCTTGTATTGATTTATGTCGCGATGTTGAGCCGTTACTTGGGCACGTTAATGCTTATCTGGATGATCGTCCGGATGAACTACAGGATGAACTCGATGATTTAGTTGATGCAGTACTTGCTTTAGCCGAGGAACCGTTTGAAAGCTCCGATGAATTTTTCCAGGACTTGTTACAACTACGTTTAGGGGCTGGTGAATTAGCGTTGCGTGCATCGCAGTCGGCAATGTTACATACCGGCGCCAAGGGTTATTTAAAGTCAGCACCGGCGCAGAGAAAATTACGTGAATCATACTTTGTTGCCATCGTTACGCCGGCGATTAAACACTTGCGTAAAGAACTGGATCGCCTGGCAAATGCTGCCTAGCTAAGTAGCAATGATAAAAAACAGGAAAGGGTGTTTTCCCTTTTCATTTTAGATTAATTCAAGAGAGTATTATGAAGACATTTACAACTCCACTCACAGTTGATGAAGCAATTGAAAAACTTTTGTCCGGTGTTGAAGCTGAAGGCATGCGTATCGTCGCTCATATCAATGGCCAGGCAAATGCAGCCAAGATAGGTCAGACGGTTCCCGCTGACCAGATACTGGAAATATTCCGTCCTGATTTTGCTATTAAAGTCTGGAAAGCATGCAAAGCGGCAGGTCATGATATCCCGTTAAGAATCCATGTCTACGAAGAACAGCGTGTAACAAAAGTTGCCTGTCGTATGCCGAGTGAAACTTTTGCCTTGTTTGAATCTGACGAACTGATGCAAGTCGCTAAAGAACTCGATGTTATATTCAGCAATATCCTCGGTTTTGTAATGGGGGCTTAAGATGAATAGTACTGCTTATAAGCGCTGGATATGTGATGCCTGTGGTTACATTTATGATGAAGCAAAAGGTGATCCTGCCGATGGATTAGCACCGGGCACCCGTTATGAAGATATTCCAGATGACTGGCAATGCCCGCTTTGTGGACTGATGAAAAGTGATTTGCGTCTTTTACCAGATACACCGGCAGTACCCGCTTCAAAAACGAAATCTTTTAAAACAGCAGGCAGCAAATCACGTGGTGGCAGTGATTACGTAGTGATCATTGGTGCTGGTATGGCAGGGTGGTCTGTTGCTGATGCCATTCGCCAGCGAGATCCCGAGCGACCAATTCTTTTGGTGAGTGCGTGTAAAGGACAGGTTTATACCAAGCCGTCTATATCCCTGGCCATTTCACAAGGGCGCAGTGCCGATGACCTGGTTGATAGCGATGCAGCATCACGTGCAGCCGAATTAAATATACAGGTAAAACCTGAAACGCGGGTATTAAAAATTGATACTGCGCGCAAACGCGTGACAACGACCAAAGGTGGTATTGAATATGGAAAACTTATTCTTGCACTGGGTGCATATCAACGTGAACTTGCGATCGAAGGAGATGCGGTAGACAGTGTATTACGCGTTAACGATTTACTCTCATTTAAAAAACTGCAACATCGTCTGCAAGACTGCGTAAAGGACGTCACGATTATCGGCGCAGGTCTGATTGGTAGCGAGTTTGCAGATGATTTAAACCGTGCCGGTTACCAGGTCGCCGTGGTTGATCCCGCAAACCGTCCCCTTGAAGGACTGCTCCCCGGTTTAATGGCGCTTGAGTTACAGGAACGTCTTGCTGTTAAAGGTGTGGACTGGAATTTTGGTGTAACAGTAAAGCGTATTGATAACGATGCAGGTAAGTTGAGAGTTGAGTTATCCGATGGTTCAACATTTACGACTGATTTAGTTTTATCAGCCGCGGGTCTGGTAACGAACCTGCAACTTGCGAAGAAGAGTGGTTTAAGTGTCGATGCAGGGATCGCCGTGGACAATGATATGCGTACTTCAAACCCTGATATTTATGCTATTGGTGATTGTGCTTCAGTTGATGGTCGCTCGTTTGCGTATATCGAACCGATTCATCGCCAGGCTGATGCTATTGCAGCTGACCTGGTGGGCGAACACGAAAGGTTTATGCCAATTCCACCCATGGTGAAAATTAAAACCCAGAGCATGCCAATGACTGTGTGCAGACCAGTGAGTAGTGATGATGAAGAGTGGCAGATGGTAACGAATAACAAGGATGGTTGTCATTTTGATATGGTAAATGAAAACAACCTTATAGGTTTTGCCTTGAGCGATGTTCTGTCATCGGATGCTACAAGCTACTATCGAAAACTCAATGCGTGATTTTTCAGAATTATAAAATTAATCATTTGCTCAATTTGTCCGGGCAATGTCGACATTGTTTAAATTGTCCGGGGATTTTTATCAATAAAAACCTTTATTTAAGGCGTTTAATGTTATGGCATAGCTATTGCTGTATAGCTATTAGACTTTTTTGTTTTCCATAGAGGACACTAACATGACTGACAATATTCTTATTTCACCAGCTCAACCTCAACAAATGGCAAACGGTTTGCCTACCGTGATCATTGATACGCGTTGCTGTCCCGTTAACTCCCTCTCCCTTAGGGACGACTCCAGGGATGGAGGAGGTAGAACGAAGTTTGAACCCGAGTCGAGAGGGTTGGGGTGAGGGAATCATAATAGATAACAGCTTGTTTTATTTACCCCCTCATCCTAACCTTCTCCCGGAGGGAGAAGGAATTGCACCGAGCATGAATGTATGCGATCTCATGTCTTCTGTTTTTTCGAGCAGGCTGAAATTTCACAAAATCAATAACTTACTATGTATTGCTAATATGTTAACGGGACAGCAGTGAATTCAATTATAACTATAAAATAATAAAAATTTGAGAATGCTTGGGTTTTGATACTTCTATATCTTTGATATAAAACATTTCACTCACTCATGAATAGTATGTAAAAGGTGTGTATAACCGTTCTAAAGGATTACCAAGCTTAGTCTATTCAAAGAAAAGGCCTACTTTTTTGTAGGCATTATTTTCTTAATTTAAAATTATCTCAAATTAATCTTAGTCTCGCCTAACCATGCATAATTATTTCCTTATCATTTTTTATTCTGAAACAGTATCGTGCAAATACAAATACAAATACAAATACAAATATAAATATAAAATATAAAATATAACGGATAAATAATGGTGCAGCATCAAACTATCTACAAAAACAAGGGCACTATTATGGTGCAAATTTATTTTAATCAGGTGGTAAATACTAGAAATACGCCATAATTTATGTGGCATCATAATTGCTCTGTGTATATGTAAGATTTAATTTAATTCTAGGTCCGATGAAAAAATTACATGTATTACAAATTGACGAAGGTGATAGCCGCTCTGAAATATTAGCGCAATCAATTTTCGAATCTGGACATGAAGTGATTGCCAGAATTAGTGTAGAGAGCAATTTAATGAATTATGTTGAAAAATATAATCCAGATTTATTAATGATAGATATGATGGTACCTACTGAAAATGTTTTAGATACAATATCAGCTATTAATGATGTGATGCCAAAACCTATCGTTTTTTTTGCAGATCGTTCAGAAAATGAGGTCATTAATGCTGTTGTGAATGCGGGTGTAAGTGCTTTTGTTGTTGATGGATTAAGTGCAACCAGGATTAAACCGGTAATGGAATTAGCTATTGTCCGATTTAAACAGAATCAGAAATTAAGAGAAGAGTTAGCTAAAACAAAGCAATCACTTAAAGATACAAAAGAAACTTTGGCAGAACGTCGACTTATTGATAAAGCAAAAGGCATTTTAATGAAACAAAAGAAAATAGATGAAGACCAGGCCTACAAAACATTAAGAGCTTTAGCAATGAATCAGAATAAAAAAATTGGAATGGTTTCTAAAGAATTAATAGATGTGGCTGGAATATTAATAAATTAAATATAATGCTCTTTAATGACGAAGTGTTTTATATATAGTAAATATTAGCTATAGTCGGCTAATAAATGTAATACAACAAGGGCAATGGCGCCCACAATATCTATTCGTAGAATGGATGTTGTGGGCGTTTTTTTTTGGTTATAGAAAAATGCAAACAACAATCAATAAAAATATAGTTGAAGACGTTAGTTCTGAAAAGGATAGCTTGCTTATGCAACCTCAAAAGTTGCCAATTGTTGTTGTAGGTAGTGGCCCTGTTGGTTTGAGATTTATTCAAGCTTTACGTAAGAGAGATAGCACTCAACCGATTATTTTGTACGGAAAAGAACCTTGGGAACCGTATAACCGAGTTAAATTATCATCGTTACTATCAGGTGATATAAAATTTAATGACATAAAGAATGCTGTATTTGACGATCTTGACCCACATCTTATTTGTCGTTTTAACTGTGCAGTCTTAAAGATTGATACGGTTGCAAAGAGGCTTGTCGACGAAAATGGTGGGTATCAACCATATGAAAAACTTGTTCTTGCTATGGGGTCGAGAGCACATGTGCCAAGTATAAAAGGTATTAATAAGAAAGGTGTTTATGTCTTTAGAGATCTTACCGATACACAGCAGTTAATTGCGCGGCAAGTACGAACAAGAAAGGTTGTGGTTATTGGTGGTGGGCTGCTCGGTATTGAAGCTGCAAAAGCGATGCAGCGAAATAATACAGAGGTGACTATTATTGAACATATGCCTCGATTGTTAAGTACTCAATTAGATGAGGATGCTGCAGCGTTATTACGTGAATATATTATGTCACTCGGAATTCATGTTCGGTTGGGTAATTCTGTACATGAAGTAATACATAATAAGCATGGCGTTAGTGGCATAAAATTATCTTCGGGTGCTGAAATAAGTTGCGATACAGTTATTGTTTCAGCTGGGATTAGACCAAATGTAGAAATAGCTCGAGAGGCACATATATCAGTTGGCAAGGGTGTACGTGTTGATGATTCCATGCAAACAAATATTAAAGATATTTATGCTATTGGTGAATGTTGTGAACATAGAAAAAAAGTATATGGTTTAGTTGCACCCGGGTATGAGCAGGCTGAAGTCGCCGCACATACTATCGTAAAAGGTAAGTCAAAATATAAAGGGTCTATTGTATCATCGAGCCTTAAAGTTATCGATAAGTCTGTTTTTAGTATGGGTGAGGTACTAAGTGAAGGATTTGATTTAGTTTATTCAGAGTATAAATATGTTAATTATAGTAAAGACGTCTATCGAAAAATTATTTTAAAGAATAGACGTATTGTTGGTGCAATTTCGGTTGGAGAGTGGAAAGAACAAAGAAGGCTTCAGTCATTAATTAACAATAAAAAAATATTAATGCCATGGCAAGTAAGCCGTTTTAAACATACAGGTAATTTACTATCGGATAAAGATGATGCTGATGTAAAAAGATGGCCAAGTTCTGCTGTCGTTTGTAACTGTACTGGAAAAACGCGGGGAGAGATTTCAAATGCTATTATAAAGGGTTGCCAATCTGTTGAGGATGTTGCAGATAAAACGGGCGCATCTACTGTTTGTGGTAGCTGTAAACCTCTGCTAGTTAATTTGTTAGATTCAAAAGAATCAGTCAAACCAGTAGGGTTTTCTAAATCAATTAATGTTGTTTCAATTACGTTGTTAATAGTTGCTTTACTTGCTTATGGTGTTGGCGCTCTACCTTACAATCTGAGTGCGGGAAATAATATTCAATGGGATGTAATTTGGAGAAACACTTTAATTAAACAAATTACTGGTTTTAGTATTTTGGGATTGAGTTTAATTGCGGTTAGCTTGTCATTACGAAAAAGGGTAAAGAAAATAACCTTTGGTGATTTTGATATGTGGCGTGGGCTTCATGTTTTTATTAGTGCTCTTGTTGTTCTTACCTTGTTTATACATACAGGCTTTAGAGTAGGGGATAATTTAAACGCGTATTTAATGCTTTTCTTTATTGCAATGCTTTTAATTGGAAGTTTGTCGGCCATTATAATTTCCTTAACACATAAATTTGATTTAATCACAATGACTAATATTCGTAAAAAATTAGTATGGGGACATATTATTTTATTTTGGCCTGTTCCTGTTTTATTAATGTTCCATATTTTTAAAAGTTATTACTTTTAGCAAGCTTGCTGAGGAAAATAAAGTTGTTAACGAATAACAAAAAAATATGGATTATATGGTTTATCTCGACAGCGATGATAGCGATGTTCTTTGGTTATAAGATATTTTCAGATAATGAGGATAAAACGGTGTTTTTACCTGGCAGCACTAGTCATGGACATTATCAAATAGAACTGGCATGTTCTGCTTGTCATACAGATAGTTTTGCAGATGAATCAGACATACAAAAGGCTTGTACTAATTGTCATGCTGAAGAATTAAAGCTAGTGGATGATTCTCATCCTAAATCAAAATTTACCGACCCAAGAAATGCAGACCGTGTAGCAAAATTAGATGCAAGGCAATGTGTTACTTGTCATACAGAGCATAAACCTGAAATTACAGGTGATATGGGGGTAACTGTACCTGAAGATGTTTGTGTGGTGTGTCATAAAGATATTGCAGAAGACAGACCAAGCCACAAAGGTATGGAATTCAATACCTGCGCTTCAGCAGGGTGTCATAATTTTCATGACAATAATGCATTGTACGAAGATTTTTTACTTAAACATGCAGGAGAAAAAGACATTCTCGATGTACAGGTTAAAAGTAATACTGATATACATAAAAGGATAAGTTTTATAAGAACTTATCCAATTAATGAATATCCGTTAAAGAAACTTACGTTATCAGATAAAGATAGTCCTGAAAGTATAAAGGTTGACCAGAACATTATCGAACAATGGAGCAGTACCGCACATGCAAAATCAGGTGTGAATTGTACGGCTTGTCATAGTGAGAAAGATAAAAATAGCGAAATGACTTGGAGCAACAAGCCATCTGAGAAAAAGTGCGGTTCTTGTCATGACATAGAGTTAAAAAAATTTAAAGAAAGTAAACATGGTATGCGAATAGCCCAAGGCTTGTCACCGATGCAGCCCGAACTCGCACGACTTCAGATGAAATCATCAGCACATCGAAAAAGTTTAACCTGTAATACTTGCCATCGTGATCATACGTTTGATGTAGTCAGGGCAGCAGTTGATTCCTGCTTGCAATGTCATGATGATAAACATAGTCAATCTTTTAAAGACTCACCTCATTTTAAATTATGGTATGAGGAAGTTGTCCGTGGGGAAAAAGATAAAAAAGGCGTGTCATGTGCAAGCTGTCATATGCCTCGTATAGAAAAAAGCTTCCCTGGAGGCAATAAGCACATCATTGTGCAACATAATCAGAATGAAAACCTGCGACCCAATGAAAAAATGATTCGCAGTGTTTGTATGAATTGTCATGGGCTAGAATTTTCAATCGATGCATTGGCTGATCGAGACCTTATTGACAGTAATTTCCTCGGCAAACCTAGCGAACATATTAAGAGTATTGATATGGCTGTAGAGAGAGTGAAACAAAATAACAAGTAATATTTTATTTTAAAACCAGGAGAGAGAACGATGAAACTTAAAAACGTAATGAGTAGTGTAGTAATTGGTTTAGGCGCAGCATCTGTGTTAACAGCTTGTGGTGGTGGTACAGAAACCAAAGGAGGTATTTCACCACAAACGATGGCAGATTCTTTACATATGGTTATGGCATCAGACCGCGCTGTTTACACTAAGTTGATTGTAAACCGTCTGGTGAAAGATGAAAAAGTTATTAAGGCAAGTGAACATTGGAAAGACGATAAAGCACTAGTATTACCGGCGCAAATGTTTAGATATGGGGCAGAAATGGTAGCGGAAAAGGGTGCAAACTTTAATTATTCACTTTTATCTGAATGGCCTATTAATAGTCAAAATAGTCCTAAAACCGAAGTCGAAAAAACAGGTCTTAAATTTATCGCCGCAAACCCAGGTAAAAATTATTACTCAGAAGAAAAGTTAGGTGATAAGACATACTTCACGGCTATTTATGCCGATACGGGTATCGCGCCCGCATGTGTATCTTGCCATAACGATCATAAAGACAGCCCTCGTACTGATTTTAAATTGGGTGATGTAATGGGTGGCGTCGTTATACGTATCCCCGTAGAAAGTTAATTGTCAAATAGGAGAAATAAAATGACACCAGAAACAATAGATTTAGTAAAAACAAGTTGGGATAAAGTTAAACCTATTTCAGAAACAGCAGCCGAACTTTTCTATGGCAAACTATTTGAAATTGATCCCTCACTTAAAAGTATGTTCCCAACTGACATGGCGGAGCAAGGACGAAAATTAATGGCGATGATCAATACAGCCGTCAATGCTTTAGATAAGCTTGAAAGTATTGTTCCTGCGGTTCAAGACTTAGGTAAACGTCATGTCGATTACGGTGTAACTGATGCCATGTACGATACTGTCGCAGAAGCATTAATCTGGACTTTAGGGCAAGGTCTTGGTGAAGATTTTACCGACGATGTTAAAGCCGCATGGGTTGAAACATACACAATTCTCGCTACAACCATGAAAGATGCCGCAAAAGAAGCCGCATAGGAACATACTATGTGTTACTCCACTCTATGGAGTAACACATAGAGCTGTTTATATAAGGAAGAATAACAGTGAATTATTTTAGTTTATTAGAACGTTATCACGACTATCGCGGCGCCATACATGAATTACTGCAGTCTATTATTACAGGAGTAGCAGGTAATGATTTGTTGTCTGATGAAGCTGATTTAAAATCCTCAATTTGTGCGACTACACAGAATTATCCTTTTGTAGATATTTTATTTACACTAAATGCTAAAGGTATACAAACCAGTAAAAATTTCTCATGTGAATCCAAAACCTATCTATTTATAAAAGATAGTAAAGGTAAAGATCGTAGTTATCGACCATATTACTTGTTAGCACAAAAAAAAGACTGTGCAGTTATTACCGAACCCTATCTATCTAGCGCTAGCAAAAAACTGTGTATTTCAGCTTCAATCAAATTGACAGATGAAAATGGGATAGTTTTAGGTTTTATTGTACTTGATATCGATCTGGCTGAAACGGTTGAGTTTTTAATGGGGGACAGTTTACGTAAACGTTTTACGCCCCTGTTTAAAGTCACTTATAGTTTGATCGTTGTAGGACTGTTTGCTGTCGTTGGATTATTGCTAATGAATGCCTATCACAATGCTGCTGGTATATTAGAAATAGGGTTTACTGCAAAAGAAAATATACTTAAACCATTTAAGATTATCGTGTATCTTACATTGGCTTTGGCTGTATTCGACTTAGGTAAAACAATCCTGGAAGAAGAAGTACTCATGCACAAAGATATATTCAGGCATAGTTCTACTCGTAGAACGATTACTCGCTTTGTATCCGCTATCTTAATTGCTTTGTTGATTGAAGCATTATTATTATTATTCAAGACGACCATTGGCTACCACGATAATTACATGAGTGGTGTGTGGATGATGTTTGCAGCAGTCGGTTTATTAGTCGGTTTGGGACTGTATGTATATTTAGGCGCGCGAGCGGAACAAATTCTATTAACTGCACGAACAGAGACACGGACTTCTTTCGATAGTTAGCTATTTAAGTGCACATCTTATTGGTAATACGCACCAAAATAGAGCATTAAAATTTTCCAACACGCTCCAAAATGATGAGTTTCAAATTAAAATCAGTTAAATCAATCGGTTATCTATGTTAGTGTTTGCTGGCATAGCCTTTGCAATATTAATACTAACGATTACAACGTATTCTTAATCGCAAATAACTGTTTGCGAACCCAATGGCGGGTTTAAGAGTAAAGAGTATTAACTATGACAACGGTGTCTACGAGTATCTGCTTTATAGCGGCTACTCGCGACACCGTTTTTTTTTGATTTTTTTTATAAATGACGGAGATGCAAATGTTTACGAACTTGTTGAAATTGACTAGTCGGGTAATGGCAAACAAGGTGGTCGCGATAACGGCTCTTGGAATGCTCGCTAGCTCTGCAGTGTATGCAGTGGGCGAACCTGAAAAGGAAGAGCTTAAATTTGGTTTTATTAAGTTAACCGATATGGCGCCACTCGCCATTGCCTATGAGAAAGGGTATTTCGAAGACGAAGGCTTATATGTCACGCTTGAACCGCAAGCAAATTGGAAAGTGTTACTTGACCGGGTAATTGACGGAGAACTTGACGGTGCACATATGTTAGCTGGCCAACCCTTAGGTGCCACAATTGGTTTTGGTACCAAGGCCGACATCATTACCGCTTTCAGTATGGATTTAAACGGTAATGCTATTACTGTATCGAATAAAGTTTGGAAAGAGATGAAAAAACATGTGCCACATAAAGATGGTAAACCTGTTCATCCAATTAAAGCTGATTCATTAAAACCTGTTATTGCTAAATATAAAGATGCAGGCAAGCCATTTAAAATGGGGATGGTATTCCCGGTATCAACACATAACTATGAATTACGTTACTGGTTAGCCGCTGGTGGTATTCACCCCGGTTACTATGCACCACACAAAGGTGATACCAGTGGTACGTTAAAAGCCGATGCATTGTTATCTGTAACGCCACCACCTCAAATGCCATCAACAATGGAAGCGGGAACGATTGATGGTTACTGTGTGGGTGAACCCTGGAATCAACAAGCCGTATTTAAAGGTATTGGTGTACCCGTTATAACAGATTATGAAATCTGGAAAGATAACCCGGAGAAAGTATTTGGTGTATCAAAAAAATGGGCTGAGAAAAATCCTAACACACACATTCGAGTTGTGAAGGCAATGATTCGTGCAGCAAAATGGTTAGACGATAAAGATAATGCTAACCGACCTGAAGCCGTAAAAATTCTAGCTAAAAGCCAATACGTCGGTGCGGACTATGATGTTATTGCGAATAGTATGACGGGTACTTTTGAATACGAAAAAGGTGATAAACGTGATGTGCCTGACTTCAATGTATTTTTCCGTTATAACGCAACCTATCCTTACTACAGTGATGCGGTTTGGTATTTAACGCAAATGCGTCGTTGGGGACAAATTGCAGATTATAAACCTGATAGTTGGTATATGGACATTGCTAAAAAAGTATACCGTCCGGACATCTATGCGAAAGCAGCTAAAGAACTGATTAAAGAAGGGAAACTGAAGGCGTCTGAATTCCCTAATTTTAAGACTGAAACCGGTTACCGTAAACCTCAAGCAGATTTTATCGATAATGTTGTGTATGACGGTAGTAAGCCAAATGCATACTTAAAGAAATTTAAAATTGGCTTAAAAGGCAAAACAAAAATGTAAAAAATAAATATTTTCGCCTGCGTGTCGAAGGACACGCAGGCGAATTTTAAAGTCGGATGATGGCTGCAGTTAATATAGGATCTTATTATAAAGATCTTAAGAGAGAATTATTATGAACACGAGAGTAGAGACAATGGCTGACAACCTAAGTGTATACCGAACAAATTTAGATAAAGTTAACTTAAAACTAAAGAGCATAAAGGATGTTAACTGGAAAAACGCAATATGGAGCGGACTAAGAGCATTATTTTTACCTGCAATAGCGATTTTAGTTTTTTTGACTTTATGGTCAGCCGTCGCTTCACAAATACAAACTTCACTAGGTCAGTTACCAGGGCCCAGCCAAGTTTTAGAACAAACATTTATCTTGCTAGATGAGCATAATGAAGAACGTGATAAGGAAGTCGCATTTTATGAACGTCAAGACAAGAGAAATATAAAAAAATTGGCAGCAAACCCAGATGCAAAAATAAAGGTACGTAATTACACAGGTAAACCAACCTTTATCGATCAAGTGGGTACCAGTGTTGTTACGGTTGCAACAGGGTTTATTCTTGCGTCACTTATCGCTATACCGATTGGTATATTCTGTGGTTTAAGTTCATCGGTTTATCAGGCACTTAATCCATTAATACAAACCTTTAAACCTGTGTCACCTCTCGCTTGGTTACCCATTGTAACGATGATAGTTAGTGCGGTTTATGTAAGTGATGATCCGGTTTTTTCAAAATCATTCGTCAATTCGGCGATTACCGTTATGTTGTGCAGTATGTGGCCGACCATTATCAATACAACGGTGGGAGTCAATTCCATCGATAATGATTTAATCAATGTTGGTCGGGTATTACGGCTGAACTGGTATACAAAGATAATTAAAATTGTACTACCTTCATCCGTCCCTATGATGTTTGCAGGTTTACGTGTTTCTTTAGGTATCGGTTGGATGGTATTGATTGCCGCTGAAATGCTAGCGCAAAATCCAGGCCTCGGTAAATTTGTTTGGGATGAATTTCAGAATGGTAGTTCGAATTCATTAGCTCGAATCATGGTAGCGGTATTTGCGATTGGTTTAATTGGTTTCTTGTTAGATCGTTTTATGTTGGTATTACAGCGTAGTGTGAGCTGGGATAAATCAGCGACTATTCGTTAATTATTAACGAATAGTGATAAAGAATTTAAAAGGTAAATTATTATGTCAAATGGTTTCTTAAATATTTCACAAGTTTCAATGGAGTTCCCAACACCAACCGGTAGCTTCAAAGCCTTAGAAAATGTTGACCTTAAAATTGATGAAGGGGAGTTTGTTTCATTAATTGGTCACTCAGGTTGTGGTAAGTCGACAGTATTAAACATTGTAGCTGGTTTGTACGAAGCAACGGAAGGTGGAGTTTTACTAGCAGATAAGGAAGTGAACGAACCCGGCCCTGATCGTGCAGTGGTTTTTCAAAATCATTCACTATTACCCTGGTTGTCAACTTATCAAAATGTAGAGCTTGCCGTAAAACAAATTTTTAAAGGTAAAAAGTCTAAGGCAGAGATGCATGAATGGATTGTACATAACTTAGAGTTGGTCCATATGGAGCACGCTATGGATAAGAAACCCTCTGAAATATCAGGTGGTATGAAACAACGAGTGGGTATTGCGCGAGCACTAGCAATGGAACCGAAAGTATTACTAATGGATGAACCTTTTGGTGCACTCGACGCGCTAACGCGTGCCCATATGCAAGATACCTTGATTGAGATTCAAGCAGATTTAAATAATACCGTTATTATGATTACACATGATGTGGATGAAGCGGTATTGCTTTCCGATCGTATTGTGATGATGACCAATGGACCTTCTGCGACGATTGGAGAAATACTTGATATTGACTTACCTCGTCCACGAGAACGTGTGACTTTGGCTGATGACCCTCAATATAACCATTTAAGAGCTGAAGTGCTTAAGTTCTTATACGAACGTCAACATCGCCCTGAAGAAAAAATTGCATAGTAAGAAATACCTATTTTATCCTCCTTAACGATAATATTCTCTATCGTGTTTAGCCACCTTGTTTCAAGGTGGTATTTTTTTATTCGAATTTATAACGTGGAGGAATAATCACAATACCTTTATCTGTTACTTGAAAGCGTTTTTTGTCTTCTTCTAAATTATGACCAATTGTTTCATTTCTTGGTATCACGTTATGTTTTTCGATAATGCAATCCTTAATTTTGGCGCCTGACTCGATCTTAACTTTTTCAAATACAATCGAGTTTTCAACAAAAGCTTCTGAACCAACATAAACACTTGGAAATAAAATAGATTGTTGCACACTTCCACCTTCTATAACGGTGCCACCGGCTAAGATTGAATTAATAAAAATACCTTCGTTTCCATATTTATCCGGTACAGTTCGTGCTGGCGGTGTTTGTTGTTGATAGGTGCGAATATGCCAATCAGTTTGGTAAATATCAATTGCAGGGGTTGGATTAAGTAAGTCCATGTTTGCTTTATAGAATGTATCAATGGAATCGATAGAAGCCCAGTAGTTATCGGGACTAACCCGTCCAGTATGCCCACCAAATTGATACGCGTTGATAGTAAGCTCTTTTAAACATTCGGTAACAAGAGTATGCGCTAAAGATGTGTCTAATCTTAAATTTTCTGCATGTGTCTTTAATTTTTCAATTAGCAATGTGCGATTGCAAATTAATACCCCCATCGAGAGAAAACCATCAGTTTCACAGCTAGTGGATAAAGCTGTAATTCTATTCGTATTAGTAAACGATACGCTTTGGCAATGATTTGATGTTAGAAATGAATTCGAGCAGGCAAGCGTCATATCGGCATTTGATTTTATATGACTTTCAAGCATGGCTGAATAGTCCATGCGATAAATATGGGAACCGTTTAATAAAATGACATACTCTGATTGTGCGCGTTCTAATAAGTAGAGTTGTTGTTCAATTAGATCATAATCTGTTACAGGGTCAGTTGCTGTAATGGCAAGCTGTGGTGGTACAATTGTAATATATTCGCTTAATTCGGGATTGAAAACGGACCATCCATCCCTTAAATGTTTTTGTAATGAGTAATGTTTTTGGTAGCTAAACACAAGAATATTTCTAATCCCTGAATGTAAGCAATTAGAAAGACTAAAATCGATTGCACGGTATTTCCCAGCAAAGGGAATAGCCGCAGTAACACGTTCAGAGGTGAGTGGGTTGAGGGATTCATTCCCTTCATGTGCAAAGAGTAGAGCTAAACAATTATTCATGATTATTCCTGATGGGTGAGTATGATTATACAATATTTTTCATTTAAATCAGAATGGCATCTTGATTTGATATTGATACAGGTCATTTAAATAATGTATAAAATAAAAAGACATTTAATATAAACAATATGGCTGAAATAATTTTCCATACTCGAATGGGATTACTTTGTATCAGTGGTACGTAATCATTATTAATCAATCGAGATTTTGGATTATTTAATGAAACTATAAATTCGGATAAGCGTGCAAAACGTTGCTCAGGATTTATGTTGACGGCTTTTTCTAATGCTTTATCAACCCAGACTGGAATTTCAGGATTGTATTGCTTTATAGAGATATAATTAACTTTAAACATGTTTTTTGCTGTGAGTTCTTTACCGTAGGGTAGATGTCCACTTAAGAGTTCATAAGCAATAACACCTAATGAAAAAATATCTGCACGATTGCTAGCTGCATTGCCTATATGATATTCAGGTGCTGTATAATTAATTGTACCGAGCAAGTTATTAAATTGTATGGGCGCGCTTATCTCATCAATACCTGCTATTTTAGTTGAACCAAAATCAATAATTTTAAGTGTACCGTTTTCATCAATAATAATATTTTCAGGTTTTAAATCTTGATGGATCATTTCAAGTCGATGGAAGGCGCGTAAACCACGAGATATTTGTTCTATAAAGTCACGCACCGTACTCAAATTGGCGAGAGGCTCGTCTTCCATCCATTGGCGTAATGTTCGGCCCTCAATATGTTCTGCGATATAATACAAGGCGGTACGTTTACGGCGAATTTCATGTACTTTCATTACATGTGAATTGGAAATACGACGCCCAGCCCATTCTTCATGCAAAAATAAACTAATATATTCTGCATCATCATCGAAATTAACCGATGGTGCTTTTAAAACAACATTCTCTTGTGAGTCGGTATCTTGTGCTAAATAAACTTCTGTTCGTTTGTTAGAAAATAAGTGACGTAATATTTTGTAACCATCCAGAATCATTCCGGGTTCAAGAATAGGCGGGAAGGGTAGTTCGGTTAATTTTTGATAAAATTCGTCTTCATTTTCGCCGGGTAGTCCGGTGATACGAATAATTTGGCAAGTAACATTGTCATTTGTTTTATTATTTATGGCTTCTTGCGCAATATTCTTTGCGGCAAGGTCTATGTTACTTTCGTTTTGTATTATTTCAACGATGCGCTTATCGTTAACAAACTCATGAATACCATCGGTAAGCATGACAAAGGTATCGCCAACTTCCAATGCAACACTACGATAATCTATATCGAGTCTTACATCAATGCCAACGGCTCTAGACAAAAGTGATTTATTTTCGTTTATTTGTACTCGGTGATCATGCGTAAGTTGTTTGTATTGATCACCCCGTAAACGGTATATCCGTGAATCACCAACATGAAAGATAAATGCGGTATTTGATTTTAAAACTATCGCACTCAAGGTTGTAACCATGCCTTTGTGTGATTGGTATTTGCGTTGGCCGTTACCATGTAGCCAATGATTAAGTGCTGAAATAATTTTTTGTGCGGAAGTTTGAACAGTCCAAGTTTCAGGCGTACTAAAATAGTCGTTTAGAAATCCTTGTACACAGGCTTGGCTCGCTTCTCGTCCAGCATCACTACCGCTCATGCCATCAGCAATGGCAATTGCTATTCCTTTAGTTTGTAATTGTTGCCCTTTGGCAACCTTTACACCACAAGCATCCTGGTTTTCTTTTTTGCCACCAGCTGAGCATTGTTGAGCGGATTCTATTGAGAGTGTCTGTTTCATTTTAATTTTATACATTTAAAAAAAGGCTATAGATAGTCAATCTATAGCCTTTGAGGTTACAACAAATGGACTTGTTTTGACATATAGAGCCGATAATTATTCAACCTCAATCATCTGTACGGTACCATCCGGTAAAATTTCTGCCATATGACCTTTAGGCTCTTCTAAAAATAAAGCGACAATAATAAGAGTAATTATTGCTGCAATACCAATAACGTAAAAGAAGGTAGATGAAGAAACGAATGATAATACAGTCAAGAATGTTACTGCACCAACATTACCATAAGCCCCTGTCATGCCAGCTACCTGACCTGTGAGTCGACGCTTAACTAGTGGCACGATAGAGAATACTGCACCTTCGCCCGCTTGAACAAAGAAAGAACATGCCATTGTCGCAACAACAGCCAACCATATTGGCCAAGTTGCAGTAATATTGCCTAATATAAAATAGCCTACTGCCAAACCAGCAATAAGAATGATTAATGTTTTTCTTCGGCCAAATTTATCACTTAGTAAACCACCACCGGGTCTAGCAACTAAATTCATAAAAGCAAAACCTGAAGCCAATAGCCCCGCTGTGGTTGCAGATACTTCAAATGTGTCCAAAAAGAATAGGGGTAACATTGATACAACCGCTAGTTCAGAACCAAAGGTAACAAAGTAAGCTAAGTTTAAAACAGCAACTTGTTTGAATTTGTATTTTTCAATTTCGGGTACGTCTTTCTTAAACACATGACCGTTAATTTGGTAAATACGAACTGTTTGAAAAATAAATATACCAATCAGTGTTACATAAATAAAAATACTTGTTAGATTACTCAACATACCTAAGTTTGATGGACTGAGCTTCCATGTTAATACGGCAAGCGCTGCATACATTGGAATATTCATAATGATGTATAAAAAGAAATCATTTTTACTGGTGACTTCCATTGCACCTGATTTTTTTGGTTTAAAGTAGGTTGAGCCTTTAGGCGTATCTGAAACGCTGAAGAAATAAATAGCTGAGTAGATAAGCGCAAGAACACCAGTTGATGCTACGGCATAACGCCAACCGTCTGCTCCACCAAAATATAGAGCAAGTGTTGGTAGTAGCATTGCGGCACCAGCAGAACCAAAGTTACCCCAACCACCATAAATACCTTCAGCAACCCCCACTTGTTTAGCTGGGAACCATTCACTTACTATACGAATACCAATAACAAAACCAGCGCCAACAAAACCTAGAAGAAAACGCATTAAAGCAAGTTGTTCATAACCTTGCGCCGATGCAAAGCCAAAGCAAAGAAAAGCACCTATTGCGAGTAATAACGAATACATTCTGCGTGGACCAAAATGGTCAACTAGCATACCAACAATAATCCTGGCAGGTATTGTAAGAGCGACATTTAGAATGAGAAGCGTTTTAATTTGTTGATCGGTCAGGCTGAGTGTTTCTCGCATAAACCCGATTAACGGCGCCATGTTGAACCAAATCATAAAACTTAAGAAAAAAGCAAACCAGCTCATGTGAAGGATGCGCATTCTTCCTGTGAATGACAATAAATTCATCTTGTTTGTCGCCGTTGACATCTTTTATTTCCTCGTTGAAATTTTATTTAATTAGCTAAGAGCAAGACCTGTGCCAATGGCTTAACACATTGATTTAAAAGAATATATTTAGATTTGCTGATATTTTTCGCACTATAACAGTGCTACAAATGTATAGAGATTTTACAGATCACTTTTTTAGTGCATTAGAGTAGCCTTATTAAGCATCTTCCATAGATTTTAGCTAATAGGGTGCATAAAGTTAGCCCGGGCACCAAAATAGTGCGGTTATTATTTCGGCGTCTCGTCATCTGACAGTATTTTGAAATATTTATCTATATTTATCAGTTGGTTACATTCTGTTTCAGTGTTTGCTAATGGATGGCATAGGCTTTGCAGTATTGAGAACTATTAAGAAGTTGTGAGTGTAATACTATGCACAAACTTTGACTCAAATATAAAATACTTAACGGAGTTCGAGCATGAAAGAAAAACTAGTCGTCATCGGTAACGGCATGGCAGGTATGCGTACTGTAGAAGAGCTATTGAAAATAGCGCCCGACACCTATGATATCTCGGTTTTTGGTGAAGAACCTTACGGTAACTACAATCGTATTATGCTTTCGCCTGTCTTAGCTGGCGATAAAACCATTGAAGAAATTATGTTAAACGACCTTCAATGGTATGACGACAATAATATCACCCTATATAAAGGTGTGAAGGCGAACGAGATAGACCGGAAAAAGCGCACGGTAACGGGTGATGATGGTAAAACAGTTTCTTATGATCGTTTATTGATTGCTACCGGTTCGACAGCTTTTATTATTCCACTTCCCGGTCATGATTTAGATGGTGTTATCGCATTTCGAGATATTGCTGACGTCGACACCATGTTGGAGACTGCTAAATCTAAAAAGAATGCAGTCGTCATTGGTGGTGGCTTACTTGGTTTAGAAGCGGCCAATGGTTTAATGGAGCAAGGTATGAATGTGAAAGTGGTTCACATTATGGATACCTTAATGGAACGTCAGCTTGATGAACCCGCAGCGAAAATGTTGCAAGTGAATTTAGAAGAACGTGGTCTTGAATTTTTAATGGGTGCGCAAACCGAATCCATTCAAGGTGATGGTAAAGTTGAAAAAGTATGTTTTAAAGATGGCACTGAAGTAGAGGCAGATATTGTTGTAATGGCCGTTGGTATTCGTCCTAACTTTGCATTAGCCGAACAAGTAGGTATTCACTGCGAACGCGGTATTGTTGTTAACGATACCATGCAAACATTTGACCCCGCGGTTTATTCGGTTGGTGAATGTGTGCAGCATCGTGGAGCAACGTATGGTTTAGTTGCGCCTTTATTTGAAATGGCAAAAGTCTGTGCCAATCATTTAGCCAAACACGGTATTGGTTTGTACGAAGGCACCATGACATCAACTAAACTAAAAGTAACCGGCATCGATCTATTCTCAGCGGGTGACATTAATGGTGATGAAACAACTGAAGATTTAGTGTTTAAAGATGAGTCTCGTGGTGTGTATCGAAAGGTTGTTGTTAAAGATAACATCGTACAAGGTGCGGTTATGTATGGTGATACCATCGATGGTAGTTGGTATTTCGACCTTATGCGAGATAAAACAGATATCGGTGATTTCCGTTCAACGATTTTATTTGGTCAAGCACATTTAGGTGACTCAGGTCATGGTGATGACAATAGAGTTGCAGCAATGGCCGACAGCGCAGAGATTTGTGGTTGTAATGGTATTTGCAAAGGCGACATCGTTACCGCAATTATGGATAAAAAATTATTTACCCTAGATGATGTGCGTGCACATACTAAAGCATCAAGTTCATGTGGTTCTTGTACGGGTTTAGTCGAAGCATTGATTGCACATACCGTTGGTGGCGACTACTCCGTTGCTCCACATTTAAAACCGATATGTGGTTGTACGGAACATTCGCATGATTCAGTTCGTGAACAAATTAAAAAACAACAACTTAAAACAATGCCTGCCGTGCGTGATGCATTGGGTTGGGATACACCGGATGGTTGTCCTAAATGTCGTATGGCATTGAATTATTATTTACTATGCCAATGGCCTACCGAATATAAAGATGATAGCCAATCACGCTTCATCAACGAACGTGCGCATGGCAATATTCAACACGATGGTACTTACTCGGTTATTCCTCGTATGTGGGGTGGTATGACCACACCACAAGAATTGCGTGCCGTTGCTGATGTTGCTGAAAAGTACAATGTAGAAACTGTGCATGTAACTGGTGGTCAACGAATTGGTTTATATGGTTTAAAGAAAGAAGATCTTCCTGATGTTTGGAAAGAGTTTACCGATGCAGGTATGGTTTCTGGTCATGCTTACGGTAAAGCTTTACGAACAGTGAAAACCTGTGTTGGTAAAGAGTGGTGTCGTTTTGGCACGCAAGATTCAACTGGCATTGGTATTAAACTAGAAGAGCTCAGTTGGGGGTCGTGGACGCCACATAAATTTAAAATGGCCGCATCAGGTTGCCCGCGTAACTGTGCGGAAGCAACCATAAAAGATTTTGGTGTTGTGTGTGTTGATTCAGGTTATGAATTACATGTTGGTGGTAATGGTGGTATTAAAGTTCGCGCAACTGATTTCCTATGTGCTGTTAAAACGGAAGAAGAAGTATTGGAATACGCTGCAGCCTACATGCAGTTTTATCGTGAAGACGCACACTATCTTGAACGGACTGCACCTTGGATTGAACGGGTTGGTTTACAACGTGTTAAAGATGAAATTGTTGAGAATGCAGAAAAACGTAAAGTCTATGCCGAACGTTTTTATGTTGCACAATCAGTTGCACAAGATGATCCTTGGAAAGAACGTGTTGATGGTGGCGAGAAACATGAATTCACACCACTAAAAGAAATTAGAGGGTAAGACTATGAGTGATTGGATTAAAGTGGGTACATTAAGTGATATCCCTAAACAAGGTGCGCGTGTTGTAAAAACAGATAAAGGTGATATTGCGGTTTTTCGTACCGATAGCGGCGACGTTTTTGCTGTTAAAGATGAATGCCCACATAAGAAAGGACAGTTATCGCAAGGCATTGTGTATGGAAATAAAGTCGCTTGCCCATTACATAACTGGATGATTAATTTAGATTCAGGTACTGCAGTTGCACCTGATGAAGGTTGTGCGGCAACGTTCCCGGTTAAAGTTGATGGTGAAAAGATATTTTTGTCAGTGGCTGCTAATGAAGGTTGTCCTAATATTTAAAAAGTATTAATGGTAAGAAAACAAAGTAACAAAGTTAAAAATAAAAGTAACAAAGCCGTCATTCCCGCGCAGGCGAGAATCTAGGATTAAGAGTGATTTCTTTGCGTTACGATATTTGTGTCATTTTAAAATAGATTTCTGCCTGCGCGGGAATGATGTTGTTAGTGAAATAATATTTAGAAGTGGAGTTTGTTAATGCTTTTTGGTCGTAACAAAAAAAATCCAATTAAAATTGCGGATAAAGGCGTAGTTGACTGGAAATACACCACCTGTGGTTATTGCTCTACAGGTTGCTCAATTGAAGTGGGCTTAGATGATAAAGGCGATGCAGTTGCAACACGTGGTGTTGCAAGTGCAGATGTAAATCGTGGCAAGCTTTGTTTAAAAGGTATCTTCGAACACGAGTTATTTAATATCCCTGGCCGTGGTGATAAACCTTTAATGCGTGATAATTTTTATGATGCCTTTGAACAAACAAACTGGGATACCGCGTTAGATAAAGTATCGAGCGAAATAAAACGCATTCAGGAACAATATGGTCGTGATTCGTTTGCCATCGTGTCAACAGGTCAAATCATGACAGAAGAGTTTTATACTCTTGGTAAATTGGCACGTGGTGTTATTGGTACCAATAACTACGATGGTAATACAACACTTTGCATGGCTTCAGCTGTGTCAGGTTACAAACGTTCTTTTGGATCTGATGGCCCGCCGGGTTGTTATGACGATTTTGAACATACCGACTGCTTATTGGCTTTTGGTTCTAACTTACCCGAACAACATCCCATTATTTATTGGCGATTAAAACAAGCTTTAGAAAAACGACAGTTCCCCGTGATTGTTGTTGACCCGCGGGTAACGATGTTTGCACAAATGGCTGATATCCATTTGCCGATTACACCGGGTACCGATCTTGTTTTACTAAATTCGTTAGCTTACGTTATTTTAGATGAAGGCTTAGAAGACCAAACGTATATAAAAGCAAATACCACTGGTTATGATGATTTTCTTGAAACAATTAAGTATTACGACCCTATTAGTGCATCGAAAATTTGTGGCATCGATGAAGATACTATTCGCAGTGTTGCTCGTACCTATGCAAAAGCAGGTTCCGCAATGTCGATTTGGACAATGGGTATTAATCAAAGCACCCATGGTTCTGATGGTGTCTGTGCGATAAATAATTTGAATCTGGTTACCGGCAATATTGGCAAAGAAGGTGGTACTAGTTTATCGATTACCGGTCAGTGTAATGCAATGGGGACACGCGAGTGGTCATCATGCTCAGGCTTACCGGGTTATCGCGCACTTGAAAATAAACAAGACCGCAAAGATATTGCAAAATTTTGGGGTATAGATGAAGACTTCTTGCCTGAAAAACGCGGGCTTTTTCAAACCGATATTTTCCCTGCTATAGAAACAGGGCAAATAAAAGGGATGTGGATAATTGCAACGAATCCAATGACCTCGATGGCAAATACTGCACGTATAAGAAAAATACTAGAGAAGCTGGATTTCTTAGTGGTGCAAGATGCTTATCAAGACTGTGAATCGAATCAATACGCCAATGTTTATTTACCAGCCGGTGTTTGGGCTGAAAAAGAAGGTTGTTTTACCAATACCGAACGACGCGTCAATTTAATTCGTAATGTGATTAAACCCTATGGTGATTCAAAACCTGATCTCTGGATATTCAATCAAATCGCTAAACGATTTACACAAAGTAAAAAAATGAAATTTCCAGAAAGTTCAGAGGATGTATTTGATGAACTTCGTCAGCTTTCAAAAGGTCGCATGTTAGATTATTCTGGCATGAGCTACGATAAGATTGAAGAACAAAAAGGTATTCAATGGCCATGTACGAAAGGTGATGAGTCAGGAAATGCACGTTTATACACCGATGGAAAGTTTCAATATGCTGACGGTAAAGCAAAACTACTAGCATTACCCTTTGTTGAAAATAATGAAGTACCTGACGATGAATATCCTTTTTGGATGAACTCAGGTCGTGTTGTCGAGCATTTCCATACCCGAACGCGTACCGGTAAGGTTGGTAATATAAATAAGTTTAGCCCAACACCTTATATGGAAATGAATCCAGATTCAGCAAAAGAATTGGGTATTACTCACGGCGGTTATGCTCGTTTAACCTCTCGACGTGGTGATGGCGTTGTTATGGTACAACTCACTCAGCGTGTACCACCGAATATGGTTTTTATACCTTTTCATTTTCATGAATGCGCAAACCGTTTATCACTGGGTTTACTTGATCCTTATTCACGTCAGCCGGCATTTAAACAATGTGCAGTAAAGATTGAGGCCGTTGCAGATCAACAAGCGGCTGCCATTCGTAATAAAGAAGCTCGTGCATATTAATTTAGGATAGAAATAGATGTTTAAAGTACGTAAAGATGAACCCGACTATGCTTATTTGCCTGATGCTAAAGCACCAGCGACGAATCAGTACGGTAAAAAAATTGATCTATCGATTGAGCATAACGAGTTAACGGGTAAGAGCCTAAATATTAATGGTGATAGTGGCATCAGTGATAACCCGGATCGTTACAAGCAACACGGTTTTTATTTTAATGCGGATAACTGTATTTCATGTCATGCTTGTGAATCAGCTTGTAGTGAGAAAAATGATTTGCCACCTTATCTTGCATACCGTGCAGTGGGTTATGTTGAAGGTGGAACCTACCCGAGTTACACACGCTTAAATATTTCTATGGCATGTAATCATTGTGATGACCCTGTTTGTTTAAAGGGTTGTCCTACGCGGGCTTATACAAAATTTGCAGAGTACGGTGCAGTCCTTCAAGATCCTGATATTTGTTTTGGTTGTGGTTATTGCACCTGGGTATGTCCTTATAATGCGCCACAATTGGATACTGAAAAAGGTCATGTGCACAAATGTAATATGTGTGTCGATCGTTTAGAAGTTGGCTTGAAACCCGCGTGTTCTTCTGCTTGTTTAGCTGGAGCACTTGATTTTGGTGTTATTGAAACAACACCTGAAAATCGTGATCAATTAAAGACATCGATCCCCGGTTTTCCAACAACCGATATTACTAAGCCTAATATAAGGTTCCAACAAACGAAAACTCTACCTAATGATATGTCTCGAACGGATTCAACGGCATTAAAGTATCATCGAAATGATGAAACAGGTGAGTATGAACCGATGGTTGATGAGCAACGTAAATCGACGGCAACGTCATGGAACTTAAAAAAACTACTTACTTCACATGAAAATGCACATATTGCTTTTACCCTCAGTACGCAAACCGTTATTGGTTCTTTCTTTATTTTTTTGTTTGCACAATATTTTGGTGTTAATACTAGCTATATTAGTTTTGAAGCCAATATGTCAAATAGCTACGTACCAATGATGGGGGTTATGTTGGTATTGCTTAGCTTTGGTATGGCTAAATTGAACTTACACTTGGGCAAACCACAACGATTTTATCGAGGCTTTTATAATTGGACGTTATCACCCGTTAGTCGCGAGATTGCCGGCGTGTCATTGTTTTTTGTAGGCATTTCTGGATACACACTATTTGCTTATTTTGATAATGGTTTCGCAAATGCACTAGCTGGTTTATCAGCTATTGTTGCGGTAGTGGGTGGTGTCGGAGGTTTGTATTATATGTATAAACTCTATCGTATACCGGCAAGACCTTATTGGAACCACTGGCAGACAGCGAGTAGTTTTATTGGTAATACTTTATCCATTGGTGGGTTACTTATTATTTTAGTTACAAGCCTTTCACATGGTTTAGAGGTAACGACTGAAACATTGCAAATCACATCTCAATTAATACTTGCAGGGTTAGTGCTTGAATCGATTGGTTTAATTTTTCATGCGCGAGATATGAAAAGAAGTCACAGTGAAGGAGCAGTATCGCACTATGAGCAAACAACAACCTTTGGAAAATCGTATATTTTCAGAAATGTATTATTATTAATTAATATTTTATTGGTTGGGTTTATCACCGTTTATGGATTAAGTGGAGTTACTGGTGTGATTTTAGGTGTATTTTTAAGCTTGTCTATTTTAACCAGCGCTATTTTCGGTCGAGCACTATTTTATGTCTTAGTTATTCCAACGACTATGCCGGGTGCATTCTTCTGGCGTAATAAAGGTTTTGAAGATCACGCACGAGAAACAGGTTTAGCTGATATGCCGCAAACGGGTGTTTTACCAAACCACTAAGTTTAAATATTAAAGAGAGTTATTCTGTATCCCAATATATAAATCAGAACCATTCTGGTTGATGATAAAGAAGTTAGAACCTGTAGTGAAGGTTATATTGTCATTCAAGATGAATGGAGTAAAGGCTTTACAAATGCACAAGCAGAAGTTGAAGGTTTGACTTTAACGGACGAGCATTGGGATGTGGATCGGTTTTTACGCGATTATTATGAAAAACACCGAGTACAATGTGAAGTGGGTCAAATGGTTAAACACTTCAAAGATACTTGTGGTAAAGAGCTTGGCAATAGTAATTATTTACATAAAATATTTCCTCGTGGTGGGGCACTAAATCAAGGTAACCGTTTAGTGGGTTTTTGCGAACTAAGGGAGAACACTAGAATATCTTTCAGTTTTCCTAATCGCTCATGTTAAAGTAGCTCCTATTTTCTTTTGTAACGGTTTTGAGTGAATGTCTTTAGAAGTTAAAACTACCTGTCCCTATTGCGGTGTTGGTTGTGGTGTTATCTCCACGATCGATGATGCAGGCTCCGTGTCAGTAAAGGGTGATCCCGATCATCCTTCTAATTACTCACGTCTCTGCTCTAAAGGTGCGGCACTAGCTGATACCATTGGTATGGATGGTCGCGTGCTTTATCCTGAAGTTGAGGGTATTGAGTACAGTTGGCAACATGCCCTCGGTTACACTGCACGTAAATTAAATTCGATTATTGATGAGCATGGTGCTGATTCGGTTGCCTTTTACGTCTCAGGACAATTGATGACGGAAGACTATTACGTTGCCAATAAATTAATGAAAGGTTTTATTGGTTCTGCAAATATCGATACTAATTCTCGTTTGTGTATGGCTTCAGCGGTTGCTGGATATAAACGTGCTTTTGGTTCCGATACCGTACCCTGTAGTTACGAAGATTTAGAGCGAGCAAAATTAATTGTTTTAACAGGCTCTAATACTGCCTGGTGCCATCCTGTTTTATATCAGCGTATTGTTAAAGCGAAAAAAGATAACCCCGATCTTATGGTTGTTGTTATCGACCCACGAACAACAGCAACGTGTGATGTCGCGGATATTTATCTTGCCATTCAATCGGGTACCGATCATATTTTATTTAATGGTTTATTAAATTACTTATCTGAACATGAGGAAGTTAATAATTTATTTGTTTCTCAGTTTACTGAAGGTGTAGATACCTGTTTAAACGAAGCAAAGGCATCAGTTTCTGATATAAGTACTGTTGCAGATAGGTGTGGTTTAAACGTTAAAGAAATTGAAAAATTTTATAAATTATTTTCACGTACTGAACGGGTTGTCAGTGTTTTTTCCCAAGGTATTAATCAATGGTCGTATGGGACAGATAATGCGAATGCAATTATTAATTGCCACTTATTAACCGGCCGCATTGGTCGGCCTGGCATGGGGCCTTTTTCTATTACGGGGCAACCGAATGCAATGGGCGGGCGAGAGGTCGGTGGCTTAGCGAATCAACTTGCTGCCCATATGGCGATTGAAAATAAAAATCACCGCGATTTAGTTCAAGAATTTTGGGGGTCACCTACTATTGTTGAGCAGCAAGGATTAAAAGCCGTTGATCTATTTAATGCAGTTGATTCAGGAAAAATTAAAGCTATATGGATTATGGCAACGAATCCAGCAGTAAGTATGCCGGATTCTCATTTTATACGTGAAGCATTAAAAAAATGTGAGTTTGTTATTGTCTCAGATTGCATGCGAGATACGGATACAACCCAATATGCCAATGTTTTATTCCCTGCTCAAACTTGGGGTGAACGTGATGGTACAGTGACAAATAGTGAACGACGTATTTCTCGACAGCGCGCATTTCTTCCTACTCCGGGACAGGCCAGACCCGATTGGTGGATAGTGTCGAAAGTTGCACAGCAAATGGGGTTTGAGGAAGCCTTTAACTATGAAAGACCATATGAAATATTTAAAGAACACGCAGCATTATCGACTTATAAAAATGCTGAATATCCACGAGATTTTGATATAAGCGCATATGCGAATAT
>Ga0316209_1001009_pt1 | contig 34820 bp, 29 predicted proteins | sample 6monopyrite_MG_FD_204945 | JGI IMG/M metagenome (GOLD analysis project Ga0316209, IMG submission 204945) | Microbial mat bacterial communities from mineral coupon in-situ incubated in ocean water Damariscotta River, Maine, United States -... | ecosystem: Environmental > Aquatic > Marine >...
ACGGCGGGTGGCTATAACATTTCAATAAAACTTCGCTCGACCGGTCATTTAAAAAAACACTATGAAGACATTGTTTTTCAATTAATGGGCGATGAGCGCACACACCTTATTAATCGCGCCGTTGATGCGCGTATGAAAAACAATGAGAAAAAAGTTGCAGAGCGGCTTCAGGATCTAGATAAGCTGGTCGAACAGAAGGCGAAAGCCTACATTGGTTTTTTGGCTATTCAGAACCCTGAAGAACACCGCATTAAAGAAGAATTCGAACCCCGCTTTAAAGAAGGCGGACAGGCCGTTATTTATTTAGACCATATCTTGGTGTACGACACGTATTTTATGTTGGTATTTGAGGTCGAAAATAAAAGTGCCTTTGATATTAATGTCAGTGGGTTGGAACTATCACAAGTTGTGAATGATTCGCAAAGTCGGATTGAGGGTGACTTAAGCTGTGAGATGCAATGGCGACCCCATAAAATAAATCGATGTGTCATTGTGACACAGAGTCGCGCCTTGCTTGAGGCTAAAAAACTTATGTTATCGGTGGCGACAGATCGTGGTCAGGTTGATGTGTCATGGTAAGGATTTTATGTGTTTTTATGTTGATCGCTTATAGCGGGATGGTCTTTAGTGCGGATCGGTTAAGCGGAGAAAAACACCTTGAACAGTTATATAACCAGCTTAAATACGAAGAGCGCGAACGGGATCGACGTTTTGGTGAGGATACAGTGAGTCATTTACTGCCAAAGGATAAAGGGGATAAATCCGTTATCCGCAAATATGTGGATAAAAATGAAAACACGCCGGAGGCAAAACCTAATGCAGTAATCGTGATTGAAAATAAAAATGCAGAAATAAACACCGATGCTGCCGACTCAGCAAATAGGGCATTAGATAACGATAACAATAAAGACGTTCATGTTGATGATAAACGAGTCAGTAAATATTCAAAGGGGATTCATGTCAGTGAAAACAATTCGGCTAACAACAAATCAACTCTCACATTAAAAAAATCGGTTGTGAATAACATCTATATGCCCCCGATGACACAAGAGACTCAGTCACTGAGTGAAAATGGAAATGTATCGCAAAGTTTTGTGAATACGCAGAACCTACAATACGGGATTAAACGCAATACCTGGGCGAAAGCAAGATTGGTGCGAAAGGTGACCTCAGCTGATTCAACTGGCATTGAGTTAATCTTAGAAGAAGATATTATCGGTAAACGAAAAGTGCTCCGTGCGGGCACGGTTTTATTTGGGGGGAAGTCTTTTAATTCGCAGACAAGACGACTTGAAAGTTTTCTAAATGAAGCGATTGATCCAGACGGTCATGAATTAGTGGGTTTATCCGCGTCTGTTTATGACGTCAATAAAATATCGGGTTTGAGCGGAGTGGTGACGCGTAATACGCAAGACTCCGTTAATTACAGTGTTTATGCAGGATTGGCATCAGCGAGTAATGCAACCCTGCAAACGTTGTCGGGTGTAAACCCAATTTCAGAAGGTGTTCTTAATGGCAGTAAGACGATGCTTGATCTACAAAAAGGAAAAATTAACAAACCGAGTGCTTTTATTACGGTGCCGCCCAAAAATGCGTTGATTCGATTCGACAAATCGTTTTGATGTGTTTTTGTTAGGGGTGCATGTAAGCACGTTTAAATAAATATAAAAAATGTAAATAGAAATGTTGGCAAATGCCAATCAGTAAATGATGAATGTTATACAAGGATTTAAAATGGAACGTTTGACAGCAATAGATTTATGCTCACCGGTGAAAAAAATATGTCCACTGGCTTTATCGAGCCTACTTGTCGGGAGTATTTTAACGGCGTGCAGTGGTGGAGGTGATAGCGGGTCTAGTCTTCCCGCGGAAAGAGCCTCTGTCGCCATAACCGGTAATGCCGTCGACGCTATTATTACCAATGGTACGATCAGGGCCTACTCATGGGCTGATGGCATTAAAGGTGATTTAATAGCCGAATCAACAACGGATGCTAAAGGCTTTTATACATTAAATGTACAAAGTCCGAATCAACCACTGCTTATTGAAGTCACTGACGGTCGATACACAGAAGAGGCAAGTGGTGTAAATGTCGATTTATTAGAAGGGCAAGCGGTACGCTCTTTAATTCAATTTGAACAAGATAAAGATATCAATGTTCAAGTCAATCCATATTCACACCTGGCCAGTTGCCTAGCGGACTTCAAAGTAAAGCAGGGGGCGAATGCACAAAACGCCATCATAGAAGCAACGAGCGCTTTTTCGGGGCTGGTAGGTGTTGATGTTATTGGAACCTACCCCAAAAATATTACCGACCCTGACAGTGCTAATTTTGAAGTCACTGACGAATTAAGATTTGGCGCTTTACTTGCGGGTATCTCTTCATATACCGCAACAATTTCTCAAGAAAACGGCGTGACGCCACATCGCTTCAACCAAAACAGTTCAATGTATTTTCTACAGGTTGCTTGTCAGGATATTTCTGCAGACGGTTTACTCAATGGGATGGGATATATAAACGGCTCATCTAATGTAGGCCAGTTAGCCCTCGGCAGTGTACTTCTAAATACAGAGTCATACCGTCTGGACATACCGCAACATATTTTAGTTATGATGAGCAGTGAGCGTAATGCAACAGGACTAGATGTTGGTCAGTTTTTACAATTTGCAAATGGTATCGCGTTATCAACCGACTCAATGTTTCCAAATGAAACACCAAAACCGGTAGACCAAACGGGGCCTGTTATTACCACGAAGACGCAAGAAGGCAGCTATTTAAAAGGCATCGTGGATATTGGATTTGAGATTACCGATCCATTAGGTCTTAATAGTGTTGAATACAGTGTTAATGGTAGCTTTGTTTCTATGGGCCAAATTAATAATCCTGTATTGAGTATAAATACACTGGGTTACTCAGATGGCACACTCAGCGTCACGGTCATAGCAAAAGATGCACTAGATAATGAAAGCACGCGTATATTTACATATCAAGTCGTCAACACCGCCTCTACGGTTTCGCTAACAAGTTCGACACTTGTAAATACAAGAGCCTATACCGCAATGGGTACTTATCAATTAAACGGCGCACCCGCATCAAGCATTACGGTTGGTGGAACACCGGCTGTTATCAATGCCGATAGCTTAACTTGGTCGGCAGATATTGCACTAGAGTCAGGGTCAAATGAAATTGAATTAATCATCACAGACACCGCGAATAATGTTGGTGTTAATACCGTTGATATTGATGTCGATCTAATTACACCCTCGATCACTGTAAACACTACAAGCACTACATTCAGTACATTTCAGGGGCAGCTAAACTTATGCACATCTGGATTATTCGATAATACGTCTGCTTTTAATAATCCTGCATGTGTAAGTACAGACAACATTAGTTTGAATGGAACGGCTATAAGCCCAAATTTACAATTTAATGGTTATTTATTATTAAGTTTTAGTGCGGATGACCCACAAGGCGCTGGAGTATTCACATCACAAGAAACGCTGGATATTGAATATAAATATAGCAAGGGAGGCATAGATAAAGTTGATTGGGCGCCACTACCTAGTCCAATTAATAATATTCATTATCTACCCATTGTCACTGAATACCTAGGTGAGGACTGGTATCAAACAACAACGGATGAAGATCACATAATAACGATTCGAGTTGTAGACAAAGCAGGTAATTTCAGAGAGAGCACATGGAGATTTAATGTTGATGTGCTGATACCCGCCGTGACAGTCTCAAGTAAAATGAGTAACGAGGTGCTTTTTACAGGAACCAGCTTTTCTAATAGAGCAAGCATTGATGGACAATTGGTTAATGTTGAATACACCTTAGATAACCCATCAAGCACGTCCTACTATATTTCAATGAGTGATGCACAAAATCACAGTGTTGCACATACATATGAAAGTAAAGTTAGAAAAAATAAAGCACGACTAGTCACAACCGATGAACAACGATTTATATTTTCTGGTGGCAGCGGAAGCTGGGAGACACCCATAACTATTTATAATGGGCAAGGCGCAGCCATTGCCGCCACGACTATAATGAATGGTGCCTACACTGATTTTTTTTTGGATAATCCGACCGCATCTGCGGCTACTGAATGGATTGCAAAAACATATGCAGATCTTTGTACAACAGGCACTGTAGGCACCATTGGTTTTCAGACAGTTACTTATTTTGGTCTATTTAATACAGCAACTGCATATCAAACGGTTCAAAATAACGCTGTACTCACAACTGGATACGCTGGAGCAGTTAACAATGGGTTTACCGGTGGCGGCTGCTCAACTGCTGCCACTAGACCTTACTATGGTTCTAATTTAGATTGGGAGTCTAGATCAAGATATGCATATCAAATGCAGGAAGGGTATCCACGAAATGAATCAACTAATATATCCGTTAATTCGGCCATGATGACACAAGGTATATCTGTATTTAACAATTCATTAGGTCAAGAAATTTTCCCTATTAATGGCTGGTATCGTGTTCCTCCAATTACGACTGTAAAAATAGTTAAGAGTGTAAGGACACCCATTCTACTACACTATACAGATAGCGAAGTTTCAAGCAGCACATTTACAAGTTATACCGAAAAGGAACTTGATTTAACCACAACGTGGATAATTGATGCTGATTTTGAATTAACGCGTGCTATTGACCCAGGCGACCCGTCAAAGCTTTCACAAGTTACACAGATCACTGAAACAATAGGACTCGGTAGCAAAGCCTATACAGTTAGCCGGTAGTTATAAGAAGCATCGGTTGTTAAAGAACACCAAATAGAAAACAAATCTAACTGTAATGTTATTTGAATGATTGCTTTAAACTGCCGAGTGAAATTTAATCTCTGAAAAGCTTCCACATAGGGGATATTAGATTTAACTAATAGAGAAAAGTGTTGCGTTAAGGGAAAAGCCATTTTACTATGATTAAAAATATAATAAAAAGCAGGGATGTTTTTAGAGTATCTAATTATTTTGTGATGATACTTGCTTGAACTTTAAGCTTACGATCAATATTCCTTAACGCTAAAAATCAACAAACTACAACACATTTACGTAAATGTGTTGTGAATTATTGTATATGTGAGGAAATTAAATTGTCGAATCGGGCTAATTTTTTATTCGTTACCTGTGTCTTGGTAGCTATTCAAGGTTGCGTCGCAATTCAGTCATTCCCGACTGCGGCTAGAAGCGGTGAAACCATAACAGTAGCCATAGGCTCACAAGATGGGCTAACCAAGGACAATATCCAATTATTATTTTACCCGCAAGGCATATCTACTCCTATTGATTTAACACCCAATATTCGCAGTGTGCTCAAAATTTTTCCAGATAAAACAAGTCGTGCCTGGATCAATAATATGAGTACACAATTAATGAATGGTTTTGTGGGTCATGGAGCATGGCAAAATATTCTTGTTATTGATCTTCCCCAATTGCCAACGGGTATGGGCTATCTCAATGTTTCGTTTGAACCCGGCGTGATTAAGCCAAATCCTTCTGCCATTCAAGATGCAGAAGGGTTTGATATAGGTATAGAAATTTTAACGGGAACAAGTGCTAACAATACGTTTGATTATATGATGAATCCTGGGAATCAGGCGGTTGGTAATTTATCTATACTAGAGCCTATGCCGCAGGTTGTTATGCGATATGACTTTTCTCCCGGGTATTATAACTTCCAAAGTGGAGCAAAACTCTCAGCTGCTGAATACAAAATAAAAGTGCCTATTTCCACAGATGCCTCAACCTTAACAGCAGAAGATATAGTAGTCGTGTTTGATGAGAGAGCTAATTATGGGAACAAACAAATACAGACAAGTTGGTCGAATGAGGGCGATGTAGTAACAGTTAATATTGTTATGCCAGCAAACTTAAACTTATTTGAAGCAACGCTACGTTTTTCCATACTTATAGATAGCAGCAATAATGGATATCAAATCGATAAAACAGGAACACCGGTATTAATATCACATCGATTATTTGATAAACAAGGCCAAGAAATAACACCACAATATATACCTGAAGTTATTTTTCAAGGCATATAGACATGGTTGTTAAGAATGAATAATCTCAGCATGCATCTATAGATAGATGCATATTTTGATAAAAATGATAAATAGGGAATTGTCTTAATGAGACAGCATTTAAAGCTAATATTATTAATGTTATGTTGCTATGTGGTTACTAGTCATTTGAGTATGGCGGCACAATATAAAGCAGGTGATTTAGCTCCAAAGGGTGCACCAGATTCAGTATTGAATGTTGCCGACTTCCTTATGCTGCAGCGTATAATTAATGGCGACGAAACACCAAGCCCTACTGAATTAATTTTAGGTGACGTAGGTCCGCTAGGTAGCCCAGATGATATTTTAAACGTTGCCGATTTACTTATATTAAAAAGAGCTATCCTAGGTGATGTGATATTAGATAATGTCATTGTTTATCCCGAAGCACCCACTTTAAATTCTACACCAGCAACAACAGTATCAAATCCCATTACAGTAACAGGGAGTGCAACACCCGGCCATTCAGTTCATATTAGTGTAAACAATGCCACGCAAATAATTATACCTGTAGATGGCTCAGGTGCTTTTTCGTTTCAAGCTAATTTATATGATGGTGCCAATCAAATTTATGCGTTTGCAAATGACGGTGAACATTTTAGTGCCCCCTCTAATTTACTAAATACGAGTTATACAAATACAATTGATCGAAACCAAAGCGGAACGATTCCAGAAAATACAGTTTGGACGCCGGGTGTTCCTGCTGTCCCATATGTAATTTCAGGTGCTGATTTAATTATCCCAGTAGGGAAGAAATTAGTTATTCAACCTGGAACAATAGTTCAAACGAATAATAGTACGAATATTATTGTTGAAGGCAATCTAGAAATATCAGGTACAGAGTTCAATCAAGTGCTAATGACATCAATGGTCGATGCTCGCAATAAGTGGTCAGGTATAAAAGTATTATCAACAGGCGTTGTCAACATCAATTATGCCATAGTAGAAAACTCGAGTTGGTACGGTGTTCGATTTGAAGGTGGTGCCGGTACTATTACAAATAGTATTATTCGTAATAGTTATATCTACGGTATTGGAATACGTAATGCGTCACCAACCCTTAGTGGTAATCAAATAATTGATAACGGACAAAGTGGGATTGTGATAGAACGTGGCTCTAATCCCATAATCACGGATGGCAATGTTATTACGAATAACTGGATTTATGGCATTGAAGTTAATGGCGAAGCGGGTATGGCTGTTGCCGATATACCGCAGCCTATTATAAATAGGAATGCTATTTATGGTAATGATGGGAATGCTAGTTATATTGGAGATATAAGATTTAATGATTTTGATAATGCTCGTGGAACGGTGATTAATCTCCAAGAAAACTGGTGGGGTTCCAATGATTTAGATTTTATAGCAGGTCGAGTTTATGGCTTTTGGCGAGATAATACTCCGGTAGCAGATTATAGCTATTTTCTTGATGCGGAAAATGGTGAACCTGTTCAAGCAAATTATTTAATGGGAGACTTACCTGATGGTTTTATACTCGAAGCGAATAAAAGCTATACTGTTTTAAAAGAATTACATGTTCAAACAGGAACCACTGTAGACATTGAAGAAGGAGCGACGCTACGTTTTGGTACAGGAATGTCATTTCATATTAATGGTGCTGTTAATTGGTTAGGTACAAAAGAAAACCCTGCTTATTTTACCCGGTATGAAACCGGATATGGCGAATGGACGGGAATAGTGTTTGATGATGGGGTAAGTAATGTTGTTGTTAACGCAATTAAAGTCGATTTAGCTAATTATGGTTTGAAGCTTGTAAATGTACTTTCAGGGGCAATAACAAATAGCGTATTTGAGAATAACGGAATAGGAGTATACCTAGATAGCAGCGATGTTTTAGTTGATTCCAATTTGATTCAATTTAATACAATTGATGGTATTGATATTCTCTATGGTGCTAGCCCAACCATTACGAATAATATTATTGTCGATAATGGTAAAGCTAGCGCTGCAGGCAGTGGAATAGCTATAAGTCGCCATGATCGAATCTCAGGGGAGTACCCCACGCCGTCAATACATGATAATCAAATATTTAGAAATAGTTATAATGATATTGCGGCTACCAATTACACTGGTAGTGATCCCACTCCACCCATTATTGATGCTACTAATAACTGGTGGGGAACAAATGATGCTTTAGATATTGAAAGTACAATAAAGCACTTTCCTGATAATACAAGCAGTAATATTTATAGTCAAACGACATATATAGATTACAGCGGGTTTTATGCGAATGTTGAGAAAACAGAGACCGATAATAGGGAAATATTATTTAACGTACATGAAATGACTCAAGACGAAGTTATTCCGGCGAATTCTCGGCTTATTGTGCCAGAAGATATCAAAATACCATTGGGTATGACCCTGACGATAGAGGAAGGCGTCGAATTATATTTTGTTGCGGATAAAAAGATTGAAGTATTGGGTAGCTTAAATATTAACGGTACTCTCAGTAACCCTGTGTTATTAACAGGTGCTAAAACGTTACATGATTATTATGATTTAGGATCAGGCAATGGCGAATGGGACGGTATTCAAATAAATAATAATGATGGGGGTGTGAATATAAATTATGCAAATATTGAATATGCCACAATAGGTGTTGATTTTATAAATTCCGATGGCACAATTTTAAATTCTATTTTTACCAATAATTATAACGCCATTCGTATTTTTGGAGATTCAAGTCCTTTAATACAGTCTAGCGTTATCACTAATAATTTTTATGGAATCCAATTTACTGGAAGTGGAGGAATTGATCCATCACCTACGATTTCAGGCAATGACATATATAACAATATCGTCCTTAGGTATCAGAGCCCCAATATAGCGGCTAATATTGCATTCAATAATATTACTAATCCTCAACTAATCGATTTATCAAACAACTGGTGGAATACAGTCGATATAGCCTCAACACGTGCTACATTTTACGATCCGTATTCTAGCTTCTCAGATGATGTGGTCATCACAAATATAGACACTCAAGCTAATCGCTCCGACATTACTTACGTCACTCTTGCACTAAGTGAGTCAATTATATCACCCGCAACGTCACTGGGTTCATATGATAGTTTGTCGATGACAGCAACTTCAGCTCAATCTATAAACTGGGAAATTAAAATACGTAACAACAGTCAATCAGTTGTTAAAGCGTTTGTCGGTACGGGCGTTAATATAAATCAGGTATGGGATGGCCGTAATGCCTCCACTAACTACGTGCCAGATGGTGTGTACACTATTAGTTTGATAGTCAATGGTGGAACAGAACAACTGATTAATAAAGTGGTTGTTGATAATACAGTGCCAGAAGTCGATATTACTAATATCAGCGATGGTGACATATTGGGTAATACCGGTGCTACTTCTAAAATTGTAATTGGGAATGCAAATGATTCTAATTTTGTAAGTTATCAGTTAAGCGTTGCAAATGGATTTACTCCAATGCAGGAAGATTTCAGAGAAATACAACCAAACAAGACAGCTTCTGCATTCATGGGAGTATTAACAACTTGGCCTTTTGCCGATACTACTAATGCTTTATTTGAAACAAGTGGGCCAAAAACGCTTCGATTAACAGCGCTTGATCTTGCTGGAAACACATCAGTTTATGATGTGAAAATTAATATTTTTATTGTTCTTACAGATGTTAGTCATGATGTTGATTCAATAGATGTATCCAAGGGTGAAGAAGTCGCCGTGAACTTTACTTTGCATGAGCCTGCTACAGTGACATTGCAATTGTTTTATGAAAAAGACGAAGCTATTGATGAAAACATCATTGTAACAGTGTCAGAAATATTTGAATCAGATGGAAATCATCAACTTAAATGGGATGGTAAAGATAGTGAGGGTAATTATTTATTAGATGATGCGTACCGGTATGCGTTGTTAGTTGAAACAGCTGAAAGTACGTATTTATATAGAGTTGATGCTAATGCTCCAGCAGATGGTTCAGTATTTCTTGGTCAAGATTATGAATCTAACAGTTTTAAAAATGATTTTGTAAAATTCTCATATACATTAACCAATCCTTTAAGAATCAATTTAAATGGTTATGTGACTGAGCCTAAAGGTGTTGGTACACATCATTTATATTGGGATCATCGAAATCAGAGCAATCAGTTATATGATGTATCTGTACAGCTACAAAGACCGACAGTATCAGCACTAAAACAAGATTCATTTCTTCTTCAAGGAGGTCAAACTAAAATATTGGGAACGGAATACGATCCCGATACAGTTATAGCAACACCAACAATAGAAGTGCAATCCACACCCTCAGTTGTACTACACAGCTATGAGCAAATATCTGAAATAGCATTTCGTGTGAGTCAGGATTCGTATGTTGATGTGCAGCTACTCAGCCCTTGTTATGTTTCAGATACAAGCTGCACAGTTGATCATGATGATCCGAATGGTATTACCCTAATGGCACGTCAATTATTAACGTCTAAAGATAGCGGCGATGAGTTTATTAATCATACCGTCGAGTGGCGTGGTTACGACTTTATGGCACCGGTTATTGATGAAAACAACATACGTGTATCAGAAGAAGGCGCTTACACTTTTAGCATACGTGCGGAGAGTTCTGCTACTGGTTTGATTACTATTTACCGTGGTGTTATTAACCTTCACCATTAAGAATAAGAAAATAAAAATGAATATATTTAAATTTAAGCTATATAAAAATGTAAACGTATTGGCACTATTTTTTATAATGTCGTGTTGTTCGTTCGCTAAAGCCAATGAGTTTGACACTGCACAGCAGTTATTTGAAACAGGCAATTACAATCAATCTATTTATTATTATCTTAAACACATTAAATCAAATCCTTTGGCGCATGAAGTTAAAGTCTCACTATCAGAAGCCTATATAAAAACACACAAATACGATAAAGCCATAAAGAAATTAGATGAAGTAACGGCTGTTATTTTATTACATGAGAAAGCCATTACGCTACGGGCGCATGCACTGGCTATTCAAAAAAAATGGTTGCGTTTGCTGGTTGATGCCGAGTCACTTGTACAAATAAATCCAATCAATAAGCAAGCCTATATGTACATGGATATGGCCTATGTCGGCTTAGGTGATCAGCAGTCGGCCGCTGAGTCTATGGCGCGTTATAAAATAGTCAGCGCACAATTAAATTAATTAGGAAATTTTGCTAAGGCATTACTAATGGAAATAAAACAAATTATAAAACCAATAACCAATTTAGTCATATTTAGCGGTATTGTGTTATGTGCCATGTTTGTATCAAGTATGGCTATGTCGCATACAGTAATACCTAATGGGCCACCACCTGGCCCATTTCCAGAGCCACCACCTTGTAACTCTTGTGATTGTGATGGTGAGGGGGGAAAAATAATATTTCGTTCAGGCAGAGAATCGACTAAAACTATAGATATGGTCGTAAACGGTACACAACCCATAGAACTTAAACGTATTTATTCAAGCGATACTTTATATGATAGTTCGCTAGGCTATGGCTGGGCGTTTAAATTTGATAAACGCTTGTTCGAATACCCAGATGCTTCAGTTGTTATTCGTCATGGTTGTGGTCATATTAATCGTTATGTGGTGAGTGGTAATGCTTATCAGCCAGCGGAAGACAGCCAAAACCTTAAACTTAAAAAATTAGCGGATAATACATTTACATTACATTCTCCAAATGGCGAATGGGATCATTTTGACACTCAAGGTCGTTTGATTAGTCATTATGATATTAAAGGTAATCGACACGATTATATTTATGATGCACGAGGTAACTTACCGCTAATTGGTTCATCACCCAATGCACTAGATCCATCCAAACCCATAACCGTCGCCTATATGTCACGGCTATTACGTATAGAGCAACGCAATGCCAGTGATAACTCGCTTTCGGGTTCTATTACTTTTGCTTACAACGAAACAACAGGACGCTTAGTAAGCGCTACGGCTAACGATGGCCGTGTTGTAACCTATGTGCATGACGATGCTGGGGCGGGGTTGACTAAGGGTAACTTGTTACAAGTAAATGGTCTCGAATCAAAAGTTGCGACCTATCGATATGAAGATAAAGTAGGTGAGGTATACCAAGATCACCATAACTTAACGTATAAGCAAGAATATACAGGGGCAGCACCTTATTTAATTGAATACAATGCAGAGGGTCGTGCCTTTAGAGAAACCTATGGTAATAAGGTCATCACATTAAACTATGATGAATTGCCATTACAGACAACGTTTACCGAAACGATTACCGATGATACAGGTGCTCTTTTAGGAAATGCGACCAGCATTTATCAGTTTAATGCATCCGGCTTAGTAGAATTTAAACGCGATGCGCTGGGTAATGAAACGCGCTATACACTGGATGATTTTGGTAATAAGTTACAAGAAAAAATATATCTAGGAAATGAAAGTACAGGCACTTTGGTTAAATTGATCGACCGAACCTATGATGCAAATAACAATATACTTACAGAGCAAACCACCTTACAAACAGGTGAAGTTATCACATCAACTTACACCTATGATGGCACACAAAAAGACAGTGAAATTACAGCATCCAGTTTAACGCCAAGCAAGCTATTTAAAACTACATGGCTTTATAATCATGATGCAAATGGTGTAGCTACAACTATTCAAGAAGAGCGTCGTTATAAAGATAATGGGGTAGATTATTTAGCAACCTCTTATACCTATAATAATCACGGTAATGTACTTACTACCACCTTGCCTGATAATCACGTAATAGAAAACGAATACAGTGCTGTTTATAATGGTTTGTATGTTACCAAAACATTTCACCGCATTGCCGGTGTTGCGGTAGCCGACTTAGAAGAAACCTATGAATATGATACCAGAGGTAATCGCTCAAAAGTCACCGATGCACGGGGTAAGTTCACCACTACAAGCTATGATGATTTAAGTCGACGTAGTACCGTGACTAATCACCTGGGTCATATCACTACATATAATTATGATGCAAAAGGTAACTTGGAGTTTCTAAAACGTGATCGTACTCTACCGGGTGATCAGCTCGACATTACTAAAATGACGTACGATGGTAAAAATCGTGTTACAGATATCGAGCGCACTAATAGTACGGGTAGTTATATATTAATTAAGCATAGCACCTACGACAGTGCCGGTAATTTATATACCAGCAGTAACAGCCTAGGACAAACCAATCACTTTAGGTACGATTTATTACATCGTTTAGAGAATGTCATTAATCACAAATCTGAATCTATTCATTACTCATTAGATGCATTGGGTAATCGTACCCACGAAGAAGTTAAAGACAGCAGTGGTGTAGTCGTACGCAGTAGTGATGCGACTTTCGACGCACTCAATCGACAGCTCACACAGGTGGGTGCAAGCGCAAGCCAAACCACCACTTACACCTACGATGCCAAAGGTAACCGTACCAGCATGGTCGATGCACTGGCACGGCCTACAACGGAGTATACTTACAACGCATTGAACCAACTGGCTAATGTAAAAGATGCTAAAGGTAATAATACCGTTTATGGCTATCACGATAGAGGCTGGTTACAAACAGTAACCGACCCTCGAAGTTTGGTGACGACTTATAACTACAATGCTTTAGGTCAACTGGATAATTTAGTTAGCCCCGATACCAGCACCACGGTGTACACCTATGATTTAGCGGGTAATAAAAAAACCAAACGTGATGCACGCAACATTACGGCTACCTATAACTATGATGACTTAAATCGTCTTATCAGTATTAGCTATCCCGACAGCACTAAAAACGTCACCTTTAATTATGATGACAACACTGGTGGAAAACTAAATGGGTTAGGTAAGCTCACTAGTATGACGGATGAAAGTGGTAGCACTCAGTTTGAATATAATCACTGGGGAGACCTCGTAAAAGAAACAAAAGTCATCAATGGCCAAAGCTTTGTTATTCAATACGGTTACGACACAGAGCGTCGTCTTATGAGTACCTTATATCCTAGTGGACGTATTGTTTATAATACAGTTGATGCAAGCCAAAACATTGCCAGCATATCGAGTTTTTACAATTCAGTATCACAACCCTTACTCGAAAATATTAACTATATGCCCTTTGGTGGAATAGATAATGCCAACCTCGGTAATGGTTTAGCGCTTAATTACGATTACGATGCAGACTATCGTTTAACCGCACAACAAGCGGGTAGTGCCTATGACCGTACTACGGTGTATAACGATGTGAATAATATAACGGATATTATTAATAACCTGGACGCCACGCGCACTCAGAATTTTACTTATGACGGTATGGATCGTCTCACAGATGCCAGTGGTGTTTATGGGGCCGTGCATTACGAGTATGATGCCGACGGTAACCGCACACTGGAAACCAAAGATGGCACGCAAAGCTCCACCTATAATTATCCGGCTTCGTCCAATAAGCTGGATAATATTACCGGCACAAAAGCCAACGCTTATGGCTATGATGCTAACGGCAATACCGAAACTAAAAATGGCTTAGTGTTTAGTTACGACCAAAGCAATCGTATGAGCCAAGCGGTTAATGGAGCAGTTACCACCAATTACAGCTACGACGGCAAGGGCCAGCGGGTGAGTAAAGACGTTAATGGCGTTAAAACTATTTTCATCTTTAATAAAGACGGTAAACTAATCGCCGAAGCCGATACCAGTGGTGCAGTGCAAAAAGACTATGTTTATTTTGCAGGCAAGCCAGTTGCTATGGCGACAACAGGCGCAAGCCCTGCCACCTATTATTACCATGTTGACCATTTGGGTACGCCGCAGGTGTTAACGAACCAAGCGCAAAGTGTGGTGTGGAGTGGTGATTATGATGTGTTTGGTGAGGCGACGTTAACGACTGAAACGGTTGTTAATAATATACGTTTTCCTGGGCAGTATTATGATGCGGAGAGTGGCTTGCATTATAATTATTTTCGGGATTATGATACGAGTTTAGGGAGATACGTTGAGAGTGATCCTATTGGTTTGGGTGGTGGAATGAACACATACGCTTATGTTGAGAGTAATCCAATCGTTTATTATGACCCTTTGGGTCTTAAAATGGCAGGGACTTGCGATGCAATTTTGGTTACTCTTAACATAGAAAGACAACGACAAATTGATAGTGCTACCGATCAGCATAATAAGAGTATAGAGAGATTACAAAATCAGAGATTTCTTGATGAACAAAAATGCTCAAACAGTTGGAATAATTGTATGAGTAATAAGTCAAAACAATGTCCTCCTCCGAGTCAAGCTAAATGCCAATCAAAATTTAGTGGCTGTATGGAAAGAGCAAAAAAAATTGCAAATACAATGTGGGACTCAGCAGATGAAATACTCGCCAATAAGTTGAAATCAATACGTGATTTTAGGGAATGTCCTATTTGGCCTTAAGTCATATTTTATATATTATTAATGAGTAGATGAGTTAACTAATAAGGTTGTTTAAAAAATGTACTTAATTAAAAAAAATATTAAATTCATTATCTTAATAAATGTTTTTTTATTTCATGATGCATTGGCTGGGGGTGGGGCTCCTATATACTATAGTGATAGACCTTTTGTGAGTGATAGGGTGACAAAGAAGTGTGATATATATATTAAAGATAAGGCAGAAGAAGTTTATTCATCATTGCCCAAAATGGAATATTTCTATAATAAAAAAGAATGGATGAATTTAGATGAGATATTAAAAAATATTGATATTGAAATATTTCTTGATAATACACGGCGTTGTTCAGGGGTGTTTAAATATAAAGGTGGTAGAGAGTATTTTTATACCGCTCATAGGGATTTGATGCTGCTGCATACAATATACACTTTTGCTATAGAACAAAAAACAATATCTAATGCGAAAGTTCATAATCTTACAAAAAGTATAGTAAAAGATCTTAAAGCATTAGAAGCTGGGGTTAGAGAACAAAAAACAGACCAAGTAAAATAAAAGTAGATCAATAGGGTTAGATCAATAGGGTCAGACTGACAACAAAAGGGACCAACAAACAAAAGGGGACAGATCTATTTACAAGCTAACTAAAATTTCTAGCTTATTAATATAAGGAAATATTATGCCAAGGAAGGCAAGGGTATTACTGCCCAATTACCCGCATCATATTGTCCAGCGTGGTCATAATCGCAATACGGTTTTTGTTGCAGATGAAGATTATCAATACTATTTGGATAATTTGTGTGAATGGAAAGAAAAACTGGGAATAAAGCTATTTGCTTGGTGCTTAATGACCAATCATATCCATTTGTTGGTAGAGCCCGGTAATGATGCTCGTGATTTATCTGAGTTAATGAAGCGATTGGCCGGTAGACAAACGGCGTATGTTAATAAGCTGGAAAAGAGAAGCGGTTCGTTGTGGGAAGGCCGGTTTAAAATTAGTCCGGTGCAACGTGATGAATATTTACTGGCCTGTTGTCGTTACATAGAGTTAAACCCTGTTAGAGCCAAAATGGTGGAGCATCCTCGTCATTATATTTGGTCTAGTTATAATGAGCGTATGGGTATAAAAGATGCGCATATGCTTGATTTAGATTGCATGTATTTAGGCCTGGCTGCAACGAAGTCATTACGTATTGAACGATATAATAATTATATAAGTGAAGCTATTTCAGCGCATGAAATGGTTTTTTTAAAACAGGCCTATTCCAGGAATCAACTAACAGGTAATGCGCGCTTTATTGATGAAGTGGAGCGACGTATAGGCTTGCGTATTGAAGCGCGTGGCCGAGGTAAACCGAAACGTTATAACTAATGTAGGGCAGTTTATATTAATAGAGTCAGACTCGATTGATAAGTAGTTATTAATAAAAATAAGAAGTAAGCAAAGCCAAGTCAGGCGAATACGTGGCTCACCCGCCAACCTGGTTTTATACTGTGTCTCGCTCTGCTTCTGTAAGCATTTGAAGTATACCTATTTCATTTAGCTGTGACGTAATTAAAATATTAAAGGAGTTAATATGAAGCGTTTTTTGTGTTTGTTAACCACGATGTTGTTATTAATGATGGGCTGTAGCCCTACGTTCAAAGTGTATGACGCTGATAAGGCAGATCTTAAAGGTATTCCTTTTTACACCTATGCTACAAACATTAAGCAGGACACGGTTTATTCCCGCTCATGGATTGTTGCTACGTTGGTGTACCACACGCTTAAAGATGATGAGCCTGTTCCTGAATCTAAACGCGTTGCTGAATATATGATAGATGCATCAACATATGATTCATCGTCATTGGCTGATGCTCATAAAGCATCTACAGACATATTGAGCTTGGGTTATAACAAAGCCTTTGATGCATTTAAAACAGAACTTGTTAGCCTTTGCAAGGATAAGGTGCTGAATTGCCTTATCCCACCCAGCACAATGGTTAGCGAACTTGATGCCGCAACAAAAATACCAGTAATGCTTGAACAGCAACTTGTTTCTAATAGTAGTATGCGCGTGGATTACATTGATTATTCATCTCCACGCTATATTAATACTGATACTCCCTGGTTTGGAAAAACAGATGGCACAATAAAGGTTAATGAAAAAGGTCTTCTTACGGAGGCTGTGAGCAAGCCTGATAACACTAAGCTTTTAGAATTGGTTCCTGATATTTTCCCGATTAAGGATAAATTGATAGATAGATGGGGGCTAAAAGAAGAGCCTGCAGCAGCTGTTGATACGGATGCAGAAAAGATGATGATTCCACAATTAATGTCAATTTTGGATGATTCGGCGAAACCTGCGATGTCTCTTATTCTTGAAACGAAGTCTGCAAACCAATTATTTACATTAACTAAATATCATAAACTGAGTGATGGCTCGTTAAATAACTCACCTATCTTGTTTGATGATGTAAAGGCGTCTATTGCACAGAAATCAGCTACGAGTGCAACAGCAGAAAAACCAATAAAAGATGAGGATAAAAAAGCGTACAAACTATCGGCTACAATTACGCCGCCAGAGTCTTGATGATTATCAGCTCTGTGTAAGAATATTCAACGGCATAATAATTGAGATGTGATATTCACGATCATATAAAATGTCTGTAATTTAAATTATGAAAGCGCGATGTAATGCCCTATGAAAATAAAATTAATACTGTTCTGTTTAATAGCCATTTTATTTAGTAAGCCCGGTTGGAGTAAAGGTGAATTGGCCTATTTGGCAGTAGATAATGGCTACTGGCAAGTTTGGTTAATGAATAAAGATGGTGCTAATGCACGGCCTATTACTGATTCTGCTTATGATAAAAGTAGCCTTTCGTGGTTTAGCAATGGTGACTTATTGGTGTGTGGTAACCAGGGTGAGCTCGTTCGTTTGTCTCTTAGTACTAAAATAGAGACCCCGATTAAGCTGCCATTTAAATACGTTAATGATGCTACCGTTTCACCTGATGATAAATACTTTGCGTTTTCTCAAAAGCCAAAGGGAACTATTTATAATAAATTATGGTTAATGAATATTAAAACGGGTGAGAAAACTAAAATTGACTGGAAAACAGCAGGCTTTCAACACGAACCTGTATTTTCAACTGACTCCCGTAAACTCTATTATTTATCGGGTAACAATCGGCAATCACATGATGTGATGGAGTACGATTTGAGTACTAAGCAGGTAAAACCAATTACCCATTCGGGTTTATATAATTTAGATGTCGCCGTGAATAATAAAGGGCAATTCTTATATTCAAGTAATCGACGTGGGCATTATGATATTTGGTATCAGGATGATAAACAAATAAAACAATTAACAGACCACGAATCATTAGATGGTCGACCCAGTTGGAACGAGGATAATACCACGGTGTTTTTTGAATCGAACCGCAGTGGTGTTATGAATATTTGGTCTGTTGGAGTAAACGGTGATTCGGCACCTGTTCAAATAACCCAGCATGAGGTGGGTGCTCGTTACCCATTATGGAAGCCTGTAAGATTTGGAGTAGTTAGTAATGCGCGTTAGTCAGTTAGTATTTCTTTGTTGTGGTTTGTTTTATGGGGCGGTTGCATCTGCTCTTAGTTTGCAGCATGTAAGCCATGCTCCCAAATATATCGATTTTATCGCCTCTTCTGAGGTTTCTATAAGTTATACGCTGGATGAGCCTGCACAGGTTACCTTAAATATATTTGATGATAGGGATGTTTTAATCAATAAAATTAAATCGTCTGCTCATAATGAGAAGGGTATGTACTCTTTAGTTTGGGATGGGCGTGATTTTACGGGAAGTAAAGTGCCTGCTGAAGCGTATAAATATACTTTAGTGGCTAGTGGATCTGGTGTTACCGTTGAGCATGATGTAAGCGAGTTAACAGGTGGGGTGCAATCATCAGTTTTTAAGTTGCATTGGGATAAAGAAAATAAGCTGATCAGTTATCGTGTTTTAAAACCGTTGAGGGTCAATATTAGAGTTGGGTTACAAAATAATGGCCCCTTAATGGCCACACTGTGTGATTGGCTGCCCCGCGAAACTGGATTACATGAAATACCCTGGGATGGTTACGACAGTTCGGGTGTATTTAATTTAGCTGACATTGACAAAGTTCAGTTATATGCCGAAGCATTTACCTTAAGTGAAAATACTATTTTAGTTGGACCTAAAGTAAATGAAATTGAGTTTGTTGATACAAATAAAAACGACATCATTAAAAGACAACGCAAAGTTAAGCGTAAGCCGAGCATGAAAAATCACAGTCAGCAATATATTGAAAATAGAGGTGATTTTAAACTTCGCGTTGTATTACCTACCGATTTACCTAAATCTGAGGCTGGTGTTCCAATTGTGAAAGATATTGTGCCAATTCGGTTTACATTAACTGCAAATGACAATAAACGAATCCTTAATGATAGATATGAACCAATTTTGTTTATAGATGGTAAATATTTTGTTGAGAATGAGGTTGGTTTTTTTCCAATGACATGGAATCTTGATTCTACTGCACTGACTGAAGGAGAACATTATTTGACCATAAACTTACGTGGCTATGATGGTCATTTTGGTACAGCCACTGCAAAGATCTTTGTACAACATTAAGTCTGTTTTGAGTTTGAGATGCATTTAAAATATAAATTGTTAATAGCTTTCTTGTTTTTTGGTTTTGTAGCGCTAGCTATTGCAGCCGTTGATTATGTTCAGCAGCTACCTGTGTCTTCAAATACAGAATATATTACTTCTACGGAATGTTCTTCATGTCACATTAATGAGCATACTGATTGGAGTGATAGCATGCACTCTAAAATGATGCGTAAGGTTAATGCTCCCGGCGTATTGGTTGCAGATTTTCATGCGGAGGGAGTGGGCTTTGCACCGGATGAAGCCGTTTGGGCAATTGGTAGTAAATGGGAACAACAGTTTATGGCAGTTGTTGATGGCCATGAAGTGCTTTTACCCGGTGCATGGTTGAACAGTACTCAAAAATGGAAAACAGACGGTTGGGATGGCTGGATGGCACCGAACCCAGTTAAACGTTGCAATGGATGTCATACGGTTGGCTTGAATGTTGAGACAGGGAAGTTTGTTGAGCCTAGTGTCGGCTGTGAGTCTTGTCATGGCCCTGGTGATTGGCATTCAAGCACTGCTGGTATTGGCAAAATTGCCTCGGGACTTGATGCGCAAATTTGTGGTCAGTGTCATACCCGTGGTAATTCTAAAGAAGGTGGTTTGTTTTTTCCTTATGGTTATAAACCCGGTGATAAGTTATCTGATTACTTCGATGAATTAGAACCCTATGCTGCACAAAATACTAATCAGTGGTGGAAGAATGGTCATCCCAGAAAACGTCATCAAGAATATTATGCATGGAGACAGGGTGGTCATTCAAATAGTTTAGAGCGACTAAAAACTAATTATGATGGACGATACGGTGTGCTGACCTCTGAATGTTTGAGTTGTCATGCAGGCGAGGCTGCCGTTGATAACATGAGTACAGATTATGATATTGATCAGGTAAAGGAAGGTATTACCTGTGCGGTATGTCATAACTCACACGGCAACTTAGATAAGCCAAAAGTTACCTGTAATAGTTGTCATAAAGATGGGGCCTTTTATCACCAGCCCAATAAAAACCTAAAACATGTTGCTTGCACTGAGCCAGCTAATGTCAGCTGTGTTAATTGTCATATGCCAAAAACTGTTATGAATGGCGGTGATTATACTTTGCATAGTCATCGTGCAGGCATTATTCCACCATCTGATACTAAAGACATTGGTGTTCCGAATAGCTGTGGTAATGGCGGGTGTCATGCAGATAAAAGTATTGATTGGTTAGATGCAGAGTTTAAAAAATATTATGTTAACGATAAGTAATGCTATTCGTATCGGAAGTTTAAACACAGGTGCGACTCAAAACAATTAAGGTGAATAACGATGATAAAGTTTAGTGTTATATTGCTAGTGTCTTTAATTTATTTGTAGAGTTGTGTCGCTGTGCTGTCTTTCCCTACTGCAGCAAGAAGTGGAGACGCGATTACTTTAGCCGTTGGATATGACGTGAGTAAATGCCGCGGCAATATTCACAGATGTTATTGGAATGGAAATTGATAGTCGGTGTTCACGAAAAAAGGAATAGGTGTCAAGTGAAGTTTGTTCTAGAAGAGTATAGTTTTCTTACTTGTTAAATATCCACTCCGAGAAAATATTAATTAGTGTTCCAGTAAAATGAATCGGATTGAAGAATTATACAAGTTTAAAGTAGTCGGTCCAATTTAGATAAACAAATAATCGGCCTCAATGAGACAGTTAGTGCGTTAATTATTATTTCATACTTAACCCAGGTATTAAGGATTAAAATGTATAAAATTAAATTTATTTTAGCTATTACAATAATACTATTGCAGGGCTGTGTGGCTATCCAATCGTTCCCTACGGTTGCTCGTGCTGGTGATACAGTAACACTGGCTGTTGGCTCACCTGATGGAATGACAAAAGCAAATACAACAGCGCAATACGTTTCAGATTCTGACTCTGCGAACCCTATTAATTTACCTATTCGTGCAATAGTTCGAATTAGGCCTGACAATACTAGTTTCGTTGGTACTTTTCATTTTTCAGCCAGTTACATTTCTGCAAATGAAAGTCATTCCCCTTGGTTAAGTATTATAATTTTAGACTTGCCATCAGGTCTTCCTGTTGGTACGGGTAAAGTCAATGTAACTACTTCTGCTGTTTTTAATTTCGTTACAAATGTGAATGAAATTCCAATTTCTCTTGAGGTTATCGATGGTGTAGGGGCTCGTAATCCATTTTCATATATGAGTAATTTTGGACAATCTGCAGGTGATCTAACACATATTGAACCAATGAAGCAGCTTGTTGTGAGAACGCCAAAAGTTTCACAAAATAGCCCATTTTATAACAACAGATATGGTGCAGTTGAAATAAAATTAAATGCAATTGTACAAAAAATAGGTGGCGGAACTGGGGTTGTAAGTGATTTTTACTTTAGGGTTGTACAAGATGATATGTATATGGCTAATACTAGGTCACAAACTAGTATGAGTTGGTCGCGAACAGGTGATGAATTTACAGTGAACTTTACCAGTCCAGTAGGTATGGGTTTTTTCGAACCAAGGTTTTCAATTATTGCGAATACCTTGACTGGTTATGAAGTGGCAGCAAGCCCGCAACCAAGTTTAACTTCAGTGACTTACTATGATTTAAATGGGAATGTAGTGTTCACAGATACGCCTACAGTGAGTGACTTTACAATAGATTTAGAATAAATAAATTATTGTATTTAATTAAAGTACTTAATTTTACTAGGTATACTTTTTATAGGTAAATCATACCTAGTATCAATTAATAATACAAAGGGTGGTTCTTTTATAGTTTTTTAAAATGGATGTCCCTAGTCCCCTTATATAGTTTGGTGTAGTGCCATATGCCATTAACGGTAATGAATGGTGGTGACTATACGTTGCATAGCCATAGAGCTGGAATAATACCGCCGAGTGATACGAAGAAATTTGGTGTGCCTAATAGTTGTGCAAATGGTGGGTGTCATGGAGATCAAACTACTGAGTGGCTGAACGATAAATTTGTTAATCACTATAAGAAAAAAAGTGAAAATTTTTAGCTAAGAACAGAATTTTTATAAAGAGAATGCTATGACTTTATTAATCAGTAAATTTAATCTTAAAACTTCTCTAGTTTTAAGCGCTTTAATTTTATATTATTACTAAGCGGGTGTGGTGGTTTAAGAACTTTTCATGAGTATGCAAGAGCAGGAGATACTGTTGCGATTGCTGCAGGAATGAAGCCAAATTTTAATAAAGATAATATTTCTATAACTATTACACCATCATCGGGCTTGCCAATAGTGTTATCTAGTGATGATCCTGCTATTAGAGGTATTATTAATTTATACCCAGATCCTATTTCCAGTATGAAAATATCGCCACAGCTTAACCAAGACATAACACCCTCTGCACGAGCATATGCCGATACAACCCGATTTACTGCCAATGGCAATAATGATTGGTATCAAACCTCTGTGTTCATGGATTTGCCTATTAGCTTACCGGTGGGTTTGACGCAAATAGAGATTACGAATGGGTTAGGTTCATCTCACTCCGCTACACTTGATATTATTGAAGGCATTGGTCAACCTAATACATTTAGTACCGATAGTTCTGCTGTAGACCTTGATAAGGCAATGTTTGACTCATTAGCGCGGATCAGCCATAAAACATTCAATTTGCAATCTGAAATTTTACCCTCAGCAGTGGAGTTACTGTTTGAGTATCCTGCGGATATGCCAGAGCGTATAAGAGATAAAATATTTGTGGTAAACCCTTTAGGTGAAAGAAAGAATTTGCATTGGTCAAATGTTGGGGTTAACCTAAAAATATTAATTACTGAATCTAAAGGAGGTGTTATTGATAATATAAACGATTACAAATTCTACATCACTGGTACTGCATCCAACTATCTCACGTTTGTGTCATTACAAGGTTTTGATATTGATGGTTATCCGATATCAGGTATTACGCATACATTAACCAGCAGTCTTTAAATGTTGGTTAAATTTCTTATGCTATGTTTACAAAATACAAGATTTTCTCAACAATGGACGGAGCTAAAACTGAAATATTTAATTTTATACACATCCTATTAACGCTAATGAATGGTTAGAAGCTGAATTTATAAACCATTGCGGGAATAATGATTAAATTATTTTGATATAGTCACTAAGTCCCTGTTACCACGAATGCAGGTTCTTAAAAAACGAATATTTTTGTAGTTGGTCGTTCGATCTAATATATAGAGGTTATTTTAAACTTCCAATAGACTCATATTTAATTCTTAATCCTTTTAAATATATTATAAGAGGTCTATTTTTACGCAAAAATTACTTATGATAATATACATTATCAAAAGTAATATTGTTTTTGGGAAGGAGATGTGGCTAGACCTCACCCTACGGTTATGGTTTGTTTGTGGCTATTCAATCATGCTTTTGAAAACCAATGCACCCTGTAAGTTGTATTAAGTCTGGCTCATAGAGCGATGTGCAAATCCTGGCGGGGATGTCCCCAGTACCCCAATACGCTAAAATATCGAAAAGGAAGCTGATTTAAGAATTAACTGCCTGCTATGAGCGAGCAATAACTAAACTGATTTAAAAAATAGCCTTTAAAGAGGGCCAATAATGACCCCCTTTAAAGAAATACTTCATTTAATTAAGTATTCATGTCTATTTCCATAAAAAAACCGTTCTGATTAAATCAATGTGGGACTTAATAACACTAGATGCTATAGCTTGTTTTCCCCAAAACATCCTTTTTGTAGTATGTAACCAGAAATATATTGTATCTTTAAATCCAAGATTTTGAGAATGTAACACTCGATTTAAAATCCTAATATATCCAATAAAACTGCCTATTGAAAATTTTAAGAGATATTTTAATAGAATACGTCTAGGTATATTCAACTCTTTATAAAGATCAATAGATACGTTGTAGTGCCCTAATTCATCCTTTGCATGTTCAAGTAAAAAAGATTTTACAGTGTTGAAATGCACACCTTCATTGAATAATAAGGGCGAAAGAGGTGCATCTTCAGATAATTGCCTTATTTTAAATTCCATAATGACAACAAGGGCGAGTTTTTCCTGGCATTTTTTATCATCAAAACTTAGAAAATACTCTTCTATATTATGATTGATACAGTCAATTGGATATCCATGTTCAGACATGATTTTATTAATGGTACGATGATCATGTGAATGGTCGAGCTCTTCAGAAACGAGTCGTATTACTTCATTTCTGATTTTTGTAGATAGCTTTTCTTTGTTGCTGTTTGTAATACTAGCTGCTGTACGTGTTATAAAATGCTCAAAGATTGGTACTGGTGCAATTGCTGCAACCATTAAAAATGTATCAAATTTAGAATCTTTACCTGCCCAATAACGTTTGAAATTAAATATGTTTTTCATTTTAGATACCTTATATATGTTCATATAGCTGTAAAAAAAAAGCGGTTCTATTCTGCAGATAGATATTTGTCGGGTATAAAAAACAGAGTTAACATATGTCCAGATATACTGACGCAGGACTATATGTTGTTAAAAAGAATTAAGTAAAAATCACTTAACGCTCATTATGTAAGTTCTGACCAGGAACTTAATTTAGTGGAGTGTGAACAACAAGAAGCTATCTTGCTTGGTCTTAGTTTTCTTTATTCACGATTAAATGTTAATAGATTTAAATTAAACGTGTCAAGAAAATTTAGAGAAATTAATGTTAAAACATTTAAGGTATGTAGAAAAAGTTTTTATAGCCTTAGTATATGAGTAGGTCAAAATCAATAAAATATGAAAAAATAAATTAAAATTATAGAAGTCGCTTAAATAGAGCGAATAAGACTCTGATAATAGTAAATTTTTAAAGGATAATAAGAATTTTAAAAAATCAGGAAAGGGATTGACTGGTACCAGTAAAACAGTCAATATTAGATAAGTTTGCAAGACTTACATCTAAAGCTGGCTCTAACATAGTAGAGCCAGCTTTTTTATTGTCTGAATAACGCTGGAGCCCGGTCATAATTTTTATGGCTGGGCTTTTTTTTTGCTCGAACAAAACCCGCCATGTGCGGGTTTTGTTGTTTATGGAGATAAGAAATGTATGCCTATTAGAGAAAACTAATACTTTCCAAAGTACCACATGTTTATATTATATTGGACATATTCGGTGACATAATGCAGGTGCTAGATTTTATGTCTTTACTCATAGGACTGTGAAGTTCTGGCGGGATATCCTCGGTACTGCATACACTATTTCTTCATATTCGATTAATGGTATTTAATGTGCCCTTAATTAGTATTGTAATATTTCAATCCTATGGATGCTAAGGGTTTGGCCCATTCGGGCATATTATTTTCAATAATCTTTATGGTCTTATTCCTGACGCTAAATAGTTTTTTAAATCCCGGCTTGCCATCAACAATGTCAGCTGAATTATCAAAGACATCTATTTGATTGCACACAGGTAATAAGGTCATCATATTATGAATTGATCCAATGTATCGTTCTCGGACCTTTTGTTTAGGAATATTGTGACCACCTTTTAATACGCGATGGGCAATTCGTTCTAGGTGAAGTTCAGGTGATGATAGACCCACATAAAGAATATTAACTTTTATTCCTTTACTTGCAGCCTCAAACAAACGTTGCGAAATGGAGTTAGCGCCTAGAGTTGTTTCAAATATATATTCTTTATCGTAGGTAATGGCATCAACTAATTTATCGTACCCCATCTTCCATGCTTGTGAATTAGCTTCAGTTTGAGAAAGTGTTGGCGTGTCTTTAATAAGCGACTTGGCGACTTCATCAGGATTAAAATAATCACCACCCGACTCTTGAATTCTGCTGCCAACAATTGAGCTTTTTCCCGCACCATTGACACCTGCAATAACTGTAATCAAATGGAGCCTCGTTACTCTTTGTAAGCGTTATTAAAATCATCATCTGATGAATTTAATAAGATATCAACGGCTTTACGAGAAGCGGGTGAAGCTATTCGTTCAAATAACTGGTCGTATTCATTGGCCTCGTGGGATAGTTCCAATTCACGTACACGCTCAACAAGACTTTCATAGTGCTGCTTCATATCTAAAATCGATTGATATTGGTCTACGCCGATGACCACTGCCTTATCAGATTTGCGCAGTTGTAGTTTCATTATGTGTTGTGAATTGGTTAGTTCATTTAATGAAGCTTCGATTTTGCGCCCAAATTCCACACTTTTTTTAGGTCGTAGTGATGTTAATGGTGTTAACCACTTTAGCGACACTAGGTCTTTCATCGCCTGAGTGACCAGTGTATTAGCTGAGGATGTATCGTTTGTGATGGGCTGTGTCTTCATGTATATGCCTCCTATCTAGCGTTAAGCATAACACCAAAGTGGCATAAGTGCTACTTGCGACACTTAGCGTCTGTTTGGGGTACAGGTGACATCCCCGACAAATGTTACGCTTATCTCTATAACCATGCTCTGATACTCTTTGTAGAGTGTCACTGGTTTTCAAAACCAGGCTAAATTGGCTGTTTTCCATACATATTGAGCCTTTGCATAAAAATTGAACAAATTATTTCTTAGTAATATCAGATAGATACATGTCAAAGTGTGGTATTTACTGCTCTATATTGTTGGAGACCCAAATTTTGAGTTGTAAAACAGCTGAAATGAACGAAAAAGAAATGTGGGTTTATTTTCTTGCGTATAATCTTATTCGATTAATAATGGCGGAAGCTGCCAATCAAAATGGTATCCTACCTCGTGAGTTAAGCTTTAAACACAGTCTACAGCTTTGGCTTATCTGGACAAGGCAAACGCACAAACATGATGATACCCAAACGCTGTTCATGTTAATCGCACAGCGGCGGGTAGGCAATAGACCGGGGCGAGCTGAACCAAGAGCGGTTAAGCGACGACCAAAACCACTCCCGTTATTAATGCAACCAAGAGCAGAAGCGCAGATTTATTATAGAAAGAAAGAATATTGATACGTTAATCATTCTGTCTGTTTCTAGTACGACGATTTCGCAGCATCCTCCTATTAAATGCCTGAATACCTTCAAGCAACTTTCTACCATGTTCTTTCAACTTGTGATAACCAGTGTAAACAGATTTGATTGCAATTGCATAAGACTTTAATGTTGGATCCTGAACTACGAATGGGGTAAGTGCGTCTCCTGTAACCACACAGACATTGATTACACACCCAGCAGCAGCGCGCAAGTACGGGATTGGGCTTGAACTGATGAAGTCGCTTCCTTGTTCAGCGATATAACAGAGACGTTTCTGAGTTGTTTCGATAAGAAGCAAAATGTTATTTGCGTCCTCCATAGGCTGGCCAGCCAACAACTCCTCCTTAATCTCTTGCATCTGATTAATAACCAAATCAATTACGTCTTCGCTCAGCCCAATCTCGCCAAGCCTTTTAGATTCCACATTTAATATTGTTTCAAATTCTCCCTCAATAACACCAACAGTCCCCACTCCATAGCATTTGTTTATCAAATCAAAAAATGTCTCACCATCCCCACTATGGTTTGATAATGCCTCAATTAGCCTTTTCAGCACATCACACGCCTGATTTAGCTGTTTGAATATCTCTTTAACTAACTCCGCTTTTTCGAATTCGTTGTTAATTGATTCGGTTTTCTCAGCCAAATCATCAACTTTTTCATTTAGTTCATTTGCAATTGGAGAAAGCTCAGATACTAGCTTCTCAAGTGCTTCCATTATTTCGTAAGGCATTTATCACTCTCCTGCATCAATCAAATTATTCGAACGATTTAGCGCTCTTTGTAATGCACATAACAGTTGTATTAACGAGACCCCGTGTCTCGTTAAACATTTTTATATTTCTGTTTTATACAATTCCTTAGTCTGCAAGAAGTTAACCCAGCTCTCCTTGCCATCATCTTTAAGGCTACCTATCCTAGGCTGCTCTTTTTTGAACATCCATTGCGAATGATCTATAGAAAATAGAACGACATCCTGGACTGTCCTGCGGGGGGACTCATTCGCAATATCTAACCCCGCCAATTGAGTTAGGCGATTTGTGTCTTCATCAACTTTCATAGTTACAATGTATGGTTCGTTTGACATGAACTTTACGTAGCTTTTATGGCCAGATTCGCACGACCAATGATATACATTAAGATTGGTCAAATCCAAAAGGACGTGGAGGCATGAGTGAAGCCACACACCAATTTTATTAGTTGGCACAGAGTTGAGCATTTTCGAAGCGTCTTTAGGCCAAAAACTATCATCGAAATGAGCAACCAATTTATTACGGTAGTTTGTTAGCTCTTCATTCCACTGAAAAGGGACGAATTCAGAGAATTCCTTTTGGAGGTCTTGAACTAGCTTTACATTTTCTTCCCCAAGCTCACCTCTTATATCCCTCTCGCCAATCATCGTCTTACATAACCCATTTACTGCCTTGGCTAAACTATGGATGTTCCCAGCTATAAATTTAACCTTTCTTCGAAGTTTAATTTTGTTTCCAGTTCTGGCGCCTTCTTCCAATAAATCGTTCACGTCTCGTAGTATTTCTACACATGCCCACAACCTTTTAGCTGGCTTATTTGAAGGGTGCCATACTTCAATAATTCCTTCTTCATCCCCGGATGAGACAATAGACCTGGAAACAGGGTCAAGGTAAATTGGAATTCCTCTTTTCTCTTCGTCTACCACTTAACTTTCCCAGAAATGTAACGAAAAATTAAGGGGACGCACGCTTTTTGCGATCCCGTGCGAAGCACGAACTTTAACGTATCGTTATGAGTTTTTCTGTGCATGAATATGTGAACTTAATACTAAATATAACCATGACAAACTGAATTTAAGCTCATCCCCTTTATAGTATGAAGGCTTAAACTTTGAGTTATTTAAAACCTTTGTACTGAATTTATTGATTTTTTCATCAATTCCTTTAGGTTCGACTTCATGTGCCATTGAGTTTCTTATACTATTTAATTCTTTTAGTGATTCCCAGATAGTTTCATTTATATCATTTTTATTTAGCGCCCAACATAAATTTAATTTTTGATTGAAATTAGTTGCGTTGCCTATTTTAATATTTATTGGATTTGATTTGTTTAATGAAGATATTAATATTTCAGTTAATAATTCCTCTATTAGCAAATGACCTTTGAGTAGAACCAGATCATAAGCCACACCTCTTGGGAGCAGCTTAACTAAGCGCATTTCTCTATTATGGAACTCTAATTCCGTGTTCATTTGATTACTCATAATGCCGCAATAAGCCGGCGGCAATACGGAGCTTCTGCTGTGTTAAGTTGGTAGCGAAAATGTTGTAGCCACTCAGCTTTAACATGAGTCTCAAATAAAACTCTTAAAAGAGCGGAAGATGTGCCAAAATGATTTGATTTAATTAGGTCAAATATTGCCCTTTGTGTATCGAATACCACGAAGTGAAGCGTTAGTGATAAGTTAGCCCTTTCATCTTTTCCCGACTTCATTTCGTCTAAGACTTCAAGAATTTCGAGCCCTACAACATTCTTCACTATTTACTCCATCCACTTAACGCCGCCAGCACGCGACCGAAACCGTATTTAACAGCTGTTTAACGGAACTCTTCATATTTTAACCTTTCTTAATGTGCCCTGTTTATCCATCAGTTCGCTTCTAATAATATTAAATGCTCTATCGGCCTGAATCCCTATTCTTACTTGATTGCTTTGTATATCTGAAACACCAATTACAATTGGGCCTGACTTAAAAAAATCACTTACTGGTGTGCTTGGGTCTATTTCTTCTGAAAGAGAGAGATATATAAATTCGCCAGATTTTCGGGCTAATGAGAGCATAGTTAATATTCCTTTATTATTGAGTACATTCATTGTATTTAAATTAACACTACGTTGTTTCTAATTATCTTGTCAATATTTAGGTAAATTACGCTTTGTGATCTTCGATTCAACCACCTAAAAATAGGTGTTTTCACCCGTCGGGTCACTCCCGCTATTTTCTGCGCGCTCCGCTAGCTAACCGCATCAAACTATATGCTTTCTCGACGTCCCGTAAAGGGACTGTTACAGCAAATAGAATGATAACGCGGTTCTTAAACATCCATGTCATTTAAGCGTCATTGTCCATAATCACGCTTCTTAATGTGTCGCATTCGCGACAGCACAGATATCGTTGGGGGGAACTAGGGTAGCAAGGAACCCTCTTCCGTCTAGGGTATCCCTAACCTTCCGTATTCCGCTTTGCTCTATGTGTGCAGGCCAGGCGATCACCCTCCCTAGACTCCATCAGAACCACATGCAAAAACCGCTCGCCTACTCGCTTCCTTTCAGTCTTTTTTCGCCCCCCCGAAATATGTTTTTAAATAATTACAAAGTGAGCAAGCAGTTATGACTAAGTTAGATATCTATGAGACGGTTACAAATCAGATTGTGAGTGAGTTAGAAGAAGGTGCCCTACCCTGGGTAAAAGAATGGACTTGTGGCGGTGGTATGCCCGTGAATGCTATTACTGGCCGTCAATATAGCGGTATTAATACGTTGATTCTATGGATAATGGCAGAACAAAAAAGCTTTAGTTCAAATAAGTGGTGTACGTTTAATCAGGCAAAAACAAAAAAAAGTTCTGTTATAAAGGGTGAAAAATCAACCGCTGTTATTTTTTATAAGCAGCTAGAAAAAGAATCTACAAATGATATGGGTGATATTGAAAATATATCTATACCTATGTTGAAACGGTTTAATGTTTTTAATGTAGATCAGATTGATGGCATAGAAGACGGTAAAATTAATGAAGATATAGAAGCATTACCAGAGATTGAATTATTCATTCAATCTTTAGATGTAAAAATGGTTATAGGCTCCCCTGCTTTCATACCTAAAATGGATTGGTTACACATGCCTAAAATTGATTCTTTTTCTTCAATAGATGGCTATTACGCCACGTTATTCCATGAGTTGATTCATTGGTCAGGTGCTAAGAAAAGACTTGATAGAGACATGCAAGGCCGGTTTGGTGATGAGTCCTACGCGATGGAAGAATTAATAGCTGAAATTGGTGCTGCATTTTTATGTGCGGAATTTGGATTTAAAAGTGAAGTACGTCATGCGGGATATATTGAAAGCTGGCTGAAGGTGCTTAAGAATGATAAAAAAGCTATTTTCGCAGCGGCTGCAAAGGCGAGCCAAGCCGTCGAGTATATTAAGTCAGTGGCCCTGTCTGATGATTAAGTATGCGGAGAATATCTTATTTAACTCCGCATTAATTGCGGAATTAAAGCTTGCTTATGCGGAGGATGTCGCTCATAATAACCGCATAATATGCGGAGAATAAAGAATGTATTTGTGGGAAAGACCAGACTGGCCAGCATTTAGCTGGGATGATGCAAGCTTAGCAAAGCTGGTTGCACAAGTATCTCGAGAGCAAGGTCGTCTACTTGGAAAAATGGAAGCACTGGGCTTTGAACTACGTGATGAGGCGAATTTGCGTACGCTTACTGAAGATGTCATCAAGTCCAGTGAAATAGAAGGTGAAAACCTGCACCGTGACCAAGTGCGCTCATCGATCGCACGTAGGCTTGGAATGGATGTAAAAGGTCTAACACCATCTGAGCGTCATGTGGACGGTGTCGTTGAAATGATGTTGGATGCAACAGGGAACTACTCACAAGCGTTAACAGAAGAGCGATTATTTGCTTGGCATGCGGCCCTATTTCCAACTGGCCGAAGTGGTATGAGTACGATTAATGTTGGATGTTGGCGAGATGATAGCAGTGGCCCCATGCAAGTTGTTTCAGGCCCTATCGGTCGTGAAAAAGTACATTATGAAGCGCCACCTGCGATGCGTGTTGCGGATGAAATTCAAGCATTTCTTCGATGGTTTGAAAAGACGAATGAAATGGATCCACTGCTGAAGGCAGGGCTTGCACACGTGTGGTTTATCACAATACACCCATTCGACGATGGTAATGGCCGTATTGCGCGAGCCATTGCAGATATGGCCCTTGCTCGCTCTGAGAAGATAGGTCAGCGATTTTACAGTATGTCTTCACAAGTTCGCATTGAGTATAAAGAGTACTACAACATGCTGGAGTGGACACAAAAAGGCGAACTGGATGTCAGCCGGTGGCAAGACTGGTTTTTAAATTGTTTACTTCGGGCCATCGAGGGTGCTCAAGGTACACTGGGTGCTGTTCTTAATAAGGCTCGTTTTTGGGAACGTTTTGCTAAAGAGCCTATCAATGAACGACAGATTAAAATGCTTAATATGTTACTTGATGGTTTTGAAGGTAAACTGACGACCTCTAAATGGGCGAAGATAACAAAGTGCTCTCAAGATACTGCATACAGAGATATCCTTGACCTGATTAAACGTGATGCGTTACAGAAAGATTCTAGCGGTGGTCGCAGCACCAGTTATTCATTAAATATTAAATGAAATGATATCAATATTTACATAATACTTTTCCACTAAAAATAATAGAGTTGTTGAATGGCTAGTCGCAGTTCCAGATTTACAACCACGAAAACAAAGTCTAAAGAAATTCGTGCCCTGCCTATTTTAAACGGCGATGTATCCGTTTACGCGAATCCTGTGGATACCTATTTATCGGGTAAGTCTGAGGCGACTAAACGTATGGTGAAAAGCCATATGAATAAAGTCGCAATTTTATTTGATTATGAAAATTATGAACAAGCACCCTGGAGTTCTATTCGTTATGAACACCTTCAAATGCTAATAAGTGTATTGCAACAACAAAAACATGCGCATACGACTATAAATGCCATTATCTCTGCCGTTCGTGGAACGGTAAAAGCCGCCATGGGAATGAAATTAATCACGGCGGATGATTATCAACGCGTGATGTTGGTAAAAATGGTTTCAGGTGTTCGATTACCGACTGGACGTATGATGAATCAGGGTGAAATTAAGGCGCTAGTGGATGCGTGTTTAAATGCTACATCAAAGCAATCACCGGCGGGGTATAGAGATCTCGCTATTTTTGGTTTGATGTACATCGGTGGATTGAGACGATCAGAAGTGGCAGATTTGAATTTTGAGGATATTAATCTCGAAGAAAAAGAAGCAAAAATTATAGGTAAGGGAAACAAAGAGCGCATGTTGTTTTTAGATGATGGAACAATAACCGCTATTAAACATTGGTTTGCGCTACGAGGGGATCATGACGGCGCTCTCTTCTATCGCGTTTTGAAAAATGGAAAAATTCAAGCGGGTAGATTGTCTGATCAGACAATATATAACGTAGTGAAGAAACGTCAGAAAGAAGCAGGTATTTCTAAAATTTCACCACATGATTTTAGGAAAACATTTATCTCTACCATCCTGGAAGAAACAGGAGATCTTAGAATGGCTCAGGCTTTGGCTGGTCACAGTGATCCAAAAACAACGGCAAATTATGATCGACGAGAGATTAAAGAAATGAGGAAGGCGGCAGAAAGTTTGCATTTCCCTCTAGAAGATATAAAAGTTTAATAGTTAATATTCCTAGTTAGTTATTTATCATGTGGCGTCAATAGCGCAATAATATTAAGCTAGATTTATAATAAAAGCAGACATTAAAAATTTCAATCTTTACTTCCGAAATCAATCAGAAGCAGACAGTCATAACCTGATATTTACACCAAAATGCAGACATTGAACGCCTAGTTAAGGGGTACATGCTATTTTGCGTCACGGAAGATGGGATCAACTTCCGAAGTTGACCCGTTGC
>Ga0316209_1001012_pt1 | contig 34696 bp, 59 predicted proteins | sample 6monopyrite_MG_FD_204945 | JGI IMG/M metagenome (GOLD analysis project Ga0316209, IMG submission 204945) | Microbial mat bacterial communities from mineral coupon in-situ incubated in ocean water Damariscotta River, Maine, United States -... | ecosystem: Environmental > Aquatic > Marine >...
TGCAATCAGAACGTAAAAGGAAAACACATGAAACGCGAAGCAATTGCCAACCAAGGCGAGATCCGGATCGACAGGATTGAGCGCCTGCCTGATCTGGACATGAAGCCGTTCACGGAAAAAACCGACAAGGGCTTCATCATCTCGCACTCCGAACAAGGCCACCACCACGTCCTTGGCGGCGACGTGGAGGTAATGGAGCGCGTTCAGTCTCCGGCTGGCGCGCGCATTCTTTATGCCATCGTAAAAGAGCCGACGACGCTCTTTCAGGATGCAGCCGTGCCACACGATCCGGTGCATCTCGAACCCGGCATTTATGACATGCGCATCAAACGTGAGTTCGACCCGTTTTCAGAGCAATCGCGCCGAGTGGCGGACTGAACACCTCTGCCGCGCACGTCCCCTCGCGGCCAACTCCCCGGCTGGTTTAGGCGGGCCGGGGCTTTTTGGAAATGAACAGACCGATGACCATCAACACCAAAGAAGCCCGCGCGCTGGTGGAACGGCTGGTCAAAGGGGCGCGACGGCTTGACCGCAAACCCGCCGATAATAATGCCGCCGAGGCTGATCTGAGGAAAGAAGCCGCTGCCGCCCTTACCGCTGCGCTGGACGAGGTGGAGAGGCTACGGGAGGCAGCGACTCAAGCATTTGTGGCAATCAACCAGGCTGAATACGAAGTGGCGTTTCAGGCTCTCAAGGAAGCCATGAAAGGAACAGACTAATGACTGATATGCGCGAAGGGCTGGCGTTTGCCTTGTGGGAAAACGATGCCGCCCGCGCCGCGCCAAATGTGGCGCGAAACCGCAACCCTGACGCGTTCCTTGCAGAAGCGGACGCCACTAGAAATCATTGGCTACACCACGCAGATGCCGTTATCGCCACCCTGCCGGAGCTGGTGAAGCCGTTGGAGTGGACGGAGTTCCTGCCCGGTGAGATTTTCAAATCGGGCGATTATACTGTTCGGCTCGACTCTTGGCACCACAAACAAAAACTCATAGGGACGTGCCTGTCGCCAGACGCAGCCAAAGTCGCCGCCAACACCCACCACCGCGCCCAGATCATGGCTGCATTCGGCCTGCCGAAACAGGAGGGATCGGAATGACTAGCGTAGAAAATCCATGCCGCAATTGCGGGGTGACGCTTAACGGATATTCAGGCCTTCGCAGCCTTGGTTCTTACAGCACCCACCGGGAAGCTGATTGCATTAGGAACCTGCGGCAACGCGCAGAGAAGGCTGAGGCCGAACGTGATGCCCTGCAAGCGCGCGTGGTGGTTGCGGAGGGTCGGTTAAACCGGCAGTTCGTAACCAACGCCACACTTCGTGAAGCCGTTGAGCATTCGTTTAAGCGAGATGACGGTGAGGTATGGTTGCGCGATTGGTGGCATGGTGATCAGAAAGCAATCGACGAATTTGAGGGGCAGCGCGACACCGTAAAATGGTCAATCAATGACTGAAAAGAACGGAGCGTGCTTGCATGTGGTTATTCAACTGCACGGCAGACTCGGCAAATGGCGTTGCATCGCTTGTGGGAAAATAGCTACCACGCAGTATTTTGAAACATCGACGCAGAAGGACAAGACATGACCAAAGCACCTGAACTGTTAAACAATCCTTTTTGCGGTCTGTGCGGCCAGACCATGGACGCAGCAGAGTGCGCGGCTAAAGCCACAGAAACGTCAGTGGATATGGCCTTATCCCTTGTAGACCTGATTAACAAAGCTCGTAAAGAAGGCCGGCAGGCGGGGCTGAGAGAGGCGGAGAAAGCGCTTTTCCGAAACATGAGAACACAAAAGAGTAAAACGCACTTTGCCCAAAAACAGGAGTCGTGGGAGGCCGCGATAGCCTGTGTGATGGTAACCTTGGAAACCCTGAGCATCGCGTCAGCGCCGCAGGATTGCACCCGTTGCGCTGAATGTGATTGTGAAAATGGCGGTGCCGACTGCAACTGGATCAACACGCCTACGCCACCTGATGAAACAGGATGTCAAGAGTGCGGCGGCGGGGAAAACCCAGTGTGGTTCGCGCCGCACGATCTCTGGAACCGTGTCATGGGCGGCGAAGATTGCAAGGACGATCCCGGCGGCATTCTCTGCCCGGTCTGCTTCATCCGCAGGGCGGAGCGGGTCGGCATTAAGGAAATATGGCGGGTTGGTCCGGCAGAAGACAACCCGCCGAGGTCGAAAGGCATGACAGTGCAGGAGGCTTTCATGTCGCTGGTTCGGCAAGGCGTTGCCGAGGGGGAAAAGGCTATGCGCAAGTTCCCCCAACCGAACTATGTAATCTCCAAATTTGCAGAAGAGGCGGGGGAGGTGGTCAAGGCCGCGATCCATTGCGCCGAAGATCGCGAGACTGTGGGCAATGTGGTGGGGGAGATGCGTCAAGTTATCGGCATGATGTATCGTCTATGGGTCGAGGGGGATCAAGTTCATGGACTTCGCGCCCTCTCCGGTGACAGCCATGAGTGATCGCAAGGATGAGCTGACGGACCTGTTGGCGATGGTTGACGCGGGGGTCGGCATCCAACCAGAAAAGCGCTGCTACACAGAGAAATTTTGTAGCCTTTTTGATAGGTGTTTCGACGAAGCCCTGTTCGATCTATTTTCTGCTGGGTATGAGGGTTCCCTAGACGCCGCCAAGGCGCTGCACGAGGCTGTTCTGCCGGGGTGGCGGTGGAGAAAAGCGAGCTTGCCGCACAAGCCGCTGTGCGTTGAGGTGATTTCACCCGTTCTCAGCATCCTCCCAGAAGAGGATTGGGCTGGTTTCGAGACACATGAGGGGGATTATAACGATCCAGCCCGAGCATGGTTGGTCGCTATCCTAAAAGCCCTGATCGCGCAGGAGGACTGACGCAATGACCCCGCACCACCACGAACCAGACCACCTGCCCGGCGAACCACGCCCCGGCGCTGGCATTCTGTCCCTGCGGCTTGTTCTCTACGGCGTGTCTGCGTGGGTGCTCTTAGCCGCCCTTATTATTGGAGGTAATTATGTCCTGTAAAGCTATCGTTGCCCTCGCATTTATCGCGCTGCTATCTGCTTGCGCAGTTGCGCCGGAAGGCTCTGCGCCGCCACAGTTCAGCGGCACAATTAACCAATCTGCACCGCCTATCATCATCGACGGCAGGGGCGGCGGGGGCATCGCTCAGGGCCGAGAATATGTCAACCGCATGATGGCTCGGGCATTCAGCGAGGGACGCCCTGTGCGCCTGTCGGGCCGGTTTACCAGTGCCGGAACATTCGCCCTGTTCCTCGTCGAGAACGTGCCGGGGTCGTGTGCAGAGGCCAATACCATCTTCGGGTTTCACCGCGCCGTTGCTGGTGTCAGTATCCTTACTGTGATGCCGATCCCTCTAACCGGATCGGCTGGCGATATTGCAAATGCCAATATAGCGGAGACTTACAACCCAGCGCTTGCCCGCTGGTTTCTCGACGGTATCGAAAGCGGGCGGATCACTACCCTGTTCACAAACCTACGCGGATCTGAAATGGCGCAGTTCGGCTATCCTGTGTGTGAGGAAGAATAATGAGTATGGAGTTCATTATTGCCGCAATTGCTGTATCCCTCGGCGGTTCGGTCCTTTTTACCTTCGGGATGGATATCGTGCACCATTACAAATCAGCAAGATTGGGTAAAACTCTGCTTTTGATTATTGTCGTGTATATCATAAGTCACGGCGCTGCATTTTTCTCTGGATTTGTATTGGGGGCAGGACAATGACCAGACAAAACCTGAAAGACAGAATTTCAGAGATCGGCAATGTCTGTTGGACAAATAACAAAAAAGCCCGCCAGCCGTTAGGCCAGCGGAAAGTGATATAAATCGCTTGCGTGACATGTCACGCGCCGTTATTACATGTGACATGTCACAGTGGAGTAATCTTATGCCACCACCAACGCCAGCGGAACGCAAGGCGGCAGAGCGCGCAAGGCGACGGTCGCAAGGTTTGGTTCTGAAACAAATTTGGTCAACACCTGAGATGTGGCCGATCATATCAGACTTGGCAACATCGGAAGCAGAAGAACACGTCAACCATGCAATCTTGAGAGGTGGCGCATATAGCGGAATAACGACTTTCAGCAATGAGGTTCCCGTCGAATTTGCATACGAGACCGCGCTTGAAATGCAAAACGAAATTCTTGCGATTGGTGAGGCAGTGCTCGGCGCTGACCTTGCCGCACCTTTTTTGTCTCACGTATTGCGCGCTGCCCTAAAGACCTTCGACCCAAGCCGCCGCGCACCACCCTATCAGGTTGAGGCCATGAAAGAGGAAATATCATGAACATTACATCAAAAACAGCATCTTCTGGTATTTCAACAGCTATTGAATATATAGACAGCGCCCGCGCAGGAAAAATGCTTAAGGAAAGCGGCGGCAACCGTAATCTGAAAACGGCAAAGATCAACAGCCTAAAGCGCGACATGCTGTCAGGTAATTTTGTAACAAACGGCGAAAGCATAATATTTGACAATGCCGGGCGGTTGATTGACGGCCATCACAGACTGACAGCCTGCAATACTTCCGGCGTAGCTATAACATCGGTCGTTGTTCGCGGAGTATGTAGTGAAAACAGAAAGACAGTTGACACTGGCGCAAGCAGAACTGTTGGCGATCACCTATCCCTTGAAGGCGTCAAGAATGCGAATAATCTAAGTGCTGTTGTCAACATTCTTTTTTCTCTTTCAAATGGCCGACCGCGTAGCGCAAATCCATCCGCGACAGAAGTATTTGATTTTGTCGCCAGATACCCAGATATAAATGCCGCTGCGACATTCGCCGCAACAAAGGCATACCCCAGGATAGGGAACATACTTGGAGCGATCTACTTTGTGGCCATGAGAACAGGTGAGGCGCAAAGGGCTGAGGCATTCAAGCGCGTATTTTCTACAGGCATACCTGATTACAAAGGGTGCCCCGCGCACGCCCTTCGAGAAAGGATGAACAACGAAGCAATCAGAGGGAAAAAGTCATCTCTCTCCGAGACGCAACGCCTTGCCATCTCTGCGTGGGAGAAATTTCGTCTTGGTAAGCCAGCAAAAACGCTAAAGGCACCTGATAAATTCAGAATAACGGGATGGTAAAGCGTCAAGCCAAATGGCTTGCATTTAGGGAAATCAAGTTAAATCGCTTGACTAGGCCGCGAACTTCGCGCTGCTAAATATGCCATTGATGGTAGCTCTGCGACCGGCGCGGATCATACGCCTTGCCCCGCAACGCAGGTCGCGCCTATCTCGAAAAACTCTTTATCGTCGTCCGGCAGAATCCTGGAAACTGTTCGCTCCAACCTGCGGCGCTGCTGATTGCATATCGCCAGCGGCCAGTTGCGGGCCATAATATTCCGCTCTTCGCATTCGGGGCCGAACATCGTCATGGAACAGATAGTCATCAGGATCTGGAATGTCTCAACCATGCCCATGTCTCCTGTGGTATCGGTAAGACCGTTCGCAGTGATGCCTGCCAAAGATGCGGACCCATGCCGCCCAAAAACCAGACTCGCCTCGATGCTGCCATGCTCTGGCGCAGAGGCTTTGCGATGGGCCGGGGAAAAGCGCGTCGTGAAGGAAGCGGGATATGTCAGAAACAAATGCCCGCATGGAATTACTCCGGTATCAGGTCAACCCATTCGGGGCAGGCCAGTGAGAAAGCAGCGTAGGAGTTCTGGATTTCTGCCTGCGTCTGCGGAGTGTCGTCTACCGACCTTGTTGCTAACGACGCGCCCCATGAACGGCAGACTTCATTCTCTGTCGCGGTAGCCACGCCCGTCGTATTCGCGCACGCGGTCAGCAAGATCAAACTCGACCCGATCACGAATTTCGTTTGCACGTTCATAGTCAGCCTCCTTTGCCCTGTTTCGTTCCTTCACCTTGCCTTGCCGACGCCCCGCAAATAACAACGCCACAGCACCCACACCCATAGCCACGTACTGCCACGCTCCGGCCAGCCAGCCCCAAAGCAGGTCGGCAATCATTCTTCACCTCCTTGCCTAATGGTGCGTCCGATGATGCCAAGAACCAGCAGGCCCATGGTCGCCCACGTAACAAAGCCGTCTGGCAGTGATGCCCTCATGTCGGCTGGGATATAATCCCAAGCGCCTTGGACAGCTACGGCGAGTAGCATTGCCTGTGTGGAAAACCATTTCCACGAGTCTTTCCAGTTTGAGATCAATTTCATGGGTTATCCTTTCAGGCTGCCAAACAGACGCAAGAGCGACGCCAGCAGTCCGGTTGCGGGCTTTTTGGGGGTGGAGGCCCGTGAAACATCATCAACGGGTTGTGTGGGCCGCGTTGGGGCAGGTTCTGGGTATATTTCCGGCATAGCTGGTGGGGAAGTTGGCATGACTGGCTGCGCCTGATATCCAGCCTCAGACAGGGCTGCATCGAATGCCCGCGCGTAGCCAGCATATTTGTCAGCCTCGAATGTGCCGTTGATGATCCGCCGCGCGTTGCGGTAATCTCCCGGCAGGTAGTCGCTGGCCTTTTTGCCCGTGTAGATACCGTGTTCGATACCGGCAATGAGCGCCTTGGCTGCAACATCAATGCGCAGCGCCAGATCTGGATTGCTGACCACATCGACACCGGTCAACGCGCGGACCTTCTCATAATTAAGCCGCCCGGTGTTCTGAACAAACCCCCGTCCACGGAACCGCCAGCCATCGCCATTATCGGTGCCGTTGCCAAGAATGCCGCCATAGACCGTGTTTGCCAGTTTCTCAGGGTTCCGCACCAGCTGGTCACCCGGGATGCCCTTACGGCGGGAATTTGAGAACACCTGTTCGATCCGCCGCGCGCTAGTGTAATTCATATTTTCGGAAATCGGCTGCATTCGCCCGCCGGTCTCGCCGTATGTCGTGGCAAGGGCGTAGGCCAAATGAGACAACGGCGAGTGCGCCCCTTCATCAATGATGGCTTCCATACCCTCGACTTGCTTCTGTGATAGGCTGGTGCCGAAAACACCACTGTTGCGGCGGCGCAGGCTTGTGTAGAACGCTTGCTTATCCATCACGAAATACCCCCCTTGGCCAGGTCCATTCTAAGATTGTTTATTTCCGCGCTTGTCTTTCCGGTCGCATCAACGACATCGTGGATGCCGGAGACGGCCTGTTGAAAATACTGGTTGTTGTTCTCAAACTGCTTAGTCTGGCCGTCTATGGCAGAAACCATCTTTGACATCTCAGCCGTGTTATTGTCGATTGCGACAATCAAGCGGCCTGTTTCCGTCGTTCCACCGCGTAGGGTCGCAATGATCTCGCCGCGCATCATGAAAATAATGAGCGCCACGACTAGACCGATAGGGCCATATCCGGCGAATTCATTAATGAGTTGTTCCATAGTGCCCCCGCCACGCAAGAATGCAATCGCGCACCGTTGTTCTCAGCGCCAGAAAGAAGCCGAAAAACACCCACAGATAGGTGTAACTCGCGGTGTTCCCAGCACCAGCCCAAGCCAGATCCAAGAATGCCAAGGACAGTGCAATGAGTGCCGCCGCCCGAATGAAAGGGGACCATCGGAAAGACCCATTCAGCCGAATCCCGAACGCGTGGACGGCAGACGCACCAAGGCATAACCATGCGAATTGCAGGGCCTCCAAGTGCGTCATTCCCGCCCATTCAAGAGCGTTGACCCCGCCCCAATGACTCCCCGCAACAAACCCGCTGAACCCGATGACATATACCGCCATGAACATTTCTGCGGTTTTGCGAAGAGGTATCATTTCTCGCTCCACCCACAGAGCCGATCAACCGCTTTCGCGGATACCTTTGCGAACGCCGCCAATCTGGCCAGAAGGGGTGCATTGCGGCGAATTTCTGTTGCCCCGGCCCATTCGATCTGAGCGCCCGCCGCCTGCTCATCTGACAACCCGTCCAGTGCTCGGGCGAATGTCGCGGGCCACTCGCCACGCGCCGCCGCAATCGCCTCTGCCGGGGGCAGCAGACCTGCGCCCATAAGGTTTGTGCAGAAGGCACCGCGCGGGACGCTTGCGGTTTCCCGCCACGCTTTTATTTCTGATCTGGCAAGGCGAAAAGATGGGGCATCGCCGTCGATTACTTCAACCTCACCCGTCACCACGTTTATGCGCTGGATTGTCATTTCATCACCTGTAAAGAATGTTCACTTCGCCCTGGTCGAACGTGTCGGTGCCTGAGCGTGTCAGGCGCAGTTGCGTAAGTTCGCCCGACAGCGCGAGCATCCCCGATCCGTTCAATTCATAATCCGGCCCGTTGAAGCCGTTATGCTCTGACAGCCACGTATTGGTTGCCTCGTCCATCAGATAGAGGCGCATCACCGCAATGATGTCTCGCGGCGAAAACGAGTTGATATTCATATGGAAGCCAACCGTGCTAGTCGTGGCCCCACCTGTGCGGGACGATGAGGACGCATAGCCGGTTGTCACAAGCCCGCCTGATGGGCCGATCTGCACCAACAAATCATCCGCAGCAGAAAGGTTGACCTTGTTCAGGCAAACGATAACCTCTTTTGTTCCCGCCGGGATGGCGGTGAAATCGAACGCCGTGCCAGATGTGGTGGCCTGCTTCGTTGCCTCGGAAATCGTGCCCGGCACGCTCTTGGCCCACCCGATCATGCCGGTTATGTCCGTGTTGGCGTCGTCCAGAAAGCGGTATCGGCCCAGATCATCCGTCCAGATCGTTCCTACAGAAACGGTATCACCCGCCGCATCCATCCGCGCCTTGGCCGCAACCATTATGGCACGGGTGCTGAAATTCGGGCCTGCCTCATACCATTTGACGCCGTTGACCGTTAGATGCTGATCGCTTGCGCCAGATGCTGCAACTTCCCAAGATGACCCATCCGCAAGCCTGAATATATCCCCAGCCGTGACTGAACCAACACTACCGGCGGTATATGTGAAATCAGTGTTTGCAATAAACTCTGCATGTGTGACGCGGTTGGTCTGGTTGATTTTCTTGCGCGTGACTGACCACGTTTCGCGCTGCTGAATAAGACCCATGGCGGTATCCTTGTTATTTATGCAATTACGGCGACGTGGATTTCGTCGTGGTCGTAGGCCGCTGGTGTGGAACTCTCTGAATCGTTGCTTAGAATGATAATTTGCACACTCCCGGTTGCCCGCGTTCCAACAAACCCAAAAACGGACCGGCTATCTGATCGCGGCGCAAGTGTGATTTGAACATTGTAATTGGCGCTGCTCATCGCGGTCGTGAAGTTCAGCGTGTAGTCGCCGGTCCCATTGTCTGTAACGCTGGCGATGTTGAAATCTCCGCTCACAGATGGCGTTCCGGTTCCGTTCAGAACGCACTGTGCCTGCACATATACCCCCTGATACAGCGGCCTACCGTTATTTCGTTGATATGAAATCACCCGCCAACTGCCAGCGGAATACTCTTGGAGAATGGCAATATCGCCCGCTTCTGCGGTAATGTTCGCGGTTGTCGGAACAACGATAAATGGCGGGTTGCTCGCCAGAACCGCCGCGCCGTCAAAGTGAAGGGCAACAATTGTTCCCACGCCCTTTGTCGCAATCGTGTTGATTGTCGCGGTGCCGGTAACGTCAAAGTTGTTTCCGTCATCGCCAAGCGTCAGCGCAGAAGCGGAAGCCACATCAGCACCTTTAGACCATCGGACTTGCTTGCCGTTCGTGTCCAGAACGCCGCCGAGTTGTGGCGTCGTGTCCTCGACCACGTTTTGCAGGCTCTTGGTGTGAACCTCCTCGATGGCGTCTTGCACCGTGGTTGAGGATGACCAAGCGGGGGGCGAAAATGAAATAGCTGACGCGCCAGATGCTGAAAGGGGAATGGAATTGGCTGGATCTAACGGAAAGCCGGGAAGGGTCACGCCGCTGCTGTCTGTTACGTTGACCTTGGTTTGCACCGCGCCCGCCGTGAACACTTGTGGGAATACGCCGCTGCTGTCAGCCACAAGCGGTTGCGCGTGAACAGCCGAAAGCGCCGAGTCTGAGTAAACCGTTTGTTCTGTCACCGTGTTCACGTTATAGAACCGGGCCAGCGCGCCAGATACCGGGTTTCCGTTGCCATCCACGGCCCGAATTGGGTTGTGGTTTAGTTGGTTTGCCATGAGTGTTTCCCATAAAAAAACCGCCCATCGGGGCGGCTGGTATTGGAACTGATGCGAAGTTTGGCTATATTGTCTCGATGGAGATCGATTACCTTAAAATCGCCGCTGCGGTTTTGGCCGCGAACATATTCACGGTGGTGTTTGCTTACTGCATGATCGAAATCAGTAAGGGCGAGAGGTTGAATATGACGGCGCGGCCAGCGTTCTATTTGTTGGCAGGCGGCATCGCATTCTGGACCGCGTTGATGCTATACGTTTAGTTCGACGCCGCTATACCGCCCCGACGGATCAACGCCTCAAGCGCGTTTCGGGGGGCAACCCCAACAACTGGAAGCTGCTGCAATCCGCCATTCGCGGCGACATCCCTTGCTGTTCTTGCAAGTCGATTAGTAGCCCTTTCAGATGCGACCCGCGCCAACGTAGCGGCCCCTGTAGTGGCGACAGCGCCCACAGGACCGCCCGCGATACCGCCGGATGCGGCCCCCAACGCCGCGCCGAGACCGCTTGACCCGCCCGTTGTGGCGAGGCCAAACCTGCCAATTTGGCGCAAAATGGTGTTGAAGTCTCTGGAATTTACAACCCGCCGCATTGCTGCGATTTCTCCCTCGGAGAACCCGCGCATAAGGCGTCTGTTGTTCAAAAGGCTCTGGAACCCGGCCCGCAATCCAGCCTCCGGCCCAGACCTGTAATTCTGTGCCCTACTGATTGTTTCATCAAGCAACTCGCTTCGCCGCATCCTGCCCCATACGTTGCGCGCCTGGGAAAGCATGGCCGCCGCACCTGGATTGCCAGCGGATACTTGGCCGGGCGTTAGGTTCTCCATGAAATCATCAAGAGACCCAACGACGCGCGACCCGAGGGACGCCTCGGCCCTATTCGAAACGCTACCGGCGGGGATCTGCGCTTGCCTGCGGAGCCTCTGGATCGCCGCCAGAGGAACGCCATCTTGGGCGTCTCCCGCCTCGTTGATTAGCTGCGCCAATCGTGCAGAGTTTGGGGTTAGCCCGAGCGCGCCAGTGGTGTCATCAAGGCCACCCTCAACCATTTCCGAGGTCAGGCGTCCGGCCATGTCGCGATATGCTTGCGGCGCAACAACCACCCCCGCATCGTCTATCTGCTGGTAGAGAGAATTTCCCAATGCCCTAAGCTGGTCCGTTGTCGGTGCGCCGTCTGCGGCTGATCTTACCGCCGCGTTTCCCGCTCTCCGGCTAAGGTATGCTTGCAACTGCTGGCCTGCAAGCGCACCCCCGCCGCCCATTAGTGCGCCGATTGGCGCGGATCGCGCCGCCCCTTCTAGCCTATCGTTCAAGCCCTCGCCCTCATTGAACCCGTAAGCCCCGCCCATCGCGCCGCCTGCCGCCATCCCCTGAACCACACGCGCGCCGGTCCCCACATTTCTGGCCGCTGCGATTTGCCCCCCTGGGATCATCGCGGGCGCAACGGCACCGGCGACCTCAGCGCCCAACGCCAAGCCGGGGCGGTCACGCTGAAACGCCGCTTGCTCGGATCGTATTTGGTCAAGAGCCTGCAAAAACCGCTCTCTGGTTGGCTGCGAGTAGTCAAACCAATTCGCGCCGCCCTCGCCATCCGGCGTGACCCCAAGGACGGTAGATAGCGCCGCGAGATATTCGTCACCGGCACCCAACAGGAAACCATCAGCAGCAGCGCCAGAAACCCCGCCCACGATGCCGGGCGATTGGGCGGGTGCCTCTGGTTGCCGCCCGGCCATAGACTCCGCTTGCATACGAAGCGTTTGCGCGCGCAGGCGTTCTGCTGTGGTGCGAATATCACCGCTCATTTAGCAACTCCTGCATTCTCGCATTGTATAGCCTGATTTCGGCATCGCTCAGGTCGTCAATGTTTAAGTCGAGCAGACCGGTCACATCTAGTTGCGATATGTCTCTATCTGCACCGCCCTGTAGCATTCTTCGCGCCTCTTCGTCTGGAATGCCCTGATTGATGATGCGCTGATATGTTCTTTCAAGTCTGTCCAGATTGTATAGCAACTCTTCGTCGTCTTGCGCCTGCAAAAGACTGCCGTAAACAGATTGAAGCAACCTGTTTTCAAACTCTGAAACCTGCCCAAGCGCGCCGCCGGTAGGTGATGCGTCGCGCATTTGCTGCAATCGATCAAAGCCGATGTTTGCCCTGATAGTTTGGAGTCGTTGCCCCAGCGAACCCGCATCGGTGTTTGGTAGAACCTCCCCAACGATAGCACCGACTGGACCTGTATTCGGCACTATTCCCTGATTTTCTATCAGGTCTCTTGCGCGCCCGATTTCATCCAGCACGAGGTCCGTTCCCGCGCCCCTGATATTGGCGTTTAGCGCGTCCTCTGTGCTTGTATCCTCTGGCCCGCCGCCGATTTGATACATTCTAAACCCGGACGGTTCTGACGGATCTGGAACAACGGACCAGCCTTGCGGAACTGCCCCGATCTGCGGGCCGCCAGCGCCTTCGCCGCCGATGTTGATTGTCTGCCCCCCGCCGCCAACTGGGGTTATCTGGCCATTAGCGTTGCGCTGATATGTTCTGCTGGGATCAAGGCCGGGGATAGCGGCGACTTCTTCCGGCGACATAATTGAATAAGTCGGCGCATCCGGCTGCCCCGGCATTGCAAGATCAAGCCCATTTGGCGTTTCGGTATACAGGTTGCCATCGAACTCGCGGTAAGAAGGCGCTGACGGCTCTGTGTAACCCTCATAGAAGGATATAACAGCGTCGCGCTGATCGAATTGGCCGACAAGTTCATCGGCCCCGAATTGCGTTGCGATGGCATCCCACTCAGCCGCCGAACCAGCAGTTCGAGCGGCACCTAAACCGCGCCGGATTTCCGCCTCCTGCGCGTCCCGCTCTGCCCGAGATTGAGACGCCGCTGCGCTTGCCGCTGCCCGCGCACCAGCCGCCCGAGCCATTCGCAGACGCTCCTGCCGCTCTGCCCGCTGATCTTGCACGTTGCGAACGTCAAGAGCCGCCATGGGATCAAGACCGGCCAGCGCATTTAGGGACGAGGCATCGCCAGCCAATATCCCCGGCCCCTGCGCCTGATACAGGTCGCGCAAATTGTTCTGGTCGCGCACCGCATTCGTTTGTGCCGCAAGCTGCGTTCCCGCCGCAAGCGCACCCAAGGAGTTTACCGGCTGTCCCGCCAGAATGATCCGTGAATCCATTACTGCCATCAGTATGCCCCCGGCATCATGCTCAAAAAGTTCTGGCTCTGGTTTGGCCGCGTCATAAAATCAGCGACGTTCAATTGATTGATCTGTGGCCGCGCTGCGAGGAACTGCGCAAGCTGGTTGGTCTGCTGTCCCTGTGGGGCCTCAGAAACCGCCGTCAGGGCGTTCTGCTGCGGGCTGGGCGATGACCCACCATCAAGCGGCACCCTGCCGCCTCCTTCGCCCGCTAGCTCGATGTGCCACGGCTCCCAATCCATTGGGAACTGCATACCGTATCGACCCGCGTTCGCATGGACGTATTCCCGCGCCGCGCCGTTGAGAAACCCGAGGTCAGCCGCCCGGCCCGCGTTGTGCCGGGAATTGCCCGGCGGTGCCACCCACTGCCGCGCCGCGCTTTCAGATCCATATCGCTGAATGGCGTCATCGAAAAGCTGCGCTTGCAGTTCCGGGGAACGATACGCGGAGTTGACACGCAATTGCGCCTGTATCTCGGGCGGGGCTTCAGAGAACAATCGCTGCAATGCGCCAACAAACGGCGCGCCAAGCCCCGACATCGCGTCGGCGCGGGTTCCACCGCCTGATAGATATGGAGACCAATCCCAAGCGTCAGTTGTCATATCACCAGCCCCCGAGCCAGTTGCCGCCGCCCCCAAAAGCAATGTCACCGAGCCATCCGCCAGCCTGCCCGCCCCGATTGCCGTTTTGCAGGTTCTGATACTGGTATAGGCCGGTCAGGTTGTTGATCGTGCCCGTAATGGCATTACCCTGCCCGATGGCACCAGCCGCCTGCGCGTTGCCGAGATTTGCCAACGCAGTGCTTGCCCCGTTTGCGTAGTTCTGACCCGCCGCCGCGCCTTGGCCCGCCGCGTTTTGGCCGCTTGAAGCCAGGCCGGAAAGCCGGTTGAGGTAGTTATCGCGGCCAAGGCTGGCAATATCAATTGCCCGGTCGTTTGCTGCCTGAATCGTTGCGCCAGAATTAAGACCACCGCGCGCCGCCGCGCTTGCATCAACGCCCGCTATGCCCTGCTGTATTCTGAACAGATTGTCAGGGCTGGCCTGATAGCCTTGGTAAACGGTGCCGCCAGTTCGGTTCGCGTTAGCGTATGACTCGGCTTCCTCGCGCGTGTCAAATATCTGATCGCCCGCTTGGTATCGCGTTGCCGCGCCGCCAACCCATCGCTGGCCCGGAATGCTTATCCCGCCCTCCCCGGCGTCGTTCATCCGCTCGGTCGCAAACGATTCATAGCGCCCGCCGCCAGGGATTTCCGTCACATCAAGCGGCGTTCCACCGATTGTCGGGGCATCGCCAATGCCTAGATCAAACATCAGTGCAGCAAGGGCGTTTGTGTTGTTTTCAAGATACGGGTCAAACCGGCCAAGATTTTCTTCATAAATTCGTTCTTGAAGATCAATCTGCCGGTTCGCTGTCGCCTGTTGCGCCCTTGCGGCTCTGCTGGCCGAGCGGCCCTGAGCAATGCCCCCGACTACGCTCCCAATTGCTGCGCCAATGCCCATTACTTCGCCCACCCTTGCATGATGATTGCACCACCGGGCAGGGGCATCCGGCCATCCTCGACAAAGCCAAGGCGGCGCGCGAATGCCATCGCTGCACGGTTGCTTTCGGGCGTCCACCCGATGATACGTTCAGGCCCTTCGGCCTCCCAAAATTCATTCAAAACGGCCCGCGCCGGGGTTGTTAGAAACCCCCAACCCTCTGGCTTTACCGCGTAATGCGCCATCCAAACGCCCGGCCAGAACGTGCGATGAAACATTCCACAAACCGGCCCATACGCGTAATATTTAACCCCGTCTGAGGGCAGGTTTTCAGGCGTCGCACCCATTATCTGCTGCGACTTGTGGCGCAGGTATTCCCGCGCTTCATCAACTGTGATTTTCACGGCTCTAGCGTTACTATCCTGGCTTCGTGATCCCGCAACGCGGACAGAAGGCGTTGCAACAGTTCCAGACCGTCCAGTGTCAGCGCGCCGGTTTTGGGGTCGATTATGGGCTGTCCCGAAAGCGGGTCTTTCAACTCGACTGTCATACTATTTCCAAGTTTGCGTTTGCGTCCATCGTAAAATCGATGGGATCTGACGTGGTTACCTCTGCCGTTGCCTGTCGGAACTGCCCAAGTGACCGCAGAACGATCCTTTGCCGATATTCACCTTGACGGCCTATATCGCGGGTCCGCTCTGGCCCCCACGTCTGGCCGTTATCCTTGCTTAGTCGAACCATGATTTGCGGCTCTCGGGTGTATTCCCCGTTGATTTCCCAATAATCCGCATCTTCCAGAACAAGAGCGTCATATTCATACGGAATTGGGGTGCCATCCTCACGATCCATAATTGTATCAACGTAGGTCGTGAAACTTGACTGGTCGAACCGCCCGACACGCCCCGTAAATTCCAATTTTGGAATGCGGAACCGCTTGCCCTCATTGTAAAGCGTGCTTGACACAATGCGGCGAACCATTGCCGCCCCGTTATCCTCGTTCGTGCGGGATAGCTTGTCGATCTTGCCGGTAATGCTGCCGACATACCAATCGCCCCAAGCCTTTGCGCTGGCCTCAGCATTCCATAAATCATTCCCAAAGCCATTGGCCCGCTCGTGCCACTCACCGGTTGCGATGTCATAGCACCATGCCGGGCGATCGCTGAACTTGATGACGCAGAACTTGTGCCCCTCGTCGGTATAGCTGAAACATGTTGTCGGGTCTGAATACCGGATTGCCGTTTCAACGGCAGAACTTGATATTGGTTGCCTTGTGGCACCATCGGTAAGGTAAACAATGCCATCAGATCCAACAAAGAACGCGCCGCCGTTGAACTTGGCCGCAAGGCGTTTTGATTTCAGCCCAATATCATAGACCGCGCCCGTCATCCGCGCGAATGCGTTGGCACCGGCCTGCCCGGTCGGATACCAGACCTCAATAGACCGTTCCTTCATGATCCAAGCGCGCCCGCCGATCGCCATAACGCGCAGGTTGTTATCGTCTCGCCCTTCCATCGTTGCGAAGTTAAGCCCCGGCAATGACGTGGGATCTGCCAAGTCAGACCATTGTAGCCTCTGCCCGTCCTCCTCAGTTAGCAGGACGTAACCGCTGAGAAAGTCGCCAGAACCAAATGCTGAAAACGCGCCAGAAGTCGGCTCACTCATGGTAGACCCATCCCAGACAAAATACCTGCCATCGGAGACGACACAGACATTTTGATTTGCTAGAGTCTTGTTGCCGAATATCTGCGCGCCCTCTGCGCTTACAGTGGTTCCCAGTGCCGTTGCCGTGCCCGCTTGACCAATGCTGTAGAGCGTATCGCTTACCAGAACATAAAACGAGCTGCCGAGAAATGTCATGTCGCGTACATGCAAATCTGGCAGGGTAACAAACTCGGTCATGCCAAGGACAGACTTGATCGCATGGGTTGACTTACCGCCCGGCGGCAATGGCTCACGGTAACAGTTAATTAGCCGCCCTGAATTGCCCTGCTCGTTATCCTGGTCGCGCGCGGATTGCCCGGCGAAAGTCAGGCTTACCATTAGCTAAACCACGTGCGTTGTGAGGGCATATTCAACAGGCCCGGCGCGATTGTTGCCTCATTTGTTGCGAAATATGCCGCCTGGAACGTGCGGAACCAGTCGTCCGCATCAAACCGCGCTGGAATCTCGTAATCAGGAGAGATCCGCGCCGAGAGCAGGAAAACAGTTCCTTCTTCGTATTCCTGCCCAAGCGGGAATGTGTCATTCAGTGATACATCTGTGTGCGTCAGGTCAACGCCGCGCAGTTTCCACCCATGAAACATCGCGTTGAGTGCGTCCAGAGCCTCGGCCATTTCTTCCGCCTCGGCTTCTTCCCGAGGACCGATAAGGCCGATCTTGCGCATCGAGCGGGATATGATTTCGCGGACGGTCGCCATGGCACACCTCTGTTTGAGTAGGCGGGGCCGTTAAGCCCCGCCCGTTGTTGATTAGCTGGTCAAGCGAGCCACAAGGCGCGGATCGGTGCATTTCACCCCGAACAGCATGTCAAAGCGCATGGTGTGCGCCAGCGTGTCGCCGTTGACGTATTCAGTGGCCGAAATGGTAACCTTGTTGCCCGATTTGGTGCTGGTTTTGACACCAGAGCCAGAGGCGATTTTCAGCGGGCGAGTAACCAGCGAAAACGCCTTCGGGTGCATCAGCAGCGATTGCTTGTAGCCGGTGCCGCCAGTGCCGGTCTTGACCGTGATTGCCGCGTTGTCGGCAGGCTGTGCCGTCACAGTCTGATACGCGCCCGAGGTAATCATCGGGGGCGATACGGTCAAAGCAGCCGGGCCAGTGGTCGCGCCGGAATCGGCATCGGCCAGAACGGTGAACGTCTGCAAGCGGCCAGTGCTCTGCTTCGAGATCGGGTTGACCGCGAAAACACCTGCGATAGTGATAATATCGCCCGCTTTCAGAATGCCGGTGGTGGAATTGGTCCATCCATCGGTGTTCAGGGTCTGGGACCAAGTGTCCTTGGATGCCAGATAAGTCACAGCCTGAGTGCCGCCATTGACCAGCGGGGTGCCGGTTGCAACGCCAACGGTGTGGGTTGGCGTGTGGACGCTCTCGAAGTTGTCGAAACCGGCGTAACGCCCGATTTTGGCTTCCTCGAATGCCGACTTGGCCTTGTCCTGGACATAGACGCCCTTGAGACCATCGGCCAGTTCAAGCGCCGCCTCGGTGCCGTGGACAGCGAACCGATCAGCCTGCGGCACTGCCGCATCCGTCATGATCGCGCCAACGCCACCAAGGGCCTTGAACGTCGCCGGGACCGTGCCGGGGGTGCCGTCGAACCAATAGGCGCTGGTGTAAAGCGACGCCAACTCGGTTTCAATCTTGTCGCGCATCCGAATGACGGCGGGGCGGATAATATCCTCCTGCACACGGTCAAAGGAAAGCGTGGCGTCGATTGCGCCGATATCCACCGGAATCGAGACGGTCTTGTTCATCGTCACAGTGGTTTTGCCCTGCACGATATCCTCACGGTAGGACGACACATCAAGGTCATCTTCTTGCCCGAGGTATTGCGTAGGGCGGCGGATGCTGACCGTGTCGCCGACCATCGCATACTCTTTCGAGTAGTCCGTGTTGACCTTGTTGCCGAGAATAAGCTCATTCTCAAGCTGCATTAGGCCCTCCTGTGCGAACACAGAGGGCGTCAGAAAGGTGTTTGCCATTTACTTGGCTCCTTAGAAGCTGCCGCCGTTTTCCCGCCAAGCCCGGTATTCCTTCGGGGTCATCTTGGACGGGTCTTTGGCCGCCGTGGCCTTCGGGCGCACGGGTGTAACCGGATCGGGGGCAGTAGTTTGGGTTTTGACCTTCGGCATGGATAGGCGGGCTTCGATTGCCCCTAAGTTCCGCGCCATTTCAAGGTCACTCATTTGCGCAATCCGCGCCGCTTCCGCTTTGTTTGTCCCAAGGTGATAAGCGATGTCTGCGCCAAGGTCGGACGAGGCAATCACGCGAGCCATAGAGGGCGTAATTGACAAATCTTCGGCGGTTACAACGGTGTCGAAATCGGTGTATTTGCTCCGTGCCTCGCCAGCTTGGTCGGCCCAATTTTGGGCCATTTCCCGCTGTTCCTGCTCGGAGATACTGCTGATTTCAGCCGCTTTCCGCTCCGCTTCCATTTCCAACTCACGCTTTTGGCGGTTGTCGATGGCGGCAAGGCTATGATGGGCCGTTTTTGCCGCCAGGAAGTCATCGTAATTGGCGTAATCCTCTTGCTTGGGGGGCTGCGATTCTTGCGCAACTTGCTGCAAGCGTTCAAGTTTGACCTTCGTTTCGGCCAATTCCTTTTGCGCCTGCGCTTCACTATCTTTTAACCGTCGCACCTCGGCCCTGCGCCGTTCGCGGCGGGCCTTTGCGGGGCTGACTGTTTCCTCTTCACCTTCCGACTCCGAGGCGGGCTGGCCTTCTTCCTGCCCTTCCGTTTCTTGCGTCTCTTCTGACACTTCTTCGGTTTGCGTGATGGTTTCGTTTTCCGTCACGTCATCATCACTCGCCACCGCAGGGGCGAGGGTTTGCTCTTCTTCCATTTTTCCGCCTGTTTAGAAGGTCCGCGTTAGGACCGGTTGGGGGGCTTGCTGCCCCATCGCGCTATGAAGCGCACGAGCGACCGCCTGTTGGATCGCCGCGTCTAGCTGGCCGTTCTTGATGGCCAATTCCAAAGATTTCTCCGCAACATCGAGCCGGGCTTTTTCGGCATCAGCTTGCGCTTCTTTCGCGCCAGCAACTTCCTGTTCCGTTTTTGCTTGCTCTTGCGCCATCTGCATCTGCATTTGCGCCTGCTGCATTGCCTGTTGTTGTTGCATAGCCTGCTGCTCTTGCGGCGACGGCGGTTCATCGCTTTCCGCAACGCCGGGCGGCAAGAGTTTCTTCAACCTGTCTGCAAACTGGTCCGCGCCGGGCCAATCCATGTTTTGCGCGACAAGATCGGCGGTCACGCCAGCGGCAGGCGGGAACGCGCGCACAAAGTCAATCATGCTCTCCGCAGTTTCCTGCCGCTTGGTGGTGTAATTCGGCCCAACCGCAACTCGCACGTCATAGCGGCCAATTCTTATGTCATTAACCGGGACAACGCCATTTTGCGACATTTGCACGCCATTAACCATGACTTGGCGTGGCGTGCTGTCCTTGCCTAGAATCTGAATAACCCGGTTTGTGTCGTAAACATCTGGGATCATCGACACGATAACCCGGCCACCTTGCGCAATGGCCTTTGCCATATTGTCCGAATAAATCGACGTTGAAATATCGCTCTCGACCTGTCGGCGCTGAATCGCGATGCCTGATTTCTCGTTGCCTGCGCTTCCAAGCCCGGCGTCGTAAATGCCGGTCGTGCCCTTCATGTCCTCGGCGGCTGTCAGCACCTCCTGCATCATGCCAGACGAGGCAACCGGCGGCGTCGCGCGCTGTGGCGCACCCTGGGCCTTTTCATCCGGGTTATATGGCAGATAAGGCTCGTTGCTGTTGTTCGCGGCCTGCCATAAACCCTCGAAGCCATGCACCTGTTTCGGCGTCACCAGATACGGGGCCTTGGGTTGCAGCGCTACCAATTCAGTCTGCGCAGATCGCCAGTAGTTATAAAGCCGTTGCGGGTCTTTAGCATAGCGGATGACCGAACTGCGCCGGGTTTCCTTGCCCACGCAAATTTCCTCACCCATAACCGCGATAACCGGGATATGCTTGCCTGGCAGGGCAGTTGGGCCTTCCAGCACCTCTTTGCCAGTGACCTTGCACCACATGATTTTCTGGCGCTGAACCTTGCGAGTTCTGACGAAATTCATGGGCGGCGCTGGGTCCTCGACCACGGTGCCATCCTGCATAAGCCCGATTTCTACATCGTCATAATCGCGGTAGATGTATTCGGCCACGATAACAGATTGTTTGTCGCGCCAATTCTCAATGCCGTCCACGTCGCTATCGGACTCAACATCCACCATCACCGCATTGGGATAGGCGTCCTTGAAATCTTCCTCGCCCATCGCTTCGGTGATGAACACAAACTCGGCGTCCTTGCGCGTCGGGTCTTTTGCCGTTGGATCAAAGTAAACCGAAAACGGGTTATGGATGCGCTCAACCAAGACTTCTTGGTCAAATCCGTCATCCGATTCCCAATCGGCCCGGATGCGCCAATATCCCATGCCGCATTGCGCGGCACCCTCGGCGGCTGCTTCATAAACCGACGACGCGTCAGACCTGTATTCGATCTGGCGGATAAGCCCCTCTATGACTTCCGCGACTTCCTTTGAGGCACCGGTATCGCCCGGCGTGACATTGATCGCCGGATTTATCTTGCGAATATCGCCGGTCACTTGGCGCACAAACTGCGGCAGGCGGTTGATTGTCAGGCACGGGCGGCTATCAGCCTCCCTTTGCGTGCGAACGTCATCCGGCCATTGGCCGTCGCCTACCAGGTTCTCCAGATCATTGATGGCAAGCTCGCGGTTTGTTCCATCCGCGTCCAAAGCGTCGGACAATCTGGTGCGGGCCAGCTTAATCAATTCGTCGTTTTTCATGCGCCTAGCCATCCCCCGCCCCCACGATTGAGACGCCGGTGATGCACAGAAGCATCCGGTAGCGGTTCGATCATGTCTGCAAATAGTTCGCTCATGGCCCAAACCATGGCATCAACGCGGTCTGGGCTGCCGTCGCCTTCGTAACCTTGCGTTGTCATTTGTGTCATTTGGCCCTCAAGCTCTGGGAACTGCCCCACGTGCCGGATGCGGCCCTGCTCATAAAGCGAAGCAATCGGCTCTGCCCTGACATGCTTGCCGCGTGACGCCCTGACCTCGATAATATTCAGCGCTGGGGCGATGGTTCGTAACACGTGCGCCACCATATCCCCGCCCTGGTTTACCTCGACAACAACACCGTCAGCGCCGTATTCCTTGGACTTCGCAATCGCTGCGGCGGCCCATTCGTTTGGGCTTCCGCTCATGCTGGCATCTTCTAGGAGATACCCAGTTTGGTCCGGGCCAATGCCAGCCACGCAAATGCCGTGCTCGTCGCTGTCCTCTGTATTTGTTACCGCCGGGTCGATGGCAACAACGGTGCGCCCGATTTCCTTGGCATCTGAGACTCGATATGTGTCAAGCGTTGATTGCCGCCAAAGGGCACCGGGCAGATCGCCAAGGATCTCTGCGTTAAGCTCCTGCCGCCCCAATCGCGTGCCTGCGTATTTACGCTGGATGCGATCCATGAATGACGCTGCAAGGTTGGCGCGATTGTCCATTGTGCTGCCCCGCGTGACATGCACCTTGCCCTCGCCACCCGAGACAATCGACTTGATCAACTCAATCGGTCTTGGCGTTGTAGTGATTATCTGTCTCGGATGGTCACCCATACGCAAACCGAATTGCGCTTGGTCAAATGTTTCCCTTGCGTATTTCCACTTTGCCAATTCGTCGAGCCATGCAGCGTCATGCTGCGGACCTCGAAGCTGGTCAGGCTCAACCGCGTTATAGGTGAACGCCTTCGCCCCATTCTCGAATGCCACGCACCGGTTGGACTTGGTGTAGGTCGGGCGGTCGAGATTGGGGAAGATGCGCAGGATCTCCCCGACCATCACGTCGCGGGCGTCTGCGGCAGTTTCTGCGATAAGCGCAATCCTTCCCGCCGTATTAGCTTCTACCTGCTCTCTAACCCACTCGGCACCTGTTCGCGTCTTGCCCCATCCGCGACCGGCCAGACATAGCCAAATGTCCCAATCGCCATCAGGCGCGATTTGATCCGGCCTCGCCAAAAACCCCCGCCAATCGTAAAGAAGGGCCTCGGCCTCTTTTTCAGTGAACTGCGCCAAGATCTGCGCGCGCTCATTCTCCGGCAGGGTTGCCAGTTGTTCCGCTGCGCTCTGCAATGCCGCTCAACAGGGTTGCCAGCTTTGTAGCCGCTTGCCCCGTTTCCTCTGTTTTAATTGGGTCCATTTCATCATCACCGCCGATGGCCAGCTTGTCCCCGTATTTCTTGGGCCGCATCTTGCCAGCCATCCATTTGCGCGTGTCGATCCGAAGCCGCGCGCGCTGAATGTGGTCAACGCCGCCATCGCCGTTATCAGTACCGCGGTCGTATTGGTCCGCAATCGACAGGCATTCGTCAAAGATCGTGTCGGCTTGATCCTCTCTCGCGCGCGCGTACTGGATTTGCAACGCTTCATCTTCACGCAACCATTTCTGGACTGCGCCGCGATGTGGCATCCCTTCGTCTTTGCATATGCTCCGAAGGCTTCTGCCCGATGCGATCTCATCACATATCGCGTCGAATACGTCCTGGCTGAACTTCATACGAAACTACCCGCCGCGTTACCGGGCAGGCTCCTTTATTGCTTGGGATGGTGATTAATATGCCAATCGCTGGCATTTATTGCTTGGCAACGGTGCGAGGGATCGAACCCCGGACGCGCGGACTTGGAAACCGCCACTCTACCACTGAGATACACCTAACCGAATATGCCCCTTGAATCAAAAACGCCCGAGCCTTTCGACCGGGCGCATCTCGCTCTGCGATTATGAACGAGTTGTGAGGTAGTTTTCTCTAATTGTCAACCGTTCTTTGATAATACAACCAGATGCAGTGCTTTCAGGCTTTCCAGCGCGTAGATACCGCGCCGCGTTGGCTTGCCGCCCCTGAACAGCGTCACCCGCTCTAGCCGGGCATCGTGCAGAGCAGCCGACATATTTCTGTCAAGATGCCCTAACAGGCCTTGCCAGTGCATCCATCCGTTGATCGCGGCCTGGTCCTTTTCCTCCTCGCTGCGAAGATCAACTGTGTGCGACGTGTCCGCCTCGAACCTCTCCGGCATCATCTGGATTGATGCGGTCTTGGCGTATTCACTCTGGCCGATATACCGCCGTCGATATGCTGCCTCGGCCATGCACCAATCCGAGAACGTGCGCCACAATGCGGTGATCGTATCGCGCTTAACGTTCCCGGCAATGGCGTAGTCCATCACCAATCCTATCTGGCATCCTATATGCGGGGCGCTTACGGCGCTTCTGCCCTCTCTGGTGTCCTCGCCGCCGGACTGCCTCACGCGGGCTTGTAGCGCTGTTTTTTTGGGGTCGTCTGCCTGTTGCCTGATGCGGCTTGCAAAGCATCCGTTTGCTTCGCGCTTTGGCGTCTCGGTAAGATCAGCGACGCCCGCCAGCTTTTTCGCCCGACGCTTTGCGCCCCTGGTGTATGCCTTGCCCATGCCCTGCCCTTTTTCTGTTGTTAAGCCTTGTTAGCACCAGATTAATCGCCTCGCAGCTCTTTCGTTTGCCCTTACATATTCGCTTCCATCCGAGAGCGAATATGCTTGGCCTGCCCTATAAAGCCAAAAGGCGTAATCGCGCGCCTTACATGGGCTTAAGCACCGCTCTGCCATTTCAGTCACCTCGGCGCAATTCTGGTGCAAAGCCATCTTTGGCCGTTTGAAATAGCTTATATCAAGAATCATCGCACCAACCTCAATTCTGGGTTTTTTTGTCGCGCGGCCTGTGTTTTGTCATTCTGCCCTCGCGTTGCTATTCCTTGCCGCTATCCGATATTTGCGCAGTTCTAGGTTCTTCGCTGTCATGCCCTTTTCCAGCCCGCGAATGACGCTCTGCAATCGCTCCACCTCGCTTAGAAGCCTGTTGATCTCTGCGCCTTGCGCTATTGCGCGGCCCATTGGCTCTGTCATTCCTCTTCCTCCGCTATGAGGGCTTTCAGGATTGCTATTAGCCACGCGCGGGCGAGGTCATCGCATTCTCCATTGGACGTCAAGTCGCTAGAACCATGCCACACGTCTCCATCCCTCTCGTGGGTTTGGGCAAGTTCAACACGGCACAAATCGTCCCACATTATCATTCCGGCTACGATCCCCCCCGGCAGAACAACATCGTGCAGTGCCTTGGCTGCGTCTAGTGAGCCGCCGTAAGCACTCATCAATAAAATGTGTCTGTCATCTGGAAACAGACCGATCGCTAAGGCTTCATGCCATTTTTTTAACTCACCCGCCTCCACCTTCGCCAGCAGGTCTTTCAGTGCTTTTGCCTTGGTCATTTCTTCCTCCACTCCATTGCCTTGCTGCCCTTGCGCTTCCTGCGATCGGCAAGTCCCAGGTCGTATAACAGGTAAAGCTGTATCAGCGTATCGGTGCGGGAAATGTCAGCGCGGGAGACCATGGCCGATGTGCTGCGCCAATCTGCCGTGAGGATGCTTAGAACATACTCAGAATTGATGCGCATGTTTTCACGCTCAACTTTGGCGATATCGTTGCTGCGTTTTTTGATTTCCCACGCATCGCGGGTCATCTTTGCGAATAGCCGGGTTTCGGTTGGCATCCCTGTGGTTGTCATGGTGTGACCCATCTTATGATTGGCGCAATTTCGACAATAGACGCCGCCAGGAAAAAGCCACTTAAAAACGCGGATACAGAATGCCTCTCATACATCCAAACAATCATGTTAATAACTGCAAGAGCGGCCACGGCGGAAAACACCATCGGTTGCCATTCCATCGCTATGCCCTCCATTCTGGTGCAAACGGTATGTCATCACCCATATCCCCGCCGCCATATCCGCCGCCGCCGCCGCCTTCGCCGCGGCCATCCAGCATCACCAGAGTGCCGCCAAACCCCTGCAGCACAACTTCGGTGCTATACCGGTCGGCACCGGATTGATCCTGCCATTTGCGGGTCTGCAACTGGCCTTCGATATAGACCTTGGACCCCTTGCGCAGATATTGTTCGGCCACGCGCACCAGGCCCTCTTGGAATATGGCTACGGTATGGTATTCAGCCTTCTCGCGCTTTTCGCCTGTGTTTTTGTCTTTCCACGTCTCGTTTGTGGCGACGCGAAGGTTTGCGACCTTCCCGCCATTGGCAAAGTTTCGGACATCAACATTCGCACAAAGATTGCCCAAAAGTGTTACGCGATTAACGGAATTTCCCATTCGGCTTCCTATCCCTAATTTGCCCTCGCGCCGCTTCTAGCGATCGATGAAGGCGTGCGTGTTCTGATCGTGTCATTAGTTCCAAGTTCGACAATTTATTGTTGGCCCTGTCCTCATCCTTATGATGCACACATTCATTAGGCTTTAGTCTGCGGCCTATTCTTTTTTCCATCTTGACCACATGGACAGACCTGCCTTTATGTGGCCCCCTCGTGTATTCCAAATAGCCGCTTGGCTTCGTCGATGTGCCGACAGAGTTAACCTCGGCCCACCTCTTTCGCCCAACGCTTATCGCTTTTTTGTGTTCATCGGTGAAATCCCTTCGAACCCCGACCATATGCCCGCCCAATCTGCCCTGTGACGACGCAAGCATCAGGCCCTCTTTTCTTGTTCTCAAAATCCCAAGTCTCTTCAACCGAAACCTCACTGTTGAAAGCGGCGTCCCTGTGCTTTTGGAGATTTGGGAAATGCTAAACCCGGAAGTGTATAGTTCGGCGATTTTGTCCATGTCCACCATATATCACAACCTCATTATCACATCAACCCATCAATACAGCCTTGTTGACCGATCCTGCCATTAGTTATCCCCCTCTCGGACATGCTCAATTGCCCTATTCTGGTCCGCTGTTCTCCAATCCGGCCAAGTGCGGGCCTCGTTTCGGCTTTGCTTCCCTTCAATCATTCTGCAGACGATCTGCGCGACCTCGCGGGGGTTAATGTTCCGTTCACCATTGCAGAACATTAGTTGCCTCGTCATACCGTCCAACGCCAATATGACGACATCGACCCACTCGTCGCTCGAACCGCCACTATCCCGGACCTCGTCAAGCTCCTTTCGTATGTGGTCGATCAACCCGCCAGTTCGGGCACCCGGCCCGTAGGTTGCGTGACTGAAAGCCATTTGCCGTAGTAGGTGTTGCTCCAAATCCATCACCCGATTTCCTTCTGTTGACGCGCCGCATGGGCGCGGATGCCATGTAAAACAGTGGTGTGATGCCGCTTGAAAATCCGCCCAATGCGCGGAAGCGAATAGCCAAGGTCGCGCTGAACTGCGGCCATTGCGGCCTGCCGTGGGACGGATGCTACACGCGCGCTGTTGCGACCCAGTATCTTTGACGGCTTGACGCCGTATCGGTCTGCCGTTTGGGCGATGATGTCCTTGGCTGTGTCGGTCATGCTCTTGCCCTCTTTGCGGCAACCGCTTGGCGATGATTTTCAAGCAAAACAGCCTCACGGGCCTTCGCCTCATCTTCTCCGTAAACATCCCGGAACGTGAAAAATAGGCTAGACCGATATGGCTTCAAATCCTCCTCGGTTATGAACGCCATATCCAGCAATTCCACGCAATCGCGCCCGTAAAGGTAGCTTTCACCGATGGCCTGACCGGCCTTGACCCGCGCCGAAATCATGTCGATCCTGTGTTGTCCGTTATCTGCGGTATCAGCCGTTGCAAACTTTGGCTTAGTCAGCGCATGGGCAGAGCGAATATCCTTCGCGGCGCGTGCAATCTCAAACTCGGTAGGCCAAGCCCTTGTCTGAGAGTTCGCGGCCAGCACGTCAGAGAAATCATCCCACCAATCTTGGTATCCCTGCCCCGGCGCGTCCTTCAACAGACGGGCAATGAGGGCTTGGATTTCCTCGACCTGTGCTTTCGGCTTATCCCTCAAGCCCTGCGGCATGGTCCGCCGGTCAAGATATCTCTTGAAGCTGTCTGTGAGCCAATCCGTGCGGGTCATCTCGCCCCTCCTGTCGCTTGTGCAAATATTTCATCGAAGTTATCGACTTTCGGCCTTAGCCGCGCTGTGATCCACGAAACCGGCTCCGATACACCCTCCCGGCTAGCGTCGCGTAATGCGTTGAACGTCTCTGTGTCGCCGACATTCTTGCGCCACTTGCCGATCAATGACCGGGCCTGCTTTTCGGATGTCCCGTATTTGCTGAGAAAGGCCACGCCTCGATCAAAAACTTCCTTCGTAAAATCGACGGCTTGCCCGTCCTCTCCGTTAGGAGAGGTCTTACATCCTTCTTTCACCTTTCTTTCATCCTTATTAGGTTTGTCCCGCCGCTGTCCCACCGCTGTCCCACCGCTGTCCCGCTTTTCAGATTTAGCTGTCCCGCTGTCTTTTGACTTGCTCTGATATTCGTCATACTTACAAATGGTTATGACGTTTATGCCTGTCCCGCTATCTGTCCCAATCATGTCCCGATTTTCGAGCCTTTTCAAAAACCTGTCTACTTTGGATTTTGACCATTTCCACGCTTTGCACATGAACCGGACGGAACATGATAGCTGCCCGCGCTCCAAATCAACCCACGCCCCGTTCACTTCCTTGGTGCGCGCCTTATAGGACGCATCCATGACCATCCATACCCACGCTTCGCGCTCGGTAAGCGGTTCAGGCTTGAACGCTTTGTCATCCCAAATGCCTCGGGATATGTTGACCGTGCCGCTCATGCATCCGCGCTCGGGGTGAAAGAACCGACCTGCTCAAAGATGCAAAATTCACGCTCTGGATATTTGCCTTGCATCCGCCTCGCCGCAATAACTGCTTCTGCAAGTGATGCAACCTCGACAGGCCATACGGACGCCCGCAAAAGGCGCTTCCTGCTTGTCCGCTCAATGATTATGAAGCCGCCCTCACGCGACTCACCGCGTCGAATTTTCTGGGGCGCAGGCAATCGCCGCTTAGATTGCAAGTCAGATGCGTTGCAACCTTCGTTTTCGTGATGTATGATGTTTTCAATGTTCAATGCATACCTCCATATGCTTTAGACTAGAGGCGGTTGAGCGGTTTACAGCGCTCCCGCCAATTTAACCTCTACCCTACATTCCCAAGTAAATCAAGAAGCCACCGCATACACACGCGGCGGATTTTGCAACGGGGATCATCACTCACCTTCTGGAATGCAATGGCGACCAAAGATAAGCGGCCCGAAGTAAACGACGCGCATAACAAGCCTGTCGTCTTCATCCGTGACAGCAACCCAATCCGGCCAATGCCATTCAAAGGTGATGCGCATTTCAGTCATTCCCATGAAGAAAGTCATATCGTTGCTCCTATGACGGCGAACTGATGGTCACAACCACATATCCGCCGGTCTGCTTGTCTACGCGATACGTCGCTGAGAACCTGTTATCGTCAATGCCCAGCGCGTCGGCCAGCCCATCCCGGCCCGCCTTGAAACTGGCTATGATGTTGTCATCATCGCGCTTGCGTCTATCTGGCGGGTAGAACGCCAATTCCAACCCGATAGGCCCGTCTGGCAGGTTTAGCCTGTGCGCGCCCCACGCTAGGGCCTCATACGCGCATTCATTGCGGTATGCCTTTGCCGCCTTCGCGCGCTTGGACCAATGGCCGCGCGCGTTTGGGCTGCATTCCTTCGGTGGCCATGGTAGTTTGATGGTGAGTTTCATTCGCGCGACCACCACATAGCAAGGGTTCCATTATCGCGGAGAGTTTGAACATGTGAGCGAACACGCGACACATTGCATTGCAGCCATAGCGCGATATCTTCAACGCCGTAACCTTCTGCCAAGCGCATATTGACGAGGTTCCGCCATTCCTGCGAATTGACAGGAACCTTATCTGCTTGTGTATATGGAGTCATACCATTCCTTCCGCTTGCTATGCTCGGCCAAAGAATTGCGTTGATCCAGTAAACGCGCTAGTTTGGTCAAACAGGTGCCACTGACAATTATCCTTGCCCGTCATCTTGCTATCGGGAATCCACTTCACGCGGCCCACACTGACGATCTTGCGCAAGTATGGCTGAAATGGGGCGCTCTGCCTTGTGTGAACCCAATCCGAATCGAAAAGCAGCCATGTCGGACGTATGGCTGAGAAATGCTCAATCATCGGGTGCAGGATTTTGCGGCCCCACGGCGGATTAGTGATGATCAGGTCGCAACCGGCAACCTCGCATTCGCGAGATTCCATTGCGTCCATCTTCCCCATATCTGAGCGACGTGGTTCAATGTCGGATGCAGCCCAACAACAGCCTGGATAGAACTCGTCCAAGGTATCTATCAACGCCCCATCCCCTGCGCACGGCTCCCAATACGTCAGGTCTACCGGAAGGTGCGGAATCAGCGGCAAAACGGCCTCGCGTGGCGTGGGATAGAAATCACGCTCGACGCGCTTAAACGACGATCTTTTACCCATGCAATCGCTCCTCAACCCATGGCAGCCAATCGGTGTCTTTGCCATATTTCTCGCGCCAGAGTTTCGGCTCCGCGTGAAGCGCAATCTTGCTGGTGTCCATCAGGCCAAGATGACAACCTTCACACAGAGGTAGGGTCATGCTGTCGGGCGCGCGCGCCGTGGAATATCGACCGTGGATGCAGTGATGCACCTGCGTCGGGCTATGTTGCGGAAGCCGCCACTCATGGCAGATCACGCAGGGCAATTCCGCTACCGCCGCTAGATGGGCCTTGTCGCGGGCCTGTGGCGATTCCTTGAGGCCCAAAGGGGGCTTGCCTGCTAGGTTGCTCATGAAACCGACCCGTGCCTTTTAGTAAACCCAAGACGCTGCTCAGCCGATTTCCGAGCCAAAACGGCAGCGGTCAAACAATTAAACAACCCGAGATGAATAGACTCCGCCTTCAAATCAATGCGCGCCTGCCATTTTCTAGCGTCGTTGTGGTATCTCACGCCGGAAAAGCCGGAGGTGTTGTTGCTTGCTAGCGCCCTATTTCTGCGGTTAATTTCCCTGCTTACGTCTCTAAGATTTTGAATGCGGTTGTCGTTCTTTTTGCCGTTTATATGATCGATTTCCCAGGATGGCGGAAAGCCGTGATAGATTTCCCATGCAACCCTATGGGCTAGGTAATTCTTTCTTTCGTGCATACCTTGCAGGTATCCCTTGCAGTGCTTTTGACAAAACCGCCTGCGACCATCTTTTGTGATTTCGCCCGTGTTTGGGTCATAGGAAAATCCTGAAAATTTACTCATGTCGATTACCCCTCATGCCTCATTGCGCGCCCTCATATGGATTAGGTTCAGACCAATTGACGCCATGCCTGTCGCCATATTCAGCGATGAATGTGATAAGGTCAGCCATTTGCCGAACCGACAGGCGCGACGATCGGAACCCAACCGGAAAAGGCTCACCGTTTAACCCCATTTCAAATCGGGTTTCATAGCCTAGAGCATTCATGAAAAGCGCTTTCCAGACTTCCGGCGTATGCTTGCGGCCATCAGGCTTTGCGCGGGAAATGTCGCTAAGCATTGCCCAGAAACGGGCGTTGGCCTCAAGAGACCGCCGTTTTTCACGCACGTTGACAACGGCGTCAGGCGGCGCGCAGTCAACCAGCTTGTGCGCCAGAGCGCGGTGGGATGGACCTCGAATGATTACAGTCTGACCTGTCATTCTGCCGCCACCTGCTGATCGCCGTGAATAATCGGACCGCCAAAGCGTTCACGGGCATCATTAACTGCTACGTTAACCTCACCGGCCTTCGGTGGATCATTCTCGCGCAACCACTCCCAAGCGGCGTCAAACTTGGTCCCGCCAGCTATGGTATTCTCAAGGTCTTTACTGTCCTTGACGCTCTTCACGGCTTTTAGAAGCGCGTCTGCGATCTTGCGTGGGTCGCGGGGTTGTTCCTTGGGCTTTTCGGGCGTTGCTTTGCGACCGCGAACGCTATCCCACGGCGATCCGTCCCATGATTTCCAATACGCCTTGCCGTTCTTCTCGTAGGTCTCGCAAGGTGCCCATACGGCATCAAGGCGGTAGAGATAGCGACCTATGCCCCAATGAACCGCCGCGCGTTTCAATGCGTCTGATATGCCACCCTTCTCGCCCTCAACGGCGGTATCACCCGCACCATCAGATTTCCAAACCCACTCGTCATTGACGCGGACACCGAGGCGACAGATCACCCGGCCCTTGGCGGTCTCGGTGATTGAGGATTGCCAGTTGTTCGGGCCGCATACCTCGTCCAGACGATCCATCACGTCGCGGGCGTCCAAATAAGCCAACGCAAGGGCCTTCTTGCCGTCGCGGGTAAGTGTCTGCGCCCGCCAATGGACGGCATCGCGCGGGAACTCTGCGGAAAGCGCTGAGAGGTCCATCATTTGATCCTCACGGTAATTCCGTCATCACCCCGCACCAGTTCGGCACCGGGAACGGACTCGCCAGCCTCAAGCTGCGCTTTGATCGCGGCTGTGTCGGGTTTGGTCGTGGTGACGGTCAGTTGCGACGGGACCGCCGTTTCATCGGTGATCCGGCAGGACATGCGCCCGGACGTGCGGCTGACCGTTCCAAGCGGGTGTGGCACCTTGCGTTGCCCCATTGCGTCCAAGATGGTGCCAAGAACCGTTGCGACAGCCTTTTGGCGATCCGCAAGACGGCGGGCGCGGGCGGTGTATTCGTCGGCCATGGCCTTGCTTGCCGCCGCGTGGGCCTTCGCTTCTTCACGGTCGCGGATCAGCCGCCCGATAATATCCATGGCGTCGGTCTCGCCGTCCAGTGTGTCAAAGAACGTGGCGGCGTCGAAATCATCGCCAAGCATTTCGACAAGCTGCGCAGAGACGCGCTCAATCAGGGGAATATCTGCGCGCATTACGTGAACTCCCCAGCATTGGCGCGGGCAAACGCGCGATCAATCACAGACGAGATTGTAAATGGGATTTTCGGATCGTCGCCGCGTTCATCCGAGGCGCGCAATTCGTGATACAGCGCCAACTTGATTTCTGCCGGTGTCGGCAGTCGCGCCTCTTGCACATCGTCTTTGATTTTTGCTACCTTGTTCATGTTGTCGGTCCTCCAATGGCCGGTGATTGGGCTGGCGTGGGTTGAAGTTCCGCCAGCCTATTTTTCTGTGAATTTCATCTCCGCTCCGGCCTTGATGAGGCCGTGCAGAAACTTCGCCTCTTGCAGTTCTGATTTTCTGATTGAGCGCCCAACTGCGCCCACGGCGGCTTTCGATCCCTTGCGGGCCAAGACCCAGCCCGCGCCGAACGCGGCGCGCAGATACTCGTCTTGGTCCGGTGTATCGCGGGTCAGCCGGTAGGTCTGGCTGTCACCGAAAAGGCCGTCACCTGACGGCTCAATAACGCCAGCACCGGTTAGCGCCTTGATGACTTGCGCGGTAACCATGGTTCCGTCGCTCATGCGGTAGTTATACCAATCACCAGCATCGCTCCGGGTCTCCATGATGTGACCGCCGCGCGCCAGCTCCCGCACTGCCTTCTTGGCAAGCTGTTTCTGGTAATCTGTCATCATTGCGGATACCCCCCTAATGCCGCGCACCGCGCTTTCAGTTTCATTTGTCGCCTGAGCAGATCGGCAACCGGGCGATGTTTCGCGCGGGCCTCTGCAATCAGGCGCTCGACCGCCTTAAGGTGTTCCGCCGCCGTGCCGATAAAGTTCCCCGGCGGCACATTGCTAGGGTGGTCGTCAAGACGGGAGAGAGGGGCGTTCATTCTGCTTGCTCCTGCGTTTTCCGTTCATGGCGCTTCGCCAGCCGGTTGAGCGCGGCACGGCATACGGCAGACAAGCTGCGCCCATCACGTTCTAGCGCGGCGGCCCATTTGTCGCGCTCGTCATCCGATGCGCGGAATGTCATGAGTTTGTTTTTCATAGCGCCATCATTGCACGGCATTAGTATAGACGCAAGCGTAATTTGTGCTTGACTTGGTATATACAGCGCGCTATTGTAAGCCATACCAGATTGGAGAGAACACATGACCATCAACTATGACATGCTTCCACAGCACATGCGCGACGTGTCGCGGCGCTATATCGAAAACGGAATTCCCGGCGGATCGTTTTTCACAGCCGTTGTCAGCAATGATCTGATGGGCGCGTATGGCCGGGCCGATAGCGATAACAAGGATGCTATGGGTGATTGGTGCGCGTTCTTCTACAACGAAGCACCTGTTCACTGTCACGGCTCCCCGGCAATCGTTTCCGCGTGGGCCAAGCGCGGCGGCATCAACGGGAGGAAGTCGGCATGAGCATGAGCGCCAACCTACACCGCCCCCTGTCTGTCAAGGCCACGGCTCTTCCTGGGTTGGAGGCCCACATGCTGACCATTGGTGATGCGTCGGAGAATTACTTCACCATCTTCTGCGCACCAGCAATCGCTAAGGCAATGGCGGGCGCGTTTCGCTGCGCAAAGGAAGGCGGCGAGATGGCAGAAACACTCATGGCGGTCATTGACTGCGCAGGTGACTTTCCCGGCTCTGAGGAAAGCATCATCAACGCGACGGACCTGTTGGAACGCGCCCAAGCATGGCTCGATCACTGCGAGGACCACGCCGCAGAACAAGCATCCGCAGATCCGTATGACCGGCGCTGCGATGAAGAAAGGGAAAGCAAATGAACAGATTTCAGCACGACAATATCGACCCCACCATCACCGCCGGAATGCGGAGGGATGTCCTGGACAGAAAGACTGGCATCAACTGGCTGATGTTAAAGAAGCGGCGCGCAGCAAAGCATCGCCGTCACAAGGAAAACGAGCCGGTGCGCGCCGCGCGGTCGAGGGGTGACGCATGAACCGCGTTCATCTGGGAAGCCTGATCGGCTGCATCTTCATCGCAATTACTATGTTCGCAATTCTTTTGGTGACGGCATGAGCAAGTGGCCCAGAATGGCAGACCTTGAGGGCACCAAGGCTCAACGCGACCAAGCCGAGATCGCCCGCGAGATGGCGCTTGAGGGAATGCGAGGCCTTGGCTTTGAAGCCTGCTGCGACCTGTTCACCGAGCATGTCCTTGGCCGTCCAGACGCCGAACCATCCAGTGTGATTGCCTTTGCGGATCGCCTCGGCCTTGCAGGATGGATGGAACGCAGATCAACCGAATAGCGGCCCCGGTCGCTTGCGGGTCGGGCGGTCTCTCCCCCGTCTGGCCCGCAGAATGAAAGGAACTTTAGCGTGAAAAAGATCACTACCCTAACAACGGAACAAAAAGCGAAATTCCCGCAATACGTGGCCGAGTGGACGCGATACGGCCTTTGCTCTGAACCGGCAGACCGCCCAGCCGCCGAAAGTGCAATACAGGTAATGTATCGTGGTGCGGGGCTGGA
>Ga0316209_1001013_pt1 | contig 34693 bp, 29 predicted proteins | sample 6monopyrite_MG_FD_204945 | JGI IMG/M metagenome (GOLD analysis project Ga0316209, IMG submission 204945) | Microbial mat bacterial communities from mineral coupon in-situ incubated in ocean water Damariscotta River, Maine, United States -... | ecosystem: Environmental > Aquatic > Marine >...
CAGCAGAATTACAACGTCAATTAAATCATCCAAAGTATGATACAATTTGGAGATTAATGCATAAAATACGTTCAGCTATGGGAAAGCGAGATGCCCTCTACCAGTTGGAGGGAGCAATAGAATTTGATGAAGGTTATTTTGAGAAAGCAACCTCACAAAAAGTAAAATTAAAAAGAGGACGAGGTAGTCAACGGCAGATGAATGTTGCAGTTATGGCTGAATCTACACCGCTAGAAGATATTGAAACAGGCATAAAAAGTAGGCAATGCAGATACTTCAAAATGAATGTTCTCTATGACCATAATGCTCAAACAATCAATGATACAATAGAAGAAAATTTTCAAGAGAAGAGTATTGTGTTCTCTGATAAAAGCACCAGTTATGTTGATATATCAGATTATGTTGAAATACATATGACTGAAAAATCAGATAAACAAGTAACAAAATCAACGCTCAAGTGGGTTCATATTGCAATTAGCAATGCAAAAAGAACATTACTTGGTGTTTTTCATAAGATTAAGGGAAAATATTTGCAACTTTATCTCAATGAGTTCTGTTACAAATTAAACCGTAGATACATTGGTAGCAGAGTATTTGATAGACTTACACTTGCTGTCGCTAAATCTTACTGGTAAAATTTGGGGGAATCAGATTTTATTAAATAGAAAGTTCAGTAGATCTAATTAAATCAATTAGTAATTAGCTGATTTCCTCACTATCTTTGTGCCAACTTTATTTTATACTATGGAAAATTTTGCCCGTTCTTTTTTCTCAATGAAGATGATGACTCTTTGTTTGTTCATCTTTTTATCGGCAATTGGTGTAGCTACATTTGTTGAGTCAGCTTATGATATTGATACAGCAAAGGCCTTAATCTACAATGCTTGGTGGTTTAATTTACTTCTGTTTTATTTAGCGATGAATTTGATTGCGAATATCATTCGGTATAAAATGTGGCATCGAGAGAAAATAGCTATGCTAATGTTCCACATTTCGTTCATTGTTATCTTAATCGGAGCTGCAATTACTCGATTCTATAGTTTCGAGGGTTTAATGCTCGTTAGAGAAGGTGAAACGGTGGATTTTATTTATTCTTCTGACGTTAAACTATGGTACAAGCTCAATGATGGAAAATTACAGTACACTAATTTTCATGACTTAAGAATGTCGAATCATCCTTGGTTGAGTAATGATTTTTCTTATGATTTTGATTTCCCGAACCATAAGACACCAATAGAAATTGATTTTGTTAATTACCAAACAGGACTAGTTGACTCACTCATTGTTCATGATAGCATAAAAGAATCCTCTATTGAGGTAGTAACTGGTGGCATGAGTTCTAATTTCCTTTCACAAGGAGATTTTTTAATGCTTGGTGATGCGGCTATGTCTTTTGACAAAAATGACGCTATGCCGGGTATTGAATTGTTTCAAAGTGATTCTAAAGTATTGATGAAAACACAACTTCCAATTAGGTATTTACCAATGACGGAAATGATAAAAGCACGACAGAGTGGTGAAGAAGTGGCTGATTCTTTATACCGTTTGATTCCGATGGATACTTTAGTTCAATTACAAACGGCAACGCTCTATCAAGTATTAGATGAACAATTTGTGTTTAAGGGATTGAAAAGACATTCCAGAAAAATGAAAGTGCCTTCTGGCGTTAAGAATGAAGGAGTCACTATTTTAACCGTGAAAGTATCTGACGGTGAACAGTCTAAAATTGTAGAACTGGAAGGCGGTGCTGGAAAAATACCTAATCATGTTGTTTTTGATATAGGCGAACTAACGTATGAGATGGAATTTGGTCCTATGCAAATCAAATTGCCTTTCGCGATTCGATGTAATGATTTTATTCTTGATAAATATCCGGGTTCTGACATGGCTTCTTCTTTTGCGAGCGAAGTTACCTTAATTGACACGAAAAATAATTACGAGAGAAATCAACGTATTTTTATGAACAATGTGCTAGATTATGGAGGTTATCGATTTTTTCAATCTAGTTATGACCCAGATGAGAAAGGGACTCGCTTGAGCGTAAATCATGACTTTTGGGGAACAAACATCACGTATTTAGGTTACCTTTTGATGTCTATTGGAATGATATTCTCTCTTTTTTCTAAAGGAGGTCGATTTAGACTTCTTTCTGATAAATTAAAAAAATCTCGTGAGAAAAGAACAAAACTCATGATGGTGTTTGCTGGTTTATGGCTCTCAACTTCTCTAGTATTTAGCCAAGATTCTACTAATACCCACGCAGGTCATAACCATGGATCTACTGAAGTGAGAGTTATGAAAATGATGTCTGAAGAACATTCTGAAGAACTTTCATCACTTTTGGTTCAGAATTTTCAAGAAAGAATCTCTCCAATTCACACTTTGTGCGACCAGTTACTTCGTAAAATTCATAAAAAGGATCATTTTGGTGAATACAATGCTGTGCAAACCATTTTTAGTATGCACATGGATCCAGAGTTTTGGATGAAAGAGAAAATCATTTTTGTTTCTTCTAAGTCTAATCTAAGAAAGAAATTAGGCATGGATGGTAAATACATCGCGTTTACGGATTTAGTTGACAGCAACGGGGTTTTTAAATTAATGGGTGATTATCAAGAGGCACATCAACGTTTGGAGATGAGTCGAGATGAATATGATAAGAAACTAATAAAACTAGGGGAACGTTTTCAGGTTTTTGAATCAGTTTTAGGCTGGAGATATATGAAAATTGTACCGCTAAGGAATGACGCTACACACACATGGCTAGTTCCTATGGATATGGAGTTAGGACGAAAAGACAGTGTCGCGTTTAGCTATGTAAAAAATTACTTTGTTAGTTTAAGTCAAGCCATTACCGATAGTTCTTATGTCAATGCAAACAAAGAATTGGCAGCATTCAAAAACTATCAAAAAGAAGTGAGTAAAGGTATTGTACCTTCCGAAAGTTTAGTTGCTCAAGAGATTAGCTACAATAAGATGCACATTTTCAGTAATAGCTATAAATCCTATTTGTTACTTGGTTTCTTGATGTTAATTATTTTCTTCATCCGCGTTTTTATAAGACCCGCAACAGGAGCGAGTCGTGTTTTTTCTGTTATCACTAAAGTTTTAATTGGTTTAGTAGCAGTGATTTTTCTTTATCATGGATATGGTGTTTACCTGAGAGCCATGATTGCAGGTCATGCACCCTGGAGTAATGGCTACGAAGCAGTTATTTTTATTGCATGGATTTCGGTTCTTTTTGGATTTATTTTTTCTCCTAAGAATACTGTTATTCTTGCAGGAGCGGTAATTCTTGCTTCGTTAATGATATTTGTAACAGAATTAGAATTGATGGATCCAGAAATCACGAATCTACAACCAGTTCTTAAGTCATATTGGCTTAAAATTCACGTTGCAGTTATTACAGGAAGTTATGCTCCATTGGGGCTTGCTTTTATTCTAGGTCTTTTAAATCTATTTCTATACATTTTTAGAACCAAGAAAAACAGCGCAATCGTAAATCTAAATATCAACGAATTGACGTGGGTTTCAGAAATGACAATGACAATTGGTTTGTTTATGCTAACTATCGGTACATTTCTAGGAGGTGTTTGGGCAAATGAATCATGGGGCAGATATTGGGGTTGGGATCCGAAAGAAACATGGGCACTTGTTGCTGTGTTGGTTTATGCGGTCATTCTGCATTTAAGATTTATACCTGCTTTAAGAGGCAAGTTTTTATTCAATGTTGTTTCCATGTGGGGTTATTCATCCATTCTGTTTACATTTTTTGGGGTTAACTTCTATCTTTCGGGATTACACTCCTATGCGCAAGGGGAAGGACTGGCAAGAATACCAACGTGGGTATTTTATATTTTTGCTTCGTTTATTTTACTTACCTTGATAGCAATTATTCGAAACGAGATGCATGTTACATCGGCGAAAAAAGAATTATTAAAAGATGAATGAACACGTTGATATATTAGTTTTTGCAGCGCATCCAGATGATGCTGAGTTGTCATGCTCAGGTACACTTATGAAGCACATTGCGAACGGAGCTTCCGTTGCCATTGTTGATTTAACTCAAGGTGAGTTAGGTTCGCGTGGAACAATTGAATCTCGATACTCAGAAGCAAAATTGGCGTCCGAATTGATGGGTGTAAGTCATCGGGAAAATTTGAAATTGAAAGACGGCTGGTTTGAAATTAATGAAGAAAGCAAAAGATTAGTCATCGAGCAAATAAGGCGTTTTCGTCCAAAAATTGTCTTGGCAAATGCTTTGTCGGACAGACATCCAGATCACGGCAGAGGAGGGGAGCTTGTTTCAGAAGCTTGTTTTTTAACTGGGTTGAGAAAAATTGAAACATCATGGAATGGGCAAAGGCAAGAACATTACCGACCACAAGCGGTTTATCATTACATTCAAGATTACTACATTAAGCCTGATTTCGTAGTAGATGTAACAGAATTCGTTGATAGAAAAATAGAAGTTATTAAGGCATTTAAGACACAGTTTTTTGATGCCAATTCAAAAGAACCGGCAACTCCAATTTCAGGAGAAGATTTTTTTGATTTTATTACTTCTAGAATGCGAGAAATGGGAAGACCTGCAGGTATGAAGTTTGCTGAAGGATTTACCGGTGAACGGTTTATAGGAGTGGAGGATATGTTGGAACTCGTTTAACGATTTTCATGAAATTAAAAGAACCTCGAGCTCTCAAGCTACCGCACCAACCTCTCGCGTGGTCTTGGGTTATCACCAACCAGCGGCTTACCAAACCCCTACAACCTCAATTTCCCCATTAAAAGTCACTTTTTCACCGACTTTCTTTCCCAATAATGCCTTCCCTAACGGAGTAGTGATTGACAAGCAAAAAACAGTCTCTTTTTTAACCGTTATTTTTCCTAAACCTACGGAGAAGAAAAATACACCTTTATTCGTTTCAACTAAACTTCCAAATTGAATTGATGTATGCTTTTCGTTAAGGTTTATTTGAGCAATCGTCTCTTCTAACTGTTTAACTTGCTCCAATTGATTCGATAACTTTTCTTGCTCCAAATGAACCATCGCTCTGCCCGTCTCATGTTTATCTCCAGCCGTGCTTTTGGAATCATTTGAAACGGCAGAATTTAAGTCGTCAAACGCCTTTTGAATGATGGATTCTTTTTGCACTATTTCTTGCTGAACGCCCGTAAAAACTTCCGACTTAGTCAACATATTTAGTAATTAATTGCTCCCATTCATTTAGAATAAATTCCGAAGAATATTTCTTTGCAAATTCACGAATAGCTTTACTGTCATAACTTGTAGGAGATAATGCAATTTTCCTCAATGATTCCATAAGCATTTGGTCATTGTTTTTTTCTACTGTAATTCCGACTTGAAGATTCTCTGTGCTAGCAATACCGACAGGTGTTGAAATACTAGGTGTTCCCGTCATCCAAGATTCAGCCAATACGATGGAGAAAGATTCATAATTGGAAAAAAGAACAAATGCATCTGCATTGTGGTAAAATGGAACCGTTTCTTCCCATTGAAGAGGACCAATAAAGGTAATTTTATCATTGACCTCTTCAGAAAGTGCATAATCTTGTATTGATTGCGAATTTTCGTCAGATACAATAGTCAAGTGAAATGAAACACCTTCTTTTTTGAGTAAAGAAAATGCACGAATAATTCCCTTAGGGTTCTTTGTCTTTTCGTCCAGTGTTGAAATGTGTAAAAACTCAGGGATGTCATTTTTTCTTTCTGGAGAAAGTGAAAATAATTTTTGGTCAACATGATTTGCAATCACTTTTATTTCTGATTCTCCAAAAACTTTCTCCATGTCTTTTTTTAGAATATCGGAAACAGCAATTATTTCAGATGCTTTCTTATTCAATTGTTTTAGAAGGTATTTCTCTATAAATGTGAAAGTTAATCCTGTTTCTTTTCTGAAAAATGAGCCATGTTCAATGTAAAATAAAGGGCATTTGTATTTTTTTTTTGCCTCAATAAACTGCCATGCTTTCGGAAGTGCCACATGACCAATAATCAGGTCAACATTTTTGATATGTCTGATTCCTTTATTGAAGGCAGATATTTGTTCTCTTCTCTTACTTAATATAGACCTACCTTTCGGGTGAAGCGCTGAAAGCAAATGAATATTACCACTTTTATTCTCTTGAATTGCTATGTTCTTCATCTCTTTGACCGCAACAGTATTCAAAATGGTCACTTGATAATTTTTAGCCAACAATTCTGCCTGTCTCTGTACAAAATTCCCTAAAAATGGTTTGTTCGGTGTTGGATACCATGAACTAAGAATGAGTATGTGCGTTTTTTTCGACATTTGCATCGAAGTTAGTAATTAAATGTTCATTAGAAAATTAGAACTATCGGCAGACAGGTTGGACTAGATTTGTCTTGTTCTCCACTCTTTCTCTATTTTCAAGCCAATGTCTTTTCGTAAATTTCCTTAATAACCCTTAATGCAGTTTCGATTTCTTCTTTGGTGGTATAGCGAGAGAATGAAAAACGAGCATTTGGTCGAGCCATATCCGCATTGATACCTGTTAGTACGTGCGAACCGAGATTCGCCCCAGAATTACAAGCACTACCTCCTGAAACAGCTATTCCTTTTAAGTCGAGAGTAAATAAAATCATACTTGATTTTTCGGTCTCTGGAAAACAAACATTTAAAATCGTATAAAGTGATTTCTCAGGACTTGTTTCTCCGTGAAATTGAACACCATCAATTAGACTTTCTAAATTACTTTTAAGGTAAGTTTTCAGTTCTTGCACATGTTCTCGATGACTAATTAGATCTTCGTAAGCCATGTCCATTGCCTTTGAAAGTCCAACAATACCATAGACATTTTCAGTTCCACCGCGGAAGCCTCGTTCTTGTGATCCGCCGTGAATCAATGAATTGATCTGTACTTTTTTATTGACATAGAGAAAGCCAACACCTTTTGGTCCATGAAATTTATGAGCAGCACAAGTAATGAAATCAATATCTAATTCTTTCAAGTCAAAAGTATAGTGCCCCATTGTTTGTACTGTGTCAGAATGAAAAAGAGCATTGTATTTTCGACAGAGAAAACTGACTTTATTTAACGGAAGGATGGTTGCGATTTCGTTATTTGCATGCATCAAAGATACGACTGCTTTTCCATCTTTTTGAAGTAATTTCTCAAGGTCTGCCAAGTCAACAGTTCCTTTTTCATCAATTTTTACAAGAGAAATTTTTACGTTATATGCTTTCGATATGGCTTCTATTGTATGACCAACAGCATGATGCTCAATAGTAGATGTAATAATATGTGTTACTCCCATCTTAGTAACTGCCGAAGTCAATGCAAGATTGTCCGCTTCTGTTCCACCAGAAGTGAATATGATTTCAGATGCTTCACAATTGAGATGCTTTGCAATAGAGCGCCTCGAAGTTTCAAGCAGTGCTTTTGATTTTCGACCAAAAGAATGTGTGGAAGATGGGTTTCCAAAATTTTCTCGGAGAATTGGTATCATTGCCTCAACAACCTCAGGTGCAATTGGAGTAGTTGCCGCATTGTCTAAATATATTGCCATACTTTCTGAAATTCAATTAGACACAAATTTAGAAAGAAAAAGTAACAATGCGACTTTGCTAGTCAAGGTCTTTACCAAGAATGTGTCGCATTGTTATATTCCCAACAGATGCCCGTTTTATATTATCCAAAAGGAAGATACTTTTTTCAATTCTTTTATCGCTTGATTTTATCTGTAGAACAAGATAGATTACCGCTCTTCTTTTGCCCATTGTCAGAGATTCAAAGCAGATTCTTGCATGATCATCTTGCCGGAGTAATTCTTCAAATTCTTCAGGAACATCAAAACCATATAGTGAATGGTCACGTTCTAAAGTTACCTCAACGGTATCATTGAAAGCACAATTGGATTTCTTCATGCGTTCTTTCGATAGAGCGATATAAGCTTGATTATTACCAAGAGCTAAGCTTCCACCTTTCCAATTTACTTTGTTATTAATGTGAATAGTATATCGCTGGTTGTATATCGAACCTTTTTCATTAGCAGAAAATGTTTGCTCAAGTTGACTTTTTGTTAGAGTGATATAATGTGTTTTCAACTTAGATAGGAACCCTATTTTGGAATTGAACTTTAGTTTCATAGGATAAAAGTAAGTAAAAATAACAGCTTAAAACTTTAGAAAGTCGGAAACGGGTAGTAGTTTTCTAATATGTACTATTCGCTTCCAACTTTTTTTCTCTCTGCACTCTACACTATTTTTTTACTCTTTCTTAAATCCAATTTTTTCAGCTCTTTCTTCGATGCTTTTGTTCACGGAAGTTCCAAAATCGTCCACTTGATCAACGGCAGCTAACTTCTTTCTTTCGACATCTATAAATTTTTGTCTTTTTTGTGCTAGGACAGCAATTTTCTTTTGGTAAACTTGACGTTCGACTTTCTTTTGTTCAATCAATACTTTTTTCTCGGCATCCGTTTTTCCTTTAAATATTTTGGGTAATTCGTCTTCTTTTATTTCAGAAATTTTAAATTCGTCTTCTTCTGAGGCATCTAATAGGTCCCACGAAGAATTCTTGTACACTCCAGTTTTTGATTTAGCAACCGTTCTTTCGGTAGCAACATTAACAGACTTTGACATGGCGTTACCGTCTTGAGCCGACTGCATTGCTTTTTTCTCTCGTCCTAATGAACCATAACCGTAGTATGTTCCGTTTAGGGAATCATTGTAGGACATAATGTCTTTATCATAAGGAGTATCTATTTGAACAACAGCCTTGTCAGAGTCAATGTTGAAATAATCTCCTTCACTACAAGTTGCACCATCCTTCCAAAATAGCGTAACTCCTGTGTTATAATTGCCACAAAATATAGTGTTGATGAAGACACCTTTCGCAGCAGCTTTCTTGCACATTTCTTTATAATCAACTGGTCCTTGAGCAAAACTTTCGTTTCCTGCGATATATATCATTTTTAAATCCAACGGAGAATTGGACCATGACAGGTCGCTAAGTGACTTACCAATTACTGCTCCGCAAAATTCAGACCCTCCATTAGTTCTTAATCCAAAAAGACGCTGAGAAATAAGATCAAGATCACTTGTTAAACCTACAACTTGCTGAATGTAATTTTGTGAGGCTTCTAATCCATCATTCCCATATTGATAGATCGCAATTTCTATGTCAGGAGTATTTCCATTGTATTTTAAAGTGCTGACTTCGTTAACTATGCTCCAAATTCTAGACTTGGCTTGATCAATTAAACCGTCCATGCTATTTGATGTGTCAAATAAAATAGCCAATTGTACTTTTCTTTGTTGAGCGAATAGCGAAAGCGAAGTAATCGCAACTAAAACTGTTGTTAAGAATATTTTTTTCATGTCGTTGTTTTTATTTCCGTACAACGAATGACTAATTTGGTTCAATTGAACTAAAAATATACTAAAAATTTCGGTTGTACCGCTGAATGATACTAGATTCTCAAAAATCTGATTTATTGCTCTAGCTTAAACTTTTTGAAAAAAGCATCCCAATCCCAAACAAAATTACTAACCATCTCATCCATTCTCTTCAGAAAAAGAGGATTTGGGGCTTGCATTCTTTTGAAATATTCATCTTGGAAGTTGTAAAGGCTGTATTTGTCAAAAATAGCTTTTGACATTCCGTAAATCATATTCTTAGAAGGGTTATTTAAGCGACAAATAAAAGAACGATAATCTTTGAGCATGTCTTTAAAATCTATGAGATTCATGTCATAAACTTTTGCTAACTTTTCAAAGACTAGTTGTTCCACTTTGTCTGCTTGTTCAGGTTCAAATGCACTTTCTAAAAAAGACAAATTTCCAATTAGTATGATTATTGAAAAATCATAGCTCGCATCACCTTTTATTTCTGGAGAATTAACAAAACTTGGGTCTTCATTTATGAATTCAGCAACAATAGGAAACCCATTGTCTATAGAACTGAATAATCCATTGATGAAGACATTGGCCAATTTGTCGTCACTGACTTTTTTCTTTAATATTGTTCCAAACATTTCTTAGAGGTTGGTTGAAATTGTTCATTACAAAAGTAATGAGAAGAAAAGTGTATTTATCAACATCCTTTCTTAGGTTATCAACATTTTTTTCAACAGTTGTCAGTAATAGATAAGAACCAAGCCTTTTTATTCATCGAATATCATTTTTTTCAACTTCTCTTTATCTTTTCGGATTGACTTCATTTTCTCTTTTTCATTCTTCATTAAATACATGAAATGACCTTTTAGAGAAATATGTTTCATGTACTGATAATAATAGTAAGCAAAAAGCCCCATAACTGGCATAGAGAAAAAATAGATGAATTTTACCCAAAAAGTCATGGAGAAAAAGTAGTCGATTAAGTACAAAAATCCAACATAGTTTAAGGGATAAATAACTAATCCCAACAAGACGGCTACTGGCGCGTAGTACTCAATTTCTTTTACGATTTTGGGAATTATGTAATCTGCAAATTGAAATGGGAGTATATTATGAAGCAAACCAAATAGAAAAAACGGAATACCTATAATGATATAGAGGGTAGAGAAGAGCAGCTGCCTAAAAAATACAAGTGGTCGATAGTTTCTATCTAAAAATTCCGATTTCACATTGGATTGGTGCAATTGTAATTTTATGTCGGTATATAACTGAGTGATTTCAGATAGTTTGTGCGGAGCAGATATAACGATGTTATTCATTTTTTGATAGGTCTCTTTCACAAGAACGACTTCTTTTTTTACACCTTTTTCTTCTGTATTGGTATATTTTGAATTCAATAATTCAATGATTCCATCAACCAGTTTTTCATGCTCGGCAGAACTCGAACCGACCAGCATTTTTTCCATGCCAACACGGAACTCGTTGGTTAATTTTCTAGATGCTTCTCGAGGACTGCTTTGATATTCCTCTATGTAATCTATTGCAGTGATTGACTCTCCAACATTTACTATAGCTGAGCTTCTAAATTTTGCTGCATCTGTATAAATTAATCCTATTGGGATGATTTTTAAATTTGCAAGACCTTTATTTCTTGCTTCAACTTCCAATGCTATTCTAGCCGTTCCTGTTTTTAATTCTCTCAGAACTTTTTCAGCATAGCTGTTTCCTTCTGGGAAAATAACCAAGGTCTTTTTCGATTCCAAAAGCTCATAACAAGCATCAAATGAACTGTTATTGTTTACTCCTTGAGTTTTAGATTCAGTTGCTCTGTTAATGGGGATCATTCCTAAAGATCGTAAAAATCGTGATTTTAATGGGGAACTAAAAAATGTTCCTTTCGTCATAAAATGAATAGGTTTTTTACAAATTTGTCCCAAAATCCATCCATCCATTAAGGTGTTTGGGTGATTGGCGATTAGAATTCTGGGTCCGTCGTGTTCTAAACCTTTTAAATTCTTAATGTGAATCTCTTTATAATACAATTTTATACCGAGTCCAATTAATATCTTGAGTAATCTATATATCATCTAAGAGGAAAGTTATCAATTATAATTAATAAATCGCAATCAACAATAGAGAAATATTTAGCGTATTTTTGTTTTATGATCCAAAAAATTAGATGAACGATTTTCCTATTGCATACCTCAATTCAAACGACGGGACTTCTATTCTTGCATTTGGCAATGGCCCAAACTTAAGGATAGAGAATGAGGGACTTTCGGAAATGCAAAGTTTTATTGATGCGCATCAGGGAGAATATATCCTTCTAACATTGGCTTATGATTTAAAGAATGACATAGAAAAATTGTCTTCAGAGAATTTTGATGGAGTAGAATTTCCCAAATCCATTTTATGGGTTCCGGAGAATATTGTTAGAATAGATAATAATCAATGGGAATATTTAGCAGGAAAACAATCTGCTGACAATACAATTTTCATTTCTGAATTCATTAATAGACAAAAAAACACATCGAGTAGTCTTAACTTTAAATTTAATCCAAGAACACAAGTTGAAGATTACTTAAAAAATGTAAATCAACTGAAGGAGGAAATTCAACAGGGGAATATTTATGAAGTCAATTATTGCCAAGAATATTATGCTGAAAACGTTGTTTTGGAAAAACCTATCGATGTTTATTGGAAGTTAAACGAGATCACAAAAGCTCCTTACTCCACTTTTTTTTCGTTTGATGAATTTTCAATTTTTAGTGGTAGTCCAGAAAGTTACATCAATAAAAAAGGAAGTAAAGTTATTTCTTCACCCATTAAAGGGACGCGAAAACGAGGTTCTTCTCAAGAAAAGGATGAGCATCTGAAAAAAGAACTTTTTACTGATGAAAAAGAACGCTCTGAGAACGTAATGATTGTAGATTTGGTCCGAAATGATTTATCGAAAATTGCAACAAAAGGAAGTGTACAAGTGGAGGAATTGATGCAGATTTATACTTTTGAAACGGTACATCAGATGATTTCTAAGATTTCCTGTCAAGTGAAAAATAATCTATCTTTTACAGACATTCTTCGAGCGACATTTCCAATGGGTTCTATGACAGGTGCACCCAAAATTAGTGCCATGAAACTCATTGAAAAACACGAAGAGTTTAAACGTGGAATTTACTCAGGTTCAATTGGGTATATTTCTCCAAACGGCGATTTCGATTTGAATGTAATCATTAGGACACTAGTTTACAATCGAACTAAAAGATATTTATCTTGTGCAGTCGGAGGTGCAATAACTATTCAATCTACGGCAGAAAGTGAGTACGAGGAATGTCAGGTAAAGGTGAAAGGAATTTTAGATAAGCTGAATGCATAAAATTGAGGAACATATTCTTACTAATTGGACAGATGTTCATGGTGCCAGAATATACATTGCAGTTAGTGGAGGACTGGATTCAATTGCGTTAGCTTTTGCGTTAAAGAAATTAAACTTTGCTGTTGAAGTGCTGCATGTAAACTACCAACTAAGAGCGGATGCTTCAGAGAAAGATGCACTGTTTGTAGAGAAATTTTGTCAACAATTTGCAATGCCATTCCATAAAAAAGTAATCAATTTAAGAGCTCAATTGAACTCTGGTGGTAACTTACAAGCGTTAGCGAGAAGTGTTCGATATGATTGGTTCAATTATTTTTTGCTGAAAAATGAAGGTAGCTTTGTCGCTCTAGGCCACCATAAAAACGATCAAGTCGAAACCTTTTTTCTAAATCTCGCGAGAAAATCGGGAGTCATTGGTTTAGCATCAATGCTGGAGAGAAATGATCAATTTATTCGTCCATTTTTACCATTCTCGAAAGAAGAAATAAAAGAATACGCCCAGCTAAACAAAATGGAATGGCGTGAAGATACATCCAATATTTCTAATAAATACAGACGGAACTTTCTGCGAAATGCTATTCTACCTATATTGAACCATCACATTCCAAGTTTGGAAGAAAGTGTATTGATTTTGGTAGAACAGTTTCAACAGAAACAAAGGGATTTAGAGCAAAATATTCGCCCAATTATGAAAAGTGTAGAATTGAACCAGACGATGGATGGCTCCATTTATGAAAAATTGGATGATTTTCAAAGAATTGAGTTGATGAGACAGTTAAATCAACCTGTTGCTAAAGTGGAAGAATTAAATCGACTTTGCCATTTGAAAAACGGAAAAAAAATCATGCTTTCAGAAAATTCGTTTGACTTTATTTCCATTGTGAAACAAAACGATTGTCTCTATTTTTTGAAGAAAGAAAGAAAAAATCTAAATAAAAAACTAACCATTGAAGAGGTGAGAATATTGCCGAAAAACTTCACAAAAAATGCTATTTTTCTTGATTCTGATAAAATAAAAGGCGAGTTATTATTACGAAGGTGGCAAATTGGTGACCGTATGAAACCAATCGGTATGCAAGGATCAAAATTAATTTCGGATATTATTAAAGACGCAGGGCTAACCCCTTTGCAAAAACAAGAAGTTCTTGTTGTGACTGATGTTGAAGAAATTCATTGGTGTGTTGGGCTGTGTGTTGGGAGGGTAGCGGTGAGCATCAAAGATGAAAATGCTAGAATAATTAAAGTAACATTTTCATCCTAGATTACTTTTGAACTGAATGAAAAAAGTACTTTTATATTCTTGTTTTCTAAGCTGTAATTAGCTGGAAAACACCATAGAATCGATATTTCTTTTTACATTTTTAGTAATTTATTTATGGATACGAAATCATTAATTGAATATAAAAGCAACGGTGCAAGTACCGTAATACTTGAGAAGGCAGAAGCAATTTCCTTAGTCAATGTTGTGTCAACTAAAAATAGATACGAATTTGTTTATAAGGGTTCAGAAAGCAGACCATACATAATAGAGGTGAAGTTTTATGATGGCACAATAAATAGTAATTGCACTTGCCGCTATAATTATGGGGGATTATGTAAACATGAAGTAGCAGGTATTGATTATATTTTGGAAAAGAACAAAAACAAAACCCAAGATAAAGATTTATTTGGTAATACCATTTCTCTAAAGAAAGAGAATGTTATTTTTTTAGAGAACCATCTACTGACAGATAGAATAATTGAAACCCTGAGTAAAAAATTACAGGATAAATACTATGAAAGATATTACGAAATTAAAATAATCTCTCTTGAGTTGGGGAAAATAATCACTGTTTATGATAAAATTTATAGTCATGAGGAACAACAAGTTTTCACGTATGATAAGACAACAAATTATTTAGAAACAAGTTGCACTTGTGGAAGTAAAAAAGTTGTTTGTGAGCATGTTGTGAGAGCGTTAATTACTATTTATGATAAATATGGGGGCAATATTTTCTCCCCAAATTATTTAAATAACAGCATTGAATTGTTCTTAGAACCATATAGTATGTCTATAAACGACAATTATGAAAAGTATTTTGACTTCTCACTCGGTGTGAATGGGGCTGAGGTGATAGAAAAAGTGAAAAATTTCGTGCCAAATTTAAGTCTTGTAAAAGACGAGTTAATTCCAGAAATTAAGAAAAAAGAGTCTTTATTTATCTTGAAAAGAAACCCGTCTGTTATTGATACCCATGGTTTGGGTTTCTGTTTTGAATTTGATACTGGTGGGTTAAAAGGTTTTCTTAGTTTAATTCCATTTATTGCGAAATTCAAGAAAAAAACTACAGAGTTCGCCTCTTCCTTTAATGAAATAACTGAATATAATTTGATGGATTACATAAAAAGCTGGAGCAATGAAGAGCAGCTTGTAGTTATCAAAGCTTTAGCCTTTAAAAATGCGAACGACTATTTTAGCAATGAATTTAACGTTGAAGAATTGAAATTTTCATTTTTAGCTTTTCAAGACTTCATTAAAGCAACTGAAAAATATTTATTTTTTGAAAAAAAGAGTAGAAAATCACTCGTCAAAAAAAACTTAAAACCCTTAGTATTTAAAAATGGGAAAGTTAGATTATTTTTTACCCTGATAGAGAATGGTGAGTTTTATACATTAAAATGTAAATTATCCATTAACAACGATAAAACTTATCAAATTGATTCCAGTTCAGTTAAAATTTACCCCTATTTCGTCAAAATAAAAGAGGAAGTTTATCTTTTTGATGAACTACATAGCTTTATTTATATCAATAAACTTCAAGGTAGAGGAGAAATTAATTTTCAGAAAAAAGATTTTGATAAATTATATTCAGAAATAATTGCTCCTTTAACAGAGCATTTTGAGATTAAAACAAAAGTTTATAAGAAGTCAAAAAAACGCATAAATCAGAGCCAGCTAGAAAGGCAAGTTTATCTTTCAGACTTTGAAGGTGAGTTTATTGTTTTTAAACTAGTTGTTCAGTACAACGATAAAAACATTTTGTTACACACAAAAGAGCAAATGTTTGATGAAAAAACTCAACAAATAATTAAACGAGATGAATCTTTCGAAAATAATTTTTTGGAAGAGTTTAAAGAATTGCATCCAGATTTTGAACAACAAGATGGACTGTTCTTTCTTACACCAAATCAACTTATAGAAAATGAATGGTTGTTAAAAGCATCTGAAAAACTAAAGCATAAAAGCATTGAGGTTTTTGGGGCAAATGACCTTAAATCGTTTAAGTTTAACCTAAATAAACCAACAATAAGTATAAGCGTAAGTTCTGATATAGATTGGTTTGATTTGAATATTGAAGTGAAATTCGGCAAGCAAAAAGTATCATTGAACACGATTAGAAAAACACTATTAAACAAAAGTAAATACGTTCAATTAGACGATGGTAGCATTGGTATCTTATCAGAGGAGTGGTTGAAAAAATTTAGTAAATACTTTAAAATAGGTGAAGTAAAGAATGATAAGATAAAAATATCGAATTTTCAATTTAATATTATTGATGAATTGTATAACGAATTAGAAACTACTCCTAAGTTTTTAATGGACTTACAACAAAAAAGAATTCGTTTACTGAATTTAGAAACTTCGATAGCGGTCAATGTTCCCAAAAACATAAAAGCAACATTGAGACCTTACCAAAAAGAGGGTTTAAATTGGTTAGTTTTTTTAGATGAGAATAATTTAGGAGGATGCCTTGCAGATGATATGGGACTCGGGAAAACATTGCAAGTGATTACATTTTTCAGTTACTTGAAATCTAAAAAGAAGGTTAAAAACCAACATTTAGTTATTATGCCAACCTCTTTGATTTTTAATTGGCAAAAAGAGATAGAAAATTTTTGCCCTAGCTTAAAAGTCATTGTATATACTGGAAACAAGCGGAAAATGTTAGTAAATGACTTCTCTAAATTTGACGTTATTCTGACAACTTATGGTTCAATATTAAACGATATTGAAGTTTTGAAAGAAATTAAGTTTAATTACGTTATTTTAGATGAAAGTCAAGCTGTAAAAAACCCTAATTCCAAGCGATATAAAGCAGTAAGATTGCTACAGTCTGAAAATAGATTAGCATTGACTGGTACACCAATAGAAAATAATACATTTGATTTATATGCACAAATGAATTTTTTGAATCCAGGTATTTTAGGGTCAATGTCTAATTTTAGAAAAGAGTTCTCTGAAGCAATTGATAAGAAAGGAGATAAGGACGCATCATCTTTATTGAGTAATATTATACATCCTTTTTTATTGAGGAGAACCAAAGAACAAGTGGCAACAGAACTTCCCGAAAAGACTGAGACTGTGCTGTATTGTGAAATGGGTTTGGAACAACGTCGAGTGTATGAGGTCGTTAAAGAAGAATATCGTGACTATTTATTAAATAAGATTGATGAACATGGTGTTGAAAAGTCGCAAATGTATGTTTTGCAAGGTTTAACAAAATTACGACAAATATGTAATTCCCCTGAATTGATAAAGGATGATTTTAACCATGGGAAAGCCTCTATCAAATTGGATATTCTTATTGAAAATATACAGAATAAAATCACTAATCATAAAATTTTGGTTTTCTCACAATTTACATCCATGCTCGGGCTTATAAGAGAAAGGTTAAAAGAGTATGATGTGTCGTATGAGTATTTAGACGGAAAAACGAAAGACAGAGAAGGAATAGTGAAGAATTTTCAAGAGAATGATGATGTCAGGGTGTTTTTAATAAGCTTAAAAGCTGGTGGGGTTGGATTAAATTTAGTAGCAGCAGATTATGTTTTTTTAGTTGATCCTTGGTGGAATCCAGCTGTAGAAAACCAGGCAATTGACCGCTGTTACAGGATTGGGCAGAATAAAAAAGTAATGGCCTACAAAATGATTTGCAAAGATACTATAGAAGAAAAAATTACAAATCTTCAGAATAAAAAGAAGCAAGTATCTCAGAGCATAATTCAGGTAGATAAAGTAGAAAAGTCATTTAACACTGAGCAGATAAAAGAACTTTTTAGTTAACTCCAATTTTAAACGTATCATCATAAATCGTTATAAACGTCGGATAATTACTTCTTAACCCATTATATTCAGCAGATTTATTTGTCATTCTATGCTTAGTTACTTTTACAGATAATTCATAATTACCTCGCTCAATTGACTTTTGTGTGAATGAATACAAGCGTTCTTCATTTGGACCTAAGTTGTTGTCTGAAAGTTTTTTAACTGCAGGGTACCACTGCCATTTTTCACCAATTCTATCCGTTGTTATTGCAATTGTCTCATTTTTTTCATTTTTGAGTTCAAACGTAATTAAGAAAAAACGTTCGGGATCTCCAGTTGGAACCTTATGTCCTGCATGCTCATTTTTAACTTTGAGAGTAAAGAAAATACTGTCGCTTAAACTGATTATTTTTTGGGACAACGTTGGATAGAATTCTAATCCGTTTTTCATATTGGTTGCCACCGTATCAAATTTAGGTATTCCAGAACCCGCAAAATTGTGAATACGGCTTGGTCGTTTTCCCATTCCTTTCATAACTTCTCTATTAACCGCGGTCATGTGACAATCAATGCAATTTTCTTTCCCGAAGTAAGGGCCTGATTCCCACTCATCTCCAGTCTCAAAAGAACAGGCGAGGGTAGGAGTGACTACTGCAACAGCATTGTGGCAAGAAATACATAAACTCTCAGATAGGAATTCAGTGTCTTTAATAGTTTTATGGGGTGCTTTTGTGGTACCTGTTGGACCAATAACAGCTCCATTCCGAACATGGCAAGTTGCACAGTTAATTCCTTCTAATTGCAATTCTCGGTCAAAGTTAGGATTCTTCTTCTTAACTGGCCGATAAATATCTCCGTCAATTAAGCCTTCAATGATATACTCCTGCTGATTTTGTAATGGTATGTGACAATTGATACACATAAATGGACTTGACTCCTTCTTGATTTCAGATTGGAATTGTAAATCTGTCCACGCATGGGCATGTGTTGATTGTGACCATTCTTTGTAATGGTCTTGATGGCAGACACCACATTGCTTAGCACTTAATGACACAATTCCATCTGGTAATTTTTGGTTGGGTATTACTTTTTCCCAACTTTTTGACAAAGGCTGAATATCGGGTTCGTTTTCTATATAGATAGAATCACCACAAAATGTAAAAGTGAAGAGAGCACCTGTTAGAAAAGTAATTGATAATATGGATGGAACTCTGCTCTTCAATGCTTCTTTTTTCTAAAGTTCTAATTTATCAATTAATTGGATTGCCTTATGCTTACATTTTGGACAGGAAAATCTCATTTTTGGTGTTCCTGAAGCTTTGTATCGAATTCCTCCCATTTCCCAAAAGGAAGTTCGTTCAGTGCAATTTAAACAAGTAAATCCCCATATCATTGACTCTTCTTTCATCATTTTAAAACGTTCTTCAGAAGTGAATAAACGCATTATTTTTTGTGATCTACTTAGCTTCATTTAAAGTTTTTTAAAATTCGGTCAATATCTTCAATCTTATTCCAACTAGTAGGTCTTTCGTAATCTTGACCTGATTTGAGAACTTTTGCATTGGGATATGATTTTTTGACCTCCCTCCAAGTAATATCTTTCCATTGACTTCTGTCAAGCTCTTGTAATTTCACATCTTTTAAAAATCCGGAGAACGCTTTGCCAATTAAAGGCCACCATAAACTCTCTGTTTCTCTGTCCCATAAGACGAATCCATCTAAACCATTCCAAACTTCTTTGTCGAAATACGTGTATCCACTTAGCGCAAAAGTCAAAATTTCATCACCATATTGTCTGTCATAAACTGCTCCTAAATCCGCTAAAATGCAATACGCAGCCATAATTGGGTGACCGTTCAACTCATCATTGACAACTTCGTGTCTGGTTAAATCTTTCACAGAATACGCTTTTACATCATCACCTGAATACGCGAGTAAGAATCGAGCAGAATCTGGCCAAAAGGCATTAGCTTCTGAGATCGAAATAAATTCTGGTTTTAACAATGCAGGAAATGCTTCTCTCCCCATTCCATAATGAAATTGCTCATTGACTAAAGAAGAATTATCAATAATAAAATGTTGAGTTGAATCTGGTCCTCCATACATCATTTTTTTCCCATCTTGTTCAAAAAATTTTCCATTCAAATAAGCAAGAGGACGTTGCCTTTTGGTATGTTCAGTTGTTTCTTTTACTGTTGAACATCCTGCTAGAACTAAAATGAGTAAACTTAAAAATAATGTTTTCATAATTGTATATTTTACTTTGACGAAAGCAACGGCTTGTTCTTTCACTCAAAATTATTTATTGTCAACAAAAGTTAATTTAGTAAGTTTCACCTTCATTCTTGCAAAGCCGAATGAAACGGTTACATTTTCACCTTTTATTTCTTCTACGATACCAATTTGTTTTGTTGCTAACATTTTAACTCTGGAGCCAATTTTAATCTTACTCCTTTGATATGATTCTTCCTTTTGAGGTATTTTTTTTATCTTTTTATTGGTTGCAACTATTCCAGATTTTTTTTCTTTGACTTTTTGTTTTGCTGTAATGATTTTTGATTTTTCAACAGCTAAATACTTTCGTACTTCTTCTAATAACTTATCGTTGATAGTTTTTTTCTTAGTGTTAATGTTGTAGTTATCGATGAAAGCGACTAATTTTTTACCAGCATTGATGTGCCTCTGATTTGATTCAGAGCTGGAACGCATATTTTGTAACTTGCTTTCGTATAGTTCTTTTTTTGTGGTATAGTTACTAAAAGCTTCCTGAGCAATATCTTGTGCTTCTATGTGGGCTTTATTTAATTGGTTTAAGTATGTTTTCTCTTTTTGCAAATCACTGAGAAGTTTGTCCATCTTAACTTTGCTATCGCTTAGTTTGTTTTTTGCTTCTTCAACTAACTCGTCGGGTATCCCATTAATTTTAGCAACTTCAAACGTAAATGAACTTCCAGGTTGTCCTATCGAGAACTCATATCGTGGCTCCAAAGTTTCTGTATTGAAAAGCATGCTTCCATTGATCGCATTTCGTAATTGATGTGCTTTTAATTTAATGTTGTTATAGTGAGTTGTTATTACAGCATAACTTTTCTTATTGTACAACGCTTCAAAAATAACCTCTGCTAATGCTCCGCCTAAATCTGGGTCAGAACCAGTTCCAAATTCATCCAGTAAGAACAATGTTTTTTTATTGGCAACTTGCAAGAAGTGATTCATTCTTTTTAATCGATATGAATAAGTGCTCAGTTCATTTTCTATGGATTGATTGTCACCGATGTCAGTTAAAATATTCTGAAACAGACACATTTTGCTATTCGGGTGGACTGGGACTAAAAGTCCACCTTGTAGCATCAGCTGAAGAATTCCTATTGATTTTAGGGTGATGCTTTTACCACCGGCGTTTGGGCCTGAAATAACGAGCATTCTCCCAAATTTATTCATTTCAATTTGTTGTGGAAGAGTTTTCTTCTTTTGGGCTTTGTTATTTTTCAAAAGAATAGGGTGATAAGCGTTTTTTAAGTCCGTTTCTAATTTTTCTGAAATAGCAGGAAGACAGCAATCGAGTTCGATAGCTAATCTTGTTTTTGCATTGATAAAGTCAAATTCAACCAAGATTTTTTGATATTCTTCTATCAACTTAATGTGAACGAATAACTGCGTTTTTAGAACCTGTAAAATTTTGAAAATTTCCTTACGTTCGTCATCGAGCAACAATTCATATTCGTTATTGAGGCTGACATTTATTTGTGGTTCAATATAGGTATAGTTACCTGATTTACTTGAGCCAACAACAGTACCTGATATTTTACGCTTGTGATTAGCAAGAACCGATAGTACACGTCGTTCATTGATGAAAGTCTCTTTGGTTTCTCCGAGAATGTTGTCTTTCAGCAATCGACTTACTTCTTTATCAAAGTTTCGATTTATTTGCCTTTTTATAGATTTAAGTTGCGTTCTAATTGTGAATAATTCTTCCGAAGCATCATCTTTAACTTTTCCATGCTTGTCAAAAACTGCTTGAATAGCTTCACTAATTTCTTGGGTAAAATAAGCTGCATTCACAACTTCATTCAGAAATGGATATTCTTTTTCTCTTTTATCAAAAAAGTAAAGCAAACTATTTACTAATAGTGATGCACTATATATCCGCATGAACCCTTCGAGCTGAATCGCAGAATTTTTTATGGGAAGTAATTTTATTTCTTCAATCAATTCTTCAAAATCTATATGTGGAAATGTTTCCCCTTCTCTTCTGATTTTAAGCAGCTCATTGACCTTGCTTAGCTCATTTAAAACTTCCTTTCTGTCTGCACTGGGTGAAAGTTCGTGAAATTTGACTTTTGCAGAATCAGAAATGGCGTGATCGCTTAACCATTTAAGTATAGTTGTGAATTCTAAGTCATCTAAAGTCTGCTTGTCAATTTTCATACTGGACAAAGATAACAAGGAATTAGTTACAATAATACGACTGTACTAATTATTGGATTGTGGTCAGAAAGTCGAGAAAGTCTGCCTTTAATTTTGCTTTTCGGTTCTTCAATTCGACTTTTTTTAAGTTTTGAATTTTTATTTTTTCGAAGTAGAATAAAATCAATCCATTTGGCTTTCCCAGTGGTTGGGTAAAGCTTTTGATCTGAAAAATTGGATGTTTTTTTCAATATTCCTGAGGTGTTAATATTATCACAATTCAGTGACTCAATCATTTGCCCAAAAGGAATTGTAGAATTTTCAATGTTAAAATCACCTGCGTAAATGGAAGCTACAACTGTAGTGTCTTCAATGGATTTTAGTTTTCGAAGTTGTTTTTTTCGAATATTCTCTCTTTTTGGTCCTTTTCCCGCTTGGAGGTGCGTTCCAATAATTTGAATTTTGGTATTGAAGAACTCAATAATCGAAGAAACCCCACCTTTACGGGCCATTTTATCGCTTCCTGTAGCTGATTTGAAAGCAACATGCTTCTCTTTTAGAATTTTATGCTTTGAAAAAATAACAACACCAGATGAAATTCCCCAAAAGCTTTTTTTCCCCATTTTTGTTGAATAGTAATATTCTTTTTTTAGTTGCTTTGTTAATTTTCGTCGAGCTTTTTTATGGAAAACTTCCTGAAGAACAAGAATGTCAGCGTTAGAATTTTCTAAATATTTTACAATGCTATCAACACGGTCTAACTGACCATCATTAAGAATGGCCGGACGCAAAAAAACATTCCACGAAAGAATACTTAATTCAGCATTTCTTTGTGCAATTGTTTCATTCTGAACGAATAGAACAAGGAATAATATGACTAAAAATTTAAGCATAAAGAATAAATGTACTAAAACCCATCTGATATTCGGCTCTTTTTTCTAAGTTTGAATCAAACAAAATAGTATGAAAATAATTTCTTTTAATGTGAATGGTATCCGAGCAATCACAAAGAAAAATTTCTTTAAAGACATGCAATATGTAAATGCGGATATTATTTGCTTGCAAGAGACAAAAGCATCTGTAGAGCAAGTTGTAGAGGCAATTGGTGAATCAATGCCTCATTATGAAGTTTTTGCAAATCAAGCCGTTAAAAAAGGTTATTCAGGAACGGCCATTTTATCAAAGTTAAAGCCAATTGCTGTGACCTATGATATAGACATTGAGGAACATGATCAAGAAGGTAGAGTTACTTGCGCTGAATTTGAGGATTATTTTGTTCTGTCAATTTATGTACCAAATTCTAAGAATGATTTGTCACGCTTGAATTATCGTCAAAAATGGGATTCTGATTTACTAGCTTATATCCAAAAATTGGAAAAGAAAAAACCAGTCATTGCATGTGGTGATTTTAATGTCGCACATAGAGATATTGATTTAGCTAGACCAAAAGCCAATTACAACAAAAGTGCTGGCTATACACAACAGGAAATAAATGGGATGGATAATTTTATATCTAGCGGTCTAATCGACTCATTTAGAGAAAAGCATCAAGGTGAAGTCAAATATTCTTGGTGGAGTTATCGAGGAGGGGCAAGAGATAGAAATGTTGGCTGGAGAATTGATTATCTTTTGGTATCACAATCATTGAATTCAAAGTTGAAAAATGCCTTTATATTGAATGATGTGCATGGATCGGATCATTGTCCTTTGGGAATCGAACTTAATTAAATTCCATAAAAAAAAAGCCACTTTGCATTTCGACTAAACTAGACGACCGCAAAATGGCCTTATTACCTTTTAAAAATTTATTTCTTCTTAGAAGAACAGCATGATTTTTTGTCAGTTGCTCCAGATTTAGAAGAACAAGAACCTGACTTTGCCGTGGATTTGTCCATGGTGCATTCAGATTTCTTAGATTTTTTCTTTCTCTTTTTCTTTTTATCGTCGTCTTTCTTGATTTCAGTTGTAGTGTCAGAAGTTGCTGCATAAACTGAAGTTCCAACAGTTCCAACAAACATCATTAAAGAAAGTGCTAAAAATACCTTTTTCATAATTTCGTTTTAATTAATAATTCGTACCAAGTTACTAAAAAAGCTAAAGTAAAAAAACGGAAAATGAATTCTTTTGATTTTTTAACAGTAAAATAATTGGATTAATTTAGAAGCTGTATGCAAAATGAACACCTATACTTAAGTGGGAGTCATTTGGGTCTCTTGCAAATTCAATGGCTGGACCAATATGAAAATCACCGATTTCAAATTCATAAGCCGCTTCTAGATGTAATGCAAAAAAAGCGCCTGGATTTCCATCTTCAAATGTGATTCCGGGTGATGTTGAAAAGTTCAACCCTTCAATTGGTCTATAGGTAAAAACCAGTCCAAGAGTGCTATGTTTCGGGTCAAATGCAATGCGCTCAAAACTAGCCCCAAGTCCAAACTTTGAGTGTGAAATTGTTCTGATATAATGTAAATGCATAGATAAGGTTATGACTTCTTCTTTTACAAAATAGGCTGGAGCAATAGCTAAACCAATTTCATTTTTACCATGTTCATGTTGTTCTACCGGTTGTCTATTCTCGTTTTGAGAAAAAGAAACTAGTGGTAATAAAATTAAGAGGATAGTAAAACTAACAGCATTCTTCATTTTTAGCATATAAGTTTGTAGATGACTACCCAAGCAAAGAATATTGGAATTGTAAATAGGGTTGCATCGAAACGGTCAAGAATACCACCATGACCTGGCATTATAGAACCAGAATCTTTTACTCCAGCATTTCTTTTGAATAGTGACTCCAGTAAATCTCCAATAATAGCTGAAGGAGCGATGATGATTGCTGAAATAATCCAGAAAACGACATTTTCTTGATCAAATAAAAACCCGATAGCAACTCCTGCAAGTAATGTAAAGAATGAACCTCCAATTGTTCCTTCCCATGTTTTATTTGGTGAGATTCGTTCGAGGAGTTTTGTTTTTCCGAAAAATTTCCCAGAAAGAAAGGCAAAAGTATCATTCATCCAAATCAATATAAACATACCAGCAAGCAAAGGGAAGGAGCTATCGTCATTCTTAATTAAGTATATCATAAAGAGAAAAGGGATAATAACATAAAGATGACCTAGACCAATAATAGCTACATTTAACAATGGGTTCTCTTTTTTCTGCCAAATTTCACCAATAAATAGAATGAATATTAGCGGAACAATAACAACAAGCAATTGGACAGGTATGATATTGAAAATAACTCCTGAAATTAGCGCATAAATGAAAAAACCAATAGCACTTGCCCATTTCCAATTAACAGAAACGATTTTACTCATGTTAAACAATTTGTAAAATTCAATAAGTCCTAGAAGCATAAATAATGAAAAAATAACTCCAGCGGTCTCTTTAGAAAGCCATAAAGGAATTAAAATTAACGCGACAAAAACAGCACCTGATATAGTTCTTACTACGATGTTATTCATTTTTATCTTCAATTAACTCAGTGGCTACTTGTTTATTTTCTCTCTCTACTTTTAGATGGACATATCCAAAGGCATTGTATGAGGAATCTCTTTCATCAACAATAATAACGGGTATTCCGGCATCTTCTAGTTTCAATTTAAAGATACGCGCGCTATACTCATCGGTACCCTGATATACAGTAACAAAGTTAGGCTCCGGAATTACTTTCGTCCGCAGTGCTGTCCACTTCTTTATTATTTTCCGTATCAGTTTCATTGTCTGGTTCTAGATTCTCAGTTATTTTGCTTGATTTGTCTTCAGTCGTCTCTTTATTTTCTTCTTGTACTTCATTTTTGGAAACCTGTGTTTTTTCAACAACAGGTTCTTTATCCCAAATTCTCTTTCCAAATATAGAAACTAAATCCTCTTTAAAAATAACCTCTTTATCTAATAATTGTTCTGCTAGTAAACCAAGTTTTTCTTTATTTTCTTTCAGTAAACTCAATGCTCTCTGGTATTGTTCTTCAATTAAATTACTGACTTCTTGATCAATAATTTTTGCAGTTTCTTCAGAATAAGGCTTTGTAAACTGGTTACCATTTGGATCATAGTAAGAGATGTTACCTACTTTTTCATTTAAACCATAAATTGTCACCATTGCATAGGCTTGCTTTGTAATTTTTTCTAAATCACTTAAAGCACCGGTACTGATTTTACCAAAAGTTAACTGCTCGGCTGCTCTACCACCTAAAGCACTGCATATATCATCAAGGATTTGCTCAGTTGTGGTAATCATTCTCTCTTCTGGAAGATACCATGCCGCTCCTAAAGATCTTCCTCTAGGAACAATTGTTACTTTAACCAAAGGATTAGCATGCTCCAGCATCCAAGAAATAGTGGCGTGTCCAGCTTCATGAAAGGCAATGGCTTTTTTCTCCTCTGGTGTGATAATTTTGTTTTTCTTCTCAAGTCCACCGATAATTCTATCCACGGCATCTAAAAAGTCTTGTTTTTCTACTTGCTTCTTCCCATTTCTTGCTGCTATTAACGCTGCTTCATTGCACAAATTGGCAATGTCCGCACCTGAAAAACCAGGTGTTTGTCTAGATAGAAATTCAACATCAATTTCTTTTTCAAGTTTGATTGGTTTTAAATGGACGGCAAAGATTTCTCTACGCTCATTTAAGTCAGGCATGTCAACAAAAATTTGTCGATCAAAACGTCCTGCTCTTGTTAATGCTTTATCCAAAACATCAGCTCTGTTAGTGGCAGCAAGAATGATTACACCGGAATTGGTTCCAAAACCGTCCATTTCTGTTAACAATTGATTCAATGTGTTTTCACGCTCGTCATTAGATCCCAAACCATTGTTTTTACCCCTGGCTCGGCCAATAGCATCAATCTCATCAATGAAGATAATTGACGGTGCTTTCTCTTTTGCTTGTTTGAATAAATCACGGACACGCGAAGCTCCAACTCCGACAAACATTTCTACGAAATCAGATCCTGATAATGAAAAGAAAGGAACCTTTGCTTCACCCGCTACAGCTTTCGCTAGTAACGTCTTTCCCGTACCGGGAGGTCCTACAAGTAGGGCTCCCTTAGGAATTTTAGCTCCTAAGTCAGTATATTTTTTTGAGTTTTTTAAAAATTCGACGATTTCTTCCACTTCTTCTTTTGCTCCTTCTAAACCAGCTACATCATTAAAAGTAGTGTTCGTTGTTTTTCCGTTGTCGTAAAGTTTGGCTTTTGATTTTCCTATGTTAAAAATTTGACCTCCGCCACCACCTGAGCCACCCCCCATTCTGCGCATTACAAACATAAATATGGCCAATAGAATAACGATGGGCAGTAAGAAACTGATAAGGTTACCAATATAATCAACCTCTTGGACTGGCACCATTTGGACCAGTTGTTTGCCCTCTGCTTTCAACTTAGTATTCAGATTATCAATCTTTGTAGAAAAGGCGCCAGCATCAAAAATCTCAACGGAAAATTTGGTTTTACCTCCGAGACGATTACCTCGGTTCAGCATTTCTTTCATTCCAGAAAACTGTCCATCATCTGTGCTCTTTATAAATTTTGAGCCCTCAGAATTCAATTGAAAGTCAACACGGACTCTGTTTATCATTTTCACATCAACTACATATCCTTTTTCTGCGAGTTCTATAAAAGTACTTTCGTACTTTACAGGAATGTTACCTGAACTATTGGAAAATAGAGAAAAGCCGATAAATGCTAATCCAATAAAGCCATAAATCCAATAAATTGAAAAGCGACTGTTACCCTTTTTTCCATCCTTTTTTTCTGCCATTGTATTGTTTTTTCTGCTTCTATTGTTTAATCTAAAACGAAGCCTTTTAATTTAAATTTGGAACATCTGTTCTTTTACCATCTGCCCATAAATCTTCTAGATCAAAAAAAGCACGCGTTTCTTTATGAAACACATGTGCAACTACACTAATATAGTCCATTAAAATCCATTCACTATTGCTTTTTCCTTCTATTCTCCAAGGTTTCTCAGAAATGTTCTCTCTCGTGTATTTTTCGACTGATGAGCAAATACCATCTACTTGCGTTGAAGAATCCCCTGAAGAAATAACAAAAAAATCACAAACAGCGCTATCGATTTCTCTTAAATCCAACACGACTATTTCATTCGCTTTATTCTCTTGCATTCCCTCTACAATGGTATCACAAAGTTGCTGTGATTCACTGATTTTTATTCCTTTCTTCATGTAGTGTTTTTCGCTTAGACAAAACTAAGCTTTAATTTAAAATAAACTGTAATTTTACCGCCATCAACTGTTAAAAATGAGTAATGAAAATAGGCGTAAAAATTATTCGTTTATCATCTGTAGATTCTACGAACAATTATGTTGCCAATCTTGTAAAAGTGGGGAAGATTGATTCCGGGACTGTTGTTTTGGCAGACGAGCAAAGTGACGGTAAAGGTCAAAGAGGAGCTGTGTGGCTATCTAGTGCTGGAGAAAACTTGACATTTTCGTTTTATTTAGAGAACGTCAATCTGTCAGTGGAAAAACAGTTTACCTTGACACAATTGGTTTCATTAAGTTTAATTCATTTACTTTCTAGACTGGGAGTTGATGCAAGAATAAAATGGCCTAACGACATCGTAGTAAAGAACAGGAAAATAGCTGGTGTTTTAATTGAAAATCAATTGGCTGGCTCTGAGATTAAGAGTTCAATTGTAGGAGTTGGTCTGAATGTAAATCAAGTAATTTTCAAAGGACTAAACGCGACTAGTTTGTTCTCTGAAAGTGGTTTGCAAAGAACACCTATTGATGTTTTGATGAGTTTTATTGATGCATTCAATGAAAAGAAATTGGAATTCGGTTATCGTTCCGAAATAAAAGAAGACTATTTAAAAAACGTGTATCAATTTCAAGAAATGGCAAATTACCAAGATTCCAACGGTAAATTTACAGGGAAAATTATCGATGTTTTAACTTCTGGAAAACTGGTGATTCAAGTTGAGCATGAAATACGAGAATATGATTTAAAGGAAATTAAATTTCTTTAAGCGTATTTCTCCATCAGTTTATTAGACATGTAGTTAAACAGGTTTGTTAACGGCTTTTCTACCATCATTTTTAAGAACATATTGACCTCTCCATCAAAATGGATATATCCTTCAGTTATTTCCTCTTTCTGATTTATATTAATCGTTAAACGAAATGGGAAAGGCGATTTTTCACCAGATTTTAAGAATAATTTTTCAACTCCCTCAGTCCCATCTTCTATTAGTGAAATAGTAATTCCACCTTGCACTTTAAAAGAACATTCTTGTTCAGATGATTTGAAATCCGAAATATTGTCTTGAGGCAAAAGATGAATTAAGTTGTTTGCATCCTTCAAAAAGTTAATGATAATTTCCGGAGTCGTTGTTACATTTACTTTATCGCTGTCAATTGTCATATTCGTTTTATTTCCATCCTTTTGGATTTCTTCTCCATTCTTGAAGGGAAGAAAGATCATCTTCGGATATTAAATTACTGTCCAAAGCCTTAGTGAGCATGGTGTCATAATCTGTAAGTGTTACATAGGGACATTCGGCATCTGAAAAATTGGTGTGCGCTAACTCAAATCCATAAGTAAAAATGGCTATGAGACCTTTAACGTCTAATTTTGCCTCTCGAAGCGCCTCAATGGCTTTCAAGCTACTACCTCCTGTTGAAATTAAGTCTTCTATGACCACAACCTTTTGACCTTCTTCATAATAACCTTCAATTTGGTTACCCATTCCATGAGTTTTAGCTTCACTCCTGATGTAAATAAATGGCAAGCCTAATTCTTGCGCTACCAATGCTCCTTGAGCAATTCCACCTGTTGCTACGCCAGCTATTACATCTGGCTTTCCATAATAATCGAGAACGCTTTCAGCATATCCTTGACGGATGAACGTTCTTATTTGAGGATAGGACAAAGTCACGCGGTTGTCACAATAAATAGGAGACTTAATACCAGAAGCCCACGTAAAAGGATCGTTAGGACTCAATTTGATAGCTTTTATTTGGAGCAAAAATTCTGCTACTTTTAAGGCTTTATCTTCATTTAAAATCATGGGCGCAAATGTACAAAGTTTTTGTTGACTGTAAACGAATTCTTTTTATGAATGCTTGAGAGAATTTTGAATGTGGCGATGATATGTTGTTAATTTAACATAAACGAACAACCTGAAACACAAACCCCTATTACTAATTGCTAATTACACATTAATAATTGATAACCCACTGCACACTACCTCCCTCTGGCACGTAAACACTGTCTGCAAAAGGGGTAGTTATGTTGTTTTTTGTTACGGTGCCCTTCCAAACATGCCACCCCATTACAACATAACTGTTACTAAATGTTTGGTTCATACAACCATTATATACAGCACTCTGACTTGTGTAATAGGTAGGTAAAGACTTATGCACTTTACTAGTAATGGTTAATTTATCATTTGCATCAAAACAGTTAATGTTCGTAATGGTTTTTTGTAAGTAGCCCTTTGTAACCAACAACAAATCATATACTTGGTTACCACTCACGCCTGGTATGTTGGAGTTAATTCTGTGGTATTCGTCTATATCATTTTTAAACAAGAGGTACTGCCCACCTCTGTCACGGTATGTTATCGAATAATAACCATTGGCATCAGTAGTTGTAGATTCTAACAATTTAGAACCACAACCGTCATAACTCAGGCAAGCTTTCCCTTTTCTTATCTGAACTTCAAGACCTGCTATTCCGTTACCATTAACAGGGTTGTAAACCCTTCCAGTTGCTGTGTATTTCTTACCACAAGATGCAAGTAAAATAATTGCAAATATAAAAATTGAGTGTTTCATTGTATAATTAGTTTACGGGTTCCTTTCAATTCTCCATTAGTGTACCATTTCACAAGTACTAATCGGTGATTCCCAATCAACTTTCTAATACTTGCCGAATAGTTTTCGTCTAAGGATACTTTACCCAGTAATTTGCCCATTGTGGAATAAAGGTACAACAAGTCTCCTTTTTGAGCAAATTACAATTGCCAAAACAAACGAACAGCCTGAAACACAAGCCCTATTACTAACCTGACCGTCGGTAGACAGGTTGCCAATTATACATTAATACTCAATAACCCACTGCACACTACCCCCCTCTGGTACATAAACACTGTCTGCAAAAGGTGTGGTTATGTTGTTTTTGGTTACAGTGCCTTTCCATACATACCAACCCATGGGGACATAACTGTTGCTATATGTTTGGTTCATGCAACCAGGGTAGATGGCAATTGAAGAGGAATTAAGTTCAGTAATGGACTTATGATAAGCACTAGTTATTGTTAACTGATCATTAGCATCAAAACAGTTAATGTTCGCAATCGTTTTTTGCATATACCCCTTTGTTACCAGCAACAAATCATATTCTTGATTTCCACTGACTCCTGGTATATTGGAGTTAATTCTGTGATATTCGTCTATATCATTTTTAAACAAGAGGTACTGCCCACCTCTGTCACGGTATGTTATTGAATAATACCCATTGGCATCCGTAGTTGTAGATTCTAACAATTTAGAACCACAACCGTCATAACTCAGGCAAGCTTTCCCTTTTCTTATCTGAACTTCAAGACCTGCTATTCCGTTACCATTAACGGGGTTGTAAACTCTGCCAGTTGCTGTGTACTTTTTACCACAAGAGGCAAGAAGAAGAATGAATGTGAAATACCTTAAGTTTTTCATTGTGGGCATTAATTTAATAATCCATAACCCACTGCACGCTACCGCCCTCTGGTACGTAAACGCTGTCTGCAAAAGGAACAGTAATGTTGTTTTTTGTTACGGTGCCTTTATATACATGCCATCCCATAACAACATAACTATTGCTAAATGTTTGATTGAAACAACCGTTATAAACAGCGTTTTGAACTGTATAGAATTCAGGTAAAGACTTGTGAACCCTACTCGTTATCGTTAGATTATCATTAGCATCAAAACAGTTCGTATTTGTAATAGTGTGTTGCATATACCCTTTTGCCACCAACAACAAATCATATACTTGGTTACCACTCACGCCTGGTATGTTGGAGTTAATTCTGTGGTATTCGTCTATATCATTTTTAAACAAGAGGTACTGCCCACCTCTGTCGCGATAGGTTATTGAATAATAACCGTTGGCATCCGTAGTTGTAGATTCTAATAACTTAGAACCGCAACCGTCGTAGTTCAAGCAGGCCTTTCCTTTTCTTATCTGAACTTCAAGACCTACTATTCCGTTACCATTAACGGGGTTGTAAACTCTGCCAGTTGCTGTGTACTTCTTACCACAAGAGGCAAGAAGAAGAATGAATGTGAAATATGCTAAATGTTTCATTGTATAATTAACTTTCGTGTACCTTTTAATGTACCTTTAGAGTGCCACTGCACAAGTACTAAACGGTGATTCCCAATCAACTTTCTAATACTTGCCGAATTGTTTTCGTCCAAGGATACTTTACCCAGTAATTTGCCCATTGTGGAATAAAGGTACAACAAGTCTCCTTTTTGATCAAATTACAATTACCAAAACAAACGAACAGCCTGAAACACAAGCCCTATTACTAACCTGCCCGTCGGTAGACAGGTTGCCAATTACACATTAATACTCAATAACCCACTGCACACTACCGCCCTCTGGCACGTAAACACTGTCTGCAAAAGGAACAGTAATGTTGTTTTTTGTTACCGTGCCCTTCCAAACATACCAACCCATGGGGACATAACTGTTGCTATATGTTTGGTTCATGCAACCAGGGTAGATGGCAATTGAAGAGGAATTAAGTTCAGTAATGGACTTATGATAAGCACTAGTTATTGTTAACTGATCATTAGCATCAAAACAGTTAATGTTCGCAATCGTTTTTTGCATATACCCCTTTGTTACCAGCAACAAATCATATTCTTGATTTCCACTGACTCCTGGTATATTGGAGTTAATTCTGTGATATTCGTCTAAATCATTTTTAAACAAGAGGTATTGTCCGCCTCTGTCGCGATAGGTTATTGAATAATAACCGTTGGCATCCGTAGTTGTAGATTCTAACAATTTAGAACCACAACCGTCGTAGTTCAAGCAGGCCTTTCCTTTTCTTATCTGAACTTCAAGACCTACTATTCCGTTACCATTAACGGGGTTGTAAACTCTGCCAGTTGCTGTGTACTTTTTACCACAAGAGGCAAGAAGAAGAATGAATGTGAAATAGATTAAGTTTTTCATTGTAGAATTAACTTAATGCTTTAATACTCAATGTTCCACTGCACACTGCCTCCTTCTGGCACGTAAACACTGTCTGCAAAAGGGGTAGTTATGTTGTTTTTTGTTACGGTGCCCTTCCAAACATGCCACCCCATTACAACATAACTGTTACTAAATGTTTGGTTCATACAACCATTATATACAGCACTCTGACTTGTGTAATAGGTAGGTAAAGACTTATGCACTTTACTAGTAATGGTTAATTTATCATTTGCATCAAAACAGTTAATGTTCGTAATGGTTTTTTGTAAGTAGCCCTTTGTAACCAACAACAAATCGTACACCTTATTACCACTGACACCAACAACCTTAGAATTTACACTATGGTATTTATTTTCATCATAATAGTCAAAAGACAATATTCTACTACCTCTATCACGATAGGTCATAGAGTAATAACCTTCTGTATCTGTCGTTGTAGTTTCTAATAGTTTAGTTCCACAACCATCATAGCCTAAACAAACCTTGTCTTTGCTTATTGCAACCGTCACATTTGCAATTCCTTGGTCTGTAATGGGGTTATATACTCTGCCAGAGACAGTTCTTTTTTTGCCACAAGATGCAAGTAAGATGATTACGAGTATGAAGGTTAAGTTTTTCATTGTATGATTAATTTACGGGTTCCTTTTAATATTCCATTAGCATACCATTGCACAAGTACCAAACGGTGGTCGCCAGTTATTTTTTTAATACTTGCAGAATTGTTCTCATCCAGTGTTACTTTGCCTAAAAGCTCACCCATTATTGAATAAAGATACAACAAGTCTCCTTTTTGTGCAAGTTTACTTTTTATAGAGATGTTGTCGTTACTTGGGTTGGGGTAAATTTCCCATGCTTCTTTAGTAGAACCATCTTGTCTAGTGTCAATTGTTTGCTCGGTATTTTCTTCTGTGTTCTCAGAACTCATGTATCGACCTCCGCCCACTCCTTGCAAATAACACAGTGGAGAAATGTATAAGTGTACATCGGCACCTGCTTGTATGTGCGTGCCGGGTAGTAGCTCTATGATTTCTCCAGATTGGTAATCGGCATCTACATTCCCCAAAATGTTGTAATCTCCAAAGGGTGTTTTGGGGCTGATGTTATTGCCCATTCGAATCCAATTGTTGGCTTGGTAGTGTGCTTTGTAAGTGAAATTAGAACGGGCATATTCTCCCAAGTTTTGGTTTTGTAAATCTAAATACCAAGGCTCCACTTCGTTGAGTAAAAAACTAATTAAATAAGATTGGTCATTGAGACCTGATGGCGCTCCTATTAATTCGATGTGCT
>Ga0316209_1001014_pt1 | contig 34676 bp, 27 predicted proteins | sample 6monopyrite_MG_FD_204945 | JGI IMG/M metagenome (GOLD analysis project Ga0316209, IMG submission 204945) | Microbial mat bacterial communities from mineral coupon in-situ incubated in ocean water Damariscotta River, Maine, United States -... | ecosystem: Environmental > Aquatic > Marine >...
GATGCTTCGCCTGCCGGGAGCGTGAACCGATGAATTTCGATCTCACCGAAGAACAACAGATGATCGCCGACCAGGCAGCCAAGTTCGTTGCCAACGAGTCTCCCGTCGAGCGCTTCCGCAAGCTGCGTGAAGACGATCGCGGTTGGGACCCGGAGATGTGGGCGAAGATGGCGGAACAGGGCTGGCTCGCGATCGCGATCCCCGAAGAGCAGGGCGGCTTCGGCGGCACCTTCCTCGACATGTCCCTCATTCTTGAGCAGCTTGGCCGAGGCCTTGTGCCGGAGCCGATCATTGCTTCGGCCGTGCTCGCCGGCGGCATCCTCTCCGATCTCGGAACCGAGGCACAGCGTGACGCGTACCTGGGCCCCATGATTGAAGGATCGACGTCGCTTGCCTTCGCCTACGCCGAAAAGCAGAGCCGATACAACCTGAATGACTGCGCAACCAAGGCTGAGAAGTCAGGCGATGACTACACGCTCTCCGGCGAGAAGGTCTGGGTGCTGAATGGTCACGCCGCGGATCAGATCATCGTCGTTGCACGAACGGCCGGCGGTCAGCTCGACGACTCGGGGCTCTCGCTCTTCATCGTCGATGGCGATGCCGAAGGGCTGACCCGCATCACGGTTCCGGGCATGGACGGCCAGCGAACGGCGGTGCTTCGCTTCGACGGCGTCAAGGTCGGGTCGGATCGCTTGATCGGTCGCGAGGGAGAGGCCCTGGCGACGATCGAGCGCACGATCGATCGCGGAGCCGCGGCAAGCGTCGCAGAAGGCTTCGGCGCAGCCCAGGAGCTCTTCGAGCGAACAGTGGCCTACTTGAAGGAGCGCGAGCAGTTCGGCGTGCCGATCGGTTCGTTCCAGGCGCTGCAGCACAAGGCCGCCGACATGTATGCGGAGATCGAGCTCTGCAAGTCGGCGAATATCCTGGCCGCGATTCAGGCCGACAATGACGATGATCAGGTCCGTAAGGCGGATATCTCCTCGGCGAAGCTGCAGATGTCCGACGGCGGTTGGTTCATCCAGGAGAACGCGATTCAGCTCTTCGGCGGAATCGGCGTGACGGACGAACAGGACGAGGGGCTCTTCTTCAAGCGCCTCCGCGTGCTGAACGGCCTCTTTGGAGATGCCGATTGGCATGTCGCGCGTTTCCAGACGCTCAAGGGTTTCGACGCGGTCGACTGATCCGAATCTTCGATCCTCAGAAAAGAAGGCGCCGGTCGTGCTCAGCACGGCCGGCGTTTTCCGTTTGGTCTTGCGAAGGTGCGACGGCTAATTGTCGAGCAGCCGCGCCTTCTGCTCATCGAATTCCGCCCGCGAGATCTCGCCCTCGCTCAGTTGGCGCGCCAATTCCTCGAGCCGATCAGCGACTCCGAGCAGTGCGCTCTTGGGTGTGGGCGGATCGATCAACTCTTTCCACTTCTTCGGGACACCGACCAGAAATTCCGCCTCGGTCTCGATCGTCTTCGCGAGCTCCGCGACCCAGAGGTTGTAGTTGGGATGTATACGTGGCCCCGGAATTTCAAGCCGCTTGGAATTGCGCCACTGAACCGTCGGATTCGCGTTGTAGTTCAGATGTGTGCTCCCGCGATAGTCGATCCAGAAATTGGTTTCATCGAAGCCGACGGTCACAATCGCGACATGTCGTCTTCTGACCGTGAGGGAAAGCCTAAGCTCGCCTTTCTTCGATGGCGGGAGCACCATCCAATTTGCGCGACCAGCGGCCGCTTCGATCGCAGCCGCGATTTCGTCCCGCGCAGCGCCGGGCTCGACATGGTGGGGTGTGGGCGCGATGTTCTTGATTGTCACGCTGGGACGCGCCATCGCGATTTGCGGGAGCAAGAGCAGGCAGGCGACGAGAATGGCCGCTTGAGTCTTTCGCGTCTTGAGCGCGGTCGGGGTCATTCACTTCCTCTTCGCAACATTCGCAACAGGCGTAGGGAGGCCGGCTCGACCGATCCGCCTATCGACTCAGCAATTTTGATTTCTGGCTTTCGAACTCGGCGTCGGTGAGGATGCCCTTCGTGCGCAAAGCGTCGAGTTTCTGCAACTCGTCTGCGATGGCGAGGTTGTCCTTCTCGACCGCGATGAGCTCCGCATTGGCTTGTTCGGCCGCGAGCCTGTTTTCCGAAATGATCTCGTTGATCCCGAGTGAGAGATGGTCGGCAAGCGCTCGCACCCAGACGTTGTAGTTTGGATGGATGCGGGGCTCGGCGGATTTCTTGACGCGTTTTCCTCGCCGAATGACGTCGCCGGGCGGGTGGTAGTTGAGATTCTTGCTGTCCTGGTAGGTGATCCAGAAATTGCGTGCGTCGTATCCGATCTCAACGATGGAATGATGTTTTCGGCGGACGACGAGGGAGGCCCTTAGTCGCCCCTCTCCGGCCGATTGAACGTCCCATTTGAACTCCTCCGCGGCGACCGCGAGCGCCGCCCCGATTTCCTCGAGTGTCGCCCCCGACCGAGCATCGTGAGCGGTCGGTTCAATGTTCCGGATTGCGACGGAGGCGCGCGCCGCCTCGGCCGTCGGCGGGTTGGCGAGGAGAAGCAGGGTGATCGCCGCGAGTGCGGAGAATCGATGCATCGTCATAAGAGCACCTCGATTGGGCGGAGTTTGCCTGGATTGAAGACGCTTAACAGCCTAACGCGGTTCAGTCCCTGATGGGCAGGATATCCGTCGGTGCGGCGGCCTCGCCCTCGGTTCCAGCGACATGCACCGTGAGTTGCGTGAAGGGGATGACCCAGCCGTGCTCATTGCAGACGTCCACGCAGAATCGTGAGAGCGCGCGTTTCTGGGCCTGGAGGTCGATCGCCTGGGATCCGTCGAGGTCGACCCGAACGTAGTAGTCGAGAGAAGAAGCGCCGGCCTCCTTGAACTCGACCGACACGCTGAGCGTCGACTCAGCCCATCGCGAATCGCTCCAGCGCATCTCGACGCCCCGCTCCATCGCCGTCCGCATGGAAGTGGTGATTTCGGACTGGTCCGCGTAGTCGAGGCCGAAGGTGATATCGACGCGATAGCCGCCGGACAATTTCTCGAGGCTTTGGCTCAGAAAGTCCGCGGCGGGTTGGATGACGAGGTTATCTCCCGGTGCGCGGAGGCGTATTGCATCCACGGATTGGAAATCGACCGCGGCGGGTCGGCCATCCGGCAGCAGGACGATGTCACCAGGCTGGGTCGGGAACCACGGTTCGGATTCATCGAACGCACGCGACCTCAGTCCTTCGAGATCATCGATCGGGAGGCGAAGGGAGCCGCCGACCAGGAGCGGATTCGAGATTGTTGAGTAGAAGGAGATTGAATCGACGTGCCAGGGGAGGCCGTTATAGATGAGGCGCTCGCCTTCGCGAACCGCGCCCATGTCGAGGATCAAGACCGTTTGAGACCAGAAGCGTGGAATCGCCTGCTTGGACGTCCAGATCAATCCCAAGATCAGCAGCAGCACGAGAATGAGCAGGACCCAGTCACCGAAGAAATAGAGCGAGATCAAAAAGACGAGGACCGCACCGATGACGGTGAAGACTGAGTAGATCAGGCCGAAGATGCGACCTTCGAGACTCTCCGCGCGCTGCGACACGACTGGCCGCGCGGAGAGGAAGGTACGGAGGCGCCGGATCACGAAGAGAAATCCGACCATTGCGACGAGGGCGAGGAGAAGGTTGCGGCCTCGGCTCTTGAAGAAGAGTTGGAATAGGTTCTCGACCGCCTGGGCGATCGACTGACTCTCGGAAAGGCGATTGTCGAGCTTCTGTTGCGCAACCTGAAGCGAGGCGGAGAGGGCGCTCTTGCGTCGCTTCCAATCGTGTTGCTCCGCGGCGACGGCTTCGATCAGCTCATCGTCGACCAGATAGGACTCGGTTTTTGTTAGGCGGTCAAGCGCTGAGTCGACCAGGCGGATCTGATCTTGCAGCTCCGAAATCTCGGTGCGAAGTCGATCGATTTCGCGGGGCCGACTCGTCGCGCGTTTGAGTTCATTCACGAGGGGCCCGAGCAGGTCACGCACTTCGCTCGCCAAGTTCAGCTGCTGGGGGGCTTGGTCGACGTCGATGGAGATCGGGTCGACCCCCGCCGCGAGCTCGGAGAAATTCCGATTCAACTCGCCCAACTCAAGAGAGAGGGATCGCACGGCGGCTTCGAGATCGGCTTCGCGCCCTCTCGCGGCCTCGGAGCGAAGCGCGGCTTGTGCGGCGAGCAGATCGGATTCGATCGCGCGCCGCGCCGCCAGCACCCGGGCGAGGCCCAGCTCGCGTGGGCCTTTCTCGGGGGTCGCATCGGGCTCGCCGGGAATTCCCGTCGCGATTTCTTCGAGCTCGGTGAGGGGAACGTCGGCGGCCTGAATGGCGTCGGTGACTCGAGCGTCGTCGGTGACCTCAATGGCTTCGGCGACTTCGAAGTCGTCGACGAGCCTCAACTCGTCGGTGACCTCTGCATCGGCGGGATCTGTGGTTTGAGCACCGACCGTCGCGGGAATCAGAAGGAGGGCGGTCAGGCAGACGAGGAAGACGCGCGGAAGTGTCAGCCCGCCACAATCTGGCCGCCGACTCCCGCATGGGGATGCCTCGGCGCGAAGGTGCTGAGAAGCCAGGTCGTTGGCGAATTTCGGCATGCAACGTCGGGTAGCACCCCACATTCCGGCGCACCAGCAAATGCGATCCACCGGGGGGAGACCGCCCACACAGCTGTAGAATCCGCCTCATTCCGGGATTGAGGTTTCGCGACGGGCGCCGTCGATCTCATCCCTCGCTAGACTGCGCGCCCCGGTTTGCCGAGGTTGCACGGCCGGATGTGGAGGGTTCAGCATGCTTCGTAAGCTCGTTCTGGTTCTAGTCGCGGTTCTCGTACTCGCCTATGTCGTTTCGTACGCGGCGGGTCGTGGCTTCTTTAGCGAGGAGCAGCACGCGGGGACGCCGGAAGCCGGTTCTGTCTCGCAGCTGATCATGGACTTCAAGCACGATGCGACGGAAGAAGCGGCGCTCGATATCGGCGTGGCTCGACCGAAGCAGATTCTGTTCGGTGACCTCCACGTCCATTCGACGTTCTCCTTTGATGCGTTCACGCTGAGCTTGCCCATGTCGGGGGGCGATGGCGCCCATCCGGTCTCGGACGCCTGCGACTTCGCGCGGCATTGCTCGTCCCTCGACTTTTGGTCGATCAACGATCACGCGATCACCCTAACGCCGCGTCGCTGGCAGGAAACGATCGACGCAATCCGTCAATGCAATGACATCGCGGGGGACGAAAAAAACCCCGACCTCGTGACCTATCTCGGTTGGGAGTGGACGCAGGTCGGCGCGACGCCGGAAACGCATTGGGGACATAAGAACGTCGTCATTCGGGGTCTCGATGACACCGAGATCCCGACGCGACCGATCGCGGCCGGTGCCCCACTGGGAATCGAAAACATCAACGACGAGCTTCCTTCTCCCGCTTTGATGGGGGCCTACGGTCTCTATGACCGCGAGCGCGGCGGACTCGAATTCGCCGCCTATCAGGGCGAGTTGATGGCAGTCGACGATTGCCCGACGGGCGTTCCCGTTCGGGATCTGCCCGACGATTGTCGAGAGTCCGCGCCCACGCCCGGGGACCTCTTCGCGAAGCTCGACGATTGGGGCTTCGACTCGCTGGTGATTCCGCACGGCACGACCTGGGGATTCTATACACCCCTGGGATCTTCTTGGGATAAGCAGCTGACGGCGAAGGATCACGATCCGAATCGACAGAAGCTGATCGAAGTCTTCTCGGGCCACGGCAATTCGGAAGAGTTCCGCCCCTTCGAAGAGATCGCCTTCGATGAGTCCGGCGCGCGTTCCTGCCCGGAACCGGCAAATGGCTTTTTGCCGAGTTGTTGGCGGGCGGGTGAGATCATCGCCGAGCGGTGTGGGGCGGAAGGGGGCTCCGAAGACGAGTGCGCTGAGCGCGCGGCGACGGCTCGCCAGCTCTACGTCGATGCCCCGAATAACGGCGGACATAACGTGGTCCCGGCGTCGACGCTTGCCGACTGGCAGGACTCGGGACAATGTCGCGATTGCTTCCAGCCTTCCTTCAACTACCGGCCGAAGAGCTCCGTTCAGTACATTATGGCGTTGGGTCGGGATGACGGTCTCGGTGGCCCGTTCCGATTCGATTTCGGCTTCATCGCCGCGAGTGATAACCACTCCGCGCGCCCGGGTACGGGTTACAAGGAAGTGTCGCGAAGCGAGTTCACGGAAGCGCGCTTCGGCAACTTCCGCGAGACACCCGTCGGAATGGTCTTTCAGGAGCCGGAGTACAGCGCAGAAGCGACTCCCTTCGAATTCGATCCTTCGGCGGCGGGACCGCTTGCGGCCTTCGAAGTCGAGCGGGGCTCATCGTTCTTCTTGAACGGCGGACTGGCTGCGGTTCATTCGGAAGGGCGGGACCGCGACTCGATCTGGCAGGGCATGGATCAGAAGGAGGTCTACGGAACGAGCGGTCCGCGGATCCTGCTCTGGTTCGACCTGCTGAACGGTGGCGGTCGGGGGCCGAAGCCGATGGGCAGCCAGGTGGCGATGACGGAGAACCCGATCTTCCAGGTGAAGGCGGTGGGTTCCTTCGAGCAGAACCCCGGCTGTGGACCGGACGCGCATTCGAATCTCGGTGCGGAACGACTCGAGCGACTCTGCCAGGGGGAGTGTTACAACCCGTCGCTCGTTCGACGCCCGATCACGCGAATCGAGATCGTACGCATAAAGCCTCAGCGTGACGAGACCGAAGATATCGTGGGTCTCGTCGAGGACCCGTGGAAGGTCATCCCCTGTGATGGCGATCCTGAGGGCTGCGTCGGGACCTTTGTTGACGAGGAATTCGAGTCATCGGGTCGAGACATGCTCTACTACGCGCGTGCAATCGAAGCACCAAGCGACGCGGTCGCCGCGGATCCGCTCGGCTGTCGTCGCGACGATAACGGTCGATGCGTCCAGGTCGATCCGTGCTTCGGGCGTGAAGCGGATGACGAATGCCTCGCGCAGACAGAAGAGCGCGCATGGTCCTCGCCGATTTTCGTGAATCAGCCGCGGGCGTCGGTCGCCTTGCGCTAGGCGCGATTGCGCCGTTAGGCGGGTTAGGCGATTCGGGAGCGTTAGGCGAGGGACGCGATTCGCTAGCTTCGGGGAATCGCGCCGGCGATCCCGTGCACGAGCGCGCGGATCGTCTCGCGCGTGCGCGCAGCGGAAAGCTTCTGTCCCGAGCGAAGGCGGTCGTAGGCTTCCTGTGAAAGCGCGAGTTCGAGGGCGTTGGCGATTTCGGGTGGCGCCTTCGAGATTTCAGGAATCCAGAGCGAGAGATCCGCTCGAAACGCACGCGTACTCCGGTCGTGCTGCTGCTGCAGGAAGAGCGAGCGGGACCGCTGGTCGGCACCACTCCTAAAATAGGGGGCAAGCAGTGCGTGCAGCTCAGTTCGCGAATCGACGAGCCGATCGAGGCGAGCGTCGAGCGGCCCCTGCTGGGCCTCCGCGACGAAGCGATCCTCGATCGTTTCCATCATTCGCTCATGCATGGTCGCAAAGAGGGTGTCCATGTCCGAGAAATGCCGGAACACGGTCCGCACGCCGACCTCTGCCCGTTCCGCGACCTGCTGAGCCGTCGGAGCGAGGGTTCCCTCACCGATCAAGTCGAGCATCGCCTGAACGATCGCTTCGCGGCTACGCTCGGAGCGCTGGATGCGACCGTCGGTCTGAGTTTCCGCAGGGGTAGACATGTGGCGATCATGGCATACTCACTGCCATAAGATCCAGCACCGCGGCCGGAATTTCTCGTCCGCTTCGCCCGCGCCCCACCCCGTGAGTCTTTAAAGGAGCCTCGCCTTGCGTCGAGCCTTTCTTCCGATCCTGATCGTCCTCGTCGGCCTCGGCCTCGTCGTCACGTTCTTTCAGGGACCCATCGCCATGCGTGTTGTGAGCGCGGCACTTGAGCGAAACGCGACCGTCGAACCTTCGACCGGTCGCGCCGACGGGCTGCACGTCGTGCTCTGCGGCGCTGGGGGACCGCTTCCGGATACGGTGCGCTCCGGCCCCTGCGTGGCGATCATCGCCGGAGAACATCTCTATCTCGTCGACGTCGGTTCGGGTGCAACGCGCCGGCTTGCGCAGATGAGCCTGCAGCCCGGTTTCGTCAAAGGCGTCTTCCTGACGCATTTCCATTCCGACCACATCGACGGCCTCGGCGAGCTCGGCACGCTGCGTTGGGTGGGCGGGCCGAATCGTTTGCCGCTGCCCGTTTATGGGGCCGAGGGCGTGACGGAAATCGTCGGAGGGTTGAATCAGGCCTACCGACTGGATGCGACCTATCGGACTGCCCACCACGGCGTCGAGGTCGCGGCGCCGACCGGAGCCGGCTTGCGCGCGATGAGCTTTGCGGAGCCGCCTAAGGGTGAGTCGACGGTGGTTCTTGAGGAGAATGGTCTGCGGGTGACGATGTTCCGCGTCGATCATCCTCCGGTTTCGCCCGCCGTCGGGTATCGCTTCGACTACGGCGGCCGCTCCGTCGTCGTGAGTGGGGATACTTCGAAGAGCGAGAATCTCGAACGCTTTGCAGAGGGTGTCGACCTACTCGTTCATGAAGCTTTGTCGCCAGAGTTGATGGCGGTGATCGGGAACGGGGCGACGAATGCCGGACGCGATGCGATGGCGAAAATTGCGGCGGATGTGTTGACCTATCACGCGACGCCGGTCGAGGCCGCGGAGACTGCTGCGACGGTCGGGGCCGGGCATCTGCTCTACTACCACGTGGTTCCGCCAATGCCGATTCCGGGCTTGGCGTCGGTCTTCCTCAAGGGTGTCGATGCCGCCTACGACGGCCCGGTCACGCTCGGGAAGGACGGGACGGAGATCGGACTTCCCGTTGGAAGTGACCGCATCGATGTTCGATAGAAGCCTCACCTGCGAAGAGGGAATGACTCGATGAATCCGACCGACCGACCCTATGTCCTCCACGGCTTTGACGTGTCGTATTTCACGGCGAAGGCTCGCGTGGCTATGCGATACAAGCAGCTCTACATGGAGGAGCGCCGCGCGAACCTTCGCATGATCATCGACAAGACCGGATTGGCCTTTATTCCGATCGTGACGACGCCGACCGACGAAGTCTGGCAGGACACGAGCGAGATCCTCGACAACCTCGAGGCGCGACATCCGAACCCGCCCCTCTATCCGCGGACGCCGCTTCAGGGTCTTGTCTGCGCTTTGATCGAGCTCTTTTCGGATGAAATCTGCCTAACAGCGGCGATGCATACGAGATGGGGGACCGCAGAGAGCGAGGCTATGACCCGCCGGCGCTTCGGCGCCATGACCGGGTCGATCGAGCAAGGCAATCGTGCGGCGGACCAGATGGTCAAGGCGCGTTATGGCGTTGGGGCTACGCCGGAAGCGGCGCCCGCGATCGATGAACACATCGCGGATCTCCTCGCGGCCTTGAGCGCGCATTTCGAAGAGCACGATTTTCTCTTGGGCGAACGGACGTCGCTTGCGGACTGTGCCTTGATGGGACCAGTTTATGCGCACTTCTATACGGATCTCGTCTCGCGGCGTTTGCTGCTCGAGACGGCGGTCCCGGTCGTTCGCTGGATCGAGTACTGCAATATGCCCGGCGCGGATGCGCAGGGGGATTGGCCGGCAGACGACGCGATCCCGGATACGCTCCTGCGGGTCTTGCAGGTGATGGGACGCGACGGCGTGCCCATGCTGCTGGCCTTGGCTCAGGCCATCGAAGCCTGGGCCGACGAGAACGCGAAGATCGGAGAAACGCCGCCGCGTGCCATCGGAACCGTGACAGCAGATCTGCTCGGCACACCGATCACCCGCGGCTGTCAGGTCTACTCGCTCTGGATGCTCCAGCGTGTTCTTGACCCCTACCGAGCCCTCTCGGATGCGGATCGGACGTGCGTCGATGCGGCGCTGGCCGGGACGGGCTGGGAAGAACTTCTGGCCTATGTTCCCCGGCATCGACTCGAGAAGCGTGGTTTCGACCTCGTCTTCGCTTCCCCGGAGTAACCCCCTATGAGTCTCCTCGCTCGTCTTGGCCGCGATGTCGGATTCGTCCGCGAATTTCTCCCGCCGATGCTCCTGCTCTCGCAGAACACGGCACGCCACAAGGTGAGCTACGCGGATCATCTCGACCCGCATATCAAGGCCCGCGGCGACAAGCCGGCCCTGATTGGCGAGTCCTCGAGCATGACCTGGTCCGAGCTCGATGAGGCGGCGAACCGGACTGCCAACTGGGCCCGCTCGGTCGGGCTCGAGCGCGGCGACGTCGTGGGTCTCTCGATGGAGAATCGACCAGAATACATCGCGACTTGGTTCGGCCTGTCGCGGCTCGGCGTCGTGACCGCGCTGCTTAACACGAACTTGACCGGCGAACGTCTCGCGCATTGTTTCCGAGAAGCGGATGCGAAGTACTGGATCGTCGGCTCGGAACTCGCAAGCGAAGTGGCTTCGGCGCTGCCTGAGCTCGACAATAAGCCCGAGATACTCATTGCTTCGGACGGCGATGATTCTGCCGACACCGCGTCCCTTGAAGGGGCGGTGTCCTTCGACGATGTCATCGCGGCACAACCGGCGACGCCTGTCCCAGACTCGATCCGCGAAGGGCGGCTCGGAAGCGACGGACTCTTCTTCATCTATACGAGTGGGACGACAGGGCTCCCCAAGGCCGCGCGCATCAGCCACTCGAAAGCGATCAGTGCGGGCGCGGGCGCCTGGAAGATCCAGAACCTCACGCCGAATGACCGCATGTACATCTGCCTGCCGCTCTATCACAGCGCTGGCGGCATGATGGCGGTCGGCGCGGGCCTCTTCGCGGGTGGGACACTCGTTCTAGCCAAGAAGTTTTCGGCGAAGCGATTCTGGAGTGACTGCGCCCAGCATGAAGTCACGTCGTTTCAATACATCGGCGAGTTGTGTCGCTATCTCGTGAACTCTCCTCCGCACCCCGATGAACGTAATCACAGGCTCAAGCGAGTGATCGGAAACGGGCTTCGTCCCGAGGTCTGGGGTCCCTTTCAGGAACGCTTCGCGATTCCGCGCATTATCGAGTTCTACGGCGCGACCGAAGGCAACATGGTGCTCTTCAATCTCGATAGCCATCCGGGCGCGGTCGGCTATCTACCCGATCTGCTGCGCAAGGCGATGGGGATTCAGATCGCGCGCTTCGATGTCGACACGGAAGAGCTCGTGCGCGATGCGAAGGGGCGATGCATCGCTGCGGATCTCGATGAGCCCGGTGAGCTGCTGATGAAGATCAGCAAGACGACACCTTTCGAAGGCTATACGAACGATGCCGCAAGCGAGAAGAAGGTGCTTCGCAACGGCTTCGAAGAGGGGGACGCCTATTTCCGGAGTGGCGACCTGCTGCGCCGGGATGCGGACGGCTACTTCTACTTCGTGGATCGGATCGGGGACACTTTCCGGTGGAAGGGCGAGAACGTTTCAACGAATGAAGTCGCCGAAGTGATTTCGATCGAGGCCGGTGTGGAAGAGGCGAACGTCTATGGCGTCGAAGTGGCGGGGACGGACGGGCGTGCCGGAATGGCTGCACTTGTCACGACCGATGAGTTTGATCTCGAAGCGTTCGGCAAGCGGGTCGAGCAGGACCTTGCGGCCTACGCGCGGCCGCTCTTCGTGCGAATCCTCCCGCAGATGGAAATCACGGGTACCTTCAAGCATCGAAAGGTCGACCTTGTGAAAGAGGGATACGATCCCGCGACCCTCGCGGACCCGATCTACTTCCGCGATCCCCAGAAGGGCTGTTATGTGCCGCTTGACGCGGTGAGCTACGACCGAATCGTGAGCGGCGAGATCCGCGTCTAGTCGATGGGGACTTCGGAGGACGCAACGATCGAGGTTGATCGCCGGTTCTGCGGTCCGCCGCAATCCGGAAACGGGGGCTACGTCAGCGGGCGGTTGGCGGCACATGTGAAGGCGACGGCCGATGAGCCCGCGGTTGCCGTCCGACTCTTCGCTCCGCCGCCGCTCGAATCGCCTCTCGTTGTCCGCATCGAGGGCGAGGGCGCTTCGCTCTTTGCCGACGGTCCAAGCGGAACCGACGGAGAGGCCGTCAAGGTTGCAGCCGCACGCGCGGTCTCGCTTGACCTGACTCCGCCGCCGGCTCCGACGTTCGACGAGGCCGTCTCAGCAGCCAAAGCCTTTCGCGGGTACGAAGAACACGTCTTCCCGGGATGTTTCGTTTGTGGTCCGGATCGATCGGAGGGGGACGGGCTCCGGATCTTTCCCGGGGCGATGGATAAGGGCGATGTCTTTGCAGCGCCCTGGGTCCCCGATGCGAGCCTCGCTCGCTCCGGCTCGACGCGCGTTGCGAGCGAGTTCCTCTGGGCCGCCCTCGATTGCCCGGGTGCGTTCTCCTTTCCGCAGCCCGAAGGCAAAGTCATCTTGCTCGGCGAGATGCAAGTCGAAATTCAGGGCGAAATCGAAACGCTCGAACCCTGCGTGCTCACAAGCTGGGTCATCCAGCATGAGGGGCGCAAGCATTTTACGGGCAGCGCGATCTACAACTCGTCAGGGCAAGCCTGCGGAGTCGCACAGGGTCTTTGGATCGAAATCGATCCGGATGCCGTACCGCGCAGCTGAATCTTCTGGGGCATCCGGCCCCGGCCTAACGGAGTCCACAATGTCATCTCCTTATCGCGTCTTCGGCGTCGAACTCTCTCCCTTCTCGGTGAAGATCCGTTCGTATTTTCGCTACAAGCAGATTCCCCATGAGTGGGTCGTGCGCAACGCGTCGTCGATGGCCGACTATCAGAAATACGCCAAGATCCCGATCGTCCCCCTCGTGGTGACGCCAGACGAGGAGGCGCTTCAGGACTCGACGCCGATCATGGAGCGCATGGACGCGTTTTTTCCCGATCCGTCGACGCATCCCGATGAACCGATCACCCGTTTTCTCTCGCTTCTGCTCGAAGAGTTCGGTGACGAATGGGGCAACAAGTGGATGTTCCATCTGCGCTGGGCGCGGGAGGAGGATCAGCTTTCCGCCGGCGGACGGATCGCGGCGACGATGGCCCCGCCCGGGGACGAGGGTGCCCGGACGGCGATTCGCGAGAAAGTCGTCGAACGCATGACCGGACGCGGCTTCTTCGTCGGATCGAACGAGGTCACAGCGCCGCAGATCGAAGCGTCGTTCCGGTCGTCCCTCGAATTGCTCGATCGCCATCTCGCGGATCGGCCCTATCTCTTTGGCGGCCGTCCGAGCTGGGGCGACTTTGGCCTCTGGGGCCAGATCTACAACGCCTGGACGGACCCGACGGGTGCCGCCTGGGTCGAGGCCGCGGCACCTAGTGTGCTCGCTTGGATTCATCGGATGCTGAACCCGACGAACGAGGGCGAGTTCGAATCCTGGGCGACGCTCAGCGACACGCTGATGCCTTTCCTGTCGGAACAGGTCGGCGCGCTCTTCTGCCCCTGGACCGTTGCGAACGCGGAAGCGATGGCGACGGGCGCTCAAGAATTCAGCGTTGAGCTCGCAGGTCAGACGTTCACGCAGCAGCCCCAGAAATATCACGCGAAGTCACTCAAGACTCTGCGAGAAAACTATGCGGCCGTTGCGGACAAGAGCGGACTCGATCCCGTACTCGAGGCGGCGGGTTGTCTCTCTGCGTTGCAGGGCTGAGCGGACCACTCCGCCTGGCGATTCGCCCGATTAGAATGAGGAAAGCATGATCGATCTCTACACATCCGCGACTCCGAACGGCCACAAGGCTTCGGTCACCCTCGAAGAACTCGGTCTCGAATACGAGGTCCACCCGATCAACATGCCGAAGAACGAGCAGAAGGAAGAGTGGTTCCTGAAGCTGAACCCGAACGGGCGGATTCCGGTCATCGTCGACCGCGACGAAGATGACTTCGCGGTCTTCGAGACAGGCGCGATCATGATCTATCTGGCCGAGAAGGCGGGAAAGCTCTTGCCGGCCGATGCCAAGGGGCGCTCGGAGACGATGCAATGGCTCATGTTCCAGATGGGTGGCCTCGGGCCCATGATGGGGCAGGCGAATGTCTTCTATCGCTACTTCCCCGAGAAGATTCAGCCCGCGATCGATCGCTACCAGAACGAGTCGCGACGGCTCCTGGAAGTGCTTGAGATCGGGCTGGCCGACAAGGAATGGCTCGCGGCGGATCAGTTCACGATCGCGGATATCGCGAACTGGTGTTGGGCGCGGACCTATAAGTGGTCGGGCGTTTCGATCGAAGGCCTTCCGAACCTGAAGCGCTGGCTCGATGCGATTCGCGCGCGGCCCGCTTGTGAACGCGGCATCGCCGTTCCTGTCATGGCGAAGAACATGCTCAAGGACGAAGAGGCCGCCAAGAAATTCGCCGAGGATGCGCAGAAGATCCTCCAGCAATAGACAACTCGAACTCGAATCACTCTCAGGAGATCAACATATGAAGCTCGCAATCAATGCCGTTTCCTTCGGACCGAAGGTGCGGATCAACATGGACCTCATCAAGCACGCCGAATCCCTCGGCTTCGATTCCGCCTGGACCGCCGAGGCCTGGGGGAACGACGCCGTTACGACGGCAACCTGGGTTGCCGCGCAGACGACGACCATGAAGGTCGGAACCGCGATCATGCAGATGCAGGCGCGCACACCGGCGATGACCGCCATGACGGCGACGACATTGAATCAGCTCTCGGAAGGTCGCTTCATGCTTGGCCTTGGCCCGTCGGGGCCGCAGGTGATCGAGGGCTGGCATGGCGTCCCTTACGGGAAGCCCCTCACGCGAACGAAGGAATACATCGAGATCATCCGCAAGATCTGGGCGCGCGAAGAGAAGCTCGAGTTCGAGGGCGAGTACTATCAGATCCCGACCCGGGCCGAAGGTTCGAGTGGGCTGGGCAAGCCGCTCAAGAGCATCCTCCATGGGGACCCCTCGATTCCGATCTACACGGCCTCGATCAGTCCGAAAGGACTCGAGTGCGCCGGCGAAGTTTCGGATGGCGTGATTCCCATGATGTACGACCCGGAGCGTTACAAGGAACTGCTTCAGCCGAGCCTCGAAGCGGGTTTCGCCAAGGCGAAGGGCGAGAAGAGTCTCGCGAACTTCGACATCATGGTCGGCTGCAGCTGCATCGTGAGCGACGACGTCGAGAACGCGATGATGCCGGTCAAGGCGAATATCGCGCAGTACGTCGGCGGCATGGGCGCTCGCAACAAGAACTTCTACAACGACTACGCCAAGCGCATGGGCTTTGAAGAAGCGGCGGTCGAGATTCAAGACCTCTTCCTGTCGGGAAAGAAGAATGAAGCGATCGCGGCGGTTCCAAACGAACTCGTCGACGCGGTTCATCTGGTCGGCCCCGCGGACAAGATCCGCGATCGACTCCAGGCCTGGAAGGCGGCGGGGGATCGCGGCGAAGTCTCGACGATGCAGATCGGTGCGGCCCAGCCCGAGGCGCTCCAGATCCTGGCCGAAGAACTGCTCTAGTCCGCTCAAGAATCGAGCCGAACGTTAGTCTCCGGACGTAGCGCTCAGCTCGGGCTCGAAGGGGCGCATCGGATCGATCTCCGGTGCGCCCTTTTTCGTGCCCGAGAACTTCTCTTTGAAATCTTCGAGCACGATATAGGCGCTCGGGACCAGGAAAAGTGAAATCGTCGAGCCGAAGATCACGCCGAAGCCGAGGGAGGTCGCCATCGGAATCAGAAACTGCGCGGAGACGCTGCCCTCGCGCAGGATCGGTGCGAGCCCGACAAAGGTCGTCATCGAAGTCAGCACGATCGGTCGGAAGCGTGCGATGCCCGCGCTCCGAACCGCTTCTTCAAGAGGCACGCCCTCGGCTCGACGCTCGTTGATGTAGTGAACGAGGACGAGACTTGAGTTGACGACGACCCCGGTCAAGGCGACGAAGCCCATCACGGACATCATCGAGAAGTTGAACGTCTGATCCGTGAACGTCTCACGGACGATGAACATGAACCAATGACCCGCGATGGCGCCGACCAGGCCGAAGGGGATGACGGCCATGATGATGAGCGGCTGAACGTAGGATCGAAGCGGGATCGCGAGCAGCGCATAGATGAGGAAGAGCGCAGCGCCGTAGTTCCGCATCAGACCCGCGAAGCTTTCCGCCTCTTCGGCCTGCTCACCTTCGAGGGAGTAGGTCATCCCCGGATAGTCGGCGACGAACTGTGCGATGAGCCCCGCTTCCAGATCACGGATGATTTCACCGGCGGCGACCTGCTTCGAGTCGACATCGGCGGTGACGTGGATGACACGATTTCGATCGGCTCGCTTGATCGTCGCGTAGCCGCGCCCGAGCTCAGCTCGCGCAACCGCATAGAAAGGAACTTCGCCGCCGTCGGGGGTTCGGATCCTCAGGTTCTCAAGGTCCGCGAGGGAGCGTCGGTCCGCATCCGGGTAACGCACCATGACGCGAACATCGTCGCGCCCACGCTGGATCCGCTGAGCCTCTTCCCCGTAAAAGGCCTGGCGGACCTGCTTCGAGAGGTCATCGAGGGTCAGGCCTAACGACTGAGCGGCCGGCAGGATGTCGAGCTTCAGCTCTTGCTTGCCCGCGCGGAATGAATCCGAGATGTCAAACACGCCCGCCTTCGTGGCGAGCTCGGCCTTGAGTCGCCCCGCGGCCTCGACAAGCTGGTCGACGTCGTTGCTGCGAAGCTGGACGTCCACCGCGTCTCCGGCGTCAAAGTAGGATGCATTGAAGGCGAGCTCGACGACATCAGGGATCGGTGGCGTATTCGCTCGCCATCGCTGCTTGATCTCGGCGGCGCTGATCGGCCGGTCATCGCCGGACTGGATGGCGATGCTGATCTCGGCAAGATGGGTTCCGTTCGCGCCGGCGGCGTCGCCCGGGCCGTTTGCGCCGGCGTTCGGATGTTGGCCGACGGAGAAGAGGATGTGGCGGACGAGGGATTCGCCGTCGACTTCGAGGCCCTCATCGTCCATCTCCGCCTGCGTCTTGTATGCGGCCTCGAGCAGAATCTGGGCAGCGCGTTCCGTCTGTTCGATCGGTGTGCCTTGGGGCATCGTGATCGACGCGGTCACGTAGTCGCTCTCGATCGGAGGAAAGAAGGAGAAATTGAGCTTGAAGCTCCCGATGCCGAAGACCAGCGTGGCGAAGGTGATGGCAAGGATGCCCACGCCGCCAGCGATGACCGAGTATCGGTTTGCGAGCGCCGAATCGAGGAGCGGTCGGTAGCGGTCGGTGGCAAGGCGCGAGAGGCTTCCGGCCATCCGAGCCTGGAAGCGCTTCCAGCGTGCCTGAATTCCGTCTCCATCAAGGGCGCCGCTGTCCTTGCTAGGCGCCATGTGTCCGAGGTGTGCGGGGAGGACGAACTGGGATTCGATGACTGAGAAGACCAGGCAGAGGATGGCGGAGAGGCCGATCACGCCAAAGATCTGACCCATCATTCCCGGCGCGAAGATCATGGGCGTGAAGGCGACGATCGTGGTCAAGACGCCGAAGATGACGGGGATCGAGACTTCGCGGGTTCCCGAGATTGCAGCTTCGAGAGGATCTTCGGCTGATTCCTGATGGCGATGGACGCTTTCGCCCACGACGACTGCATCATCGACGAGCAACCCGAGCACCATGATGAAGGCGAAGAGGGAGATCACGTCGATCGAGACGTTGGCGAAGGGGAACAGAAAGAGCGCGCCGGCGATCGAGAGGGGGACACCGAGGCTGACCCAGATCGCGAGTTTGAGGCGCAGGAAGAGAGCAAGCACGACGAACACGAGGATGAAGCCGCTGGCGCCGTTGTTGATCAGGATCCGCAAACGATCCCGAAGCGCGGTCGCCGAGTTCTCCCAGACCGTAAGGGAGAGCCCCTCCGGCATATTCGCCTCGATCTCGCCGAGGTGCTTCTGAACGGTATCGACGACCTCGAGGACCTTCTGGTCGCCGACGCGGTAGGTCGTCAGGCTGACCGCCGGGCTGCCATCGAAGATGGCGTAGCGGTCGCTCTGGTCGAACTCGTCGACGATCGTGGCCACGTCTGCGAGCAGGAGGCGCGTCCCGTCCGCTTCGGTTCGCAGTACGATCTTCTCGAATTCGACGCCGGTATAGGCCTGCCCCTTCGTTCGGAGGAGAATTTCGCCCCCGCTCGTTTTGATCGAGCCGCCTGGGCGATCGAGGGATCCGCGGCGAACCGCCGCGACGATTTCATCGAAGGTCAGACCGTGACGACGGAGGGTCTCTTCCGAAACCTCGATCGAAACTTCGTAGTCCCGCGTATTCTTGAGCTCGACCTGGGTCACGTTAGGCAGGGAGGAGATCGAGTCGCGGATGCGCTCGCCGAAGACCTTGAGCGATCGCTCGGAGGTGTCTGCGCTCATCGCGATTTGCAGCACCGTTCGGCGAACTTCGACGTGACTGACGATCGGCTTCTCGGTCTCGTCCGGAAAGGTCGTGATGCCGTCGACGGCGTTCTTGATCTCGGAGAGCGCGCGATCGATCGGATAGCCCGAGATGAGTTCTGCGCTGACGCCGCAGGCTCCCTCCGCTGCGGAAGAGGTGAGCTTCTCGATGCCCGTGATGCCGTAGATCTCTTCTTCGATCCGGATGCAGACGCCCTGTTCGACTTCCTCGGGCGCGGCGCCGAGATAGACAACGTTGATGGCGATCACATCGACCTGGATGTCCGGGAACGTGCGCTGCTGGATATTCGGCAGACTCACGAGGCCGCCGATCACCATGAGGGCCATCAGCAGGTTCGCGGCGACGTGATTGCGCGCGAACCAGGCGATTGCCCCGTTCATTGGATCGCCTCGGCGGGTTCCCCGGCTGTCGCGCCGGGCAGCTCGCGGGTTTCCGCGAGTCCTTCGGTCGTCGATTGTCCGAGGGGATCGGCGACGCGCACGTGCATGCCGTCGATGGCGGCATCGAGGGCCGAGGTGCAGACGCGCTCACCGGGCTTGAGGCCGCCGGCGACGACGATTTGGTCGCGCTCTGTTCGCAGGAGTTCGATGTCCCGGAAATCGATCTGGCCTTCCTTGTCGACGACGTAGACCTGTTCTCCCGGGCGCAGCGCGTCCCGCGGAAGCAGGAAGGCCTCGGGGATCGCCTGGCCTTCGATCTCTGCTTCGACGAAGAGGCCAATTGCAAGCGGCGCGGTTCGCGGCGTTTCGAGGCCGAAGGGATCAGGAACGCGGGCGACGAGATAAATCATGCGACTGCGCGCATCGAGTTCCGCTTCCGAGCGGACGAGCCGACCTTCCCATTCATGATGGGCACCGGCGAACTCGGCGTTCAGCCTAACACGAGCACCATAGTAGGCGGCTTCGGATTGCTCGCGGGTCGCGTCGGGAACGAGGGGGATGTCGAGAAAGGCGAGTTCGCGGTCTGGGATGGGGAGGCGGATTTCGGCGAAGTCGACGGCGTAGATCGTGGCGATCGGATTGCCGCGACTCACGAATTGACCGACATCGACCTGCTCGCTGCGCACGCGTCCGCGATAGGGCGCGCGAATCTCCGTTCGAGCAAGGTCCCGTTCGGCGCGCTCGAGTCGCGCCTGGGCTTCGCGCAGACTCGCTTCCGCGATCCGGTAGTTATTCTCGGCGTCGTCGATTCTTGATTCGCTCGAAACCGAGCGATCCGCGAGGCGTCCCTGTCGATCGAGTTCCTTCTTGGCGCGCCGATGTTCACTCTCGGCCCGAGCAACCTGGGCCCGCGCCGCTTCGCGATCGACGCGGTAGTCGGCCGAATCGATTCGGGCGAGCAGGTCGCCTTCCGCGAAGAATCCGCCGGCGACGAGGGCGGGGGACATCTCGGTGATCTCGCCTTCGACCTGGGAGATCAGCTCACTCTCGGTTCGTGGGGACACGGAGCCGTTCGCTCGGACCGTGAAGCGGTAGGGCGAGGGCGTCGCGGGCACGACGCGGACGAGCGGCGCCATGTCCTGCTGGGGACGATCCTCGGGCGTATTGCTGAGCATCGAGAGCGCGAAGATCACCAGAACGGCGCCGCCCAGAATGAGCAGCGGACGCAGTCTCTTCGACTTCGATGGGGGTTGGGTTGCACTCATCGCGCGGGGGCTCGTCGAACGACAAAGGGGCCGTTCAGGCAGCACATTCGAGACGTGCGAATCGAGCGGGCAAGGGTCGAGCCGCGCAAGATTACATTTGCGAATCGGTCACTTCGGGGCATTTAGATTCCGGTCGAATCCGGGTGGAGCCGGACGTGAAACACGTCACTCCTGCGGGGGGCGCGCCAGCTTCGGAAGGCTAGGAAGCGGCTGAAGGCCTGTCAAACAACAGACAGTCACGCCGAGTGCGCCTGCAAGCGTCCGGGGTCCACTAGAATAGAGGCAAGGAGTTCCGCCATGTCCCCGAATTCGCCCCTGATTTCACGTCCCACCACCGGTCCGCGCACCCATTACCGGACCTGCCCCTTTTGTGAGGCGACCTGTGGCCTTGCCGTTGATGTCGAGGACGATCGCGTCGTCAAAGTCCGGGGCGACAAGGACGACCCCTTCTCCGCGGGCTTCATCTGTCCCAAGGGCTCGACCCTGGGCGACCTCCACCACGACCCGGATCGACTTCGTAAGCCGCTGGTCCGCCGCGACGGTGAACTCGTCGAGGCGACCTGGGACGAAGCCTTCGCCGCAATCGCCGAGGGCTACGAGCGGGTCTTCGCCGAGCACGGACGCGAATCCCTCGCACTCCTGTTGGGCAACCCGATCACCCATCACCTGACGCCCGCCCTTTATGTCGGGCCCCTCGTTCGCTCCTGCGGCACGCGCAACATCTACAGCGCCTCGACCGTCGATCAGATGCCCCAGCACGTGGTCTCGGGATTGATGTGGGGCGATTCGTCCGCGTTTCCGATTCCGGACATCGATCGCACGGATCATCTGCTTATGTTAGGCGCGAACCCATTCGCTTCGAACGGCAGCCTGATTACTGCACCCAATTTCCCCGGTCGTTTGAAGGCCATGCCTGCCCGCGGCGGCAAGGTCGTCGTCGTCGACCCGCGCCGAACGGAAACCGCCGCCCGCGCAGACGAACATCTCATGATCCGGCCCGGAACCGACGTGTTCTGGCTCGCTGCGCTCGTGCAGACGCTCTTCGCGGAAGACCTCGTCGACATCGGTCGCCTCGAGCCCTTCGTCGACGGTGTCGAAACCGTACGCGAACTCGTTGAGCCCTTTACTCCCGAAGCAGTCGCCTCCCTATGTGGGATCGATGCGGAAACGACTCGTCGGCAAGCGCGAGATCTGGCCGGCGCAGCGGCAGGTGCGGTCTACGGTCGCATCGGCAACCACACGGTCGAGTTCGGAACCGCGAGCGCCTGGATGGCTGCGGTCCTCAACATCCTGACGGGGAACTTCGATCGTCCTGGGGGCGTGATGACCTCGAGCCCGCTCGCTTCGCGCATCGATGACGGCGAGCCGGGGGGCAAGGGGTATCGCACGGGGCGATGGAAGAGCCGCGTCAATGGTCACCCGGAAGTGAACGGCGAATTTCCCGCGGCGAGCCTTGCCGATGAAATGGAGACGGCGGGACCGGGGCAGATTCGCGCCGCCCTCTCCGTCGCAACGAATCCCGTGCGCTCCTACCCGAATAGCGAGCGCCTCGATCGTGCCTTCGCGGACCTCGACTTCTATGTCGCCTTCGACATCTATGTGAATGAGACGACGCGCCATGCGGATGTGATCCTGCCCGCGCCGTCTGCCCTCGAAGAGGATTGCTATGAGCTCACTTTCATGAGCAACGCGATCCGCAGCTTCGGGAAATACGATGACCCCGTATTCGCGGGGGAGGGGCCCTCTGAAGCCGATCTCTTCGCGCGGCTGACGCTCGCCTTGCGCGGCGAGGGGGGCGATGCAGATCCGGCGCTCATTCATGACGAACTGCTTGAACAGGCGCTCGGGCGATTGACCGAGAAGGACGGGTTCGACCGCGACGCGATCGAGAAGGCGCTCGAAGGGATGACGCCAGTCCAGAAGTTGCTCGACCTCAAGCTGCGAACCGGCTGGCAGGGCGATCTCTTCGGACAGCGTCCCGGCGGCATCTCACTCCGCAAGCTCGCGGAACACGCTCATGGCGTCGATCTCGGGCCGATGGTCGAACGCTATCCGGCGCGACTGAAGACCGAGTCCGGGAAGTTCGAGATGGCGGCGCCACTCTTGGTTGAAGATTGGGCGCGGGTGCGTGCTCGACTCGATTCGCCCGGCGAAACGGACGGCCTCTTGCTGATCGGTCGTCGACATGTCCGGTCGAATAATTCCTGGATGCATAACATCGAGACCCTCGTCTCGGGTCGTTCACGATGCACGCTCTTGATGAACCCGGAGGATGCGAAGGCGCGCGGGCTCGACTCGGGCGCGGAGACGAAGATCTCCTCGCGAGCGGGTGCCTTGACGGTCGAGGTCGAAGTCTCGGACGACATGATGCCCGGGGTTGTTTCGCTCCCCCATGGTTGGGGCCATGACGCGGAGGGCATCCGCATGGGTGTCGCTTCAGCGCATGCCGGCGTTGGCAGCAACGTGCTCACGGATGATCGCATCATCGATACCGCAAGCGGGAACGCCGTCCTGAACGGGATTCCGGTCGAGGTTGCGGCCGCTTCGTAGAGAGGGTGACTAACGCCCGTGAAGTGCCCACGCACGATCGCTTCGATGCCCTCGATTTGCGCGAGTTCCGCAACGATCTCGTCGAGGAGCGTTCTTTGCGCCGCGGTCAGCTGTTCCACGCGATGGCTCCTCGTGTCTGGCGGGCGCGCCTTCTCGACTCCCCCAACCTAGTTCGAGATGACACCTTCCGCGCGCAGCGTTGCGAGGTCGTCATCCGAGAGGTCGAGATCGGATCGGAGTAGATCTGTCGTGTGCTCGCCGATCAGGGGCCATTTGTCCGCCGGTCCTTCGCCGCTTCCCGAGAACTTGATCGGGTTGCCGTGAACGAGGACGGGGTCCTCGCGACCTGCAACGGGGACCTCGACAATCATGTCATGGGACTGCACGTGCGGATCTTCGACGAGGTCCTTCCCTTCGTAGCTCGGGCCAGCAACCACACCCGCTTCCGCCAGTATCGTCGAAGCCTCAAGCTTCGTCTTGTCCGCCGCCCACGCTTCGACCGCAGGCCGGATCACGGATTCTGAATGTTCCGCCCAGCCCTCGCGGGTAGAGAAGCGCTCGTCCGTCAGCCATCCAGGCTGACCGATCAGTTCCGCGAGCTTCTCGAACTGATGCTCCCGTCCGATCTGCAGAACAAAGAGACCATCCGAGGCATCGCAGGACTCGAGAATCCCCGGCCAGGCCTTGAGGCTCTGATCGTGAACGCCAATGGAGGGCCCGAACGCGACCATATCCATAATCGAGATCATCGCATCGAGCATGGCGACATCGACCTTCTGTCCGCGCCCAGTCTGATTCCTCTGATGGAGTGCAGCCAGCAAGCCGATCATGCCGAAGAGCCCGGAGCCGATATCGCCGATCGCGCCGGCAACACCGATATTAGGCCGGCGTCCCTCTTCCGGACGAAAGGAGTAGAAGCCGCTCATCGCTTCCGGAACGCAGGCATACGCAGGCCAATGGCCGTAGGGTGTTTCACGAAGAGAGCCGAAGCCGGAGACCGCGCAATAGACGAGCCCCGGATGGATCTCCGCGAGGGTCTCATAGCCGAGGCCCAGTCGCTCCATCGTGCCCGGCTTGAAATTCTCGACCACGATGTCGTAGGAGGGGACCAGCCTCTTGAAAAGCTCGGCGCCCTTCTCGTTCTTGAGATCGAGACCGAGACTTCGCTTGCTCAGGTTGTTCCGCAAGAACGTTGAGCCGGTTTGGCCCCCGTCCGAGTCCGTGATGGTCGGCATGCTGCCGCGCCCCGACTCGCCCCGGGTCGGATGCTCGACCTTGACCACGTCTGCACCCATGCGGGCGAGAAGTTGTGTGCCGAAAGGCATCGCTTGCATCTGCTCGACCGCGAGGATGCGGACACCCTTAAGCGGCAGTCCCTGACTCTGACTCATCATTTCCGTCCTGTATGCCTAACGTGGGGCGGGACCCGGTGGCCGCGTTGCTACTCGGGATCCGCGATCTTGAGCAGCTGCTTGCCGAGATTCTTCCCTTCGAAGAGGCGCAAGAAGGTCTTCGGCGTATTCTCGAATCCCTCCTGGATGTCTTCTTCGACGACGAGTTCACCCGAGGCGCTCCACTTCGAGAGGTCGGTGATCGCTTGTGCCGCGTTTGCGAGATGGTCGAAGAGGATGAAGCCGCGAATTGAGAGCCGCTTGATCACGGTCTGCATGAGATTGCGCGGTCCGGGCGGCAGCTCTTTCTCGTTGTAAGCAGAGATGCCACCGCAGAGGGTGATCCGTCCGCGCTCGGCCATCGCCAGGAACGCCGCATCGAGAATCTCGCCGCCCACATTGTCGAAGTAGAGGTCGACACCATTCGGAAATTCTTCCCGCATGCGTCGCCCCACGTCTTCGTTCTTGTAGTCAATTGCCGCATCGAGCTTCGCTTCGTTCACGAGCCACGCGCACTTCTCGGGGCCGCCGGCGATGCCGACGACCTTGCCTGCTCCGCGAATTCGCGCGATCTGAGCGGCAACGGAACCCGTTGCACCGGCTGCCCCGGAGACGAGCACGTTATCGCCCTCGTTGACCGGGTGGATGTCGTGGATGCCGAAGTATGCAGTCATGCCCGTTCCGCCGAGGGCGCTCAGCATGCGCTGGGGCGGGATGCCGTCGGGAACGAGGGAGAGGCCGCCGAAAGGCCCCGGCGTTCCGTCGGTCACGAAATACTGCTGCCAGCCGAGCATCCCCGAAACGAGGGCGCCGACGGGGTAGTCCTCGTTCTTTGACTCAATGATCTGGCCGACCGTCGAGGCGCGCATGACTTCGCCGATCTGAACCGGCGGGATGTAGCTCTTCACGTCATCGAGCCAGCCGCGCATGGCCGGCTCGAAGGCCAGAAAGAGGTTTCGCACGAGCACTTCGCCGTCCGCGATTTCGCCCAATGCTTCTTCGGCGTATTCGAAATCAGATTCCTTGACCATGCCGACGGGGCGCTTCGCGAGTCGCCACTGTCCATTCGTTCGCGTCATGTTATTTCCTTCGATCTTGCGATCTTGATTGGGTTTCTGGGGAGGCGGTCCGGGGATCGCCTAACGTTGAATGCCGAGTTCGGCGAGAATTTCTTCAGTGTGTTGCCCGAGGGTTGGGGCCGGTCGCGCGAGCGTTGTCGGCGTTCCTTCGAAGCGTGCTGCGGCACGGGCCTGTCGGATGCGTCCGGCGACGGGATGATCCGTCTCGACGAGGATTCCGTTCTCTGCGACCTGCGGATGTTTGATCACTTCGGAGAGAGGGAGGATCGGTGCACACGGGACCTGTTCCGCGTCGAGCTTCTCCATCCACTCCTCCGTGGTCCGCGTCTTGAGCACGTCGCCCGTCTGATCGAGGCGTTCCTTTGCGTAGGCGACGCGGCCACCGGCCGTCTTGAAACGTTCGTCGTCGAGCCATTCCGGATGTTCCAGGGCGCGCGTGAGGCCCTGCCATTCCGAGTCCGAGACCGCGCCGGCGGTCATGTACCCGTCTTTCGTTTCGAAGACGAGGTCCTGAGCGAGGGCGTTTCGCGGGACATCGATCTCGCTCCCGACGAAGGTATGTCCCGCATAACCCTCGGGCCATGTTAAGGCGATCATCGCGTCGAGCATGGACAGCCGAACATGCTGGCCCTTGCCTGTGCGCTCGCGTCCGAGGAGGGCCGCCGTGATCGCTTGCGCCGCGGTCATCGCCGAAATCTTGTCGGGAATTACGACGCGCATCATTTTCGGACGTCCCTGCCCGCGATCGCCCTGGATCGTGGCAAGTCCTGAGAGGGCCTGGATGACCGGGTCGTAGACGCGCTTGCTCGAGTAAGGGCCGGACTCGCCGAAGCCGGAGATCGAGACGTAGATGAGTTTCGGATTGATCTTACGGAGATTCGCTTCGCCGATGCCCATGCGATCGACGACGCCGGGCCGGAAGTTCTGAACGACGACGTCCGCGGTCGCGACCAACTTCTTGAACGCAGCAAGATCGTCCTGGCTCTTCTTCAGGTCGAGCACGATCGAACGCTTGTTGCGGTTCGTCGTGGCGAAGGTCGCGGTAATCCCTTCACGGGGGGCGCCCAACATGCGAACGAGGTCCCCGATCCCCGGCGCTTCGATCTTGATCACGTCCGCGCCCTGGTCGCCGAGCAAGCAGGTCGCCATCGGACCGGAAATCATCGTGGTCAGGTCGAGGACGCGGTAGCCAGCGAGGGGGCCTTCTGACGGGTCGACGTCCTGTGGATCTCGTGAATCAGGCATGAGGGGCTCCTGGGCGGGCTGCTTAGGCTAGCAGTCCGGAATGGGTCGTCGGGGCATCGCAGCGCCTCGGATTCGGGTATTGTGGGACCATGAGTCGCGCCTCCTCGACCGATGAGAATGAAGCCGTCAAACCGCCGCTCCCCTCCGGAGTGGTCGCCTTCGTGAAGCGGGACTGCCCGACCTGCGAGTTGGTCGCCCCGGTTCTCGAAGCCCTCGCCAAGCGCGTGGAGCTGACCGTCTACACCCAGGACGATCCGGAATTTCCGGCAGGTGTCGAGCGCATCGATGACACAGACCTTTCGGTCTCGTGGCATCACGACATCGAAGCCGTCCCGACCCTCGTCCGCGTCGAGTCCGGCCGCGAAGTCGAGCGCGCCCTCGGCTGGCATCGCGGCGAATGGGAAGCGCTGACCGGCGTCGCCGATCTGGGCGAAGGCTTGCCCGATTGGCGCCCCGGATGTGGCTCGCTCTCGGTCGATCCCTCGCGTGCACCTGAGCTCGCAATTCGCTTCAGTGGTTCCAAGCTCGGAGCGCGGCGGGTCGAGATCGCGTCACAAGAAGATGAACAAGAAGCTTTCTTCGATCGCGGTTGGACCGACGGCTTGCCGATCGTGCCGCCAACCGAAGGGCGCGTTCTGGCGATGCTCGAAGGGACGACTCGGGCACCGGATGAAGTTGTTGCGGTCGTACCGCCGGATCTTGCGCCCTGCACCGTTGAGAAGGTTGCGATCAACGCCGTTATGGCAGGTTGTAAGCCCGAGTACCTCCCGGTCGTTCTGGCTGCGCTCGAAGCGGCGTGTACCGACGAGTTCAACATGCATGGCTTGCTCGCGACGACGATGTCCGTCGGGCCGGTTCTGATTGTGAATGGTCCGATTCGAAACCGGATCGGAATGAACTCGGGCAAGAACGTCTTTGGTCAGGGCAATCGCGCGAATAGCACGATCGGTCGTGCGCTCCAGCTGACGGTTCGGAACGTCGGCGGCGGACGCCCCGGTGAAGTCGATCGCGCCACACTCGGCAATCCCGGCAAGCTCGGCTTCTGTTTTGCGGAAGATGAGGAAGGTTCGCCCTGGACCCCGCTTAACACGGACTTTGGTCATGACGCGGGAACCGACACGGTCATGCTCTTTCCGGGCGAAGGTCCTCGAACGATCGTCGATCAGCTTGCGCGGGATCCCGAGTCGCTGGCGCGTGCGTTCGCCGTCGCTCTGCGAAGCATGTTGAGCCCGAAGATGGTGATGGCCTTCGATGCGATTCTGGTTGTGTCCCCCGAGCATTCGCGCGTCTTCCGCGACGCGGGCTGGTCGAAGGCGGACCTGCTCGCCAAGTTGCACGAACTCACGCTCATGAATGGCGACGACCTCGTGCGCGGCGCCGACGGAATCGCCGAAGGGCTTCCCGAGTGGGCCGCCGGGAAGCAACTGCCGAAATTCAAGCCCGACGGGCTACGAGTCGTTCATGCCGGCGGAGGGGCCGGGCTCTTCTCGGCGATCATTCCCGGCTGGGCGAACGGTGAAATGGGCTCCGCCCAGGTATGCAAGGAGATCAAGAAATGACCACGCTCCTCGACCCCACAAGCGAACGCGTTCCCGCGGAACGGGCTCGCGCCGCACGGCTCGCGATCCTCGAAGGCAAGACCGTCGGCCTCCTCGACATCGCCAAGGCACGCGGCGACATCTTCCTCGACCAACTCGAAGAACGCCTCGTCGAGCGCGGTGCGGAAGTCATCCGCTATGCGAAGCCGACGTTTACGAAGCCTGCGCCGATTGATCTGCGGCATGAGATCGCGACGCAATGCGATGCGGTCGTTGAAGCGTTAGCGGATTGAGGCAGCTGCACGTCGTGCAGTGTGCACGACACGGTAGACCTGGAAGATCGCGGGATTCCGAGTGTGTTCGTATCGACGGTTGAGTTCGTCGATGGGGCGGATGTTCAGGCTAAGGCGTTGGGGACAGTGCCCAGTGCGGTTTATGTCGAACATCCGATTCAGGATCGGACGGATGACGAGATGCGGGCGATTGCGGACAAGGCGGTGGATGAGGTGGTTTCGCGGATTGTGTCAGGTTGACATCTGGGAGCACCGGGTAAGTGCTTTCGTGGTAAGTGTTTTTTCGGCGAAGTTGTAAATGAGATCCCGCGAAGCTGTAAATATGCCCAGCGCGGAAACGTACAACCGGCGTCCGCGCTAACTCCCCAGAATCTTCCCCTTAAGCTCCGACTCCCCAACCTTAACATCAAGCCAATCAGCAGAAAGCTTCGCCCAGCGCAGAGCCTGATCCCGAGACATATCATCAATCCGATCAAGGTGCGCCAACACCAGCTTGATCCCATCGGGATTCATGCCCGCGATCTGCGTTGCCATCTCGAGCGCGCCCGCTTCGAGATCCGCTGAGTCATAAACCGCGCTCGCAAACCCGATCCGGAACGCTTCATCCCCATCGATGACGCGGCCCGTCAACAACATCTGCTTGGCATTAGTCACGCCACACTCCCGCGCCCATCGCGTGCTTGCGCCCCAGGCGCCGAGGCCTGTCCCGAGCTTCTTGAGGTGCCAGTCGCTGATCTGCGCCGTTCGGGCGACGAGGCGGAAGTCGCAGGCGAGGGCGATCTCGCCGCCGCCGGTGGTGCAGATGCCGTCGATGACGCAGATCGAGGGTTTGAGGAGGTCGTCGATCTTGTTCGTGAGGTTGAAGCCGTCTTCTTCGCCGACGCCTTCGCCGGTTGCGAATGCGGAGACGTCGACGCCGGCGCTGAAGCAGGGGCGGCCGTCGGGGCGGGGGGAGCCGCGCAAGAGAAAGACGCGGACGTCGGGGTCGGCTTCGATTTCGTCGACGACGTCGGAGAGGGTCTGAAGTAGGGGACCCGTCAGCGCGTTCAGCTTTTCGGGGCGGTCGAGGGTCACGATCGCGATGCCGTCGTCGCGTTTTTCGTAGCGGATGGAGTTGTCGCTCACGTTGGCGGGTTCCTTATGAGGAGAGGGACGGGCGGGTTTTCGAGTCGCCGCTTTCGCGTCATGATAACCGGACCGGAACCGAATGAGACACGAGAAGGAGCGCCCATGCCCGTCCGCGGAATCGACCACGTTGCGATCACCTGTGCCGATATCGAGGCGACCCTCGACTTCTACAAGCGCGTACTCGGCGCGGAGACCCACTACGAGGCGGAGTGGCGCGAGGGGAAGATTCCGGTCGTGATCCTCCAGGTCGGCGAGAGCCGGATGAGCATTCACGATGCGGCTTCACCGGCGAAGCCCCATGCGGATCATCCGACGCCCGGGTCGGAAGACATCTGCTTTCGGTTCGATGGGCCGATCACCGAGGCACAGGCGCTTCTCGCGAAGGAGGGCGTCGAGGTGATCGAGGGGCCGGTGCCGCGGCCCGCAGCCGATGGCGCGCTCGGGCAGTCCGTCTATTTTCGCGATCCCGATCAGAATCTGCTCGAGTTTCTCACGACCGACGGCTGAGTACCGTGTTATTCGAGGAGGTTCGCCCGAAGCGCTTCCCGCTCTTCCTGCGTGATGCTGAGGCCCTGCGACAGGTAGGTGTCGAAGTCGCCCCAATCAGTTTTGACTGCGTCGAAGGAAGCCTGGATATATTCTTCACGAACACCGATCAGCGGAGCCAGAGCGTCGTGCCAGAACTCGCGCCCCTTCTCACGATTGCTTTCGATGATCTCATCGCCGGCGCGGTTGCTGAGCAGGTACTGCTCGATGACCTGGTCTTCCGGGACGCCTAACGTCAGCAAGACGACGGAGCCGGCCCAGCCGGCGCGATCCTTGCCCGCCGAACAGTGGAAGAGGGCGGGGACGTGGGTCGGTTGGGCGAGGGCCTTCAGGAAGATCGAGTAGGGTTCGCGGCGTTCGCGGACGAGGCCGGCGGCGGATTCCGACATCATGCGTTCGGCTTTGCCGTCGCCGAAGATGCCGTGCAAGTCGTCTTTGGTTGCGCCTTCCATAAGCGCCCGGATGTCGCCCCCGCGCGCGGGGTCGGGCATGGGGAGGCGCACGCTTTCGGCCTGGCTTGTCAGGCGGTCTTCGCCTTCGATCTCGATGTCGCTGGCGGTGCGGAAGTCGAAGACGCGGCGCAAGCCGTAAGGTTCGAGGATTGCCAGGTCAGCGTCGCTGGCGTCGCCGAGGTGGCCCGCGCGGAGCAAGCGTCCCGGGGCGAGGCGCCGGCCGTCGTGGGTCGTGTGGCCGCCCATGTCGCGGAAGTTGGCGACGCGGTCGAAGCGATGGGGGGAGGGGGCGCGGAAGTCGGTCACGGGAACTCCTTGGTGGGGACGAGCGCGTTAGATCATAACGGGACGACGCGCCGGCGCATCGCCGCTTTCAGCTCGCCGCGAGGGCTTCTGGAGGGCGTTGCGCGCCGGAGTGGGCTCCGTAGACTGACAGGCCGCACCTACCCACAAGATTCAGCGCCAACACCGGACTAGACCGACAAACGGGCGCGCAGAGGAGATCAGAGAATGGGACGCTACTCGCGAGAAGAATTGGAAGAGGCCTTCGACGTTTATCAGGCGACGGCGCTCAAGGCCGGCACGAGCGGCGATTGGCGTGAATGGGCCGATATGTTCACAGAGGATGCAACGTATGTTGAGCATCACTACGGCGAGTTCGGTGGACGCGAGGCGATCTACAACTGGATTCAGACGACGATGGAAGAGCCGATCAATCGCGATATGCGTTATTTCCCGATCGACTGGTACACGATCGACGAAGAGAAGGGCATGGTCATCGCGAAGGTCTGGAACCGCATGATCGATCCTGGCGATGGCAGTATCCATCAGGAACACAACATTACGATCCTGCGTTATGCGGGGAACATGAAGTGGTCCTACGAAGAGGATGCGTACAACCCGGCTCATTTCGCAACGATGATCAAGGGTTGGATGAAGGCGAAGCAGGCGGTCGAGGCGAAGAAGGCTTCCTAGTTCGGCGCCGAAGCCTGAGTATCGGAACTAGAGAAATGGAGATGGGGCGCGACCGGTCGGGCTGAGAGGCGTCGACTACTCGTCCGTGCGAGCCGAAGAACAGAGCTTCGCGACGGGGAGTAGCCGGAAACCCGACTGGGGACCGTATTTCGCACCCCACCTCCATACTCATGGCCTTGCGCGCGCAATGCGAGACGCGCGCGAGGCAAGACTTAAGGGCTAGCCGACGGAAGCGATCAGCTCCTCTTCTGCGTACGCCTCCTCTTCCCAATCGAGGGGCTCAGGCTCGGCGGCGACCTCGATCGCCTCGGCTTCCTCCCAGCAATAGGATTCGCTCTCGATCGACCATCGACTTCCACCGGAGAACCCGTAGGTCGCGCCGACACAGAGTTCCTGGTTCGTGAAGTCCGCACCGACGTCGTTCACGTACCAGACCCAGACGGAGCAGTTCTCGATCTCCATCGCGTGGGTCGCCTCCTGAATCGCGGCGGCGACGGCGTCGGTTCCGAGTCGGCTGCCGATCGAGGGGAAAGCCGAGAGCGGCATGTCTACGCCCGCGCTGCAGTAGCCCTGGTCATCCGGATTCTCGGGGTCCCTCGGTGCGAAGTACCTCACCGTGAAGTTGGCGGAAACGCCTGGCGCGAGCTCGAGAGACAGGAACGCCTGGTCGTCGGGAATCGGTTCGAAGCATGCGTTGGCGACGCCGATGACGCCGACCGAGGCCGCAGTTGTTAAGGCGACGACTCCTGTTAGGGCGGGTCTCAGGGGGAGGTGAAGTTCAGGGGGGCGCATCGTGAGCTCCTTCGCCGGTGGCACGAAGAAGAAGTCGCGCGCACCTCTTGGGGGATACGCACGGTCCGACGCTGGCCGGGACGATTCGGTTCCCAGGCGAGGCGGCGCCCTAGACTCACGCCACGCAAACCGCTCATCGTGACGTCAAATGCTGTGCATACGGATCGTCAGAAATACTGAAGCGGGCTCTTCGGGTATTTCTGCTTGAGGGCTCGGAAGCCGATGCACGCCGGGTAGAGCAGGGCGAGGGTCACCGCGGCGGCGATATAGGTTTCGGTCAGTCCGCGCAGCATCATGCCGCCGGTGATCGCTATCGCGCCGGCGCCGAGCAGAATGAAGTGGAGCATGTAGAAGAAAAACGCGGTCTGTCCGAAGACGAGCAGCGGGTTCCATTTGCTGGCAGGGCCCGTCATGCGTCGTTCCGTCCGCAGGAAGAAGACCAGGAAGAGCGCCATGATCCCGAGCTCCATCAGGGAGTAGACGAGGGCGGGCGGATATTTCGACATGTGGAGCCATTGCACGATCGTCGTGTCGTCGCGCAGGAGGCCCATGTTGCCGTAACCATTGCTGCTTCGAATAAAGGCCCAGAAGAGCAGGGCGCTCAGCCCTGAGAGCAACAACAGCTTTTCGATTTCCTGGCGGCCGTAGTCGTTCGCGGGCTGTTCGAGGACAAATCGTCCGAAAGCCCAGCCGACCAACATCATGGCGAGCCAATGGGTGAAGGGATAGAAGACGACGACGCCATCCGCATAGCCTGCAACGAAGAAGAGCAGGGTCGGAACAGAGAAGGCGTTCATGCCTGCGCCGTTCTCGAAGGAGGCGGGGATGGGGAAAAAGTGTGTGAGGACGTACTCGCTGCCGCCGAGCCATCCGAGACCGAGTGCGAGGAGCAGCATCGTCGGAAGTCGGCGCAGCGCAACCATGGCGATCATCGAAGCGCCGATCGCGAAGAGCACCTGCAGCATCAGCGCGCCCATGCCCGCCATCGCCGAGAGCAGGCCTTCGCAGCCCAGGATGATCGCAGCGCGAATGAGCAGATGGCGATCGAGCTCGAACTCCGGCGCTCCCTGGCTGCGCCGCTTCTCGATGCTCATGGCAAGCGACGTTCCCGAGAGAAAGAGGAAGGTCGGTGCGCAGAGATGGGTCACGAAGCGCGTATAGAACTGCGCCTCGTCGAGGACCGTCCCCGGAACCCAGAAGGGCCCTGTCACATCGAGGTTCGGCAAGTACGCCGAATCGGCGTTCAGCCGTCCCGCGTTCCACATCTGTGACGCGTGATCGACGGCCATCAGGATCATGACGAAGCCGCGCATCCAGTCGATGGCGGCGATTCGTCCGAGGGGGCGATTCTCTTCTGCGAGTGCATTCATGGGACGCGGAGGATAGGTGGGGAGGGCGTCCGGCGCCGCCGATTCGTGTAGGCTCTGGGCGTGAAAGACGCGCGGCTGCCGCTCCATCTCAAGTTGATCTACGGACTCGGCGACCATTCGGTCAACGTCGCGCTCGTCGCCCTCACCATGATCTTCCCCTTCTATCTCACCGACGTGGTGGAGATGCGGATCGGTCTCGCGGGGCTCGTTCCGCTTGTGGGGCGGAGCGTCGACGCGATCTCCGATGTCTGGATGGGACGTCTCTCTGACCGAATCCGTTGGAAGGCCGGGCGAAGGCGACCCTTCTTCCTGATCGGTGCGCTGCCCTTCGCGTTCTTCTTTGCGGCGATCTGGGCTGCACCGACCTTCGAGAGTACGACCCTCGAGTTCGCCTACTACGTCGGCGTCTACATGATGATCAGCATCAGCATGACCGTCGTCGCGGTCCCCTATCAAGCGCTGCTGCCGGATCTGACCGACGACTACGACGAACGCACCTCGCTCGCGACGTTTCGGTCGGTCTCGTCACTGATCGGAACGCTTCTGATTGCGATTTCGTTTCGGCCGCTTGTGGCGTATCTCGGGGGCGAAGCGAGCGCGTGGGCGACGGCGGGGATGATCTACGGGTTCTGGATTCTTTGGCCGTGGCTCCCGATCTGGGCGGTGACGTATGAGCGACCGCCGCGGGAGGAATCGGCAGCACTTCCCTTCCGCGACTATGTCACGCTGATTCTCAAGAATCAGAACTATCGGCGGCTGCTCGCATTCTTTGCGATGGGGCGGATTGCGATCGATCTCCCTATGGCGCTCTTCCTTCACTACTTCACGTACGTGATCGGCCATCGCGAATACTTCGAACCCATGATGGGCACGTTCCTGGTCGGCACCGTCATCGCCATGCCTTTCTGGCTTCGCTTTGCGCGCGGGCGCGACAAGGTCACGGTCTATTTCGCAGCGTGTGCCGGTTGGACGCTCACGTTCTCAAGTCTGCTGCTCGTACCCGCCGATTTCCCGCTTGCGGGGATGATCGTGATCAGCCTGCTTTCCGGAGCGGGTTATGCGGCGGCGGACATGATGCCCTGGTCGATGGTGGCGGATATCGCAGACGAGGATGAGATCATTTCAGGCGAGCGTCGCGAGGGGATCTTCGTCGGGCTGTTTACCTTCATCCGCAAGATGACGGGCGCGGTCGCGGTTGCGATCGCCTTCCTCGTGCTCGATCGCGTCGGCTTTGAGCCTAACGTCGAGAACTCAGAGACGGTCGTCACGGCGATCCGCTGGCTGACGGCGGGCGTCCCGGTTCTCTTCATCT
>Ga0316209_1001015_pt1 | contig 34587 bp, 37 predicted proteins | sample 6monopyrite_MG_FD_204945 | JGI IMG/M metagenome (GOLD analysis project Ga0316209, IMG submission 204945) | Microbial mat bacterial communities from mineral coupon in-situ incubated in ocean water Damariscotta River, Maine, United States -... | ecosystem: Environmental > Aquatic > Marine >...
TTCAATCGGATTAGATATTTATGCTTTTCCACAAAACGATACATAACAAATGACTCAAATTCAACGCGCAAAAAGCGCGCGCGTCTTAGCCAAACCGTTGAAGGTCTGCTCCTGGCCGAAAGTACCAATTCAATATCAGAAGACGATTGACCATTTACGCTAGATATTAGGGGCTGAAAATTTCAGGGTAAATGACTTTACCATCACTGCTACCCTAACTCACTCAACAACTCCCGCGTCATTGACTGTGCCTGTGACAGATATCCCCCACCAAACAAATTAAGATGATTTAAAATATGGTAGAGGTTATAAAGCGTCTTGCGCGTTTGATAACCGCTATCGAGTGGCCACGCCTCTTGATAGGCGCTGTAGAAACTTTTCGGAAAGCCGCCGAAGAGTTCTGTCATTGCGATGTCGGCTTCGCGGTCGCCGTGGTAACAGGCGGGATCGAAGATGACCGGCACACCGCCGCTGTCGTAGGTGTAGTTACCGAACCACAGATCGCCATGTAGTAGTGATGGCTGTGGTGAGTAGCCATCGAATAAATCACCGATATTTTCCATCAAACGCTCGCCATCTGTTTGCAACTGGCCACTGTAACCGTTGCGAGCGGCCAGTCCATATTGAAAGCGGAGTCGCCGCTCACGCCAGAAATCGATCCAGTTATCGCTGAAGTCGTTGTGTTGTGGGGTTGAGCCGATGGTGTTGTCGCGGTGCCAGCCAAATTGCGACAGCGTGGCGCGGTGCATCGCCGCCAGTTGTCGTCCGAGCTGCTGAGGATTATCACGTGAACCGTCGGTATCGATATGGCTCATCACCAGATAGGCCTGCCCACCCGCGATACCTGAGCAGAGTGGTTGCGGGGCAGCGATCGTTTGGGTGTCGATGATGGCCTGCAATCCCGCGCTTTCAGCCTCAAACATCGGCAGCCCAGCGGCATCGTTGAGCTTGATGAAATAGCGCTGTTGATCGCCATAGAGCCGAAAAGCCTGGTTGATGCAGCCACCGCCAACAGCGCTGCGTTGACGAATGTTAAAGGGCTGCCCGCTGGCGCTTGCGATTGAACTTTCGATACTATCCCACATCACATCAATATACGCTGCATGGCGGCTGAGTGGTATAGTAACGCGATGAGTGTTCAGTTTCACACAGGCCCGCGTTATGATGCGGTCAGCGCATGTAAGTATTGGGTGACAGAATAGACGAGGAGTAGCGTGGATAAAATTCTTCTACAGTTTTTTGATATCTGTCGCCTGAAGATAGGTCCGCAGGATTTACCGGCATCTAAGTTATTGATGTGGTTTGTATTGCTAGCTTATGGCACGCTCGCATTACTGCTCACCGTGGAAGAGAAAGGGCTCGCAGTCGCGATTCAGGTGGGCATTGTCGATACCCTGTTGCTGTCCGGCCTCACTTACATCGTCGTGTGGGTGCGTGATTTTCCTGAGCGCTATGTACAGGTACTCAGCGCGATGGCGGGTTGCAGTGTATTGCTGGCCTTAATGCTTTGGCCGTTATTGGCACTGCAACAATATGGGGCCAGTGGCGGCGGTAATTTTTTTATCGTGGTTGCGACGCTGCTACTGTGGGTGTGGTTACTCTGGCAGGTTGCCATTATAGGCAATATTTTTAAGCATGCGCTGGATACCTCGATGTGGATGAGTTTAATCATCGCATGTTTTTATCTCTTCCTCTCATATCGTGTGATGCGCACACTGTTTTTTAGCCCAGAAGTGACGACAGTGGTGCCCGTCACCTAATATTATTTGCGTAACGCGGGAATCAAGATGCATATCCATATTTTAGGAATCTGTGGCACCTTTATGGGTGGCATTGCGCTATTGGCACGACAGCTCGGCTATGAGGTCAGCGGTTCGGATGCCAATGTCTATCCACCGATGAGCACTCAGCTTGAGGCGGAGGGGATTGCGCTATGTGATGGTTATGACCCCAAAGCACTCGAGCCAGCGCCGGATCTGGTGGTGATTGGCAATGCGATGTCGCGCGGCAATCCGATGGTTGAATATGTGCTGGATCGTAATCTGCCCTATATTTCAGGGCCGGCATTTCTGGCGCAATATATCCTGCGTGATCGTTGGGTGCTGGGTGTGGCCGGCACGCATGGTAAGACAACGACCTCCAGCATGCTGGCGTGGATACTTGAATACGCCAAACTAAAGCCGGGTTTTCTGATTGGCGGGATTCCGAAAAACTTTGGCATCTCGGCGCGGCTTGGCGAGGCTCCCTTTTTTGTGGTGGAGGCCGATGAGTACGACTCTGCCTTTTTTGATAAGCGCTCCAAGTTTATTCACTATCAATCACGTACACTGATTTTGAACAATCTTGAATTTGATCACGCCGATATCTTTGATGATCTTGATGCGATTAAACGCCAGTTCCACCACCTGGTGCGTACTGTGCCGCAAAACGGTTTAATCGTTGCGCCCGGCGATGATGACAACATCAAAGATGTGCTGGCACTGGGGTGCTGGACACCGCTCGAACCGTTTGCCACACCGGCTGGTTGGTCGGCGAACAATCTATCTGCGGATGGCAGCTGCTTTGATGTCTGTTTTAAGGGTGAATCACAGGGACGAGTGGAATGGGATTTAATGGGGCAACATAACATCAATAATGGACTGGCGGCGATTGCGGCGGCGCGTCACGCCGGGGTGATGGTGGCACATGCGATCGACGCGCTGAGTGAATTCCAGAATGTAAAACGCCGCATGGAAAAACGTGCCGAAGTGAGTGGCGTGCATATCTATGACGACTTTGCCCACCACCCGACGGCGATTACGATGACACTGGAGGGCTTGCGCCGCCAGGTCGGTAGTGAACGTATTATCGCCATCCTGGAGCCGCGTTCGAACACGATGCAGATGGGGGTGCACCGGGAGACGTTGGCAGCCGCCTTTGTCGACGCCGATGAAGTGCTGCTCTATCAACCGGCCGGTGTTGACTGCTCGATGCAGGAGATCGCCAGCACTATCGGTGATCACGCGCAGGTGTTTGATGATGTCGCTGCTATTGTTCATGCCATTGTCGATAAAGTTTCCAGTCAGGCGCATGCAGGCACGCATGTGCTGGTGATGAGTAACGGTGCCTTTGGCGGCATTCACCAGAAATTAATCGACGCACTGGAAAATCAACAGGAGGCGCAATGAGTCGTCACTCTATTACGCTGGCGATGACCGGCGCTTCGGGCGCGCAATATGGATTGCGGCTGTTACAGTGCCTGCTTGATGCGGGCGAGCAGGTCTACCTGATGGTGTCATCGCCTGCGCAGGTGGTGCTGGCGATGGAGACGGCATTGAAGGTGCCCGGCAGCCCCAAAGAGATGCAGGCCTTTTTTAGCGAACTATATAATGCACAGCCAGGGCAGTTGAAGGTCTATGGCAAAGAGCAGTGGTCATCACCGGTGGCAAGTGGTTCGGGTGCCTCGCGTGCGATGGTGGTCTGCCCCTGTACCAGCGCGATGCTGTCGGCGGTGGCGACCGGTGCCAGCAGTTCGTTGATGGAGCGTGCCGCCGATGTGGCGATTAAGGAGCAACGCAAACTGATCCTCGTGCATCGTGAGACGCCGGTTTCCGCGATACATCTGGAAAATATGCTGACGCTGGCGCGTATCGGCGTAACGATACTGCCCGCCAATCCCGGGTTTTACCAGGCGCCTAAAACGATTGACGATCTGGTTGATTTTGTTGTCGCTCGTATCCTTGATCATCTGGAGATTGAGCACGCGTTGTTGCCGCGGTGGGGAGATAAACAGTCTTTATAGATTTTTCTGGTCCCCACGTAGAAGCGTGGAAACCAGAAAAATAACGAGCCAACTATTTAACGTTTGAAAGATACTCGTTCATGCGCTCAGCACCCATCGCCATCCCTGCGGTCACTTTATCCGCAGCAGTTTTAGCGGCTGCAAGGTTTGTGGCTTCGCCCACCTGAATCACACCCACCATGCCAAGGAACTTGTGGAGGTCACACTCATAGAGGTAGACCCCTTCTTGCTCAACGGTAACGGTGACATCGTGGCTCACATCTCCCTTCCACTCCTTGGCACCCTCAGGCACATAACGAGAGATATTGTTGTGGCCAGCATCAGCTGCGACAAATTTGATGGTGTCACCTTTTTTAGCCTTAACAAAGGCGGGTTCGAATACCATAATATTGCCATCAGCACCGGTATCGAGCATCTTGATAACGTGCTCAGCAGCATTGGCGGTAACTGTGAACATCAATGCACAGGAAAGTGCGACGCCTGAAATGATTTTACGCATGAAACTTCTCCGAGGGGATTAAAATTGCAGGCCTAATATTAGCGCTTATTAGGTCTTGTCGGCAACGTAGTCACTTACGCATATTATTTCATTGCTGTGCTAGAGCAGATCAATGAGCTTGCCGCTGGTCTGCCGCAGGCGCAGGCTAAGCAGCTGCGCGAATTTCCACATGAGCTTCACTCCCAGTCGAGGGTGGTCTTCAGTGACTTTGGCCAGGTTTTCTTTTGTGATCAGGATCAGTTTTGACGCATCCGCCGCCTTTACCGTCGCCGAATAGGGCAGGCCGTCAATTACGGACATTTCACCAATGGTCTTACCGGGCCGTACATCGACCAGTTTTTTACTCTTTTCATCATCGGAATCTTTGAGTACGCTGAGTTTTCCCTCGACCAGTAAACAGAGATAACTGGACTGGTCGCCTTCATTAAAAATAATCGTTCCGACAGGGGCAAGATAGGCCTGACAGTAGTCGGCAAGGGTGCGCAGCTCACTGCGATTAAAATCGACGAACATGTTATTGCTCTCAAGCATCGAAACAAGTTCACCTTTAAAGCTATCACCAGCACTAATTTGTTCGAGTTGTGGTGCTTTTGCTGTTGTCATCTTGTCACCTTATCTGTGAAAAATGGATTAGAGTTTCAACCGTTGGACGCGTCGTTGTAGCTGCTTTAACTGTTGTTGAGTATGACGCGGACGATATCTAAGTGCAATATAGAGGTCATTGATTTCCATTATTGGGAGTTCAAGATCGGGCCGTTGAGTGATAATGCGCTGTGCGAAATCGACAGGCCCTTCATGAGGCTGGCGCTGAATACCGATGGCCGCAATCTTTTCGCAGAACCGATGGTAGCTCAATGAAATGGCATCGCGCTTTGTTTTACTACGTTGAATAGTCAGCAGGAGTAATAGTGTTAACGCCACGATAACTGCAATGGCCATCGCGATCGCCATTTGTTTGATTGATTCGATGCCGAAACGAGCGAGTAAACTGGACTGTTTGAATGAGTCATAACCGATGACCCATTGGTTCCAGCCATTATTTACAGTATCCCAGCCATAACGCAGTTTGCGCCAGTTGTCAGATATAAAATCATTATCAAATTGAAACGTGGACTGGCGGTTAAAGAGATCTGCAAACGCACTTTCAGCCCCCAGTGATACGCGCTCCGGGGAGACCGCGGAGGTCGGGTCGATTCTTACCCAGCCTTTACCATCGAGCCATACCTCGGCCCAGGCGTGGGCATCGCGCTGGCGCACAATGAGATACCCGCCGACAGCATTGAAGTCACCGCCCTGATAGCCGGTGACAATTCTTGTGGGGATTCCCGCCGCGCGCATCAGCACTGTAAAACTGGCGGCGTAGTGTTCACAAAAACCTTGTAGTGTATTAAATAGGAAATCGTCAACGGGATCACTACCCAGTAGTGGCGGCTGCAGGGTGTAACTGAAAGGTTGCTGATTAAAATATTTTAAAGCGTGGTCGACAATCGCTTGGGGTTCACGTAGCTGCTGTTGCCATTGTTGTCCCAGTGAAACGGCACGGTTGTTTCTATTGACCGGCAGTTGTAGCGCACGTTGTTGTTCATCAGTCGTTAATGGCCCGGTGACATATTCACTGTACGAGGTCATCTTATAACGCAGAAGCTCCTGTACTTTTGATTCGGTGATCAACTGAAAATCATTGTTGATAATGGTGTCATCGGGTGCGGTTGCGGGCAGGTCTAATCCATAGAGCCACTTTTGATTGTGCGGTTCAAGCGTAACGGTGTAGTGGATGGGGTTACCAGTTGGGCGGTAATAGCTGACATTTTTGTTATTATTGACGCCATTACCAGTACGCCAGTTTTTTCCATCGGTGTGCCATAACACGGGGCCACGCCAGTAGCTGAGTTTATTGTCGATCACATTATCTTCAAAGGCGACGCGAAATGCGACTTTGTCTGACTGACTGAGGTTGCTGATGCTTCCCATCGACATTTCGTCGTTGATGCCAGTGGTTCCGCTACGCGTATCATCAGGTAGTGACCACAGTGGCCCCGGAATACGCGGAAATAGAAAGAACAGAATCAACATGACTGGAAGCGCCTGCATAAAAATTTTTGCAGAGAGTTTAAGGTTAAGCGCTAGCGTGCTTTTTGCGGGAGGTAGATTGAGGTTAATTAATGTCGTAGTCAGCAAAAAGGCGACGATGATCATGTAGACCGCCATCAACATTGTCTGACTGTAGAGCACTAGTGTAATCGCGAGGAAATAGCCGAGCATTATGACGACGACATAATCACGTACAGTTTTCATCTCCAGTAATTTAAGCGCCAGCATTGTGGCGAGTAGCGCAACCCCCGCTTCACGCCCGATCAACGTGTGGTAATGCAGATAGACGACGGTGAGTGTGGTGATGAGTAACAGCGTACGGACTATTTTATGGGGCAGCGTTAGATGAGTACGTTGTTCAATGATGAAGCGCCATACTCCAAACAACAGACACAAAACTATGATGGCAGGCGGCAGGCGTAACATGTGTGGCGCAAAGGCGAGTAACAACGATGCCAGCAGCCACATGGTGGTGTCGCGTGAAACAGTGATATGAGATAGATGCTTTTTCATGTCACGCAGCTATGCGGTTGGATATAACGCAAGTGCGCTGAGGCATTGGTGTCGATGGTCGTTCCCCTGTGCGGGCGCAATCATCGTGCCGGGTAAACGCAGACCATAGTTGATCTCATTCTGTTCAGCATCGATGATCCAGCGACATAACTGACTGAGACGCGCCTCAGTATCGAGTGATGGCAGCGATTCCCACTCAAACCATAACTCGGTGGATTCATGGTCACCAAACTGTTTAGTGAGTAGTTGGTCGCTGTGCGCTGCCGCTTTCCAGTTGACGTGACGGGGCGAGTCACCGGGGTGATAGTGACGGAAGCCGATGAAGTCATCGCCGCTATTTAGTGAGCTATTGTTCCCGGCGCCGACACCGCCCCCGGTCGGCAGGGTGGACTGTGCGGCGGGATGAGGATATACCATGCATGATTTCGGCAGTGTGCAATGGGACCACGCACGAAACAACCCTAATGGAAAGGCGGTGTCGATGGTGATCTGTTCAATTTCGAGCCAGCCGCGCTGCGTCGTGGGGCGCGTCAGTTTAGTTTCTGTTGTTGCGCCGTTATCAAGATTGGTGACGATAGCCGGCTCACCTTTGAAGCGTACACAGAGGTTATAACGCGGGTGTTGCTCAGTGCTTAAGAGTTGCAGGCTGAAGGTGGCGGGTTCACCGCAAAAGACGGCGCTTGCCTTACCTGCGCGCATTTCGAGATTGAGTAGGTTGCGGTAGGTGTGGATGATCGACACCAGGCCGATGCTGGCGAGCAGAAAGGTTAAGACAAAACCGAGGCTGTTGTTGTAGTTGGTCGAGCCCACCAGTAGCAGCATCAGTAGCATTGAAAAAAGGATGCCGTAGTAGGTCGGTAGAATGTAAATACGCCGCCGGGTTAAGATGATGGCGTCGTTGCGCTCATCACCACTGCGGCGCTCGAAACTAAAGAGGCGTGAGGCAAGGTGTTCAATGGAAGGTGGCAGGTACTTCATCGATTCGACAGCGTGAATGTTGTTTAGCGTATGGGTTTAATCGAGTGGTACGGTGAGCAGGTGAGAGACGATGGCATCGTTATCCTGCCCTGAAAATTCAGCGGAGGGTTGCAGGCGGTGGTTGACGGTGGCCGGCAGAATGGCCTGAATATCTTCGGGCAGCAGATGGTCGCGGTCGTCGAGCATGGCCCACGCCTGTGCACAGTGCAGGATCGCGATACCGGCACGCGGTGACAGGCCGTGGCGGTAATGGGGACTGTTACGACTGACGTTGAGGATGTTCTGCAGGTAATCGATGAGTGTGTCGGAGACATGTACCTGTGACACGCTCTGCTGGATGATCAATAGTTCATCGGGGGTCATTACCGGAGTAATATTCTGCAGGATTTCGCGGCGGTCGCGTCCTTTAAGCAGCTCTTTTTCGTGGGCATGATCGGGATAGCCGATCTCGAGGCGCATCAAAAAACGGTCGAGTTGAGATTCCGGCAGCGCAAAGGTACCGATCTGATTGCTGGGATTTTGCGTGGCAATCACGAAAAAGGGTGACGGCAGCGGATGCGTCTCGCCTTCGGTCGTGACCTGCTGCTCTTCCATCGCCTCCAACAGCGCACTCTGTGCCTTGGGGGTGGCGCGATTGACTTCATCGGCTAGCACCATTTGTGAAAATACAGGGCCCGGATGAAATTTAAAGCGGGCACTGTTTTGATCGTAGACCGAAACCCCGAGAATATCGGCGGGCAGCATATCACTGGTGAACTGGATCCGCTGGAAATCGAGATTGAGTACGCGCGCCAGCAGGAGAGAGAGGGTGGTTTTGCCGACACCCGGCTGGTCTTCAATCAGCAGATGGCCGCGGGCGATCAGGCATGTCAACGCGAGTCGTAGCGTCTGCTCCTTGCCGAGAATGACCTCGTTCATCGTGGTGAGCGTCTGTTGTAACAGGGCGCCGCTGTTGATGGTTTTTTTGATCGGTTTTTCTTCGGGTGTTAACAGGCTCGAAGCGGTCTGGCTCATCTTTATGATTCCGTTTTGGGGTGGGTTGTGACGTTTACGGGTGTAAAAGATTAGCGGCAGAGCAGGGGGATGATTGAATCCCGTTGGGCTGCAAAGCAGTCGCGGGGAGGGTGGTATGGGATCCTCGAGAGGATCTAATTGAGGTGTAATTTTACCGCGGGTGGAATCTGGATCTCGACCGCAAGCGGCAGATGATCGGAGAGGGATTCATTGATGACCTCGACATTGCGGATTTTGACTGACTGGGTGGTCAGGATGTGATCGATATTGCGCATGGGTCGCCAGCTTGGATAGGTGTTGTGGACGGTGTTCGGGCGAGACAGATTGGTGTCGCGCAACAGCATTTCCATTTCGGCACTGCTCGGTTGACAGTTGAGATCACCCATCACCACCACATGTTCAAACTGATTGACCAGGCTGCTGATGAAGTTGAGCTGATAAGTCCGCGCGGTCTTGCTCAACGCCAAATGCGCCATTAACACAATCAGTGGATTTTCAGCGGAGCCGTAGCGTGCCTCCATCACCCCGCGGCCAGGAATCAGGCCGGGTAGCTTGTGAGTCGTAACCTGATAGGGTTTGTATTTACTCAGCAGGCCATTACTGTGCTGGGCAAATTTGCCGAGGTTACGATTGGTCTGGTGATGCCAGTGTGGAAAATCAGCCTTCTTGGCCAGATACTCCACCTGATTGATGAAAAAGCTGCGCAGACTGCCGCCATCAGCTTCCTGTAATGCGACGAGGTCAAAATCGCTGATGATGTCCGCAATGCGGTCGAGATTATCGAACGAGCGGGCGTGCGGCAGCAGATGTTTCCAGCACTGGGTGACGTAGTGGCGCATGTGAGTCGACGCCATGCCGACCTGAATATTAAAGCTCAGGAGTTTTATATAGTGCTCCTTATTTTTTGAAAGGGGCGCTATTTTGGTGTGTTCAATGGCTAGCATTCGGTTTCTTCAATCACTCAGTATCTGCTGGTTAATTTATGAGGCTGCCACGTAAAAAACGAAAGCAATGTGCCGCAATATTCATAGGTTAATAATATCGGCACATTGCAAATTCAATAGAGCATTTTTTTACTGTCGGACGGCGGTTATTAACGCGCTATCATTTGGCTGATTGATAAGACCATGAAATGGCTCAGGAGTTGTCTTCAACTGCAATTAAATGGTTGATGACTTTAATCACCCCCGGAAAACCTTGTTTGCCCATGCCGGTGTCGATGCGGTATTTGCCATTGACGACCACCGTTGGGGTGCCCTGAACGCCATATTTGCTGGCGTACTTATCGGCACGTCTGACTTTACTGTTGACGCTAAATGAATTGAATACCTTTTGAAAGTCATCGTTACTGACGCCGTGTTCTGCGAAAAACTCCATCAGACTTTTTTCGGTGCTGAGGCGGCGTTTTTCGTTATGAATGGCATTAAATAGTGGATGGTGGATTTCATCCAGTTTCCCCAGTGCCTGCGCGGTGAAGAAGGCGCGTGCATGAATGCCCCAGTTCTCACGTAAAATTACCGGGATGCGGATAAATTCAACATTGTCCGGTTGGGTTTTCAACCAGCGATCAATATGCGTCTGAAAGCGATGACAGTGTGGACAGCCGTACCAGAACATCTCGATTACTTCGATCTTCCCGTTGTTTTTGATGGACGGTTGTGCGGGTTGTACGAGTTCGTAATTAACCCCTTCAGTAATTTCGCCTGCGGCATATGTGGCCGGGCTAAAGGCTAAAAACAGAAATGGTAGTAAGCTTGCAAGCATTCTTTTCATCGGTGATACCTCAATTAATAACGGGAGTTTAGGGCTAAATATAACTGGTGATTATGTGGTTAATTTCTGCTGAGATTCATGCGCTATAACCGGTAAGACTATTGAAGTTTCGATTTGTTCGCAATATCTACGGTGATTTTATCGGTGTTTGGCAGTGAATGGGGTATTATGCGAGGTACTTTATGAGAAGAATCGCATCGTCTGGCTTGAATCGCCGGAAGTATTATTTTTGCAGGAGATAGTTGATGACAACAAAAACTTTTGATTTGGCGCAGTTCCTCAATCAGCAGCACCTCTGTGAATCGTTAACGATCAAGGAAATTCAGACGCTGCTCGAATACACCGAGCTGGTTGAGTACAAAAAAGGCGATGTAATTACCGATATCGGCGAAGTTGGCGATGCGATCTATTTTGTGGTCTCGGGTGAAACCGCACTGGTGTTTGAAGAGCGCGGCAGCGAAATGGAGATTGGCCGCATGACCGAGGGTGAACTGGTGGGCGAGATGTCTTTTTTCGATCGCCAGCCGCGCCTGCTGCGGATGCGAGTCGCCAGCGATAATACCCAGCTGATGAGACTCTCACGCGTGATGTATGATCGTTTGCGCGTCGAACACCCTTATCTTGCCGTGGTCTTTCTTGAACACGCCATTATCAGTCTTGACCATCTGGTGCGCCGCGTCAGCAGTGATGAAATGAGCCTGAGCCGTTACGTCTATGGGCGTGGTGGTAAGCGTTAACATTGTTACTGGCGGATTAATATTGTCATCGTAAAAGTATATTTTAGTTATGTCTAAGCAGAACCCCGCCTATCGTCGCGCCACTTTCATGTTGAGTGTAGCCTCATTGACTCAATTGCCGCCAGACAACGGCGCGGAAGTGGCGATTGTGGGGCGCTCCAATGCCGGTAAATCGAGCGCTATCAATACCATGACGGGCATCAATGCGTTGGCGCGCACCAGTAAAACCCCGGGACGCACGCAGCAGATCAACTTTTTTGAGATCGCCGATGAGCGTCGCCTGGCCGATTTGCCGGGGTACGGCTACGCCAAGGTCCCGCTCAGTACCAAGCAAAAATGGATGAAGTTGATCGAAGATTATTTTCAGACGCGTCAATCGCTGAAGGGGTTGATCATTGTGATGGATAGCCGGCGTCCATTGCAGGAACTCGATAATCAACTACTCGCCTGGTGTTGCGCGGCAAAGATGCCGGTGCATCTGCTGCTGACAAAGTCAGATAAGCTGAGCCGCGGCGCTGCCGGTAATGTCTTGCAGCAAGTCCGTAAAGACGTCGCCAGTATGTTTAATCATGAGGAGAATCAAGCGATTACGGCGCAACTATTCTCATCGCTGAAGAAAACAGGGATCGAAGAAATGCATCATTGCCTAGATGGGTGGTTGAATTTTAGATAAAAAATCCCCCGGTTATATTAGAGAGAGGGAGGGAATAACCGGGGGTTAAAACTCACACCGGACTTGGGGTAGCCGCAGCGGAGGTAATCACTCAGGGAGGCTGAGTGGTGCGTCCAAAGACACACTTGTTACATATGACGGCCGATCTTTTTAAAAGTTCAGCTTTTTTTGCAATTATTTTCAAAATAAATTGATTTAATTGCAATAATTATCGTAGTCAATTGATAATTAAGGATAAATTAATTTATCCTTAATGGGCCTTATCCCAGTTTTTTCCATCGCCGATATCCACAACCAGCGGTACAGCGAGCTGTGCGGCACTGCTCATGCAGTGGCGAATGCCGTCTCGGGCGGCAATCAGCTGGTCTTCTGCGACTTCGAACACCAGTTCATCATGCACCTGCATCACCATCGTGACGTCAATGGAGTCCTGTGCTAACCATGCAGAAGTCTTAATCATCGCCAGTTTGATGATGTCGGCAGCGCTCCCCTGCATCGGTGCGTTGATCGCGGCACGTTCCGCGTACTGGCGGCGCTGCGCATTGCGCGCATTGATTTCGGGTAGATAGAGGCGGCGACCGAAAATAGTTTCGACATAGCCATCGGTTTTGGCGCTTTCACGCATGCGATCCATATAGGCGAGTACGCCGGGGTAGCGGCTAAAATAGAGGTCAATATATTCCTGCGCCTCGTGACGACCAACATCGAGCTGCTTCGCCAGCCCAAAGGCTGACATGCCGTAGATCAGCCCGAAATTGATCGCCTTGGCGCGTCGTCGCTGTTCGGATGTCACGCTGAGTGGCATGGTGTTGAAGATCTCGGCGGCGGTGGCGCTGTGGATATCCTCGCCGCGCTGAAAGGCGTCGAGTAGCCCCGTGTCGGCAGAGAGGTGCGCCATGATGCGCAGTTCAATCTGCGAATAATCGGCGGCCACCAGTACTTTACCTGCGGGCGCAATGAAGGCCTGGCGGATACGTCGCCCCTCTTTGTTACGGATCGGGATATTTTGCAGGTTGGGATTACTCGATGACAACCGTCCGGTGGCGGTTACCGCCTGATGATACGAGGTGTGCACGCGGCCGGTTTTGGGGTGGATCTGCTGCGGCAGTCTATCGGTATAGGTCGATTTGAGTTTGCTCATGCTGCGATGCTCGAGCAGCAGCCTGGGTAGCGGATACTCGAGCGCCAGCTCCTGTAGTACATCTTCAGCCGTCGACGGCTGCCCTTTGGGGGTCTTTTTAATCACGGGTAATTGCTGTTTTTCGAACAGAATTTCCTGAATCTGTTTGGGCGAGCTGAGATTAAACTCCTGTTCGGCGAGGACAAAGGCCTGCTGTTCGAGTTCAGTCATCCGCTCACTGAGTTCGCCGCTCTGCTGTTCCAGCATGGCGGCGTCAATCAGTACCCCGTGGCGTTCCATCTGCGCGAGGATCGGCAGCAGTGGCAGTTCAATCTCATTGAAAAGCTCGGCAAGGGGTTTGACGGCGTTAATTTGTGGCCACAATTTACGGTGCAACTGCAGCGTGATGTCAGCATCTTCGGCGGCGTAGGGCGCAGCAACGTCGATAGGGACTTGATTGAACGTAATCTGTTTGGCCCCTTTGCCCGCGACATCTTCGAAATGGATGGTGCTCTGCCCGAGGTATTTGAGCGCCAGCGAATCCATGTCATGGCGTGAAGCGGTACTGTTGAGCACATACGATTCGAGCATGGTGTCGAAGGCGATGCCACGCAACTGGATGCCGTGGTTGAGCAGTACATTGGCATCGTATTTGAGATTCTGTCCCACTTTCTTTTGGTTTTCATCTTCGAGCAGGGGACGCAGTTGTTCGAGAACAGTGCTGCGATCAAGTTGCGCGGGGGCACCGTCGTAATCGTGCGCGAGCGGTAGATAGGCCGCTTCACCGCACTCCACCGCAAATGAGACGCCGACGATTTCAGCGTCGATGTAATCGAGGCTGGTGGTTTCGGTATCAAACGCAAACAGCTCGGCACTTTTGAGCCGCTCGAGCCACTTTTCAAAGGTCGGTTGATCAAGGATAGTTTCGTAATTACGTTCAATCGTAGCCGCGGTATCAGCAACATCTGCTGATGTAGTGGATGCCGAATCGCCAGGTTGCGCTGTGGTGTCGCCTTCTTTTAACTCTTCCAGCCAGCGTTTGAATTCCAGCCGTTGATAGAGCTCGCGCAGCGCATCATTGTCAGTCGGCTGGGGTTGCAGTGTCGTCGGTGTGACGGTGAGCGGGACATCGAGTTTGATGGTCGTAAGCTCGCGTGAGAGCGGCAGTTGCGCCATGTTGGCGCGGAATTTTTCGCCGATTTTGCCTTTGATGGTGTCGGCCTGATGGATGATCTCATCGAGTGAACCGTGCTGGTTGAACCACTTGACGGCGGTTTTGGGGCCGACGCCGGGGATGCCGGGGATGTTGTCCGAGGTGTCGCCGATCAGGGCGAGGTAGTCGATGATCTGCTCGGGTGGCAGGCCGAATTTTTTAATCACACCGGCACGGTCGAGCGTCTTGTTGGTCATCGTGTTGATCAGCGTGATGTCCTCGTTGACCAGTTGCGCCATGTCTTTATCGCCCGTGGAGATGACGGTGCGGATGCCCTCTGCTGCTGCCTGCAGGGCCAGCGTACCGATCACGTCGTCCGCCTCGACTCCCTCTTCGACCAGGCACGGCAGCCCCAGCGCGCGGACCAATGCGTGCAGTGGCTCAATTTGTGAGCGCAACTCATCGGGCATCGGTGGGCGATTCGCCTTGTACTGTTCAAACAGCGCATCGCGAAAGGTTTTCCCTTTGGCATCGAAGATCACCGCGATATAATCGGGTTGATATTCTTTGATCAGCGTACGCAGCATGTTGATCACGCCGTAGATCGCGCCGGTGGCCTCGCCCTGAGCATTGGTCAGCGGCGGCATCGCATGAAAGGCGCGATAGAGATACGAAGAGCCATCGATCAGGATGAGCAGTGGCTTTTTCTGCGCCATGCTCGAGGAGTTGTCGGGGGTTTCTTTAGTCATGAATGTCATTAATTAGTTAGTTAATGCGTAGGGTTGATCTGCTAATATACGTTGAGTGGGCATCATTATAAGGATGTCGAGTAAAAAAGCGTGATGGACAAACGAACGAAAGTTAATCATTCCACTTTCGGTCCGAATGAAGCAGCGACACTGAACCGCGCAGTAGAACATGAGAGATTACTGGATCTATGAAAAAATTGTTACAACTGTTGTTGTGTGCGGTGCTGACAGTGAGTATTTCACTGGTGGTGACTGCGGTTGAGGCTGACAGTGTGGAGCCTGAGGTGACGATCACGCACAATCACGATGACATCATTGAGGAGCATCGCGTCAACGGCCACCTCTTCATGATTAAAGTGACCCCGCGTAAAGGCTTTACCTATTATTTGGTGGATACCGATGGTGACGGTAGCTTCGATAGTCGCAAAAATGAACTGGATGAGGGGTTGTTGATTCCGCAGTGGACACTCTTTAGTTGGTAAAATTAGGCTTCATGTATTACTGGCGGTGTTTCATGAGTGAGGGTACGCCATAAAAAGTTCATTTAACTGCTTGTCACCATTGAGGAATAGGAGTTATCCACAGAAACTGTGGATAACTCTGTGGAAAGTCTGGGGTAAAAGTGATGAAATCGTTATAAGTCAACGCTCGAGATTAAATTGTGTAGTTTTTGTTCAAGAATAATATTCAATTAAGACAAAGAGTTAAAGTCTTTGGTGGTGTTGTTATGTAGTCACTCATATTATAGCTAAAATAACACCTACGTTTGTGTATAAGAATTTTTCAGTTTAAAAAAATGTGCTCAGAATTTATCTTTTTTGGATTACGATCTATTTACATCGCATATTTACGGCAAGATTATCATGCGGGCGCTGCGGCCGTTAAAGCGTATATGATGTTTGACTCGCGGTAATTGCGATATATCATCCGGCGATATTGAGCATTGAATTTAGTTATATTGAAGAGATGACGATGAATTACGCCTTTGACTGGAAAGGATTGCAGGGATTGGCAGCCAAGGGTGCCGGGGCACCCCAGCTGGTGATAGCGGTTAATATCACATTGGTGATATTGCTGGCCTATAGTGCTGCCGTGTTGAGCTGGCGAGTGGTGCCGGCGATTGAAAGTGAGCCGGCACCGATAGTACAGAGTGGATCGCTTCAGCAACAGGTCGCGGTGAGTGGCAGCTGGAATATTGCACAGTGGAGTCTTTTTGGTAAAGAGCGGCAGGTGACTGCACCCAGCGTAGTACAGCAAGAGATCCCCAAAACTAAATTGAAACTGACACTTCGCGGCGTTTATGTCACGGAGCAGGGTGGCGGCGCGATTATCGCAGAGGCCAATGGCCAGGAACAATTTTACCCTGTGAATGGCAAGTTATCTGGGGGCGTCACGCTAAAAGAAGTCCACGAGACCAATGTGATTTTGATGCGAAATGGCACGCTGGAAACGCTTGAACTGCCTAATGAGTCGATGGGTATTGCTCAGCCGACTGCCTCATCAGCGCATAATACGTCAGCGCGGCGAGGCGCGGGCAGCAATCTTAACCTCAAACAATACCGTGAGGATCTGCTGCGTGAACCGCAGCGATTGACAGATGCAATCAGGATGAATCCCAAAAGTGAGCGAGGGCGTTTTATCGGTTATGAGGTTAATCCGGGGCGTGATCGTGCGCTGTTTGACCGAGTGGGGCTGATGTCGGGTGATATTGTCACGGCCGTCAATGGCATTCAGCTCGATACCCCAGCGAAGGGACTCAATGTGCTACGCAGTCTGCAAACGGCGAATAGTGTGCGTCTGGATATAAAAAGAAATGGGCGTGTGCAGTCGTTTGACGTTAGTATTGATTAGCATAAGTTCTACTGCATCAACTGGATAGGCGTTAATATTTAACTAAAGATGCCGTTAGTTTTGGTATAACGATTGTATCGTAATTATAAAGAGTGATAATGCTCTGGTTTTTAAGGATAGTGAGATGCAGCTTGCAGCAGACTAAGCAACATTATACAGGGTGCCATGTGTTCGCCCGGAACACGGCGCTATGCGCTGCATTGCTGTTATCTGCCTGTGTTTCAACGTTGGCATTCGCTAAAAGCGTTACGCTCAATCTTAAAGATGCTGACATCAGTGCGGTAATCAGTACTGTTTCTGAGGCGACCGGTAAAAATTTCATTGTCGATCCACGCGTCAAAGGCAAGGTGACGATCATCTCATCGCATCCGATGGAGAGCGATGAACTCTACGGCATCTTTTTATCCATATTAGAAGTGCACGGTTTTTCAGCCGTGCCGAGTGGTAACGTAATCAAGATTTTGCCCGATGCCAGCGCCAAGCAGAAGGCGATGCCGCTGGCCGACGAGGGTTCGCCGGGGACCGGGGATGAAATCGTGACACGCGTCATTGCGCTGCAAAATGTCTCATCATCACAACTGGTGCCGATTTTACGCCCACTAGTGCCGCAGCAGGGCCACCTCGCGGCGTATGTGCCGGCGAATATTTTGATCATCTCGGATCGCGCCGCCAACATTACTCGCCTGATGAACATCATTAGTCGTATCGATACCCCTAGTAATGATGAAATTGAAATCATCCAGTTAGAGCACGCCTCGGCAGTGGAAGTTGTGCGCATTATGACCGCGTTAGAACAGCAGGGAAAAGGTGGAAAAGGGGGGAATGCCTCGCCCGATGGCGCACCGATTTTACTTGCGGATGAACGCACCAACAGCATTCTTGTCGGCGGTGGCAAGTCGGGGCGGCTGAGGGTGCGGGCCATCATCTCCCATCTCGACACCCCGCTGGAGAGCGGCGGCAATACCCGTGTAATCTACCTGCGCTATGCCCAAGCCGAGGATATGGTGAAGGTGCTTACCGGGGTCAGTAAAAGTGTTGAGAAGCAGGGCAGGGGGAAAACGGGCAGCGCAGCTAATAACGCACCGATCAATATTCAGGCCGATGAATCGACTAACGCGTTGGTGATCACTGCGCCCCCCGACCACTTTCGTTCACTGGAGTCAGTGATCAAACAGCTCGATGTACGCCGCGCGCAGGTGCTGATCGAAACGGTGATTGCTGAGGTCTCCGAAAACCTTAGCGCTGAACTCGGTGTGCAGTGGGCCTTTGATGGCACCCCAAAACGTGAAGGCCCGGTTGGATTGATCAATTTTGGTGCCGGTAGTGGGCGCAGTATTGCTGAAATTGGTGCTGCGGCCAGAGCAGGCACCGCTCCTTCGGTAGGGAATGGTGTGTTGATTGGCGCGGGTGTGTTTAATTCGAGTACACTCAATTTTGCGGCCGTGCTGAATGTGCTGAAGGGCGATGGCACCACCAATATCCTCTCCACTCCGACCATTGTGACGATGGATAACGAAGAGGCAGAGATCATCATCGGCCAGACGGTACCCTTTGTCACTGGATCGTTCACTGCTCCTGGGGGTTCATCGACACCCACCAACCCATTTCAAACTATTGAGCGCGAAGATGTGGGCATCACTTTGAAGGTAAAACCGCAGATTAATGAGGGTGATGCGGTGAAGCTGAAGATCGAACAGTCAGTCGATAGTCTTAGCTCAAGTGCTGTCAGCGCTGTCGATTTGATCACCAATACCCGCTCCATCAAGACTAACGTGATTGTCGATGATGGACAGATGATCGTACTCGGTGGGCTGATTGATGATCAGGTACAGGAGTCGGTGCAGAAGGTACCGCTGCTTGGGGATATCCCCTTTCTTGGCTGGCTGTTCAGTAATAAGTCCAGCACTAAAATTAAACAGAATCTCATGGTATTTCTGCATCCAACGATTATTCGCGACGCCTCAATGTCATCGCGGTTGACCAATCGTAAATACAGTTACCAGCGCGACAGGCAGTTGGCAGTGCGTGAAAAGGGATTATTGATGATGCCTAATGAAACATCGCCTGTGATGCCGACGTTAGAGGAAGCACTCGCCTTACCACCACCGTTTGAGATGCCTAGCATGCCGGGTAATAAAAAAACAAGTACAGCTCTGCCGGACAGTGACCGTGCCACAAACGAATGATCTTGATGAGCAGGCGACAGAGGTCCTTCAGGCTGCCGCAGAGATAACACTACCGCTGTCGTCGCCAGATTTGGTGGCGGACGACGAGGTCATCGCAACAGTAGTAAAACGCCCCCCCTTTAATTTTGCAAAACGTCACGGTGTGCTGGTCAGTGAGATCGGTGAAGAGCGCTCGCTGCTGGTCTGCCGTGAAAATGTCACCGCATTCGCGCTGGCTGAAACGCGTCGATTCCTTAGTATGCCGATCAAGGTTGAACAACTGATCGATGCCGAGCCGTTCGATACCCTGATACAGAAGGCCTACGGCAGTGACGGCTCCAACGCGATGCAGTCGATGGGTGACCTCGGCGACGAACTTGATCTCACCAGCATTGCGCAGGCGATGCCGGAGCCGGAAGACCTGCTGGAAACACAGGATGACGCGCCGATCATCCGTCTGATCAATGCACTGCTGACCGAGGCGATCAAAGAGAGCGCCTCCGATATCCACATTGAACCCTATGAGAGCCGCATGGTGGTGCGCTTCCGTGTCGATGGCGTATTGCGTGAAGTGCTCGAGCCTGCGCGCGTGATCGCGCCACTGCTGGTCTCGCGCGTCAAGGTGATGGCCAAGCTCGATATCGCCGAGAAACGGCTGCCGCAGGATGGCCGTATCTCACTGCGCATCGCCGGTCGTTCCGTCGATGTGCGTGTCTCGACCCTGCCCTCTGGCCACGGCGAGCGCGTAGTGATGCGTCTACTCGATAAACAGGCGGGGCGGCTCGATCTCAATCAAATCGGCATGGAACCCGGTGAGCTGGCGATTATGGATGGCGTCATCCATAAACCACACGGCATCATTCTGGTGACCGGGCCGACCGGTTCCGGTAAAACCACGACACTTTACGCAGTGCTCACGCGCCTCAATAATAAAGACCGCAACATTATGACGGTCGAAGACCCGATCGAATATTACCTCGATGGCGTCAGTCAGACGCAGGTGCAGACGAAGGTCGATATGTCGTTTGCGCGTGGCCTGCGCGCGATTCTGCGACAGGATCCCGATGTGGTGATGGTGGGTGAAATTCGAGATCTGGAGACGGCCGAGATTGCCGTGCAGGCGAGTTTAACCGGTCATCTGGTGCTGTCGACGCTGCATACCAACACTGCGATTGGCTCCGTGACTCGCCTGCGAGACATGGGCGTCGAACCTTTTTTACTTGCTTCAAGTTTGATTGGTATTCTCGCACAGCGACTGGTGCGCCGCCTCTGCCCCGAATGCAAGCGCCCTTATCAGGCAGGCCAGAAAGATTGTGAGCGACTCGGTGTCGTGGCGCAGACGCCCCCGACACTCTATGCGCCGGAAGGCTGCAAAAAATGTAACTTCAACGGCTATCGCGGCCGTATGGGGATCTTTGAGCTGGTTGAGGTCGACGAGACCACGCGCACCATGATTCACGACGGCGCTGCCGAGCATGCGCTGGAACAACACGCCCGCACCCGCACCCGCAGCATCTTTCAGGATGGCATCCGCCGCGTGCTCACTGGAGACACCTCACTCGAAGAGGTGTTGCGCGTCACTTATGAAGAGTAGCGAGTAGCGCATGGGTGCCTTTGAATACAGCGCGCTCGATGCCGGTGGCCGTGAGCGCAAAGGCGTCCTCGAAGGCGATACCGCGCGGCAGGTGCGTCAGCAACTGCGTGACCAGGGGATGGCACCGCTCGATGTGACCGAAGTGGCGCAGCGAGAAAAGCGTAGCAGTGGTCGGGCATCTTTTCAGCGCGGCATCAATGCCACCGATCTTGCGCTGATTACACGTCAGCTCTCGACGCTGGTGCAGTCCGGGCTACCGATCGAAGAGGCGCTGCGCGCGGTCTCGCAGCAGTGCGAAAAGCCGCGCCTAAAAAGCATGCTGGTCGGGGTGCGCTCAAAGGTGATGGAAGGTCATACACTGGCCAACTCGCTGGGGGATTTTCCTCATGTATTCAACGATTTATATCGCGCCACTGTCGCGGCTGGTGAGCAGTCGGGCTTCCTCGATGTAGTGCTGGATCGTCTCGCTGACTACACAGAGACGCGCCAGAAAATGCGTCAGGATATAATGCAGGCGCTGATTTACCCTGTGGCATTGGTTGTGGTGTCGATTCTCGTGGTGAGTGTGTTACTTGCTTTTGTCGTGCCGGAAGTAGTTGCGGTGTTTGACGATATGGGGCAAGAGCTGCCGATGTTGACGGTTGCATTGATTGCTGTCAGCGATTTTATTCGTGAATCTGGTTTGATACTGCTTGGCGCGATGGCGATATCATTTGTCGTGATTAAGGCGATGTTGCGTAAATCAGGGCCAAAGCGCTGGTTTCACCATCTGCAACTGAAGACACCGCTGATCTCCAAGTTGATTCGCGGCCTCAATGCTGCGCGTTTCGCGCGTACGCTCAGTATTTTGAGTCAGAGTGGTGTGCCGGTGCTGGAGGCGCTGCGGATCGCCGGGCAGGTCGTCTCCAATCTTCCGATGCGCAGCGCGGTCGAGGCCGCCGCAAAATATGTCAGTGAAGGTGCTAGTATGCACAAGGCACTGGAACAGAGTGGTTATTTTCCACCGATGACCATACATCTGATCGCCAGTGGTGAAAGCAGTGGCAAGCTCGATGAGATGCTGGAGCGTGCGGCCGATAGTCAGGAGCTGGAGCTTAGTGCTGTGATGAAGATTGTGATGGGTCTGTTTGGGCCGATTGTGATTTTGCTGATGGGCGGCGCTGTATTGCTGATCATTCTAGCGATCCTTTTGCCGATCTTTAATATGAATGAGTTAATGATTTAATGGCGCAGTGACTTTGGCTCCAACTATAGAAGAGAGGCAGGAAAGCTTAGATGAAAATATCAACATACAATAGATGCAAGGCAGCGCGTGGTTTTACCCTGATTGAAGTGCTGGTGGTGATTGTTATCCTAGGTATTTTGGCATCATTTGTGGTGCCTAATATTATGGACAAGCCGGGGCAGGCGAAGATCACCAAGGCGAAGTCCGACGTGCGCGCGATTGAAAGCGCATTGAATATGTACAAACTTGAAAATCATGATTACCCCGGTACCGATGAAGGGCTGGAAGCACTGGTCGGTAACGAGCTGCCACGGCTGCCCAAAGACCCGTGGGATAAGCCCTATTTTTATCTAAACCCCGGGCAGAACGGCGTGATTGATATCTATTCGCTGGGGCGTGATGGCGCACAGGGTGGTGAAGGTGAAGATGCCGATATCGGTAACTGGAACCTCGACGGCGAGTGAATCGTAGCCGCCAGTAGTGATGAGGTTGCCCGCAGCTAGCTGTCGTCGCCGTGGTTCAGCCGGTTTCACGCTGATTGAATTGATGGTGGTAGCGTTGATCATCGGCATCACCCTGACTTATGTGGTGGTCTCTTTTAATCGCAATGTCGATGATGATGTGCAGACCGAGGCGCAACGCCTCGGCGCGCTGATTACGCTGGCGCTGCAGGAATCGGTATTACACTCCACAGAACATGCGCTCGAGTTTGGTCTCGATAGTTATAAATTTCTTACCCTCAATGAAGAAAGTGGTCAGTGGCAGCAGCCCGAAGATGACGCCATATTGCGTGAGCGTGAATTGCCCGAAGGGATCTCGATGGAACTCTATCTTGAAGGGTTTGAATTTAATTTCGAAGCGCAACCCATCGAAGATGAAGAGGGCGCAGTGCAAGCGGTGGGGCCACGCGCCTATATTTTATCGAGTGGCGAGATGAACCCGTTCGAAGTGACGCTATGGCATGAAAAGGGCGAGGCTCGTTTTGTGGTGAGGGCAGGCATCACCGGCAAGGTTGAGATCGAACAGCAGTGATGATCAGTCGACAGCCGCATAGACTAAGCTTAACCCGCGCGCGCGGTTTCACCCTGCTGGAGGTGATGGTGGCGCTTGCGGTGATTGCGATCGGCCTCGGCGCGGTGATCACCGAGGCGAGCCGCAATATCAGCAACGCCTCACTGTTACAGGATAAAACCCTTGGCCACTGGGTCGCCTCCAACAAGATTGTTGAGATGCAGGTGAAAAACGAGTGGCCAGCTGCCGGTGAGCAGAAAGAGGATGTTGAGATGGCCGGACGGGAGTGGTACCTGACGCTGAAGATTATCGATACGCTCGATGAGCGGGTAAAACGGGTGGACGTCGAGGTGCGCACTGATGCCAGCAGTGAAAGGCCGATCACAAAAGTGATCGCCTATCTGGGTCAGTCGACGTAATGCGAGCGCGTTTTTATTCCGCTGGTTTCACCCTGATTGAACTACTGGTCGCAATGTCGATCTTCGCAGTGGTGGCAGTGATGGCGTACGGTGGGCTGGATGTGGTGTTGAAGGCGCGCAAACAGGGCGATGAACACACGGTAAAACTGGCGGCATTGCAAACTGCATTTGCGATCCTCGAACGCGATATCGAACAGGCTGCCAACCGTTCGACCCGCGATAATTTTGGTGACCCAAAGCCCGCGATGAGCGGAGAAGGTGACAGGGTGGAATTTACCCGCAACGGCCGCCGTAATCCTGGCGGCTTCAGTCGTAGTTATCTGCAACGTATCGCTTACGGCATCGAAGATGAACAGTTGATGCGTGCCAGTTGGCAGGTGCTCGATCTTGCGCAGGACAGCGAAGCGGCCACTGGGCCGCTAATGGAAGGGGTCATACAGATTGAGTTCAGCTACCTCGATGCGCAGATGGAGTGGCACAGTGAGTGGCCGGTAAGGAATCTATCGCAAGCGAGTGCTTCCACTCCCGCATTGCCAAAGGCGATTGCCCTCACCATTGAGAGTGAGCAGTGGGGTGAGATCAAGCGCCTATTTCGTGTGGCGGGCGCGGCGGCACCAGTGGCACAACAGAATGGTGGTACGGGTACTGCCGGTACAGGCGGAAGTGGGTCATGATGTATCATCGCGAACGCGGTGTCGCATTGATCACGTCCATTTTGATCACGGCAATTGCTACCATCGCAGCGGTGGCGATGGCGTCGCGCCAGCACCTCGATATTCGCCGCACCACCAATGTGATCGAGTCATCGCAGGCCTATCTGTTTGCACTGGGGGCGGAAGAGTGGGGACGGCAGGTGTTGGTGCGTGATCGTCTGGAAAATCAGATCGACCATCTTGATGAAGACTGGGCGACCTCGTTGCCTCCTATCGAAGTCGAAGGCGGACGCGTTGCAGGACAGATCGAAGATCTACAGGGTCGTTTTAATCTCAATAATCTGGTAAAGAATGACCAGCCGAGTCAACTTGATATCAATCGATTTCAGCGGTTATTACGTCAGCGCGGCCTCAAAGAAGAGCTGGTCTATGCGATCATCGACTGGATCGACGAAGATGCGAACGCGACTATTCCTGGCGGCGCAGAAGATTTTGAATATCTTGGGCGCGAGCTGCCATATCGAACCCCCAATGCGATGATGGCGAGTGTCAGCGAACTGTTATTGATTAAAGACATCACTCGTGAGATCTATGATGAGCTGAGGCCGTATGTGACGGTGCTGCCTGAATATACCGATATCAATGTTAACACTGCAAGTGCAGAGGTACTCAGCATGCTGCTTAATGATCTGACGCCGGCCGAGGTCGATCAGTTGATCGATGACCGTAAACCAGAGGGTTTCGCATCGGTGGCCGATTTTGTGGCACACCCAGCGATTGGCGGGCGTATCAATGGCAACGAAGGCCTCAGCGTGGCGACAAAATACTTTATAATAAACGCCGCGTCTGAATTTGGGCGTGGCAGGACAAATCTGTATAGTCTGGTGGTGAGAGACGATAACGCACAAGTGGAAGTAGCGATGCGCGCGCAGGGTATTTATTAATGCAGCCAAAATTTTATATTCGGCTGAACAGTGACAGCAGCGCCGCTCGCCAAACCGGACTGCGTACGTTACGCATCGCTGAAGCGGGGGCGGAAGGGGTCTCCAGTGAGATGCTGATGGGTGAACTCGCCGCCGCGGTGGTTGGCTGTCGTGTCATTGTTATTGTGCCTGCCACAGAGCTCCTGTTGATGTCGGCCACGGTGCCGAGTCGCAATCGTCAGCGCATCCTCAGTGCCGTGCCCTATCTCCTCGAAGATCAGTTGGCGAGCGATGTCGAGCAGCTCCATTTTGTGATCGATGAGCCGGATGCCGCCGGGCAGGTGGCGACGGTAGTAGTCGAGCACCAAAAGATGCAGGGGTGGCTTGAGCTGTTGCGCATGCACGGCGTCGAGCCGCATATGATTGTCGCCGACCTCTGCTGTCTGCCGGTCACCGATCAGCCGGAGTGGACGTTACTGCTGGAAGGCGAAACCGCACTGATCAGTACTGGTCGCAATCAGGGCTTTGCGGTCGACGTCGATAATTTGGTGGTGATGTTGCGCAGCGCATTACGGGCGAGTGGCAAAGGGGCGGGCGCGCCCGAGCAGCTGCGACTGCTCAGTGCCGGCGCAGGCGATGACCTAGCGCTGATCGAACAGCTGAGTGAATTTGATCTGGTAGTGAGCCACGAAGAAGAGGCGGTCGATGCGTTGGCACTGCTGGCGCAAGGGCTGGATGAAAAACAGACACTCAATCTGTTGCAGGGACAGTATAGTCGTCGCGATCAGGTGGGTAAGCTGCTACGCCCATGGCGTGCCGCTGCGGCGATGCTGGCGGCACTGCTGCTGATCTCTGGTGGGATGACGGTGGTCGATTATTTTAAATTGAGCTCAGAACAAACGGCGTTGAAAAAACATATCGAAGCGACCTATCTCGCCGCCTGCCCCGGGGCTAAACGCATTGTTAACCCAGAAGCGCAGATGAAACAGTGCCTCAAAAAATTACGGGGCGGCGAGGGCGGTAGCGATGAAGGCCTGTTAACCATGTTGTCATCGGTGGGCGATGCACTGAAGTCTGCCAACGGTCTGCAACTACAACGCATTAGTTATCGTCACGGTCAGCTCGATATGGCGCTCGCGATAGCGGATATTCAGGGGCTGGATCAGTTGAAGCAGCGCATTATAAAAGAGTCTGGTCTGCAGGTAGAGATTCTCTCGGCGACCGCGCGCGGCAACCTTGTTGAAGCGCGTCTGCAACTAAAAGGTAAAGGCGCATGAAGGCGTGGTTCGCAACATTAAATCCCCGTGAGCGCATGGTGGTGATTAGCGGTGGGTCACTGCTGATACTGGCACTGCTGGTGGGGAGCTGGCTGTCGTTCGCCAGCGATGTTGAGCGCATGCGAGAGGTAGTGAGCGAACAGCGTGCCGTGAGTCACTGGATGGAAACCGCCGCACTTGAGGCCACCCAGTTACGCAAAGGGAGTGGCGCGCAAAATCGTGTCGTGAGTGGTGGCGCGTCGCTACTCTCGCTGGCCGATCAAACCGCCAAGCGCAGCGGGCTGGGCGGCGCGGTGACCCGAGTCGAGCCTGAAGGGAGTGACAAGGTTCGGATTCGCCTCGAACGCGCCAACTTTGACAAAATGATGCGCTGGCTGGAAGTGCTGCAAAATCAACATACGGTATCGATCGACAGTATTACCGTTGATCAGCACGTCGACAGTGGCATGGTTAACGTGCGCCTCACGTTGAAGGGCGCCGGATGAAAAAGAAAGCCGTACTTTATGGCGCGCTTGCGCTGGTGAGTTATCTCTTTTTTGTGGCAGCACAAACGCCCGCGGATCGAGTGTATCACTGGGCCAAAGAAAAATTACCGTTCGCACTCTATCAGATTGATGGCACAGTCTGGCAGGGGCGTGCTGCAGTCGCGACGTTGGGGCAACGCCCGCAGCGACTTGAAGCGCTGCAATGGAAACTACAGCCCGCCGCACTATTACTTGTGCGCGCACAGGGCGCGGTTAATTTCCGTTATGACAATCGTAATTTCTCGGGCACGGTGGGGCGCAGTTTGAGCAGGCTTTATTTGCACGATTTGAAAGGTAGCCTCGCAGCGGCGGCGGTTGAAACACTCTCGCCACAGCTCGCGTTTGGCTTGAGTGGACTGTTTGAGATTGAGTTCGATGAGCTTGCACTGGACGGTGCGCAGTTGGGCAGTGTCGAAGGAACGATTCGTTGGCGTGATGCCGGAATGGAACTGAACAACACCACATTTGGAAATTTTGAACTGGTGCTGACCACCGCCGACGATAAAATTAATGGCGTGGTGCGTGATATCGACGGCCCGTTAAAGGTCAATGGCACGCTGTTAATACAGCCTGTCGGTGATTATATTTTTGCCGCGACCATCGAGTTACGCGACAACCAGCGTAACGATCTACGCCAGGGGCTGCGCTTTATCGGCACACCCAATGCCAAAGGGGTCTACACCATCAAGCATCAGGGGCAGTTACCGTTGCAAGCACTGACCGCTGCGCCAGGTTAAAAGAGTTCATGACATCACAGAATAACAATGCACTGGCACGAGTGGCCGGTGCGATCGAATGCTTTAGTGAATGGAGCGGTCGCATCGTCGCATGGCTGACGCTGGCGCTGGTGCTACTGGTCAGTTACGACGTCACCATGCGTTATCTATTTCAGGAAGGTTCGGTCGCGTTGCAGGAATTAGAGTGGCACCTCTTTGCCTTGATCTTTTTACTCGGTGCTGCGTATACCTTGAAGCATGATTGTCATGTGCGTGTTGATCTCTGTTATCGCGCACGTTGGATGAGTGAGCGCCGACGCGCCTGGGTTGATCTGTTCGGCACGCTCTTTTTTCTGCTGCCATTCTCAATCCTGATTATTTATAGCGCATGGCCATTTGTCGAAAATGCCTATATTTTGAGCGAACATTCGCCCGACCCGGGTGGGCTGCCGTATCGTTATCTGATCAAAATGATGATCCCGCTCTGTTTTGTTTTATTAGTGATTCAGGGCGTCGCGATGATTATTCGTAGTGCGCAGAAGATTGCGGCACGCGGTGGTGACGCGAAAGCGGTGCCCATGGATAGCACTTCGCAGGGGCAGGACGCCTGATGGAGATGGAAGTGTGGGCACTCATTATGTTCGGCGTGGTGATTCTCGCGCTGATGATCGGCTTTCCCGTCGCCTTCACCCTCGGTGCGGTGTCGATGCTGTTTGGCGGCATCTTCCTCGGCCTCGATTTCTTCGAGCTACTACCGATGCGCATCTGGGGCATCATGACCAACTTCACGCTACTGGCCGTGCCGCTGTTTGTCTTTATGGGGATCATGCTGGAGAAGTCCGGCATCGCAGAAGAGCTGTTGGAGACAATGGGGATGTTGTTTGGCCGCATCCGTGGCGGACTGGCGGTATCGATCGTCATCGTCGGCGCACTGCTCGCTGCGACCACCGGCGTGGTCGGCGCGACCGTGGTGACGATGGGGGTGATCGCACTGCCTGCACTGTTAAAACATGGTTATCGTACGGAACTTGCCGCCGGCACCATCGCCGCCTCCGGCACGCTGGGACAGCTCATTCCGCCGAGTATTGTATTGATCCTGTTGGCAGATGTCGTCGGTGTGCCGGTCGGCCAGCTCTTTGCGGGCGCGGTGATCCCCGGCTTTCTGCTGATTGCGCTATTTATTGTTTTTATTTTGGTGATCGCGTGGGTTAGACCGCAGCACGCACCTGCGATCGATGTAAAGAAACTACAGGCCGAGCGCGGTGATAGCAGTTTGTGGATGGCGGTACTGAAAAGCCTGTTGCCTCCCTTGGCACTGGTGATTGCCGTGCTGGGTTCAATCTTCTTTGGCATCGCTTCACCTACCGAGTCGGCGGCGGTCGGCGCGTTAGGCGCGATGTTACTGGCACTGCTACGGCGGCGTCTCAGTTTTCCAAACTTGCAGGGGACAATGCAGCAGACCACGCGCATGACCAGTATGGTATTTCTAATCCTGATCGGTGCGACCACCTTTGGATTGGTGTTTCGCGGTATGGGCGGTGACATGATGGTCGAAGATATCATGATGGAACTGCCCGGCGGCGTGTGGGGGTTTTTGATCGTCAGCATGCTGATTATCTTTCTGCTCGGCTTCTTTTTAGATTTTATTGAAATCTGTTTTGTGGTGGTGCCGATCATCGCACCGATTGCGATCATGATGGATATCGATCCGGTGTGGTTTGCGATCCTGATTGCGATGAATCTACAGACCTCGTTTCTCACCCCGCCGTTCGGCTTTTCGCTCTTTTATCTCAAGGCTGCCGCGCCGCCGACAGTAAAGATTACCCAGATCTATCGCGGTGTGATACCGTTTATCGTGATTCAACTATCAGTACTGGGATTGTTGATCGCTTTTCCCGATGTGGTGACATGGTTACCACAGTTAATGGATGAGATGCAGGGGTTCGGCTGATGACAGAATTCTCACTGATGCTTTTTTCAACATTGACCTGCCCTGAGTGTGGTCATCAGGAGCGCCTTGAGATGCCGACAGATGCCTGTCAGTATTACCACCAATGCAGCGCTTGCGGCCTGTTATTGACACCGCAGGCGGGAGATTGCTGCGTGTTCTGTTCGTATGGCGATGTGCCGTGCCCACCGATTCAGCAAGATAAAAGGTGTTGTGACTAATGGCCACTGACGAAGAAAAACCAGTCAACCAGGCCGACCGAATAGTCTTCCTCGGCCTTAAAGGGGCACTGGTTGCGACCGTTTTTTTATTCACACCACTATTAACGATGGTGCTCAATACTGTCGGTTTAAGTTCACTTGCGCCTTTGCTGAACGCCTTGATGTTGCCGTTGTTGTTTATCTGTTTCGGTGCGATGGGTTACGGCATGTGGCAGAAAAAGATGCAGGAAAAGCAGGAATCGGAGGATGAGTAACGACCTCGCTAATCCTGCATATTATCCGGTATAGATTTTACTCGCCCTGTTTCTTTACTTCATCGCGCTGATTAGCCACGTCACCCAGTATTTTTTCCTCAAGCGCTTTTGCATCTTGCAGTACGCGAGCCTGATCTTTGAGCAGGGGATCATTCTCGGATTGCTCTATCAAAGACTGGTCTGAAGAGGAAGTGGCTTCATCGTTGGAACAACCGCTTAACCATAAGAGTGGAATGAGTGCGATTAGTCGGTAGTGTTTGTTCATCATAGTGTATCTCCACGTCAATAAGTTTGTGAAGCGCAGTATTGCCCTGAATGAGTATGAAAAGTGTGATGCACTACTAAGAATCGATAATGTCATTGCATTTAATATGCTGTGGCAAGAAAGTCACTTTTAATCGGCTTAATAGTATTCGATGTTGGACGGCGACGGTGCTTTCAAATATAGTCACCCCGGGGTGAGTTTGGTGGGAGGGCGCTGAGTTTATCGCATTCACTTCTTATGTCTAAAGGACACACATTAATGAAAAATATTCTAGCCACCATGATGCTGATTGGTTGCATTACACCTGTACTGGCAAATACCGAAGTTGATATTGCTGACAAGTTCTATTTTGGCGCTGGTATTGCCGGTAACGATCTTCGTGGAGATGATGCCACGGGCTTCCAGTTTTTTGCAGGTTATCCTCTGCAGGCCAAGCTGGGGAAAGGTGATCTCGCCATCGAGGCCGGCTATATGGACAGCGGAAGTTTTGAGCGCAGGGGGAATTTTGGTTCTGTAAGTACCACTGGACTGTGGGGAACACTGGTAGGTAGGTGGAATGTAGCGACTAAAACTGATCTTGTGGTTCGCGCTGGCCTTGATGTCGGTGATGACGATGGGATGATGTTTGGTGTCGGGCTGGGTTATGCGCTGAGTAAAAAACTAGAACTACGCGGCGAATATGTAAAACGTGACAATATCGACTCGTTGCAGTTTAATTTTGTATTTCGGTAAGCCGTTTTTATAGATTGCGGCCACTTTAAAATAGTGGAAACTCATTTTTATTTTTTGTATTGGTCACACGTTGTAGCGAGTTTGCAGTTTCTGCGTTGAGAAAGTAAACGTCAAGTTGCACTGGTGACGCTCTTAGGTTGGAGTTAGCTGCGGCGAGACAGAGGGCATCATTAACAAAACCAGAGCAGAAAAATAACACTAGCTCGCCAGAAACTGGCAGAGTCCCTAACGTTGCCTTTTCAGTCGCGGTGTTTGCATTGTATGATTTAATCACTGCACCGGATAAGCCATTGCCACTCCCCTGCGCAAGAATCACGACTGCGGGGTCATTGATTTGACTCGTTGATTTACTGTAATCAGTGCTAGCAGGTCGTAGCAGGCCAACCCAGTTTGCATTGTTAAATACAGTTCGGTTTATGCCGTTTTCATCCACGATACCTGCGTGGGTGATGGCGCTTTGAACGTCATAGTAAATATAGTTACCACTGACAAAATACGTTATTTGTCCACCTACTGGAGTAGACGTTAGGATGTTTGATAACCCTCCATTTTTATCCACTGATTTGATGATAGAACTCGTAACAGTAGAATCCGTGTGGAAGATTATTTTATTGGCTGTCAGGTCAATGGATACGATGCCGGCTGTCCCAGTATCTGTATGCAGAGGAAGGTTGAGGTCTACTGCGGCAGTGCCATTTGTAGGAAAGCGATAGATGGATTTTCCAAGACTGAAATAAACATGAGTGCCATCCGTCATCGGCAAAGTGATTTTTTGCGGGAGAGCCGGAATTGAAAAAAGTGCTTGCGATAGAAAGGGTACCGCAATGTTATTACCATCATAAATATGAAAAGCGTTATCAATAACCATTAGAAAACGATTGTTGATCATATCGATATTCATGATGACACTGGCAGGATTTGTAGTAAAAGTGATGGCTGTACAGTTAGCAAAACTGGTATCGCACTGTGATAGAGTTCCATTATCATTGACAAGCCAACCTGAGATCGCACCTGAATTATTATTGATTAACGATACCAGCGGTTGTTTAGCTGGAATGGGTGAGTCAGCAGGGCTCATTCCAATGCGAACCATTTTCCATGTATTATCGATGGCAGTATTACAGACATTATCAGGCCGTGCTTGAAGGTAAATATAAGGCGTATTGACTGGGTTGGACAGGTCTGTTCGCGTGAAAGAAGTGCATACATTGTTGGCCGTGCTTTCATTAGAAATCTGAACCGGTGTGAGTGCCCCGTTTTTTAATGCGTTGATTCGGTAGAGTTTTCCATCAGTTTTAGCATAAACAAGTGCTTGCAAATGTTGATTAGTGGCAGTGCGAGATGCGCCGTTGTAATCCGCGTTATAAACGAAGCGCGCAGGCGATATATCTTTGCCCGGCTCTACCGTGATGGGGAAGTAGGATTGGCTGGGTCCACTGCATTAAGGCTCCCTGAATAAAACAAATAGGAGCCGCTACTGGAGGGCGGTGGAGGAAGATTAATAGACGACCCATCATCGTCACCACCGCCACAAGCGGTTAGTAAAATAGCACACAGCCATGCGGCCACTATGGAATAGCGATGAGACATCATTCGTGCAGGTGCTCCGTAGCATTATTTAATATATATTATATCACAGGGCTGTTGGTGTCTTTTGTTCTTTCCTGAACATAAGAAAATATCCAGCGTTCATGTCATGAGAAGTAATGAAGCTCGTGAAATACCCCCGTTATTCGACTGAAAGTATTAAGGAACCTCTGATTTATTTATCATTTCGTTCATAATACGCCAGCAAACCTACGCGTCGAGATCAATTTATGGTCGAGATGGAATGTATTATTCCATGGCGAAACCTGTGCGAAGTGATCAAGCCGTTTTACCCAAAGCCCAAAGGCGCGGGCCGCTCATCGGTGGGGCTGGAACGTCTGCTACGGATTCATTTTTGGGGCTGTCCTAGTTAATTAGCCCATGTCGTCTTTAACCCATTGACTCAATTGTTTTAATTGATCTTTGGGATCACTGTTGTTAAATCGCCATTCACACTCCTTTAAAAAGAGGTGGAATGTTCATTTGGAACACCATTAAATTTACACATGTGTCGCTTTGCTTGACCCCAAAAATTCTCTATCCCATTAATATTATTTTGCTTGTTCGCGAACAGTTTACTGTGGTTAATACGGTAATGTTTAAATTCTGAAACATCCAGTGCGTTATAACTTCGTCATGTATTCGTGTAAACAATACTACCTGGTTTTACCCGCTCAGAAACCGGTGCTTTACCTCCTGCACGGGGCACTCGATTTTCTTTGCGGCGGCCAGCAAAATAACTTTTATCCGCCTCTACTTCTCCCTCAAATATTTCAAGATGATGGCTATGATCATGTATGAGTTGACGTAAGCGCTGAAAGTAGTAACTTGCTGTATTTTTATTAACGCCCACTAAAAACACCGCCGTACGCGCCGTCGAATCCGCAAAAAATAGTGCTATTAATCTGTTTTGATTATGTGTGCTGAGTCGACTTTTCCTCATCAAACTATCCTGGATAATTTCACTTCTCTAGGGCAGCCACCTATTTTTTAATGAAGCAGAAGCTCGATATCAGCATTTTATTTTTTATAACATAAATTTAGAGTCATAACCGTTTTGGCGTGTAATGCCCGAGGTGACATGGGAAAGTTGACTCTAAACGGGGCTAAATAAAAAATGCATATTGCCGATATATTAATATCAGGCAAGCAAGTATGAGCATCAAGAGATCTAGATTCTATTGATGTAAATACCTCTGCGTTGCGTATTAAAGTAAGTAAACAATTTGAATATTAATCGATTATGAAAGTCTTGATGCGAACTTAATGTGTTCTAGGGGGCTGCAATGGGACGAGTTATATGTATATGTTTTACAGGAGTGTTAGTGGGTGCTTTTAAGGTTAGATGCAACATTACCAACACTTCATGCCTATTGGCGTTAATCCTGCTAGCAGGCGTGTTTGTACCAATTAACAAGCCAGCCAATGCGACAGATTTTGACCTCGACTTTCAACGCGATGAAACTGTGAATGGTGTATCACGCATCAGCAACGATAGCTACATAGTCTGCGACATGCCGGGTGTGAGTGACGTGAATTGTGGCGGTGGCGGTATGATGAGTAGCGGGACGGACTTAGCTAAGTCGCATGTTGATGGCACTACATTTTTGCAGGAGACGTTAGTGGATGTCGATGGAAAGAGGTATTGGCATCTTATCATTGGGGATTACGCAGCTGATGGTTTTGCGCAGGAAGTATTCATTAAATCAAGCAGTGGAAACGCAAGCTGTTATAACGGTGGTGATATGATGGGTGGGAGTAGTATTTATTGTAGTGATTCCGCTGCCGATACCAGTAGTCAAAGTTCGTCAGCGCGAAATATGGGGCAACCCTATCAAGCCGGGGTCAATGCGGGGTTAACAGGTACGGGCACCGCGAATCCAACCAGTGCGATTTTTCGTCAGCTGATGAGCGATGGCGAGATAACCTATGAGTTCATTAAGGATCAGTTCGACAAAAAACAGAAGCTGACGCAAAATATCAACGCACCAGGCATCGCGGTCAATTTTATGGTGAGGCTGTAAATTAAATTGTGTAACTGCTCATTATTGATTAACTTCCTAATGGAGATAAATAATGAGTATGACAATGAAGCAAACAAAAATAAACGCGTTAGCCGCCGAGCTAGCTAAAGACCTTAA
>Ga0316209_1001017_pt1 | contig 34554 bp, 32 predicted proteins | sample 6monopyrite_MG_FD_204945 | JGI IMG/M metagenome (GOLD analysis project Ga0316209, IMG submission 204945) | Microbial mat bacterial communities from mineral coupon in-situ incubated in ocean water Damariscotta River, Maine, United States -... | ecosystem: Environmental > Aquatic > Marine >...
GCGGTAGTTGATGATTTAAGAGTGAGCACAGAGAGAGCAGCGTTTAAGGATTTGATACCGGCGATTGAAAAAACTTGGGGTGGGGTAGTGGGGCAGTATTCGGGAAAGATTGGTTCTCAGTTACTTGATAAAAAATTACCAATTAGTATGGTTATAGAATCGTTTTGAAGTGTTGTATTATTGGTGTAATACCTAAGGCTTGTTTGTAAATCTAAACTATCGATAGAGCTAAGCAGTTATGGTTGGTTTTAGTTCAATTGCCGAATAGATAAATCGGTTTATCATTTAATAAAAAGCTGATATGGTCAATTAAGGGTGAGACACATATGTCGAGCAAACGAAGAAACCGCAAGTGTCTCAATTTGAGATGTTTAGCTTGAATTACAATGTCTTCTTCTATCTTAAAGCGGACATTCGTAGTCAAGTTAGATAAACTAAATCACTATTTTTGCGTTTGATTTTTATCGGGGACTTATATGAAGGGACAATGGTTAGGTAAGTATTCAGGAGACGTTGAAGGAAATATAATGGTTAATATAGACGAAGTTGGAGACCACTTCGAGGCGGTTGGTTATATCAATCCATATGAGAAAAATATACCTTCGACAGTTGCGTATCTGGGTCATATAAAAGATATGCCTAAGAACAAGATTAAGGCTTATTTAAATCCAGTAAACCCCAAGACGAGCTTTCAGTGCACGTGGGAAGAAATAAGGGAGTTATTTCCAGAAGGTATTGAGCACTCTGATTCAGCCGATCTAGAAGTACTATATGACGGTGAGTCGATAAGCATATCTGCTAAAACAGACATTGACGTAACATTTAATTGTGAGTTAAAAAAGCTAGATAGTGCGAAAGAATCTAGCATTAAAGCTACCACAATGTCGTGGGAAACTTATAAGGCACATGTGTCAACCCTACTTGGTAAAAATTACTTGTTTCGAGGGCAAGAGAACCCATGGCCACTTAAGACTACTTTTCATAGGCATGGCAGGTTTAGAATAAGTGAATTTATAGATAAAGATGTTAAGCAACTTCACCAACGGCTCTGCGCAATAACAAATCATTATTTTGATCTAACGGATCCTCAACAAAACGGTGCTTTTTTTAATCTTTTACAACATCATGGCTATCCTACTCCTTTACTTGATTGGAGTTACTCCCCTTATGTCGCCGCATTTTTTGCATTCAGGATGAAGAAAGAAAAGCGCCTTACAGATGAAAACGTGAGAATATTTTTGTTTAATTATGAGCTTTGGACAAACAATTTTCCTCAGAACTTAATACTAAATCCTCCATTTCCGCACCTATCAGTAATCGACTTTGTGGCGTTGGACAACCCAAGAATGGTACCGCAACAAGCTCTAACTACTGTAACCAATGTTGAGAATATAGAAGCATATATACATGAAAAAGAAAAGGAAACGGGATTAATTTTCATTGAAGCGATTGACATTAGTGCTGATAGTCGAAAAAAAGTTATGATGGAACTGGCATATATGGGAATAACCGCTGGATCGGTCTTTCCAGGCATTGACGGTGTATGCGAAGAGATTAAAGAGAAAAATTTCTAGGACTATTGTGAATGAGTCTACTTAATCAAATTAGTAGAGTAATTGCTAGTATATTTGGAAATACTTGCTAAAACTTAGGTCCATAATTGATCAAATTGAGTAATGCGAGAAGAATGCTTTCATCACAAAGTAACATAACGTGATTTTATGACTAAAAAACTTGTTTACATAGATCAAAATATAGTCGGCCATCAGTTAAGCGGTTCTTTAAAACTGGTCCCGGAGCAAGATCTAACTTGGGTGTATTCCAATGAACATTTTTCTGAAATTCGCAGATCCTCAAATGCAAGCAAGTATTTAAATGAATTGGAAAGAATGGATGCCAAATTATTAGAGCTAGAGCTAGATGCCGACTGGAAAATTACTGGTGTTGCCAAATTGAATGAACACAGAACTCCGACACAACATTATGAAGCATATTTGGATGCAATTAATGATATTGAACTTGATGATAATTTGTTCAACCCACTTTTAGCGTGGATTAATGGCGGTGGTGACGAAGCCTCATTAAATCAGCTTTCAAATAAACTTATAGAAGAAGTTTCATCCCTTACTAAAGATTTTCCAATTTCAGACAATAATTTTAATGAACAAATTTGCCGTATTAAGCCTGATTTCGATAGCATGGTAGAACAAGTCAAAACACAGGGAAACAATATAAATAATACAAGAGATGCCTTTGGAATTGGAAAAGGAGCTGTAGGACATATTAGTGGAAACAATCAGATTATGAAAATTTGGGAATTAATCAAAGCTACAAACGAGTTCGATGTGACGTGTGATCAATTCTTTGGTTTTGATAGAACTATCGAAGAAAAAACATCAATATTTCAAGGCATAGTAGGTTGTTGTGCTGTTTTTGATATTATAGGTTTTCAATCAGAGAAAAAAATTAGAAAAATAGACAAATTACCGAATATTCAAAGCGATGCTGGTCATATTGCCATGGGTGCTTATTGTTCCGCTATTCTTTCTGAGGATAAGAGGCTGATCAAGCGAGCCAAAGCCATATATCAATATAAGGGTATTGGAACCACTCCGATATTAATAGGCCGTAGGAAAAAAGATTGAAAATATCTACTTTTGACCGAATAGAGAAGCTAAGCGGGGGTCCTGTAAGAGAATTAGTATTCTCTGCCATATCATTTTAACGAGTCTAAGAGTGTTTTATTTTGTGTACAATTATCATGACAGAAAAACAATTTATTGCTGACGACGAGGAGCTCATGAGCGAATGGGACCGGGGAGAAAACGCATATCTTAATCCCGAGCGGCTAACTCGAGGTAGTAATAAACGCGTATCGTGGATATGTAAAAAATGCGATCATAGATGGTCAACATCTATTTATCATCGTGCAACAAAAGGAGGTGGTTGTCCCAAGTGTCGACACTCTAAGAGGAAAAATTATAATAGCAGCACGAGCCTGCAAGATACTCACCCTGAAATTGCAGCGAACTGGCATCCAACCGCAAATAGAAAATTTACAATTGATGCTTTTACACGTGGTTCACGATTTGAAGCACATTGGCAGTGCAAAGCATGTGGATTTGAATGGGAATGTCGCATCCAAAGGTATAATGATTGTAGCGAATGTAAAAAATCCGCCAAAATAGCTCAAAACAACTTAGCAAAAAATCATCCTGAATTGCTTGAAGAATGGGATTACTCCAAAAATAAAACACTACCCCCTGAAAATGTCTCGTACAGTAGCAGTAAAAGTGCATGGTGGAAATGTTCAAAATGCGGATACGAATGGGAAGCAAGAATAAGTAATAGAGCGGTCTTAAAACGAGGCTGTCCTTTTTGCGCAAATAAAGTCGTAGTTAGAGGAGGAAATGATTTATGCACAACTCATCCAGAACTAGCTAACGAATGGCACCTAGCAAAAAATGACAAGTTGAATCCGCATGACGTGACATATGGGAGTGGTCAAAAAGTGTGGTGGATTTGTTCACAAGGCCATGAATTTGAGGCAACAATTTTGCACAGGTCTCACGGCACTGGATGTCCGTATTGCCATTCTGGACGACAAACTTCATTTGCAGAGCAAGCTACTTTTTTTTATGTGAAAAAGCTCTATCCAGATGCAATAAGTAGATTTACAGCCGGTTTTTTAGGAAGAATGGAGCTCGATATCTTTATTCCATCAATTAACTATGCCATTGAATATGATGGAGAAGCTTGGCACAAAAAGGATACTATCAAACGAGAGCAAAAGAAATATCAACTATGTAGACGACAGGGCATTAAGCTGATTAGGTTGAGAGAAAAAATGCCTGAACTAGCTTCTGATATTGCTGACTACATGTATTCCACAGAAAAGTTATATGAACCAAAAATGCTGTCGCAAATGTTGGCTGAATTGTTGAAACGTATCAATTTTTCAAGTTCTTGGATGCTTGGTTCGCCAGTGGATATTAACATTGAGCGAGATAGGTTTGAGATCCAGCAATATCGAACAATAATGAGGTCAGGTTCAATGGCTGAGAAGTACCCTGATATTGCTAAAGAATGGCATCCAGACAAAAACGAAAAACTGACGGCAGAAATGTTTAAACCGGCCTCTGACCAGAAAGTATGGTGGAAATGTTCAGCCTGCGGCCACGAATACTTAGCTTCAATCGGTCATCGAACGAGCGGAACAGGTTGTCCACCGTGTGGCGTTGAAAAAGTAACGGCTGTAAAACGTAAAGCAGTAAATATGATAGACCCAGCAACAGGGAACATTATAGAAACCTTTATATCAATTTCAGACGCTTCAAGGAAAATGAAGGTCAATAGTTCAAATATAACCATGGTTTGCAAAGAGCAACGCAGAATGGCGGGAGGCTTCGTCTGGACTTATGCATGAGACTAAGCCAGTGTCCGCTTTTGGCCAAAAAGAGAAATGCAACATAATAATGAGGGAATAAGAAATTGAATGTTTTAAAGATAATGATTTTAATAATACTAGTTTGCATACCTAGGGTCGCTTCGTCATCAAACATGGAAGAAATATTCGGCTCTGGAATATTGAATACAAACTGGGGTATGGATATGACTACTGTACAAGAGCAATATCCGGAAGGTAGAGCTGTGGAATATGTTGGTCTTACCCAGTTTGAAATATCTGACGGTCGTACAGTTCTTAATGTTGAAAGGAAAAAGACCGATAAAATTAGTTTCTCATTTGATGCTAAGGGTAGGTTGTCCGGAATAGGCGTGTATTATGAACTAAGCAAATTTGGCGAATTGCTTTCTAAGTTAAATACACTCTTTGGATCACATAAAAACAAGCAGACCAGTTTTGGAACAGTCGTAGAATGGTCGCAAGAAGACAACGTTAAACTTTCATTGATGCAAGTATCGTCAGATGTGATTTTTACAGTTGAATACTTTGGTTTGGATAAACCGGGTATATCGAAGAAAGAATTAGGGCTAGGTAATTAAGGGATAGAAAATAAACTTTACTGTCCGCTTTTTGCCGATTTTCGAACAATATAGGAAGACGAATCGATTTATGAAAATAATCATATTAACAGTCACATTTCTGGTTCTTAGTTCAAGTGTAACGATTCGCGCTGCAAATAATGAATGCTCTAAATTTAAGTCAGAAAGGTTCATTTCCAAACTAGTTGGAAAAGCCAGATCATTTGATGAATTAACCATATTTAGAAAATTCCCAAAGTTTCTATACAGCAATTCAATAGATAGTATGAAGCAACAACTGAAAAACACTAGTTTAGGTTTTGGTAACATAAGAGTAACATGCAGCAACAAAAACCATGTTTTCTTTGCTATTAATACCGATGATAAGAATTCACTGTGGGCTGGAGTAGAAGGTTTTTATAGAATAAAAGATAAGAAATATTTTTCTGGCCCGTTTTCACTAAAGGAAATAACTGTGGTTATCCTGGTCGATCCTCGCAGTGGAATACATAATGAAGTGCCGATAAAAGATGCCAATAGCAACGGCGCATTTTAGCGAATCGCAATGTCTGCTTTTGGCCGAAAAGAGCACTTATTGTCGTTATTCGCCTAAACTAAGAACGTTTCAGTAATTTGGAGATGGCATGGAAAAAAGAATATTAATGAAACTTAAAACTATTGGATTGTTATTCGTATTTCTGTTGAGTTCAACAAGTTGTTCGCAAGTTACACTGGCACCCAAGGAGCAAGACAGACTAGCAAAATTGTTTAGAGAAAAACAAAATATAGCTCAAGTGTATCTATTTCGCTCAGGTTATATGGGGCGGGGTAGAAAACAAGCTGTGTCGGTAGATGGAACTTTCATCGGTTATACTAAGCCATTTACATATTATAAATTTAACCTTACACCGGGCGAGCACACTTTCGTATCGCAAAAAGACTACTCTGAACTAACCGTGGATTTGCAAGCAAACAAAATATATTATATTTGGCAGGAAGGCATATATCCTGATTGGTCGAATTTATTTTTGGTTGGGAAGGAGCAAGCTGCCAAACTTATGAGCAACTGTAAGTTGCTCATTCCAGACTCCGAAATCTATAAATAGAAAAAAACACATCCAGGAAATGCTAAGGGTCATGGATATTTTAAAACAAGTAAGAGCATTCCAAAGGTTAGTTAATGTCCGCTTATGGCCGGAGAAAGAACGAAACGCCCAAGAAATAAATATTTTAATTTAACTTGTCGCTTTACAGAGTCGAGGTGAATATGAGTAAGATAGAATATAAAGTAGGAGATAAACAAAACGGTCTAGAAGTGATCCAAATTCTTCATAGTACCGAAAATTCGGCAGTTGTGATTTTGGAGGGAAATTTCACCCATTTTGAATTCAAAAATCTTCCTTTCGACGAATCGCAAATATTGTCAAAGTTTCATTATTTAGGCTCCAAGTTACCAAAAGACCTGCCAAAACGATTATTGAATAATTTAAGAATATCGTTGGCGGGCGCTTTGTCCAGTGCGTTATTGTCGAACGATATCGAAATGGCACTTACCCATTTTGAATCCGTTGAAAAAAGAATAGGTAGAGCGAAAACCACAAAACAAGCAAAAGCAGTATTAATTATTTCCTGTTTTGTTGCTTCTCTATTGATGTCGGTTGCTCTGCTAGTGTTTTATACGATTGATTTTTGGGATAATAAATTAATTTTTCTAAGCATGTCTGCCGGAGTGCTTGGTTCGTTTTTTTCTCTGTTGAGCAGAAACACAAAAGTGCATATCAATCATTCTGGCTTGCCGGTTTACACCTTTATTCAAGCGGGCACTATAGCTATTACAGGCGCTTTGTCGGGTATAATCATTTATATTTTTTGCTACTCCAATATCGCATTCGGATTCGCTCAAGAAAATGCTTATGCATTATTAGCTGTTTCTGTAACGGCAGGATTCAGCGAACGGTTGATTCCTGATTTGTTTGGAAAAGTTGAAGATTTGAAATAGCGCCTTGTTAACATTGAAGGAAGGATTGCGGATGAATGATATCAATGATATCATTAATAAAGGTTATTAAATTGAAGAGTATCCCAGATGAGTAATTTAATTGTTCGCAATATTGATGATGAAATCGTGAGAGAGTTAAAATCAAGAGCTGGTGCTGAGGGGATAAGTGCAGAAGCTTTGCATAGAAAATTATTGGAGTCTGCACTGTTGAAACCAAAGAAAAAATCTTTAGTGGAGATATTAAGAGCAATACCATCTGTTGGGGAAGATTCGGACTTCACAAGACGACCGAGTGATGAGGCTGATAATGTATTTAATTGATACAAATGTAATCAGTGAAATGAGAAAAAAGAATAAGGCAAATGCAGGAGTAAAGCGTTTCTTTAAGAAGTCAGTCGATGAAAATACCAAATTATACTTAAGTGTCATCACTATTGGCGAGTTAAGGCGTGGAGTCGAAAACATTAGATATCGAAATGATTTAAAACAAGCTTCTAATTTAGAGGCATGGCTTGATAAGCTAGTTTCTGAGTACGCAGATTCAATATTGAGCTTCACCGAAGTCGAAGCTCAGGTATGGGGAGCATTGAGAGTACCACATCACGAACATTCGATAGATAAGCAAATTGCTGCAATAGCACTAACCAATAGTTTGACTGTTGTTACAGAAAACACCAAGGATTTCATTGGAACAGGTGTCTCTTTATTAAATCCATTTGAGCCTACTTTAAAATCGCTTTAACAAAATGAGCAATGAATTTCTGCAAACGAACGAACACGTGAAAAGAAAATGAAATACTATTTCGAAAGACATACTTTAAAAAGACTATTGGAAGCAGTGATTAGTGAGCACTACCAATCTAGAGGTTTCAGCGTGCCAAAATTGGCCAGACTAATGCAAATGAACGAAAGAACATTGCATCGACAATGTAGAAAGCATTTAGCGAAAACGCCAAAAGACATAATACGTAGATTCAAAATTAGCGAAGCGAAAAAACGATTAAAAAAGGGCGAAAAAAGCGAAACCGTCGCCGCACTAACCGGCTATCGATGCAAAAGTGCCTTTTTAACAGCTTTTAAAAAAGAAGTTGGCGTCGCACCGACATTTTATCTTCTTGGCGAACAGGACTAAATACCTTTACTCGTGATGCTTATAATTGTCAGAAGTAGAAACCTTTACACGACACTGAAGCAGATAAAATCACCAATAAAAAGGAAAAATATAAATGCGAGTTCTATTTCTATTAGCAATTTTGACACTAGCCGGTTGTGCCAGCAATCAATCGACCTCCCAACAGTCAAACTCAAAAAATGCGCCATCTAATTCAGAAAAGTTATTATCACAGGCCTACGCCTCGATTAGCGCAGGTAAAACTAAGCAGGCAATTAATCTCTATTTAAATAAAGTAATTGCCAATTGCGAAGCGCTTTATGCTAATTCTTCCGATACAATTTATGCCGCTCGCGGAATGACCGATTCCCTGTATTACATGTTAAGCGCCGCATCAAAAAATAAAGGCGCTAGAGCGGTCGGGCCCACTTGTGCGGATGCTTTGTATTTAAAAGGCTACGCCAGTATCGAATTAAATCGCATTGATACGGCAATTGAATACTTAAACAGAGCTATCAAAATGTCACCGGTTAACTCGATGTATCAATCTGAACTGGGACACATTTATCAATTAAAAAAGCAATGGCAAAAAGCAATCGATATTTTTACAAAAGCCGAATCCGATGCCAGAACTTATTCACCTGACGATGTGAAAATAAAAGAATTAACTCGCGCCAAACGAGGCATTGGATTTAATTTAATTGAACTCGGGAAATTAGATGAAGCAGAAAAACAATTCGAACAATGCATCGAAATTGATAGTAACGATAAGGCGTCTAAAAATGAGCTTGAATATATTATACATTTGCGGCTTAGCAAGGGGGCTGATGCGTCTAGTTGATCATAGAGAGACTTTGATTTTAGCTAAATATTGATTCCAGCTAAATATTGATTCCAGCTAAATATTGATTTCTAAGATAAAAGCTCAGTTATTTGTTGCGTGGTTAATCAATAAAATACCAAGCTCGAAATATTTTTCCATCTTTAATTTGATAAATACCCATTGCCGATGAAGTAATCTGCTTTCCTTGTGGGTTTTTGTGACTGACTACTTCTTTAAAACTGATCCGGTTGCCATCGATGAGATAACTTTCTATGACAGAAGTTATTTTATTGCTTCGGGCCCGGTAATAATTTTCCATACTTTTTTTGAAAGCCGATTTGCCCGATGTTTCGACTAAAAGCTGGTCAGCGGTTAACGAATACCATTTAAAGTCGTCGCTAACGTTAGAGACCATTTTGGCCACATCCCGTTGATTGTAGGCTTCGACCTGATCGTTAAAAATAGCTAGGATCTCCGCATCGTCAGCGCGTAGGTTCGTTGATATTAATAAACTAGTAGAAAATAATAGGACGAAGAACCATATAATAATTTTCATCTGAGAGATCCTAGTTGGCGATTGGTAAAACGGTCTTTATTTTGCTCGTTTGTAGGCGAAAAGCACTTCGGAATGTTTACCCTTATCTTCGATATCCACATAAACGTGCATTTCGTTGTCGCCGATTTTTTTAAACGTCATTCCAGCAAAATAAACATTGCTTTCGTTAAGCTCCACCAAAGGAAATTCGACCACTTCGTTTTTTTCTTCCCACCCTTTAAGATCGTTATTAAAATGTTTAAGCTCTAAAACCAAACTATTATCGCGTTCGCGAATGATTTCAATTTCATAAAACTTCACTTGTTCATCTTTCATCAATCGAAACGTCGCCATCATACTGCCAGCCAGTGGTTTCGACCAGATTTCTTCAACCTCACCGCCAAAGGCTTTACCTCGCCAAGTGCCTGCAATCCAACTGACCTGTTCGATAGAAGCGGTTGGTGAGGTTTGTCCTTTGGCCAATTGTTTAGTGAATTCTCCGGCAGAAACTGAGGCCACAAAAAAGCTAAGGATAGTAATTGTAATTACTGGCCATTTCATATTTGTATCCTCGGTTTAGCTATGAGTTATCAAGGTTAATTTTATTCGAAAATTAGGAAAGAAAATTAACCACCCAATAAGCACAAATCCCAACTTGTACTAAAAAGAATGCAAAACGCGCATAAACGGCGATAATTGAAGTTGAAAGAATATGGGTAACAGACTGAAGTATTCTGGCACCAATTAGATAAAGAGCGAAGGGATCAGTTATCGCACTATTATCGGTGGCAAGCGCGGTTAATAATAATCCACCAGCAATTGGAAAGAATTCGTAGCAGTTGGCGTGTGCTCGACAAAGTCGACCTGAAAATTCTGAAACATCGCTGCCATCTGGCTTAAAAGCATTGGCGGCCTTTTGGCCGGATAAGGTTAGATAGCTTCGGTAAAGTCCTATGGTTAGTAAAACAATCAGCATCCAAGCGATATAGGCGACTAAAGTAAAAAGTGTGTTGCTCATGAGTGAACCCTCTTTTTGTTATTATTGAAGAGACAACTAAGCCGTTTTCGACTTAATTGCCCCATACTAGCATGAAATAACGCTTTGAAAAGGTTCGCGCTCGAACTTAAAGCGACTTAATAGAAGCGACTTAATTAAAAGTACTTATTAGGCTAGCCTTCCAGATTGGTAATCGGAGAAAGCTTGATTAATTTCCTGACGGGTATTCATCACGAACGGCCCAGCTCTTTCCACTGGCTCATTGATTGGTTTTCCAGCAACTAATAAATAGCGACTTTTGTCCGTGCTGCTAATCGAAATGCTGTCACCATTTTCTAGTACGGCCAACTGTCCTCTCGAAAGTTTTTGAGCGCCCGCCACAGAAATTTCCCCGTCAATCACATAAATAAAGGCGTTATGACCCGGCGTAATGCTGTCCTCAAAGACAGAAGATTGATGATGACTAATATCCCAATAAATCGGTTCGGTGGTTAAATCTTTAATCACTCCTTCGGTGCCTTTTGCTGTTTTTCCGGCAACCACTTTCAAAGAAATAGCCTCAGAGCGTGTTTCAGTAGCAATTTCATCAGCGCTTTTTTCTTGGTATTTCGGATCAGTCATTTTATTAGCCGCGGGCAAATTAACCCATAGCTGGAAACCGGCTAAAAGTCCTTGTTCTTGCTCCGGCATTTCCGAATGAATGATGCCTTTGCCTGCGGTCATCCATTGCACACCGCCCGCTTCAATGACGCCTTCATTACCGGCACTGTCCTTGTGGCGCATTTTACCGGCCAACATATAAGTGACGGTTTGAAAACCGCGATGAGGATGAGAGGGGAAACCACCGATGTAATCTTGTGGTTTATCTGATCCAAAGGCATCCAATAATAAAAATGGATCGAGCCTATCTAAATAAGGCGAACCAATAATTCGGGTTAACTGTACACCGTCGCCATCGGAGGCGGGTAACCCGTTAACAATTTGTTTGACTGTTCTTAACTTGTTCATAGTTTTCCTTCAGCTTGTAGGTTTTCGTTTACTGAATTACCGTTTCTTCTCTTTTTCAAACTAACAAACCTTGTTCAGCGTCCAAATCGACTTTGGTAGCGTCGATGACCGTCACGTCTGTTATACCGATAAAAGCCAATACCTGTATTAAATATTTGGAGGCGGTATCCATTTCACTGCCAATAGGCACGCCGCCAGAAGCCATTACAACTGTTGCTTTCTTGCCTTCGAGTAATCCTACCGGCCCATTTTCTGTGTACTTAAAAGTTAGCCGCGCTCTCGCGACTAAATCGACCCATGCCTTCAAGACTGCCGGAATACCAAAATTATAAATTGGCGACGCTATGACAATATGGTCCGCCTGTTGCAGTTCAGCAACTAGACTGTCTGAATAATCTAGTATTTCCTTTTGCTCGGCGCTGCGCTCTTCGGAAGCAGTGAAATTGGCGTTGATCCATTGTTCGTTAACAAAAGGCATCCCATTGGCGAGATCTCGCTCCACCGATTTTACAGAAGGATCTGCTTGTTGTAGTTGATTGACAACTCGCTCCGAAACTTGCCGGGTTAAAGAGCCGTGATAACGTCCGCTCGAATTGATACGTAATAAGTTTTGTGTAGCCATTGTTCGCTCCTAGTAAATTAAGTCTCTAATTTGGCAAGCTGCTCTGTTATTCTCGTTGCGTGTTTTGACAAGAAAACAGCGCCGGCCAAGTCAAATTAGGGTTAAAGGTTATTCGACCTTTGCTATTCTACCGTTGATAGAATAAAGATAAACATGTCAAATACGAATTCAATGTTCTATAATTGAGAACAATAGGTAGGCGTATTTATGCGACGATAGATAGATAATCGGCGACAGATAAAAGGTATAAACCATGAGTAACAGGAGTTTGTGTGGAGTGGGCAATAGCGGGAAGCCTTGCGTATGAACCAGTTTGAAGACATGCAAACGTTTATTCGAATTGTTGATGCTGGTAGTATCACTAAAGCCGCCGAACAATTAAATACGGTTAAATCAGCAATCAGTCGCCGGTTGTCAGACCTAGAAAAACGCTTAGGGGTGAGTTTGTTGACTCGTACAACCCGAACTCAAACTCTCACTGACTCCGGTCAAAGTTACTATCAACAGTGTTTGCGATTATTGGATGACCTTGCCGAAGTTGAATCGCAGCTGCGAAATGAACATTGTGCGTTGAAAGGAACAATAAAAATTGCAGCACCGCTTTCCTTTGGGCTTGCTCATTTAGGACCGGCTTTAAGAAAATTTAATGAGATTAATCCCGAGGTTGTTTTTGAGGTGGATTTTAACGATCGAAAAATCGATTTGATAGAAGAAGGTTTTGATCTAGCGATCCGAATTTCCAAATTGCAGGATTCTTCTTTGATTGCCAAACCAATTACCAGTATTCGATTGGTACTGTGTGCCAGTCCCGCTTATTTAGCCAAATTTGGAACGCCCACCAAAGCTGAACAGTTGAATGATGGTCACGTGCGAGTGCTTTATAAAGGGCAGCCAGAAATATGGCCACTGAAAAATCACAAAGGTAAAACGGTTCAGGTTAAAGCGCCGGTTGTTTTAAGTTCGAACAATGGGGATTTTTTGTGCCAGGCGGCTATCGATGGTCTTGGCTTAATCTATACCCCCGATTTTATTTGTTATAAACCAATACGCCTCGGTCAGTTAATCCCCGTTTTATGCGACTACGTTGAAAATAATACCATTCAGGCTTATGCCATTTACCCGCAAACCAGACATTTATCGCAACGGGTCAGGCGGTTAGTTGATTATTTGGCTCAGTATTTTGGTGACGTGCCTTACTGGCGAGTGAGTTAAAAAATTGTCCATAATGTTTCAAGTCGCTAGTAAAAAACGATGGACTTTAGCACTGTTTTAGTAGAGTGGGCGGGTTTTTTATGCCCACCAAAAGTGAATAATTGAAATAACAAAGTGGGCAATAAAAAGTGAACAGACTAAGGTTGAAGAAAAACTAATAACCTTATTATTTGCACATTGTTTTGCTAAAATTCCGCTTTAAAAACGACATAATACGATTTACTCTTCGAGATTAATTCTCGATCTATCCTTGTTAATATATAATCAGGAAAAACAAATGAACCAGCTTGTTATCGGAAATAAAAAATATTCTTCTTGGTCGCTGCGACCTTGGTTATTGCTCAAACAATTGGGCATTCCATTTGAGGAAATTAAAATCCCTCTTTATCAGCAAAACAGTAAATCTCAACTGTTAAAGTATTCGCCATCGGGAAAAGTACCGGCGTTTTCAGCTGAAGAGTTGACCGTTTGGGATTCAATGGCCATTTGCGAAACGCTGGCCGAGCTTTATCCTGATAAAAATTGCTGGCCGAAAGATCTAAAACTTCGGTCGATTGCTCGGGCGGTTAGTTACGAAATGCATTCCGGTTTCTTCGAAATAAGAAATCAGTTGCCAATGAACTGCAAAACATCAAAAGTCTTTGAGAATATCGATTTAGCACTACAAGCGGATATCGACCGAATTAGCGAAATTTGGCGAGAGTGTCGAAACCGTTATTCCGAAACCGGAGATTTTCTATTTGGCGAATTTTCTATCGCCGATGCGATGTTTGCGCCTATCGTATTACGGTTTAATAGTTATGGCATTAAAGTTGGTGAAGTGGAACGGCAATATATGGATCGAATATTAGCGTTACCCAGCATTCAGTTGTGGATAACAGATGGCTGTAATGAAAAAGAAATATTGCAACAATGTGAGATATGATTGCAACTAAGGCTGCGCTATCAACAAGGCTAGCATCGCTATGTGTTGTTGCTATTTCAGTTTCGAGGGCTGCTATCTTGAACTCGTAAAGAATTTTGAAATCGATTGTTCTACCCTAGCACTCGCAGTTTGCGAAGAGTTTACGAGAACTTTTCTTGGTCGGGATAATGCCGACCACAATTATAAGAAAATGGATAACAACGGTCTATTTTCTAGTGGGCAAGTTTTGCTGGATATATCGATCCACCAATCCATCCAACAAATCGAGCGGCATCGAACCGCTACCAATAATAGCTGAATGAAAACTCCTAACGTCATAATTAGCGCCAAGTTGATCTTGTGCCCGCTGACGAAGCTCCAGTATTTTTAACATGCCAGTCATATAAGCGGTTGCTTGACCGGGCCATACACTATAACGAGCAATGGAACCGGGAAACCCTACATTGGTAATATGAAATCGATCCGCTTGATCATAACTCCATCCTTGGTTATGAATTCCGGTATCAATTACCAGCCTTGCGGCGCGCATTGCTTCAAATTGCAACCGGCCCAAATCGCCATAAATATCACCGTTATACCAACCTAAATCTTTGGCTAATCGCTCCGCATAAAGCGCCCATCCTTCCACGAAGGAAGTGAAATTTATATCACGTCGAAATTCAGGCAAGTTTAGCTCTTGCGCCAAGGCTATTTGCAAATGATGTCCCGGCACCGCTTCATGATAGGCTAAAGTCGGCATACGTGTGTAGGCAAGATCATTCACTGTACTGGCGTAAAAAGCGCCGGGCCTAGTGCCATCGTCAGAGCCTCGAATGTAATAACCGCCGCTTTGGCCGCCGACAACAATCACTTGTTGTTGGGGAATGGTTGAAAAATTACTGGGTAACTGAGTATAAGCTTCGGCAATAATATCTTCATAAAATGTAACCGCATTGCCGCCAGAAATGGTGCCGCCGTCGCTATCAACTCTGGCATAAAGTTGAGCGATGGATTCGTTTTGCGGGTAGCCTAGTTGATCGAACAATACTCGCATTTCGGCATGAATTCTAGCGAGTTCTTGAATGCCTAAGGCATTGATATCGTCAGCGGTTTGTTCGCTGGAAGTAAAATAACGTAAAGTGAAATCGTAAAAATCATTGCCGCCATTAAACTGACCGAAACCTATGTTTGCAGGCGCTTGATTAAGTAAACTATTCATTTTTTGCGCCAGTTGAGCGTAAGCGGGTATTACACGTTGCTCTACGGTTAATAATAATAATTCGGTGAGTGCTTGTTTTTCTGCATCAGTAATATTTGTGAGTGCAGTTAATTTACTTTGAAAAACGGTGTAATAAGAAATGGCGATTGCAGGCGTATTGGCGATCGCTTGAACATTACTTTGAGAAAATCCTAGTGTGATTGCAGGTTCAATAATACCAGCGGCTTGTCTTGCATCTAACAAATCACTAATTTGCTGAAATCGTCGGCCAATTTGATTTAGCAGCAGTAGATAGGTATCAGCTTCTAATTTATTGGTGACTGGAACCAGCGAAGTAAAAAATTGTTCAGTCGAACCAGGGTATCCAAAAAATCCGTAGCTGGCCGGGTATTCAAAATCTCGGTATTGGGACCATTCGGCTTGGTATTGCAAGTGCGCTTGGTAAATATCATAGGATAGTTGGTCATCGCTACTGAGAATTGAACGGTCGTAATTATTTAGTGTGGTTAAAATGAGCGCTTCAATGGCTGCCGTTTGATTTTGGTATGCGTCAGAAATATTTGTTAATTCGAAACTGCCCAAAGGAAATTGATCCACCAATCCTTCCGAAACTCCGCCTTGAACGTTGCGCTCTTTAATTATTATAAAGGACTCAGTGAAAAAATCTTGAAGCGATAGGCCGTTTAATCGATTGCTTACGGTGGATAATAATGCATTGGTATCGGCTAATTGATAGTCTGCTACCGGGTCTAATTTCAAGTCGCTATTAGCATTGGATGATGTATCCGAAGAGCCACCGCCACAAGCCGCAAAAACAAGCAAAAGTAATAAACTCGTTAGGTAACGCATGTTCTTCCTCCGAAAGCATTCAACATTTATTCAATATTATGACATTTCGCTCGAAAAAACTCATATTGAATTTTTAGCCAAGACTTAATTATTAGCGTTTCAATAGAGTTTCATTAGCGTTTCATTAGTGATTCATTAACTTGGATTTTGCACGGCATTTGCACGTCATTTGCGCTTCATTGGCAGCCTATTAGAAATGCGCTAACATTAGTTATATGACAATCAGTATGTGCAAATGTATACTCGAAGTATCAAAAAATAATCGTCGAAAACTCTTATGTCAAAGTCTTCCGTTAGCCTGGTAATTGAGCAATTAAAAACAATTTTTAATCAACGTGTCACCACCTCTCCATCGGATTGCGAACATCATGGTCGAGATCCCGGACACCAACAGTCAATTCCGCCGGATGCTGTAGTTTACCCATTATCAACCGAAGAAGTTTGCCAAATTGTTAAACTATGTGCAGAACACAAAACGCCGATTATTCCCTACGGTGTTGGTTCATCATTGGAGCAGCATGTGGTGGCGCCATTTGGCGGTATTTGCATTGATTTTTCCAAAATGGATGAAATATTAGAAGTCAATGCGGAAGATATGGATGCCAGAGTGCAAGCGGGTGTGACTCGAGAATCTTTGAATAGTTATATTCGCGACACCGGATTATTTTTTCCTATCGACCCCGGCGCTAATGCAACTCTTGGAGGTATGGCATCAACACGCGCCTCGGGTACTAATGCGGTACGTTACGGAACAATGCGACTCAATGTTATTGGTTTAACCGTGGTAACACCTCAAGGTAATATTATTAAAACTGGCGGTCGTGCAAGAAAGTCATCGGCAGGTTATGATTTAACCGCTGTCTATGTCGGGTCGGAAGGCACTCTTGGCATCATTACAGAAGTTGCGATACGCTTAAGTCCTATTCCAGAAAAAATTGCCGCAGCAGTAGTCTCTTTTGACAAGCTTGAAAACGCAGTAACAACTGTAATCGAAACGCTGCAATGCGCTGTGCCAATTGCCCGGGTTGAGCTACTCGATCAAATTCAAATGCAGGCCATTCGCCAACATTCATCGATGGATTATCCAGAATTGCCAACCTTGTTTTTAGAGTTTCATGGGGGACCAGCAGCGGTTCAAGAGCAAATTGATATAGTCAAAGATATTGCCACCGCTAATCAAGGTCAAGCGTTCGATTGGGCGGAGCGCCCTGAAGACCGGACTAAGTTATGGGCCGCTCGGCATGAAGCTTATTATGCTAACCGTGGACTACAACCTGGGGCAAATATGATCACTACTGACGTTTGTGTGCCTATTTCTCGGTTGCCTGAATGCATACTAGAAACACGTGCTGATCTTGATAGTATCGGATTAACCGCGCCAATCATCGGCCATGTTGGTGACGGCAATTTTCATGTAATGATGCTCTATACCGAACAACAAAAAGATATTGCCAAAGCGGCCAACGAGCGATTGGTCGCCCGTGCGCTCAAAATGTCCGGCACTTGCACCGGCGAGCACGGTATTGGTCGAGGAAAACGAAAGTTTTTGATTGCAGAACATGGCGAAGCAGTAACCGAGATGCGAAAAATAAAAACAATTTTCGATCCCGATAATATTATGAATCCCGGAAAAATATTTATAGAGAATTAAAGTATTGGTAGAGATTCGCTTTTTAAAATTTGATGAGTGACCGGGGTATTTAAACCAATATTTTTTGATAAACTTAATTCCAGCGCCATGGTTTGCACGCAGTTTTTGGCATCAATAATTCGATACGGATTTTTAACGTAATAAAGTAATCGCCAAGTCACCGCATGGTCGCCATTGTCCACCACTACAATTTTAGGTTTAGCGTCACAATGAATCGCTGCTTCTTTATTCGCAGATTGTTGCCAAACGTTTTCAAGAAAAGTTTGTATCGTTTCTGGTGAGTGCTCGTAACCGATCTTAAAGTCTAAGAAGTCGCGGAATCCATTTTTTGTGCAATTGGAAATGGTTTCTACCGTTGAATTTCTAAGTTTTGAATTGGGAATGGTGATTTCGTGTTTTTGAGTAAGGTCACGAATAGTGGTTTGCGACAAAGTGATTTGCATGACTACACCAACAATCTCGAATTCCTTGACTCGAATAACGGAGCCCGCTTCGACAGAGTGGTTATAATGCATGATCAAACCGCTAATCATATCACCCAAAAAATAGTCTTTAGAGGCAAATAAAATAATAAGGACGCCGCCAACCACCGAAGTGGCTTGTAACCAATTGTTCAGTTCCCAAATGTTAATAATGACTAAAAACGCCACCGAACTGACGAGGATTAGTCCGATTAAACCAATAATTTCACTGGCGTAGGAATCTCCCTTAAATTTTTCACCCTCGATTTCTTTTTCCTTTCCGAAACGGATAATGATCCACTCTTGTACATAGTGCAACACAATATAGGAGACTAAAATACTGAGTCCGGTTTGAGATATTTGCTGTAAATGAGAAATTCTTATTTCGAACAAAATTTCGATGAGACCGGTAGAAGCATAAATGATAAAAAGTGCTAGATTGATGGCTCTTAGGCCAAGCATTCGGTTACGAATGGATGAATTGTTTTTCGCTTTTGGTGATTTTCGGATAATAAAGCCGGCGAACAAAAATATCAGTAGATTGAAGCCAATTACCGTGTAGTCCAACATCTGAAAAGGCAATTGTGTTAATAACTGCTTTAACCATATTCCGTCCATATCATAGGCTCCTAGTTGTTTTTATTGTCCATTTTCTATTATTTCGATAATTCTAACTCATCTGCAATAGAGGCAATAGGATTTTTATCGACTGTTCAATAGCAGACTAAAAACATTGCTATCGGATAGGTTAATTTTCCAGCCTTAATTTTCAAGTAAAAAATGATAAAAATCAAAAATGGTTGCAACACAAATATTCATAGCAACACTTATTGTTATAACGACGTTGTTTAATAAAAAATGCGTATAAAAAATCTAAAACCAAAACGTAGAATATTATTTTTTGTTTGCTGGTTCCTTAAAAAAAACATCTTTCATACGCCACATCCAAATGCCGATATATCCTGGTATTGCGTATAAAATGCCAGCGATTAGAACAAGCGATAAACTATAAAATAACCATTGCGAGGAATAGTCGCTGCTGAGCAGTAATCCAATCATTGCTATTAATGACACTAGCGTTCCGACGGCAAGCCGAATGATTTGTTGTTTTGGCGACGAAGCCATTTGTTTCAGGCGGTTAGCCGTCTTTTGTGACAAGGATTGAATCGGAGTGCGGCTCATTCGCGCTCGATTGAAATCGGTAATACGCTGACAGCTTTGAACATCGCGAATAATTGTTGGCCAACTTTTAATTCTAATTTAACAAATGATTTTTTAGTAATAAAGGCGATTAAATGAGTTGCTTCGAATTGTAGTTTTACTAAAAACTGGTGATTGGAAACTTCTTTAAATTCGAGCAGTGAAACTTTTAGGCAATTAAGAATACTGCTATTTTTAACGAACTCTAAACCGAGAGAAATATCTTGGGCTCTTATTTCTAGATTGACTAGGGTATTTTTTTCTAATGGTTGATGTCCTGCCCACAAGTGGTGTTCGGTGGTTTGCAGACGATTTATGAAAACATCTTGTTCAAATAGAATACTTTTGGCCTTTATATGATTGATGGCATCGGGCATTTGCGCGAAACGACCATCGATATCGGTGGAAATACTTTCGTAGTCGCCCGATTGAATGACTTTCCCATTATCGAGAGTCACTAGGTAATCTGTGATAAAAGCATGCTCTAGGCGGCTGTGCGATGAATATAAAATGGGTAATTGATATTGTCGGTTAAGTGTTTGTAATAATCTCATTGCTTGCGCTTTGTGATCTTCGCCGATAGCCGACATAGGTTCATCGAGAACGAGTAAATTGCTAGCGGCGAAAATAGCCCGAGCTAAACCCGCGCGTTGTTTTTGGCCGCCAGAGAGTTGATGCGGAAACCGTGCCATTAAATGTTCGATATCCAGCTGCTTCAAAACCATATCTATCAAAGCTTGTTGCGGTTTTATAGGGCGTTTATTGAAGCCAAAATAAATATTGTCTGCAACATTCAAATGGGGAAAGAGATCGACCGATTGAGGTAAATAACCGATGCCTCTTTGTCGGCTTGGAATAAATCTCTCACCGCTATGCCAAAGCCACACCCTATCTTTAAAGATGATTTCATTATTGCGTTGCCCGATTTGATAGTCTTGATCAAATCCTAGAATTTGCCGAATGAATCGTGACTTGCCGCAGCCGGATGATCCAAAAAGGCCGACAATCTTATCGGTCGGTAAATGTTGCCCTATTTGCAGAACAAAATCATCGAATTGACAGGCAAGTTTGAGTTCCAGCATTAGTGGAACCCAACGCGGTTATGTTTGAATCGATACAACAAGGTTAACAGCAACAGCGAGAAGGCGACTAAAATGATTGAAAGCTGGTGAGCTTCCGAGAATTGCAATGTTTCTACGTGATCGTAAATTGCAATGGATACCACTCGTGTTTGATCTTGAATATTACCGCCAATCATTAATACCACGCCAAACTCGCCCAATGTATGTGCGAAGCCTAAACTAAAAGCGCTGATTAAGCCGGTTTTACTGAGCGGCAATATTATTTGCTTAAACTGTTGAATTTTAGATGCACCAAGTGAGCGACTGACTTCTAAAGTTGATTCTGAAATCGCTGCAAAGGTTGCTTGCAGCGGCTGGACAACAAAGGGCAATGAATAAACGATTGAACCGATCACTAGACCAGAAAAACTAAAAGCGAGGGTGGAGCCTGTCACCTTTAGCCAGTTAGCGCCAAGCCAGCTATCCGGCGAAAATACAATTAGTAAATAAAAGCCTAATACGGTGGGTGGCAATACCAGCGGTAATGCAACTAACGCTTCAATTAAAGGCCGGGTATTGTTTTTAATTCGATTGTTAGATGGTCGGGCTAACCACCAAGCGAGCGGTAGACCAATTAGCATTAATATTAGACTGGTGGTTAGCGCTAACTTTACCGTCACTAGAATCGCTGAGAAGTCGGACATAGATTATTATTTTCGGCTACGGGCTACGGGCTACGGGCTACGAGATTAACTTCAGCAATAAATTAATGCCACTTCTTACTGGCTGTTGGTCTCTTTTATTTTAATAGTAAGGATTATCACCTTGTTCGTGCTCGGTAATATCCTTAACTCCTTTAACTTCAGGGATCTTTTCCATCAAAGTTTTTTCGATGCCTTCACTTAAAGTGGTATCAACCATACCACATCCTTGGCAGCCGCCGCCAAATTGTAACACCACAATGCCGTCTTCTGTAAATTCTGCAAGAGCCACTTGGCCGCCATGACTGGCTAATTGAGGGTTGATTTCGGATTCTAAAACGTATCGAATTCGGTCAAGCACCGGCGCGTCATCATCAACTTTTCGGGCCTTCGCATTGGGTGCTCGCAGGGTTAATTGCCCACCCATGTCGTCGGTTTGATAGTCGATTTTTGCTTCTTCTAAATAAGGAATGCTTTCCTCATCGATATAGGCGATAAAATCTTCGAGTTCTATTTTAAGGTCGTCTTTTTCAACCGCATCGGTCGGACAATAAGAAACACCGCATTCGGCATGAGGTGTGCCAGGGTTAACCACAAAAACCCGAATACCGGTTCCTTCATCTTGTGACGATAAAAGACCGGCAAAATGTTTTTGCGCACCAGCAGTGATTTCGATAAGTGATGATTCTAAAGTTTCTTGGGTCACGATGTTTCCAAATGCGGGGGAGGGCTAATTCAGGGCATTTTAGCAGAATCTGGCAGGAAATATCCCATGTTTTTTATAAGGTTTTGTGTATCTTTGATTGCTAGAAATTGAATGAACTCTTCAGCTAAGGCTCTGTTTTTACTAGAAGAAATAATCACAAGCTGTTGTTCGATTGCGGGATAGCTATATCGGTCTGGTTCAAAAAAACATCCCCCTTTTTCTTTCTGAAGAATAGATTGATGAGAAGCGGCAATAAAAGCCGCATCGACAACGCCCAGTTTGGCGAGTTGACTGACTTGACTAATGTTTTCTGAATATACCAATTTTTCTTTGACGGCCTTCCACAATTGCTCATTTTTTAGTAACTGCCGACTCGCCATGCCATAGGGAGCGAGTTTCGGGTTGGCAATGGCAATTTTGCTTATTATTGGCTTGTTTAGGAGGTTTAATTGAGGACTACTTCGACAGGATTTGAGCCACAACAAGAGTTTTCCAATGGCGTAGGTCTGTTTAGTTTCAGCAAGTGCAAAGCCTTTTACTACCAGCGTTTGAGGCTTTTGCTTATCTGCAGAAAGAAACAAATCAAAAGGCGCACCTTTGGATATTTGCAGATACAATTTACCGCTGGAGCCACTACTCAAATAAACCGTATGGCCGCTTTGTCGCTTAAATTCATCGGCAAGTGCTTGCGCCGTTTTCACAAAATTACTGGCCACGCCAATTCGCAGTGTGTCTGCTTGCGCGCACAGAGAGGGTATTAAGACTAACGGATAAATTAGCAATCCGAAGAGGCGCTTTTTTAACATCTTTATTTGCAAAGATCTCAGAGAGTTAGTGTTGTTTATCATATATCAGCGTTCAGGTTGTTTTTTGTCTATCGACGGCCCAGTGTACTCGATATTATTAATTAAACCATATGTTTGCTAGACTGTAGTGAAACCGACTGTGGTTAGACAGACCGTCGTTAAATAAATCGCAATAACCGATAGCCTATTGATGGCAATAAGAATTTTAAATGCCGAGAATTGCTATTTCTCAAATCATTGGAAAAATAATGCCAAACAAAAAATGTTTACTGAGCCTTCTATTATTAATCGGTAGCCAATTTAGCACATCTGCCGTGCAAGCTTCGGAAGAATTATCCTATTATTTACCAAGTTCCGAACAATATCTGCAAACCGTACCTTCGCCGCAAAGTTCATTAGGATATCAAGTGGGTGAATGGCATGCTCGGCCGGAACAAATTGAGCGTTATTTCAGAGAATTGGCGGCAAGTTCACCGCGAGTAAAACTGCAAACTTACGCCTATAGTCATGAACAAAGACCATTAATTCTCGCTTATATTTCATCGGAAAAAAATATTAGCAATCTTGAAACGTTGCGCACCCAACACCTAACCATGCCCAAACAAACTGACCGGCCCGCGGTGACTTGGATGGGATATAGCGTACATGGCAATGAAGCCAGCGGCAGTAATGCGTCAATGCTTTTAGCCTATCACTTGGCCGCCGCTCAAGATAATCAGACTTTAACGCAACTAGATAATCAAATTATTATAATTGATCCCATGCTCAATCCAGATGGACTCGCTCGTTTTGCGCATTGGGCCAATATGTATAAAAGCAAAAGTCCAAACAGTGACCCTCAAACCCGAGAACACAATGAATCATGGCCTTACGGTCGGACTAATCATTATTGGTTTGATCTTAATCGCGACTGGTTATTATTGCAGCATCCTGAATCTCAAGGTCGGGTAAAAATGTTTCATCAGTGGAAACCAAATGTGCTCACTGATTTTCATGAAATGGGTACCAACAGTACTTATTTTTTTCAACCCGGCGTTAAATCCAGACAAAATCCGTTAACACCAAAAGCTAATTTTGATTTAACCGCAAAAATTGCCGAGTACCATGCAGCCGCGCTAGATAAAATTGGCAGTCTTTATTACAGTAAAGAAAGTTTTGATGATTTCTACTATGGCAAAGGCTCGACCTATCCAGATATCAATGGCGGTATCGGAATTTTGTTCGAACAAGCCAGTGCACGTGGACATCTTCAACAATCGGTTAATGGCGATGTGAGTTTTCCATTTGCAATTAAAAATCATTTAACCACGTCCTTTTCAACCATTAAAGCGGTTCAGGAAAATAAAAAAACGCTATTACAGTATCAGCGAAACTTCTATCAAAAGGCTAAATTGAATGCCAATTCAAATCGAGTCAGAGGCATCGTGTACGGCTCTAACGACCGTTATCGGTTAGAAGAATTTAATAAAATATTATCGGGTCATCAAATTAAATTTCAGCCGCTTGCACGCGAAATAGAAATTAATAATCAAACATTCAAAAAGGGCGCTGCTTTTGTTGTTCCACTGCGTCAAGAGCAATCATCTTTGATTACATCTATTTTCGAAAGACGGGAACAGTTTAAAGATAATACTTTCTATGACGTTTCTAGTTGGACACTTCCTTTGGCATTCGATATCAATTTTCAAATGCTTGAACGCTCCAATTTCGACCAAGACTTGCTAGCAAAAAAGCAATCGGTCAGCCGCTCAAATTTTGAAGGCATCGACGAACAAACCGTGGCGTTAGTTTTTCGCTGGAAAAATTTCGCCAGCGCCAATTTTTTAAATTATCTTCATCAAAATAAAGTTGCTGTAAGGATGGCGGGAAAAGCGGTTAAAGTTTCTACCAATCGAGGCCATCAACAATTAGGCTTAGGTGATCTCATCGTGCCGGTGAAAGCTCAAAAAATGTCGCGCCAAGCGTTAGCAGATTTAATTTCTAAAAAGGTCATTGAGCTAAAACTGAATCCTCTCCAGATTAAGTCAGGTCTCGCTATTAGTGGGCCAGATCTCGGTAGCCCAAGTTTGCCGTTATTGAACGAAGTTAAACCATTGATGTTGATTGGTGAAGGTGTGAGCAGTTATCAAGCTGGCGAAGTTTGGCATTTACTCGATCAGCGACTGCAGCAAAACCTTTCAATGATGACCATAGAACAATTTTCCAAGCAAAAAAAAATTGACTATAGCCATCTTATATTGGTTGACGGGCAATACAGTCTTGCTGAAAAGACTCGAAATAAATTAGAGTTATGGCTTAACGACGGCGGAATTTTAATTACACAATCTCGCGCATCGCAATGGCTTTCTGAGCAAGGCTGGCTTTCCAGCAAGGGCTCAAAGCTTGAATTGCTTGAAGATACAAAATTGCGTTACTCAGATATGGCTGATACTCGTTCAAAACATTTTATCGGTGGCGCTATTGCCGGGACCACTATTGACCTGACTCATCCACTCGGTTTTGGTCTTGATGATGACCAGCTGGCAGTCTTTAAACGTGGTCAATTCAGTTTTTCTGAACCAAAGGAATCTTTTGTTTCTTTTTCTCGTTTTAATCAATCGCCATTAATTGCTGGTTATATGTCTGAGGATAACCGTAAACACTTGGCAGGCGAAACAAGTATTTTGGTGCAAGGTCACGGTCGAGGAAAAATTATCGCCTTTACCGACGACATGAATTTCCGTGGATTCTGGTTAGGTACGAGTCGAGTCTTTACCAATGCTCTGTATTTTGGAGGCGCTATTCGAGCAGTGCAAAAAAGTAAAGAGGAAGAGGTCGAAAAAGAAAAAACACTTGACGATAATGAGTAGCCAAAACATTCGTTCAAACCAATCCCAATATTTATCACCAAAGGTCTATCCCCAATGAGAATGTTATTCTTTGTTAGTTTGATACTGATTTCATTAACGGCGAATGTTTCTAATGCCGTTACGCTTAAGTCACTTAGTGCAAATAATAAATTCCACAAGGGATTCGTAGGGCATTTATTCGACGGTAAAAGCGGAAAACTTTATCTCAAGATTGACAAACTTGATCAGGAATTTATCTATCAAACAAGCTTGCCTCAAGGATTGGGATCAAACGATATTGGGCTAGATCGCGGACAATTGAGCGAGGTTCGATTAGTCGAGTTTAAAAAGGTTGGCAACAAACTTTTATTGGTGCAAAAAAATACACGATATCGTGCTGTGTCGAAAAACATCAACGAATCGACATCGGTTGAACAAGCGTTCGCGTCATCGATTTTATGGGGGTTTCCAATTGTTGAGTCACATAAAAACTGGTTGTTGGTAGATGCCAGTGATTTTATTTTACAAGATAGTCATGGTGTCGCCAGAAAACTGGTTCAAAGAAAACAAGGAAATTTCAAACTCGATAAATCTCGTTCGGCCATATACTTGCCGAGAACTAAGAGCTTTCCAGACAATACTGAGTTGGAAGCGAGTATTACTTTTACCAGCGATAACCCCGGAAAATTTGTGCGGCAAGCGGCAATTAATCCCTACATCGTTTCATTAAGAATGCACCACAGTTTCGTAAGGTTACCGAAACCCGGATATCAGAGTCGTATGTTTCATCCGCAAAGTGGCTTTTGGTCTTTTGAATACCAGGATTATGCCCAGCCCATTAATCAACCGATGACTCAACGTTTTATTGGCAGACATCGTCTAATTAAAAAAAGTCCAAAGTCAGCGATGAGTGAAGCCGTTGAGCCAATTATATATTATCTAGATCCCGGCGCACCGGAACCGATTAAAACCGCTTTGATGACCGGTGCTTCTTGGTGGAATCAAGCGTTTGAATCTATCGGTTATAAAAATGCCTTTCAAGTAAAAATATTGCCCGATGGTGCCGATCCGATGGATGTTCGTTATAACGTTATCCAATGGGTTCATCGCGCCACTCGCGGATGGTCTTATGGCTATGGCGTTACCGATCCGCGAAACGGCGAAATTATTAAAGGCCATGTGACTTTAGGGTCGCTGCGTGTCAGGCAAGATTATTTGATTGCACAAGGTATGTTATCTCGATTTGCGACCGGTACTAATACCGATGAAAATCAAACCAATGAAAATCAAGCCGATGATAATTTAGCAGATGACAATATAGAAGATAAGGAATTGATGGACTTAGCATTGGCCAGAATTCGGCAATTGGCGGCTCATGAAGTCGGACATACCTTAGGGCTCGCGCATAATTTCGCAGCGAGTAGTTATGGTCGAGCCTCGGTAATGGACTATCCTCACCCCTTATTTGAGATTATTAAAGATAGAGAAAGTGGTGGAATGAGTATTTCAGCCAACAATGCCTACGCTGAAAATATCGGCATTTGGGATAAGGCGACAATAGCTTACGGCTATCAGATGTTCGACAAGGACGATGAGGAAAAAGCACTATCGAGAATTTTGACCAATAACCGCAAAGCGAAGATGCTATTTATATCCGATCCAGATTCGAGAAGTATTAGCGATGCGCATCCTCAATCTAGCCTGTGGGATAACGGCGAAAATACCATTGATGAATTGGAACGAGTCATCCAACTAAGAAAACTAGCATTACAAAAATTTGGCAGCAATAGCCTACATGAAAATCGACCTTATTCTGATCTTCGAGAAATTTTGATCCCGGTTTATTATTTTCATCGTTATCAAACGACCGCGGCTGCAAAATGGATTGGAGGCATTGAGTACCAATATCAACTTAAGTCAAGCGAGCGACCAATTAGCTCAACTAACGCTGCTAATCCCACTCAGCAACGTTACGCATTATCCACAATACTAAAAACGCTTTCGCCCGATTTTTTATCGATCGATAAAACGCTCTCTCAAAAACTATTTCCAAAAGCTTATGGATACCAAAAAAGTCGTGAAAGTTTAGTCGGAAAAACAGGTGCAATGTTTGACCAAAATTCCTTGGCAGCTGCCTCGATTCAGCACAGTTTGTCCTTACTTCTAAATCCCATTCGGTTGGCTCGCTTACAACAGCAAAATTTGTCCGACCCGAAACAACTTAGTCTGAGCCAATTGGCTAACGAAATTCAGAAAACCTTATACAATAAAAAGTATGATGGTATGAAACGAATGATCCACCAAACCAGCATTGATTTATTTTATTCTCATTTAATTAATTTGCTTCAAGATGCAAGGGTTGCCGAATCGGTTAAAGCAGAAATCTATGGTTTATTATTAGAACAATCGAGCTACCTCAAGAAAAAACTGACTCGGATTAAAATCTCCTCTGGTTATTATGCGTTTTTTAAATACCAACTCAATCGATTAAAAAACACCCAAGTAAAGCGGCTAAAAATTGAGCAGCTAATTCCACTACCAAAAATGCCGCCAGGATCGCCTATTTAATTGAAAACGGTCCTGTTTAAATTCAACAATTACTTTTTGGAAAAAGCCCGCGTATTGAACTAGACTGACTAGTAACAATAACGAACTGCTTGAAGTTAACAACGAAATACTAGAGCGGGTCAACAAAGCTATTAATCGATTGAATGAATACTGAAAAATCAAGCCAACTAGTTTCTCGATATGAGATTATTTTCGATATCAAACGTGGATTCGCAGAACTTTCGTTTCACGGAAGCGTTGATTTGGAATTAATTAATACGGCTTTTTTAGGATTGATGAATCATCCTTCTTTTCGCCATAATATGAATGCATGTTACGATTATGATAAAGCAATAATCGAAACGGATATGCGAGATGTAGAGCAGCACGCCCAATTTGTTTCTCAGTATTTGAATGAAAGAGGCTCTCAATACCGGCTTGCGCTGGTGAGTAACGAGACCTTAAATAGCGCGCTTTTGAATGTATATCGACTATTAATTTCAAAAACTGAAGTGGAAGCCGAAGTTTTTGGCTCCAAAAAGCAAGCGCTACAATGGTTGACTAACACTGAAATTAAGATCCCACCAGAAAAATAGACTGAAAAATTCTGCAATTTACCTCCCAAAAACACCAATTTGAGTTTTCAATACCCTGTTATATACGGGTATAGTATTCATATATTCGAACAATGAATAAAAAGACTTTGTTTTTAGATTGTTCTATCAGTCGATGGGAAAAAATATGTGAATATTCACATTTATTTGTCAATATATCTCAAATAGAGAAGGCTTAGTCCTATTAATTACTCGAATACTTGTCTAGAATACGCTTCCTTTAAAATTAGAGGGTATGGATAAAATAAAAACATCGGAGGATTACAGCAGCGGCGCGAATAGCAGTGCGATAGTTGTTGTTTAAAAGATTGAAATGAAAGCCTTTGGTAGCAATAAATGAAAATAGAAAAATTACATAGTCAAATCGACGCCGCTCTTCTTGACGCACTGCTTGTCTGTCAATTAATTCGAAAGGCTGTTTAACATGCTTTTTGAAAATTTAAACTCTAAAACATCGCCCTTCGAACTTCGTTACGATCCTCAAAATGCCATTATGCATATAGAGTTTTCCGGCGATCTTGATCTCAAAGACTTGATTGATAGCTTTTCGGCGGTCATACGCCATGAGCAGTTTGTAGTGGATATGCCGGCTTGTTATGATTTCACCAATGCCCGAATGGATATCGATATTAATGCCACTGAGGTCATTTTCCATTTTGTTGCAGGATTACGTGAAAAACGCGGTAATCACTACCAATTGGCGTTTGTCTATGGTGATGAAATGACCAAGGCGCTGGTCGATTTTTACCGCTTATTCTTCTCTAGAACTTCGATTGATGTGGAAATATTTCGAAATCGCGAAACCGCGGTCGAATGGATCAAAGAAAGCCAAATCCCTAGTACGATTACTTATTTGTAGTTAGCCGCGCTTCCTGAGTGGCTAATCCTTGTCTCCAGAGCGGATTCAAAGGATAGCTCTGGGTTCACAATAGTTTCGAATTCGATTTCGGCTCCGGCTCCGCTCAATCTATAGGGAAATGCGCTTTATTTTCAAGCTACTCCTTAATACCTGCCAAATCGAGCAAAAAAGCGTATTCTTTTGCAGTATCGGAATAAGCCTTATATCGTCCCGATTTTCCGCCATGCCCCGAGGTCATATCGGTATCTAACAAAAGTTTATTGTGATCGGTCTTCATCGTGCGTAATTTAGCTACCCACTTTGCTGGTTCCCAATATTGAACCTGAGAATCATGCAAGCCAGTGGTCACTAAAATGTTCGGATAGTTTTGTTTTTTCACCTGATCATAGGGTGAATAACTCAACATATAATCATAATATATTTTCTCATTGGGATTACCCCACTCGTCGTATTCGCCAGTAGTCAACGGGATCGATTCATCTAACATGGTAGTTACCACATCAACAAACGGAACAGCTGCAATGACGCCGTGGTATAGCTCCGGCGCCATATTAATAACGCCTCCCATCAGCAAACCGCCTGCGCTGCCACCAATCGCAAAAAGGTTTTTCGGATTGGTATATTTTAAATCGATTAAAGCTTTCGATACGTCAATAAAATCACTAAAAGTGTTTAATTTGGTGAGTTTCTTTCCATCTTCGTACCACTGACGCCCTAACATTTGTCCGCCTCGTATATGGGCGATAGCAAAAACAAAACCGCGATCCATTAAGCTAATACGAGAGATGCTAAAGCCTGCATCAACGGTGTATCCATAGGAGCCATAGGCGTATTGAAGAAGCGGATTATTGCCAAGCTGCTCAAATTTATCGACCCGATAAACAATTGATACCGGAATTTTCTTGCCATCCCGCGCGGTAACAAAAATGCGTTCACTGCGGTAGTCTTGAGGACGATAGCTACCAAGCACTTTATCTTGCTTTAGCAATTGACTGTGTTTTTTTGATATTTGGTATTCATAGACCGAATCGGGGGTGGTCATACTGGTGTAATAATATCTTATCGATTGACTAGTTGGATCGGGGTTATAGTCGATCTCTACCGAAAATGCCGCTTCTTCAAATTTTATCTCGTCCTTAATATGGCCTTGGTAATCTCGGATAACCAAACGCTCAACGCTGTTACGGCGCTCGTTGACGACCATAAAATCATCAAACAACTCAAAATCCTGTAAAAAATCTTGTTCACTATGCGAAATGATTGTTTGCCAATTTTTAGAGCTGCCGATGGCATCTTCTGCCACCCGAAACATCTTTTCATTCGGTGCATTTTGATCACTAAATCCGTAAAAATAACCGTTAATATGATCGACCGCGTATTTATGGTCTTTTTCTCTGGGTAGAAAAATCTTATCTTTCGAATGCGGTGAATTCGCGTCGATAAAACGCACTTCTGAGGTCATTGTAGAAGATAGCGAAATACCTATAAAATTTTCAGATCGGGTTTTATAAATACTGGTATAGAAGGTGTCATCGAGTTCCTCGTAGACCAAGGTATCTTTTTCAGGGTCGGTGCCAAGTTGGTGTCGATAAACTTGAAAAGGCAAAAGGGTGACGGAGTGTTTTTTTACATAAAAAAGAGTCTGGTTATCATTCGCCCATACAATTTCGCCGGAAGTCGCTGGAATAACTTCGTCATAATAGGTATTGGCAGCTAAATTCTTAATTCTGATTTGGTAAAGGCGGCGAGAAATAGTATCTTCGGCAATCGCCATTAAATTCTGATTAGGGCTAATTTTAAGGCTAGCTAGCCGATAAAATTCGTGTCCGGCGGCTCGTTTATTTTGGTCCAAAAGGATTTCATGATCTGCTTCTAAATGGCCTTTTTGTCGAATGTTGACTCGATATTCCTTATCCTTGCTAAACTCCGACCAATACCAATAGCCTTTTAAAAAACTCGGTACCGATTTTTCATTGGGCTCAAGACGTTCGGTCATTTCTTTGAATAGTGTCTTTTGTAGATCCTTGGTGTGGGCCAAATTTTGTTCGGTGTAGTCATTTTCTGCATTGAGATAGTCCAACACTTCGGTGTTTTCTCTTTTATCATCTCGCAACCAAAAATAGGGGTCATTTCGTTTGTGACCGTGTGATTCAAATAAGTGCTTTTTTCGAGCTGCAATTGGAGCAGATAGTTGTTTCATGTTGGTCTCTTGTTGAAGTGAGCTATTGAGAGGGGCTTGGTCTGGTTGTTGTGGGGAATCTTGGGAACAGGCTGATATCAGTAGCCCAATGGAGCAAGTAAAAGTGTAAATTAGTTGTCGTTTAAACATCGCTTATTTCCCTATCTTTTCCCATTCCATTTAAGAGCCAACGTACTTCGCAGGTAGGTTCTTCAGTTACTGAAAGAACTAAACAAGCCTATTCTTTTTCTAGGTTTGCAGAGCTAAAAATCATTTGAGGGACCATTTTCATGAGATTTGCTGGCTTTTGCAAGAATATTTTTACAAGGTTGGGCTAATCTAGCGCTTATTCTGGCTTTTGTCATGCTATTCATTCGTAGATTAGCCTCAAATGCGTTAAAATGCGGATCTATCAAAATAGGCCATCACAAACTAAAACCACTTTCCTTAGAGTAACCAATTCAACTTTATGTCAAAAAAAATACCGGCATCTCAAGATCCCTTTTTCAAAAGAGAATCCGAAAAATACGCAAATCCTATTCCTAGTCGGGAATTTATCCTCAACTTTCTAGAAAACGCTGGCGGACCGCTAAAGTTTAAAGCCATACAGAACGGCTTGTCCTTATATGATGATCAAGACTTAATCGGTCTAGAGCGTCGCTTAGGGGCAATGGTTCGAGACGGTCAAATTCATTGCGATCGAAAGCGAGCTTATGGCATTGTCAACAAATTGGATCTGGTCAGCGGTACTATTATCGGGCACAAAGACGGATTCGGTTTTTTCAGCCCAGAAAAAGGCGGTAAAGATTGGTTTGTTTCAGCGAGGGAAATGCGGCGAGTATTTCCAGGCGAACGTGTTTTAGTGAGAGAAAAAGGTAATAACCGAGATGGCAAAAAAGAAGCTGGCATTGTCGAAGTATTAGAAGGTGAAGATCCATTCAAAATTGTTGGTCGTTATCATATCGAAAATGGTTTTACCTTTGTTAGTCCAGAAGATCCGAGAATATCTCAGGACATCCTTATTCCGCCAAACGATCCGCTTAAGGCCAACAAAGACCAAGTAGTGGTCATTCAATTAACCACTCGACCCACTTTTAAATCTCAGGCAGTTGGCCGAGTAGTCGAAGTGTTAGGTGACTATCTTGCGCCCGGCATGGAAATTGAAATAGCTATCGCCCAGTACGGTATTCGCAATAGTTGGAATCACGAAATTCATGATCAATTGAAAAAATTGCCCACCGAGGTTCTAGAGTCAGAATTAGTGGGCCGGGTAGATTTGCGAAATCTACCGCTGATTACCATTGATGGAGAAGATGCGCGAGATTTTGATGATGCGGTTTATTGCAAACCTAAAACTTTAGGTGGCTGGAAATTATACGTGGCAATTGCCGATGTTAGTCACTACGTTAAACCTGACAGTCCGCTCGATATCGAAGCCACTAAAAGAGGCAATTCCGTTTATTTTCCCAATTCGGTTGTGCCAATGTTGCCAGAGCAAGTGTCTAATGGTTTGTGTTCGTTAAAACCTAAAGTTGATCGTCTCTGTATGGTTTGTGAAATTAATATTAGTAAAGACGGCAAACCGGGTCGAAATAAATTTTATCCAGCGGTCATGCATTCTAAAGCGCGAATGACCTATAACAAAGTATGGTCGATTCTAGAGGGTGATAAAAAGCTTCGCGATGACTATAAAGAACTGGTTAAACCTATCGAAGAACTGCACAAACTCTATCAGGCGAGAATAAAGCGTAAGAAAAAACGTGGTGCGATCGAATTTGAAACTACAGAAACACAAATGATTTTTAATGAGAATAAAAAAATCGAGAAGATTCTGCCAGTTGTTCGTAATGACGCCCATAAGCTGATAGAAGAATGTATGATTTGTGCCAACGTAGCAGCGGCCGAATTTTTTATTAAGAAAAAACTACCGGGGCTTTTTCGGGTGCATTTAGGACCAAAAGAAAAGAAGTTAGAAGTATTTCGTTCCTATTTAGCCGAGTTAGGACTCTTCATAACCGGTGGCTCTGAGCCGGAGCCCGCAGTTTTCCGTAAATTTTTAGAACAAATAAAAGATCGGCCAGATGCTGAGAATATTCAAATTATGTTATTGCGTTCGATGAGTCAGGCGGAATACTCACCGGTCAACGAAGGCCACTTTGGGTTAGCATTTGATGCCTATACACATTTTACTTCGCCAATCCGTCGCTACCCCGATCTCATCGTTCATCGGATTATTAAAGCGCAAGTTGCCGATAAAAAATTGCAATCCGATAAAGAAAAACAAACGATTAAGTCCACTTATCAATTGCAAAAACTTTCCGAAATTGGCCAAGCGAATTCTATTACCGAGAGAAATGCCGATCTAGCTACTCGCGATGTAATGGATTGGCTAAAGTGCGAATACATGCAATCACATATTGGTAACCAATATTCCGGAGAAGTCAGCACGGTCACCAATTTCGGTTTGTTTATACGGCTTGACGACGTTTTTGTCGAAGGGCTTATTCATGTCACCGAACTTGGCAACGATTATTATCACTATGACCAAACTAAATTACGTATGGTTGGCGAGAAGACAGGGCAAAGTTTTTCCATTGGAGACAAAGTTCAAATAGAAGTCGCCAGTGTTGATATCGATTTAAGACGGATCGATTTTAGTTTAATTGAAAGCTCAAAGTC
>Ga0316209_1001018_pt1 | contig 34548 bp, 31 predicted proteins | sample 6monopyrite_MG_FD_204945 | JGI IMG/M metagenome (GOLD analysis project Ga0316209, IMG submission 204945) | Microbial mat bacterial communities from mineral coupon in-situ incubated in ocean water Damariscotta River, Maine, United States -... | ecosystem: Environmental > Aquatic > Marine >...
CACTCATGTGGCGCCAAATCACCACGCGAGTTAAACCGTGACCACGCTCGCGTTGTGCAAAGCAATGGCCGCTCTCAATCATTAAATGAAATTTACCCTAATATTAAGAGCTGAACTTCAAGCATAAATAGCAGTCCATTACACATCATAGAATATTAAGTAAGGGAATATATTATGAACAAGCTAATTGGCCTGATGACCTGTGCGCAGGAAATTTTATTACATAAAATTAAGTTACTAAACTTTACTGCACCTTTATTAATACGCATTTATCTCGCACCTATTTTTATATACGCTGGCTGGGGAAAGTTATCTGACCTTGAAAGTACTGCATATTATTTTGGTGAGTTTCTCGGCTTGCCTTTTCCCGATTTGATGGCTTTTCTTGCCGGCGCTACAGAATTTTTTGGTGGCATTGCCATTTTAATTGGCTTTGCCACACGCTGGTTTTCTATTCCTCTGATGATCACCATGCTTGTTGCTGCAGTCACTGCTCACTGGGGTAATGGCTGGCATGCCCTTCCTGAAACAACACTAACCGTTCCATGGGAATGGCGCACCGATTTAATTGCAGAGGCAGTGCAACGTCGTGATGCAGCGCGCGAGTTATTACAACAGCATGGCAACTATGACTGGTTAACATCAGCAGGCGGTATTACGATACTTAAAAATGGCATTGAATTTGCGGCCACTTATTTTATTATGCTGCTGCCATTATTATTTTTTGGTGCAGGACGCGCCAGTGTCGATCATTTGCTACGTAAGAAATTTATGTAAAGAACACCCCATAAAAATAACGTTTTCAAGCCTGTGCTACTCTAAATATTCAATGAGTGGCATTTTTTCTTTATTAGTTTTATTTATCTACCACTCCCTTACGCATCAATATTTTTACTTGGATTTTCCACATAATCGTTCGTACACTTTGTTAAAGCTACCCAGCACATAAGGAGGATTCCATGGATATTCATATGTCAGATATCATGTTACACATAGATGAAAACCTTAACAGTAAAGAGCAATCTGTTTTAGAGCATCAGGTGCGTATCCAAAAAGGTGTAGTAGGATTGGGCTACCATGATACGCAGCCACATTTAATGATTATTGAATATAATCAGGACATAACTACACCAAAAGAGTTGCTACATAGCGTAAAAGATTTCGGCTTACACGTCGAACTTGTCGGCTTGCTATAAAAATTTACTGCCTGTTTTGAAACAGCTTTAGTCGAATATTTTTTGCCACCAACGCCTGCGATTATTGGCTGGCTGGAGTGCGTCTTGCAAATCAACAGGCTTCATCTTTGACATAACCCAGCCCGGTAAAGGCGGGTTTTCACTAAAGCCACAACTAACACCTAAATTATTTGGATCAAATATTTTTATAAAATCCGGCTGCTGATGATTGTCAGCATACACAATACCGCAATAATCCTCATCATGTTCACGATGCAACAATTCGTTTATTTCATCAATAAATTTTAGTGTTTGATCCTGACTATTTGGCGAATTTGGCGCTGCTTCACCAATGGCATATACAAACCAGCTACCATCAACTTGTGGACGTAAATCTTGCCAGAATTTTTCTAACTGCTCCCAACGCATCAATGATTCAAAGCGCCCTTCTTTAAAACGTTTAACATAGGGATCAGTATATTGCTGTTCTTGCATATTAAATATTACTCTAACGTTGATTAATACTATTGTTAACTTAATTAGAAAGTACGTGCTTTATCCAGTTTTGTATTTCATCAATGCCATTATGTAAAAATGTTGCATCTTTATATACGTTGGCGATCATGATAACGCCCTGCATTTTAGCCAGCAAATTAAGTGCAATTTGATGTGAGCGTGATGATTGTTCGAGGAGATTTAATTGCTCTTCAATCCATGATTTTAATAAATCAAAAACAGCCGTTAATCGTGCCTGAGAAATGTCTATATCTTGTTTTTTAACCAGCTCAGAACTAAGGCTACCAATAGGACAGCCATACTGAAGAATTTCGCTTTCTTTTTGCAGAGGAAATCGAGTTAAGTTAAATAAACGCTGCAAGGGATCGGAGCTACTTTCTTCACATGCTTTTAGCATCTGGCGGAGATCACTTAATCGGGAATCCACTACAGCCGCTAAAATATCTTCCTTCGTCTTAAAGTAGTAATAAAAGTTGCCTCTGGGTATACCCGTTTCATCCGAAATATCACTAAATGAAGTCTGGTTATAACCTCGTGAATAAAACAGATGGTCAGCAGCATCGACAATACGGTGGCGGTTGGCTGATCCTTTGGTTCCCATAGGTTTATCCGTGTAGTTAAGAAAGTACGGTGTGTTAGCCTGTCGGCAGTAATGCGACTGTTGCCTGACAAACCGTTATCAGACAATCGTATGATTATTTGTTGCTTATTTCAAGACTAAACTGATAAGTGGGTGATTTCTCATATATAATCAATAACTTATTTTATCACTCATAAAATACAGGCTACGGAAACCTATGCATGCTCTGCAAATCAGTAATCTACAAAAAACCTACCGCAACGGCACAGTTGCCTTAAAAGGTGTAAATTTGACCGTGGGTGAAGGCGATTTTTTCGCTTTACTGGGCTCCAACGGTGCTGGTAAATCAACCACCATTGGGATTATTAGTGGTCTGGTTAATAAATCTGCTGGAAAAATAACCGTATTTGGACACGATTTTGATACCGAGTTATCTCAAGCTAAATCATGCATAGGTTTAGTCCCTCAAGAATTCAACTTTAACCAGTTTGAGCCAGTGATAGAAATTCTTGTTAATCAAGCTGGCTATTATGGCCTTTCACGCACAGTAGCCTATGAGCGTGCTGAATATTACCTTAAGCAATTAGAGCTTTGGGATAAACGTGATGATATGGCTAGAGAATTATCCGGCGGTATGAAACGCCGCCTAATGATTGCACGCGCACTTATTCACCAACCCAAATTACTTATCCTCGATGAACCTACGGCTGGTGTTGATATTGAAATTCGCCGAACTATGTGGGAATTTCTAGCGAAAATTAATCAACAGGGTACGACTATTATTTTAACCACACACTATCTGGAAGAAGCTGAAAGCCTGTGTAAAAACATCGCAATCATCGACCATGGTTTAACTATTGAACACACCAGTATGAAAGACTTACTGAGTCAGCTTAACACCGAAACATTTATTTTTTATTTACAGTCTCCATTAAAAAATAGTGATGTATTAAAACAGAAAGAACTCGAGCATTTCAACATACAAATGATTGATGAAAGCACTATTGAAGTCAGCCTGGATGAACAGTGCCATATCAACGCTTTAATAAATCAACTAACTAAACATAACATTAATATTTTGAGCATGCGAAATAAGACCAATAGACTCGAACAACTTTTTGTTTGCCTTGTTGATAAAAATAGAAATAACCCGGAACTAGCCAGAACACTGCAGCAAACTGCACAGGAAAATTCTCAGACGGATGCGCTATCATGAACTGGATACAAAAATACAATACATTAAAAACTATTATCATCAAAGAGTATCTGCGTTTCATTCGTATATGGGTACAAACCGTATTACCTCCGGCAATAACTACCGCACTCTATTTTGTCATTTTTGGTAATTTAATTGGTTCACAGGTTGGTGATATCGATGGCTATAAATACATGGACTATATTGTGCCAGGACTGATACTGATGGCTGTAATAACCAATTCATATGGCAATGTAGTGTCTTCTTTTTATAGCGCCAAATTTCAAAAAAGTATTGAAGAGCTTTTAGTATCCCCAACGCCTAACTCACTAATCCTTATTGGTTATGTTTCCGGTGGTATAGTACGCGGTATGATCGTTGGCATTATTGTTACCATCGTTGCCATGTACTTTTCTGATTTCAATGTGCATAGTTATACAATAAGCCTGCTTATCTTCTTTTTAACGGCTACTTTGTTTTCTATTGCAGGCTTTATTAATGCCATCTATGCAAATAGTTTTGATGACATCAGTATTATCCCAACATTTGTTTTAACCCCTCTTACATATTTAGGGGGGATATTTTATTCAATCAATATGCTGCCTGAGTTCTGGCAAAATTTATCACTCATAAACCCCATACTTTATATGATTAATTCATTCCGCTATGGAATGATCGGCACATCCGATATAAACCTAAGTACGGCACTTATTATTATCGTGGGCTTTAATGCTGTACTTTTTTCATATGCAATGTACCTACTGAATCGCGGTATTGGCATTCGCCAATAAGCCACAGCAAGCGTGATAACTTGTTTATAAAAATTTAATTCTCACGCTTATTTACAACATATCCTACACGACTAAACACCATTGTATTTTCCGTGTAATTTCCATTACATAGACTACAATTATTTAGACTCATTAATTAAACTAGCTCTATTAACTGGAAAATTACAAATGCAAGCATCAGACCTATTTGTTAAGTGCCTGGAAGAAGAAGGCATCGAGTATATTTTTGGCGTTCCCGGTGAAGAAAATGCCGACTTCATGATGTCATTGGAAAAGTCTAAGAGCATTAAGTTTGTATTATGTCGACATGAGCAAGGCGCAGCCTTTATGGCCGAAATTTATGGTCGACTGACGGGTAACCCTGCATGCTGTCTTGGTACGCTTGGCCCTGGTGCGACTAACTTAATTACCGGTGTTGCCGATGCCAATATGGATCACGCACCTATGATAGTGCTAACGGGCCAGGGGTCTTCGCAACGCTTACATAAAGAATCACATCAGGTCATGGATGTTGTAACGATGTATACCCCCGTTACCAAATGGGCAACCAGTATTTTACATCAGGACAATATCCCTGAAATCATACGAAAAGCCGTACGTATCGCACGTTCAGAAAAACCCGGCGCGGTTTTAATAGAACTACCTGAAGATATTGCAAAATTAGAAACCACAACAAAACCAATCACCCCTAGACGCTTCCGTCGCCCTGGCCCGGATAACAAAATAATCAATGAGGCCTATGAGCTTCTTAAAAAGGCAAAGCGCCCCATTATTCTTGCTGGTAATGGTGCAATACGTCGCCGCACCAGTGAGCAACTACGCCTTTTTTGTAATGCCACTGGCATTGGTGTTGTTAGCACATTCATGGGCAAAGGCAGCGTAGACATGGATGCTGACTACTGTTTATACACCATTGGCTTGCAGGCAAAAGATGTGGTTGCCTGTGCCGTTGATGCAGCGGATGTCGTTATTACACTCGGTTACGACATGGTGGAGTACCATCCACACTTGTGGAATAAAGACGGTAACAAACATGTTATTCATGCTGATTTCCAACCCGCAGAAATCGATGCGGACTATCATCCCGAGGTAGAGCTGATTGGTGACCTGGCAGATACCATCACCAAGTTACTCGAACGCGTACAGACTGATGGCGGCTTAAATTATGACTTGAGCCAACAAAAAGCTACCCGCAAACAGATGCATGAAGAACTCGCTATGCATAAGGACGATGATGCCGACGACTTAATAAAGCCGCAAAAAGTGTTATGGGATGCACGTGAAGCAATGGGACCGCATGATATTTTACTATCCGATGTTGGCGCACATAAAATGTGGATTGCGCGTCATTATCAATGCCACGAACCCAATACCTGTTTAATTCCTAATGGATTCTGTTCAATGGGCTTTGCACTTCCCGGTGCACTCGCAGCGGCAATGGTTCATCCTGATAGAAACATTCTTGCGATTTGTGGTGATGCCGGATTCATGATGAACGTGCAGGAAATGGAAACCGCAAAACGTCTTAACCTCAAATGCACCGTAATGGTGTGGGAAGATAAAGAATATGGCTTGATTGCATGGAAACAGGACAATCAATTTGGTCGGCACACTGATCTCGCGTTCAACAACCCTGACTGGATGCAACTTGCCGAAGCCTTTGGCTGGCATGGGCATATGGTAAAAAAATCATCTGATGTGAAAAGTGTTTTAGAAGCATCCTTTAATGAAGATGGCCCTAGCCTGGTCGTTGTACCCATCGATTATCGTGAGAACAATAAATTAACAGATCGTCTTGGTGATATTGCTTGCCCTATTTAAACTTGCTTTATTTAACATGGTTTAGCTAACTCAAACATAGATATAAATTTTAAAGGCTAGAGAATGACCTCACATTATTCACAGATGATCGCTGGCGACATTAAAGCCAGCGGCACACTGGAAGTTAACGCCCCTTATGATGGACAATTGATTGCAACGCTAGATACTGTTGATAAAGCGGCGATTGATCTCGCACTTACAACCGCCAGTGAACTCTTTAATAACAAGTCTAAATGGTTATCTGCACCACAACGCATTGACATACTCAGTAAGCTTGCTGAACTAATGCAGGAAAATTACGATCGATTAGTACTAATTTCTGCACAGGAAGGTGGTAAACCATTACTCGATACACGGGTTGAAATGGATCGAGCCATTGATGGCATAAACAATTGTATCGAGTGCATACGCACCAGTCATGGTGAAGAAATTCCCATGGGCATAAATGCCGCATCCATGAATCGCATTGCCATGACGCACCATGAACCGATTGGGGTTGTAGTTGCAGTGAGCGCCTTCAATCACCCCATCAATTTAATCGTACACCAGGTCGGACCTGCAATTGCCAGTGGTTGCCCTGTCATTGTAAAGCCTGCTGATGACACTCCTCTATCTTGCTATGAATTTGTAAAACTTGCACACCAAGCAGGCCTACCTAAAGAGTGGGCACAAGTCGTTACACCAACTGATCATAGCGTGGCAGAGGCATTAGTTACCGATAGTCGCGTTGGCTTTTTCAGTTTTATTGGCAGTGCCAAAGTAGGCTGGATGTTACGCTCAAAACTAGCTCCCGGTGCCCGCTGCGCCTTAGAACACGGGGGGGCTGCACCGGTTATTGTTGAAGCAGATGCCGATTTAGACACCGTACTTCCATTGCTCGCCAAAGGTGGCTTTTATCATGCGGGCCAGGTCTGCGTCTCGGTACAACGTGTATACGCACATAGCAGTATTGCCCGGCAAATTGCACAACAATTAGGTGACTTAGGCAATGCCATGAGTGTGGGCGACCCAACGTCTGCTGACACTGATATTGGCCCACTGATTCGCCATACTGAAACAGATCGCATCTCACAATGGGTAGATGAGGCCATTGCAGCTGGCGCTGAAAGAGTATCTGGTAGCGGTAAAATCTCCGCGAGCTGTTACTCACCTACGGTATTATTGAACCCAGCGGAAAATACTTCAGTGAGTTGTAAGGAGATTTTTGGCCCGGTGATTTGTGTGTATGCCTATGATGATATTGATGAAGCCATTCAACGCGCCAATTCATTAGACTTTGCGTTTCAGGCAGCGGTTTGCACTACCAATATCAATACCGCCATGCATGCCTATAAGCACCTGAATGCATCAGCCGTCATGATCAATGATTTTACCGCATTCCGTGTAGACTGGATGCCATTTGCAGGTTTACGCCACTCAGGCCTGGGCGTGGGTGGTATTCCTCATACATTTGAGGACATGCAGATTAAGAAAATGCTGGTTATTAAATCTGACAGGCTCTAAATAGTGAATGAGTTGGGTGGTTCTAGCACCCAACTCACACCAGCACAAAATAATACAGCATATCAGCGCATTTACATTTATAATATTCGCCTAACTAGTCCCACTTTATATCTGTTGCATCTCTATGAATCAAATTTTAATCCCAATATCTCCGGGTGAGTTGTTAGACAAAATCACCATCCTTGAAATCAAATCTGCACGCATTACATCAGCTGAAAAAAAATCCAATGTAAATAATGAACTTGATATGCTCAATAAGGTGTGGGGAAATGCCATTACTCAAGACACCGATATTGTTTCAATGCGTGCCGAATTAAAAAACATTAATGAAACACTATGGGATATAGAGGACGATATTCGTGACGAAGAACGTGCGAATCGTTTTGGTGAAAAATTTATTGAACTTGCACGTAGCGTATATGTCACAAATGATTTACGTGCTGATGTGAAAAAGAGAGTTAATCTACACCTTAAATCAGATATCGTTGAAGAAAAATCTTACCAGGATTACACATAATAAATAAACCTTATGCATTCAAAAAAAGAATCTCTACTCAAGCGCTGGCATAGCTTAAGAATAAACCCAAAAGTATGCAAAAAAAAATGGCAGCATCAATACTGGAATGATAGTGATGGATGCAGGGTGGTTTCCTGTAAAACATGCCCTAGTTTTAATGTAAAACAACAGGCATGCGGTATTAATTTTGGTACACCACTCCGCAAATGTGTTGTTTCAAGTATAGAAGCGCATTTTTATGACTGTAAAAACAAAGATGTACTAGAAATAGGTTTTGGCCGTTTTAAATTAGCTAAAAATCTTATTCAACGTAGTGGTGGCACCTGGACCGGGGTAGAACCCAGACGCCCTGAAAATGAAACCCCAGTTATTGGAAAAGGCGGTTATGGTCACGCAACCCATGTGCCATTTCCAGATCAGACTTTCGATAAGGTATTTGCCGTGCAATCCATGGAACATTGGGGACAGAAAGCCGGCGGTGTCCGTGAACCCTCTTCTTATTCTGAATGCATAGCAGAAATCAGTCGTGTACTTAAGCCAGGTGGAACAGTTTATCTAGATGCACCTGTACATTTTCATGGCAATGAAATGTTCATTATGGGTGACGTCGAAAAAGTTAGATCTCTATTTCCACTGGACCAGTGGAAAAATATTCATATTGAAAAATGGCGAGAAAACTACTCGCCTTTGCAGCGTTATACCCCTAGCCAGAACGAATTCAATGACTGGTCAGTCGAAATCACCAGTTACCCAGACGATCAAGTTGCAAAAGCAAAAGCGAATGGCGTCGTCTGGTTACTTGTGGTAACTGCAGAAAAAATTTAAATAAACATGAATATTTTAGCCTGCACCTCCAGTGACTGCTCATTTAACAGTCTTCGACCAGAACATGACATATATATAAGTCTGGCTAAAGCGGGCCACTCCATCACTATAATTACCCATGAAAATGCCCCTTATAAACAACTTTTTTTAGACAATAATATTCAACTTATTGAACAACCCATAACAAAGAAAATTAGCTTAAATTCAATCCGTTTAATCCGACAGATCATAAAACAAAAATCAATTGATATCGTTTATGCGACAAACTCTAAATCAATACCTAATGCGGCATTTGCATGTATAGGTACAGCTGCAAAACTGGTTGCTTATCGTGGTACAACTAGTGGATTATACTGGTATGACCCTGGTAACTATCTCGGGATACTGCACCCAAGAGTGGATGCTATTATCTGTGTATCAGAATATGTTTATAAGTATGTATCATCAAAACGAGTTTTAAAAAATAAAAAAATAACAGCTATTTACAAAGGTCATGATCTAAACTGGTACAACAAAGAACCGGCTGACTTAACTGAATTTGGCATCGATAAAAATGCATTTAGCGCAATCTGCGTAATCAACTCGCGTCCACATAAAGGTGTAGACATAGCACTAAAAGCTGCCGATATACTGGCCGACATCGAAAATTTTCATCTTATATTGGTCGGTAACGGCACTGAAAAAGAACCTTATAAAAGCCTGCTAAACAATAATAAAATGAAATCAAGGATTCATCTTACGGGTTATAGACAGGATGCGCCTGAACTCATTGCAGCCAGTGATGTATTGATACAACCATCGACTGGTGGAGAAGGATTACCACGAGTTATTTTAGAGTCTTTAGCCTATGGTACGCCGGTCATTGCATCCGCAAATAAAGGTAGTATGGAGATTATAGATGATGGTGTAAATGGTTCAATTGTGCCCATTAGAGACCCACAGGCAATCGCGGATAAAATTCGAGAATTTATTAAAACACCTGATATTTTAAAAACATACACTGCAAACAGTAAAGACAAAATAAAAAATGAAATGTCTCATGACGCAACTGTAAAAAATTACATTGCGTATTTCGAATCACTTATTGAGAACTAAAGAACCTTTTGCAGAACCTTATCAAGTTTCTGCTTAACATCCCCTACCAAAATAAGCTCCATAACACCCGGTTTTTCTATTTTCGTTCCCCAGCGTAAATCATCTGCTGATTTATTTAAAAACTGCCTGGCAGCAACTTCAAACTTATCAACACAAAACTCCAAAGAATTATACGGACCACTTCGTTTGCTCCATGTACAGGCATACAAACCAATCACCGGCACACCAAGGGCATTGGCAATATGTGCTGGTCCTGAATCTGGTGACACAACAACAGTGGCTTTACTCAACAAGCCAAGTAACTGCTCCAATGTATCTTTTCCAACCAGATTCAGTACACGATGCTGAACTTTCGCAACAATATCTTGTGCCATATTAAGTTCGATTTCACTCGGCCCACCGCTTAAAATTACCTGCATACCGTATTCAGCAATCGCATAATCTGCAAGTTTTGCGTAGCACTCAGCTGACCAGTTTCGCGATTTATGGCTAGAACACGCGGATATTAATAATACACGCCTACTCTTATCAATATATTTATCCGCAAATTGTATAGCATTTTCTGTCAGTGGCATGTCCCAGTGAGGCTCATCAGCTTTAAGACCTAAGGCTCTTGCAAATGACAAGAAGCCTTGAACCTGGTGCTGTTGATAATGAGCAGGTATACGTCTATTAATACATAACTGATGCATATCTCTAGAGCGGGCGGCATCCCAGCCAATTTTTACTCTCGATTTAATGGTGAAACTTGCCAGGTTGGCGCGTGCTGCCACCTGCATATGCAGCAACACATCAAACACTTCGCCCCTCAAAGTGCTCCATAACTTCCAATATTCTTTATAGCCATTGGCTTTATCAAAACAAATGAAACGAATACCTTGTATGACACGCAATAACTTATATTCAAATTTTCCACATATCCAGGTAATTTCACACTCCGGCCATTCTTTCTGAATAGAACGCACAACAGGAATAACATGCGTCACATCACCGATAGCAGACAATCGTAGAATACAGATTTTTTTAGGCGATGTTATAGAAGAAAACATATGAATCTAGATTTGTGCTAACTTATTAAGCAAACTAGCAGCTTCAGACTTATGTACAAGTATATAATCACGTCGATGACTCCCGTCAAAATCTTCTAATGTATTAAGCACTTTAATATTAAAAGCATCTTTTTCTGACACACCTAATACTTTGTAATCAATACCTTCTATTAACTTGAGTATCAATATCAATCGTTCCAGTTTTTCATGGTACGTTGGGTGATCTTTTTCAGGCAACTGCCAAATTTCACAATAAACAAAGGGTGTATATTTTTTTATTGTTGAAATTAAACCACGCAACACTTCAAGTTCAGCCCCTTCAACATCAATTTTAAACACACACAAGGCTACTGGCTCGATAATTTCAAAAAACTCATCTCCCTGAAATGTAAACAAATCGAATGCGTATTTATCTATTTCTCCAAATCTGGCATAATGATTTAATGATCCCATCTTATCGGCTTTTCTACGAATATAAAAAGTTCTGAGCTCTTTTTTATCGGATAAAGCAAAAGGGAAAATACGTACACTTTTAAAATCATTAGCCCTTATGAGTTCCTCTGTATAATAATTACAAACTGCATTCGGCTCAAATCCAATATAATCCCTAGTTGCATCCAAAGCTTTTAATTTTACTAAATAAAGCCCTATATTAACGCCTACATCAACAACAACACCGTCCTTCTCTTTCAGGAAAACAGATAGACAATCGGACATCCATTTATCATCTTGAACAAGAAGCCCTGCCCCCAAACCATGCAAAATGGGCACCTTCATCTGCAACCCACAATAATTTATTGACGCCTGCTTTAAACATAGTTTAGACAATGTTTTGTACAATTCACGACGAAATTTACTAAAATATTTAAGCAGATTCATGCAGTCAATTTCTCTCTATTAATGCTTAGAATTATTTCTAAATCTAAGAAAATTATATTTATTAAATGTATATTGCATTTGAATAACTGAAATTAGAAACCCATGATAACCATCAAGTACGCCTAAACGTATTATATAGTGCCTAATGAAAGCAAATAATGAATGCCCTAATATTTTAAAGATATTTGTATTACGGCCTTTTTTGTATTGGCTTTCAGCCCAGGCTTTTGCGTAGCTATTCCTTTTGTCGATATACTCTTCTAATGATTCAAATGTGTAATGAAGCAATTTTCCTTTAAGGTCAATTTTTTTTGCATCTTTACAATCAACCGTCTCATGTACAAAATTATCATTGTATGTATAGAGTTTTTTATTAAATAATCGAACTATCCTGTCAGGATGCCAGCCACTATGATAAATAAATTTGTTACAAAAATTAGTCAATCGATTTACACGATATACCACTTTCTCATCAGCTGCTGACATGCTTTCTAGAATTTCATCTTTGAGTAAATCGCTTACGACCTCATCAGCATCTAGTGCTAATACCCAGTCATTTGTAGCTTTATCTACAGCAAGTTTTTTTTGCAATCCAAAACCAGGCCAATCAGTATTAATAAATATTTTATCTGTATATTCGGCAACAATTTCAAGCGTCTTATCAGTACTGCCTGAATCTACAACAACTATTTCATCAGCCCATTTAACAGATTCAAGACAACGACGAATTCTCGTTTCTTCATTCATACAAATAATAATGACTGACAACTTTTGAATCATGATAATTAATACTTACTAGTAGTGACGCGCTTATAGCTTGTAATAGTTCATTCTATTACGCATTTGAATTTTTCGCCAAAGATTAAGCGGTTTTCTTTTTAATGACACCTGCTCATTCGCTATAAAATCATCCACTGCCCGCAATACTCTCTCTGAAGAATAGCCGTCCGAGTATGCATGAAGTTTTTCAATATAAGCCCTGGCTTCTTTAAGCAATTTCTCAGGCCTTGATATGGCACGCTCTAATGCGGGTTCTACATCACCCTCATCAGTCACATTTATAACATGAGGTCCAGGAACTTTTGTTTTAAATGTCACTAATGGTTTATTTAACTGTAAAAACTCCAAACCAATAGATGACGTATCACACAACATAGCATCAGCGGCTCGCAAAAGTGGCAATACATCATAACTACTATCAACATATGTAAAATCATCACCTTGCATAGCTCTATATTGCGCAACTATTTCTTCAGGCATCTTAGGGTGTAAAGTCACTAACCAGTGCCATTTCGAAGACTCTGACAGCTTACGTATTGTTTCAATTAAATACGGTGCCGATGTTAATGAAGGGCTAAATGTTGAAGCATATAAAATGATAGGCTTATCTGTTTCAATTGTATTTCTAAAGTCATCATAGGGGCTAGGATCCCGTAAGTCAGGATTAAACAGTGGATCTAGTTTAGGCCAGCCGGTTTCCGCTACACTGAAGGTTCCATATTTTTTTGCCAATTCCTGAAACTTTTGCGTCACAGCCGGGGCATGAGTGCAGTACAAATCAAATAAACCACGAATACGATAATGGCCTTTTTTACCTGTCTCATCATTAGCCAGCCCATGAAAAACCTCTACTTTCACGCCGGGAAAAAAATCAGGCACCCAATTTCCGGGAACAAACACAGCGACAGGATTATATTCTTTCACCTCTGCTACTGTATGCAGCTGTTTCTCATCTTTTCTTAAGCAAGAGCCGTCTGTACCTTGTACAAACCATGAAACCTCATCTCCACGATTACGTATAGCCTTTTGTAATGGGCGAAGTATGTCATAAGAATATAAATGATTAACAAAGAAAAGGTATTTACGCATAATAATGTTTCATAAGAATATTAGATCTTTTATTCAAACTATAGCGACTATAAATTGATTCTATTTCTTCTCTTATATTATTTTTATACGAGACCAAAGTATTAATATTCATGAACTAAAGGAATTATAGTTGCTCAATTCTTTTATATGGTTTTTTGTGCGCAAGTATGTGTCTAATTAATCGCGTATGCCACTTCTCACTTTTATTCTCACCATAATTTTTATCAGGGCCATTATAAGGTGTCCGCTCAGTATGAAATATATATAGTGTTTCATCAATAAAACACGCTTTATCACCTGACATTTCTAACATTGGATAAGAAAATGCCTTATCATCAACTCTTCTTATAAAATTTCCAGACTGATCATGCAAGTCTTCAACTTTAATATCTTTCCAGTAATACCAACTGCGAAACCGCATTGTAAATATAGCTCTAGTTAGTGCCCGTCGTATATCCACCTCAGAAATTTTAAAAATATCCATATTTAGTTTTTTCCATAATCCATATCTAAACGTTTTCAAATGCGATGCTAGCCATTTAGATTTACGATAACTATTATTGTTTATGACACCGGCTTGATAGGAACGACATTTTTTACCTCGGTCACCCTGTGAGTTCTCATAAGACCCATATGTCATCCAGCAATTTTCTTGCTGATACACTTCTGCAAGATACTTTAATACATTTTTATGCGATAACCTGTCATCTCCATCCACTAGAACAATAATATCCTCATCATCTGCATTAGCAGCATTAATCGCTTCAACCACATTGCGTGTTTTATATTTTTTCTCTTGATTAATAATTAACTTAAAACGCTTGTCATCTTGAATTTCTGACTGAACAATCTCTACAGTTCGATCTGTAGAGATATCATCCACTAAAACAACCTGGAAATCCTCATAGGTTTGCTCTTTAATCCACTGGATGTTTTCTTTAATCCACTCTTCCACATTGAACATAGCTATGATTATATGAAACTTCATATTGATTTTGTATGACCTAAATAATTTTAATGTATTAAGTTACTAATGACTATATGATGTAAAAACAGGCATTTAGTTTCTTTGCTGTTTTATATATGACTAGAAAAACCTCTTCTGTTATTCAATGCTAGTGCACGCACTCAGGCAAACAATGGCTTGAGCAGTTATAAAATCGCATTAGTCACATCCCCACAGTAAAAACATTTAATTCCCGAGACACATTGAAAGTTTTTATACAACTTCATTTGTTTTTCTTTAATGTTACGACATATTATTTCGTAACATTACTCAATTTTATTAAATCAAAGTATAAAGACACACTCGACATTTAAAGCAGCACAAGTGCCATGTGATTTCATTACTTAATCATTAAAAATTACTTCAAATGATATTCAGCACCACAATAAGGGCATTTTCCTTCGCCATCTTTATCGAAGGCAATAAACACCTGGGGATGAGAATTCCACAAACTACTTCCCGGCATTGGGCAATGCACAGGAAGATCCTCTTCCGTTACCTCATAGCTATTTTTTGTATTGGGCTTTGTTAAACTCTCATTTCCTACTGATGTATTGCCTGTCATTTGCTTTCTCTTACAAAATTAAAGTTTTACTCAAAAGGCTAAGCAACCGTTGTTAACCAGTTTTTATCAACTGTTTGCCTGCCATGAACCACGTCGAAATATAACGTTTGTAATTTTTCTGTAATCGGACCACGCGTGCCTGCACCAATTGCTCTGTTATCTACTTCACGAATCGGTGTTACTTCAGCCGCTGTTCCCGTAAAGAATGCCTCATCTGCGATGTAGACTTCATCACGAGTGATACGTTTTTCTACGATTTCTATGCCTAGCTGTTTGCAAAATGTGAATATGGTGTTACGCGTAATACCATTTAGTGCCGATGTTAAGTCCGGGGTATAAATAACACCGTTTTTAACAATGAAAATATTCTCTCCACTACCTTCCGCAACGTAGCCTTCATTATCAAGCAGCATAGCTTCATCATAGCCATCACTAATGGCTTCCTGCAATGCCAGCATAGAATTTATATAGTGGCCATTTGCCTTAGCTTTGGTCATGCTGATATTTACGTGATGACGCGTGTAAGATGATGTATGAATGCGCAAGCCATTCTTCAGGTTATCTTCACCCAAATAAGCACCCCATTCCCATGCAGCAACCATTACATGCGTTTTTAAATTATCGGCACGCAGACCCATGCCTTCCGAACCATAAAAACACATAGGACGCAGGTAAGCCGATTCTAAATTATTTTCACGTACAACAGTGCGCTGCGCTTCATTGATTTCCTCTTTGCTAAACGGCATATCCATTCTCATGATATGCGCTGAATCAAACAGACGATCTGTATGTGCCTGCAATCTGAAAATAGCCGTACCTTGCTCAGCTTTGTAAGCGCGCACACCTTCAAATACGCCCATGCCATAATGCAACGTATGTGTTAAAACATGTACTTTAGCTTCACGCCAGGGAACCAGTTCCCCGTCCATCCAAATTACGCCATCGCGATCTGCCATGGTTTGCATACTTCTTACTCCTAAAACTTTAAGTGCTTAGCACCTTAAAAATATTCTTTGTATAAATGCGTGCATTAAGGCTTCGCACTTTCATTGCTGACGTACTTCTGCAGTACGTCATGCCAAATTGTTTTTACCTGCTTTCTAACATCTTCTATCGAGCTTTCATCCACTTGAGATGAAAGCTCTTGCAATGCTAGCTGATGGCCAAGCTCACGATATCTTCGATTTGCCTGATACAACTCATCTGCCTGCTTAGCTGTCAGCAATTTACACTCTGCCAGTTGCATCAATATTTTTCTCGTCGCGGTGTTTTCAACCAGCGATTCATTATCCGCCGCACACAGTAATACGCCAAATTGGGCCATAAACTCAATATCAACTAGCCCACCGGCATCTTGCTTGATGTGGAACTTAGCTGATCCTTGCTTACTACCCAGGGAATCGCGCATTTTTTGGCGCATTTCTACGACTTCGCTGGCAAGCCCGCGCTTATCTCTAGTAAGCTTTAATATTGAGCGACGAATTCTATCAAACTCTGTCTTTAAATGCGTGCTTGAGCTCACCATTCGAGCACGAATTAATGCCTGATGTTCCCAGGTCCAGGCTTTTTCATGCTGATATTTATCATATGCCTGCATACTACTCACCAACATTCCCGCATTACCATCAGGGCGTAAGCGCATATCTATTTCATACAGACGCCCATTTGCAGTCTGAACACCTAACAAATGAATAATCCGTTGCGCCAGCCTGGCAAAAAATGTCGAATTGTCCAGGCTTCGCTCGCCATCCGACTGCTGTTCCGAACCAGAACTATCATGTAGAAAGACAAGGTCCAGGTCTGAGCCGTACCCCAACTCTTTACCACCCATTTTTCCGTAAGCCACAATTCCCATAGATGGGTGGTGTTCCACTCCATCTATTACACAAATTGGCTTACCGTGTTTGGCCAGCATTCGACCCCAGGCTAAATCCATAACTTTATCTAGTAACACTTCGGCAATATTAGTTAATTGATTACTAACCTCAAATACATCCAGCAAACCGGCAATTTCCATTGCCGCGATTTTGAGTACCTGCATTTGTTTAAATTGTCGTAACCGTTCAATCTGTTGTTCTTCGTCATCCAGCACCTGACGCAGCAAATCATCAAGCTCTTGCCTAAGCTTTAGTTTACCGGGCACTTCATAGAGACTACGCGAATCCAGAAGTTCATCGAGCAATACAGGATAACGACTTAATAAACTAGCTATCCATGGACTGGCTGCGCATAAACGCACCAATTGCTGTAGAGCTTGTGGATATTCGTTTAGCAATGACAAATAGACACTACGTCGTAATATTGCCTGCAATAAATTAACCAAGCGTTTAAATACTTCCGCGGGGTGTTCTAGATCTTGCAACAATTCTAGAAGTGCTGGCATCAATATATCAAGCCGTTGACGCCCTGTTGGTGTTATTGATTTTACTTGTGATGAACTTTTAAACTGATTTAACTGCTGGTATACATCCGTAGCTTCGCGCATACCTTTTTCTACAAGATATTTTAACGCTGCATCTTCATCTTGCTCATGCAGCCATAAATTGTGACCCGTATCTTCTATTTCATTATTGCCCTCATCATCACCCTCTTCATGTAGCAACTGAGAAAAGGAAACATGCACTTCATGACGATGTTTATCGCAGTCACTTAATAAACTTTTCCAATCGGCATATCCCATTCCTAGAGCCATACTTAATTGACGTTCTTCCATATCGGGTAACAAATGCGTTTGCTCATCCGCATACATCTGCAAACGATTTTCCAGTCGACGTAAAAAATCATAACTATTTGATAATGACGTGGATTCTTCAATGCTCAGATAGGATTTATCTGCGAGTAGTTTAAGCACGTCCAGAATACCGCGAATTTGTAACTCCGGCTCACCACCACCACGAATTAACTGAAAGGTTTGTCCAACAAATTCAATTTCTCGAATGCCACCCAGGCCTAATTTAATATTATTCAAATTACCTTTGCGGCGGATCTCATTATCAATCATCGCTTTCATTTCACGAATGGACTGAAACGCACCAAAATCTAGATATCTCCTATATATAAAAGGTTTAAGCATTTTCATTAATGCCTCACCTTCACTTCTACCACCACCAATAACGCGCGCCTTAATCATTGCATAGCGTTCCCAATCCCTGCCCTGAGTTTGGTAATAATGCTCCATACCTGCCAGACTCATAACTAGCGGACCACTATCACCATACGGCCTAAGTCGCATATCTACTCTAAAAACAAAACCATCGGCTGTTATATCATTTAATGCTTTAATAAATCGCTGACCCAGTCGTGTAAAAAACTGGCTACTCGCCATTGCGCGCGCACCATTAGTTTCGCCTTCTTCCGGAAAACAAAAAATTAAGTCTATATCAGAAGAGAAATTTAGTTCATGACCACCAAGCTTGCCCATTCCCAATACAACCATGCGTTGCTGATTCCCTGACGCATCGCATGGCTCGCCTATTTGTTTACATTGATCCTGATATAAAAGCTCTAACGTAGTATCTACACAAACTTCAGCGAGATCGGTTAGATTGCGTAAGGTTTCACTGGTATCAGATAAGCCAGCCAGGTCGCGCCATAAAATTCGCAACATTTGTTGCTGACGAAACAATCTCAACTGGCGCATTAACGCTTGATCATTAACTTTTTCATTATTGAATACGCTAAAACGCTGCTGCAATAGTTGTTGATAATTTTCCAAAAAATAGACTTGATGAAATTCATCGGATGCAGTTAATTCAAACCACAACTCAGGATGACGCACCATGATGGATGCTGCAAATTCACTGCACGCCCATATTTTACCGAGCAAAGAAAACTCGATATTTTCTTCTGGATCACGCTGAATAGAAAGACATGACTCTTCCCATAACTGCCAGTGACGATTAACTCGCTCATGCAATAAGGAAGGTAATTGATCAGTTAATTTTTTTTTAATTGTCACGATAAAAGATTCTTAGTTATTAAACGCCACTAGAAAAAGTTACTGCGAATAGTCTTAAGAAAATTAAATACCGTTAACGAACTTTCCGTGTACGGCTTAGTAATTCATAAGCACGCTTAATATCTTGAACTAAATCCTGAGCTTCTAGCATTTCAACTTCGCTGACATTACGCGCCACTAGTTTATCTGGATGACACTGGCTCATCATGCGTCGATATGCCTGCTTAATTTCATGCGGGCTAGATTTACGATCTATATTTAAAACCGCATATGCTTCGGCCAAACTTAATGGCTTATTTGAACAATAATTAACCGGTTGATGATGCGCTTTTTTTTCTGCACGTACTCGTCTATCTATGCGCGTAAAAATGGCATCGGTAATGGATAAACGCTTACACATCACCTGCAACAATTTTAACTCACGGTCATTCATACCTGAATCTGCGTAGGCCATCTGTAATTGCATTTCAATAAAAATTTGTAACACGCTTACACGATGCTGACACTGACGATAAAAACGCTGCAACAAGGCATCCAGTGCAAAATCACTGTTCCTACCTTCATTAAATAAGCGAATAGCCAGCTGTTTTTGCCGGGCATCTAATTTGAGGTGATCCATTAGCTGAGATGCTAATTCTATTTCGACATTTTTAACCTGGCCATCGCACTTTGCCAGGTGCCCCATTGCCGCAAATGTAGCTATAAAGAATGCAATTTGAACCGGCCCATCAGAACCCATTTCATCTAATTTATGATGATAATTCAGCCACCAATTTTCTATAGGGTCTTTAAAAAAACGCCCGGCAAAAGCATCTGGACTAAAGGAGCGAAATGTTTGGGTTACAACATCGGCTAAGCGAGGCAAGGGTTAAATCCTATGTAATCATTTATTGATATAAACCTTAGCCTATAAAAACAAAAAACTCAATAAAAATATAGGATTAGCGCAGTTAGCTAATATTTTACACTAGATAAGTCGCCTAAAACAGCTCAATATCATCATCCGCCTGATTATTCACCTGCTGCATCTTAGATATCACCTGCTCAATACTTTCCCCTGCCAGAATTGCATCAAATAAGTCACGCTCATTCGCCATGGTATAGCGACTACGGATAGTTTCCTGTAGCGCCCGCCATTCCAGAGGTGAATACAGGCGCGTTGGATCACAAACTAAGTCACCGAGCTTACTGAGGCTATTTACCACATGATCTAATCGCTGCACCAGCGTGTCATAAAACTGGAAGGCAACGATAGCCTGCTGCATCTTTTGCGTCACCAGATCACAATTACTATTAATAACCGTCTGATCCTCAGGGGTCACAGCATATTTTTCAAAAATGTCCGCCGTACTTAGCTCTATCGCCTTGATGCTACCCGCCATATTGGTAAAAGAATCCGTAAGCGTATTAACTGAACTACCACCTTCACTCAACGAAAATTCCACTTGAGCTGCTGCCAACTTCAACATCAACACCGTTTCTTTCACCTGACTCCAATCCAGATCAGGCTTATTAGCAGTTGAACTAATAGGATTATTTGTATCGGACATGCGCTACCAATCTCTCTTTTATTTATTTTTTGATTAATACCAGTATGTCAAAGAGCATAACTGATAGATTTGGATTATGATGAGTGTAGCGCAAACAATACTAATTGATTTACGTTTAAAACAAATTTTAAAAAAAGAATAGTTAGAGTTTATTTTTCCGGATGAATTTTAGATGCAGCCAAACGTGCGCGACCACGCGCTTCATCAATAGAATTACCACTCGATACTGCCACGCCCATGCGACGTTTTATAAACGACTCTGGTTTGCCGAATAAGCGAACCTCTGTAGCGGACACACGCAATGCCTCATCAACGCCATTAAAGCTAATAGCCGCTTCATCCATGCCACCATAAATAACCGCACTTGCACCTTCGCAACGTAAACTGGCATCTACAGGCAAACCTAAAATAGCACGTGCATGCAAGGCAAATTCAGACTGCCATTGGGTAATCAGTGTTACCAGTCCGGTATCATGTGGGCGAGGACTTACTTCACTAAAGAAAACATCATCACCTTTAATAAATAACTCCACACCAAAAATACCCCGGCCACCTAATGCCGTAGTGATTTTGTTTGCAATTTCACGTGATTTTTCCAGAGCAACATCAGTCATAGATTGTGGCTGCCAACTTTCTACGTAATCACCATCTTTTTGAATATGTCCAACCGGCGCACAATAATGCGTTTCAATTTCGCCATCTGCATCCAGTGCACGCACCGTAAGCTGTGTTATTTCATAATCGAACTCAATTACAGCCTCGACAATAACTCGCCCGTGATTTACACGTCCACCATCCATCGCATACTGCCATGCGGCTTCCACATCATTAACAGATTCAAGGCGAGACTGCCCTTTACCTGATGAAGACATGACGGGTTTAATAATGCAGGGAAAGCCGATTAATTTAGCCGACTTTTTAAGCTCTTCCAAACTATCTGCAAAGGCATATTCAGAGGTGGGTATTTTGAGGTCTTCAGCTGCAAGTCGACGAATACCTTCGCGATTCATTGTTAGCTGAGTCGCCCGTGCCGTTGGAATAACTTCAGCCAACCCCTCTTCTTCAATCTCCGCCAGCATATTCGTCGCAATGGCTTCGATTTCTGGCACGATAATGTGTGGCCGCTCTTTTTGCACCAGCGCCTTGAGTGTAGCCGCATCTGTCATATCAATTACATGAGCCCGATGCGCCACCTGATGACCCGGTGCATTCTCATATCGATCCACCGCGATTACTTCTACGCCTAAACGCTGCAAAGCAATAATTACTTCCTTACCCAACTCTCCCGAGCCGAGCAGCATAACTTTAGTTGCAGAGGGTGAAAGCGGTGTTCCGATTTTCATTTTACGACCTTAGTTTGTTATTTATCCAACTGAGAAACATCACGCACCGCACCATTTGAGGCACTGGTGGTTAAAGCTGCATAGGCTTTTAATGCTTGAGTCACAACACGTGTGCGAACTTCCAGTGGTTTCCAACCATCTGCACCTTTTGCATCCATCGCTACTCGACGCTTTGCTAGCTCTTCATCTGAAATTGCTAAATTAATAATCCGATTTGGAATATCAATTTCAATAGTGTCGCCTTCTTCAACCAGACCAATCGCACCACCTTCAGCAGCTTCTGGTGAAGCATGGCCAATAGATAACCCGGAGGTACCACCAGAGAAACGACCATCGGTTAATAGCGCACAGGCTTTACCTAAACCTTTAGATTTTAGATACGATGTTGGGTACAGCATTTCCTGCATACCCGGGCCACCTTTTGGACCTTCATAACGAATAACTACTACATCACCGGCAATCACCTGGTCATCTAATATTGCAGCCACCGCAGAATCCTGTGATTCAAAAATTCGTGCGCGACCTGTAAACACCAAATTATCATCATCAACACCGGCGGTTTTAACAATACAGCCAAGCTCTGCGATATTACCGAACAATACGGCCAGGCCACCATCTAGAGAGTACGCATTGTCTAAATTACGAATACAACCGTCAGCACGGTCGGTATCTAGCGACCATACTTTTTCCTGAGAAAAGGCCTGTTGTGTAGGCACATTACCCGGAGCTGCGGAATAAACTTTCTTCGCTTCTTCATCCTCACTAACCGCGATGTCCCATTTTTCTAATCCCTTAGCCATGCTTTCACTGTGTACAGTTGCCAATCCCGTATGCAATAAGCCTGCTCGATCCAGCTCACCCAATATAGCCATAACACCACCGGCACGATGCACATCTTCCATATGATATTTTTGTGTAGACGGAGCAACTTTACACAGGTTCGGCACTTTTCGTGATAGACGATCAATATCATCCATTGAGAAATCAATCTCACCTTCTTGTGCAGCAGCTAACAAATGCAATACCGTATTAGTTGAACCACCCATGGCGATATCTAAACTCATGGCATTTTCAAAGGCTTCAAAGCTGGCAATTGAACGTGGCAGCACAGCATAATTATCATTTTCATAATGATCACGTGCCAGAGAAACGATTCTACGACCAGCCTCTAAAAATAATTCTTCACGGTAAGCATGCGTCGCCAGCAATGAACCATTGCCCGGCAATGATAAGCCTAAGGCCTCGGTTAAACAGTTCATAGAATTGGCAGTGAACATACCTGAGCATGAACCACAGGTTGGGCAAGCTGAACGTTCAACCTGCATTACATCTTCATCACTTTCATTGGGATTGGCCGCCATCACCATGGCATCAACTAAATCCAGCTTTACTTCAGTACCATGGATTTTGGTTTTCCCCGACTCCATTGGCCCACCGGAAACAAAAATAACCGGAATATTTAAACGCATAGACGCCATCAACATGCCCGGCGTTATTTTATCGCAGTTAGAGATACACACAATTGCATCGGCACAATGCGCATTAACCATGTATTCAACCGAATCGGCTATGATTTCACGTGATGGTAATGAGTACAGCATGCCGTCATGCCCCATCGCAATACCATCATCGACGGCAATAGTATTAAATTCCTTGGCAATACCACCGGCTTTTTCAACTTCACGCGCAACCAACTGACCCATGTCTTTTAAATGAACATGACCCGGCACAAACTGTGTAAATGAATTGGCAATCGCAATAATGGGCTTTTCGAAGTCGCCATCTTTCATGCCCGTGGCGCGCCACAAAGCACGAGCACCCGCCATATTGCGGCCGTGAGTGGATGTTCTAGAACGATAAACTGGCATGTTGGTAACCTCAAATAATACAAATTCTTTAAGGTCGATATTGTAGAGGAAGTTGAGCAATGCCGTAAGACAAATCCGCAACTAAAAAAGCCGCCACGCAAGAAATCTTGCATGGCGGCTCAGGAGAAATAACTACACTTTTATACGGGATACTACGTGTTTTAACTCTTCAGCTATGTTGCGCAAATCTTCACTAGACTTCGCAGTAGAAGCGACACTCTCAGCCGTCGTTTCAGAAGCCTGACTAATATTAACAACATTACGGTTAACTTCTTCTGCCACGGAATTTTGCTCTTCTGCAGCGCTGGCAATAAGCGCATTCATATCGTTAATGTTAGTTACCGAGCTGGTAATCGCAGTTAATACTTCACCCGCTTTAGCCGCTGTATCTCGCGTAACATCCGCCTGTGAACGACTTTGGTTCATCGCCTCAACCGCTTCCTGTGAGCCTGATTGTAAACGCTCAATCATCTTCTGTATTTCTTCGGTAGATTCTTGAGTACGGCTGGCCAAGGTACGCACTTCATCAGCAACAACAGCAAAACCACGGCCCTGCTCTCCGGCACGCGCAGCTTCTATCGCAGCATTTAATGCCAAAAGATTAGTTTGTTCCGCAATACTTCGAATGACATCAAGCACCGAACCGATTTCTACAGAATCACTTTCCAGATTATGAATAACATCTGATGCCTGTTCTACTTTTTGCACCAGAGAACCAATGGCACTAATAGCATCATTAACTACACTCTGTCCCGTACCAACTTCCGAGTTTGCCTGACTCGCAGAATCCGCAGCCAGTTGAGCATTTTGTGCAACCTCATGCACTGTTGCGGTCATCTGGTTCATTGCCGTAGCAACCTGGTCCGTTTCCTGTCGTTGCGCCATCATCGCCTGATTGGCCTGGTCAGATACATGGGACATTTCTTCTGCTGATGTTGACAGGGTATATACAGATTGATTAATTCGCTGAACCATATCACTAATATCGCCCTGCATTTTCCCCGCGGATTCAGCTATCTGACCGATTTCATCACCAGAATTAACTGTAATAGCACCACTAAAGTCACCATCTGCCATGCGGTTAAAGTCGCGCACCAATGCCTGCGCTGGGTTAATAATATTTTGTTGAACCATCCACAGGAATATAATAAGTGACACCGCGAGAGACACTGTTAACAATACAATTGTTAATTTCAAACCATTAGCTGCGTGTTTATCCGCAGTTTCAATCAATTTTTTTGCTTTATCACTCACTTTAACCTGAAGCTCAAGCAAAAGTTTTCCTGGTTCCCTGTCAATGCCAGAAACTGCCTTATCAGCGGCTGTAATATTAAAATCAGTATTTACAAATACATCAAAACCATTTTGGTATTTGGGTAATAAAGCTTTATGTACGCTTTGAAATTTAAGCAAAAGGGCTTCTATATCATCACTCTTAATATCATTTAATAAATTATCGATACCTGTTTGTACCGAACCATGTTGTTTATTAAATTTATTCCAGTATTTTTCTCGCTGCTGATCATCCGCTCCACGAATTAATACATTTTTCCATTCCTGTACCATTGTTTTAAAGTTAGAGGTGGTATGGAGGAACTCTGTTTGCACTGCTGCTTCGTGATGCATGATCTCAGACATCTCATTCTGTACTTGCCATGCACTATAAAAGCCAAAGACAGCTGCCCCAAGAACGAGAGAAGTACCTAAACCTGTAACCATCAGGAGTTTATTGCGTACGCTATTGCAGATAAGACGTTTAAGCACGGCCAGCCCTCAGTATTGTGTTTTTTTCATGTAATCAGAGTTATAGCAAAGATTGAGTCGATTTGTTGTTTTTCTATGCTCATATATCTGAGCATAGTGCTACGTACAATAAATATCGGCTGAAATGTCAGGATGTTTAGTTTTTTTGCTAGAATATTTTAATAGATTTTTTAACCCAAGGAATCGTAATCGCAACACAATCCTTTTTAATGCAAATGATCCAGCAACTGATTTCCACACCATCAGTCAGCTGTGTAAACCCTGATATCGATCAAAGCAATACGGGGGTAATCAACCTACTTGCTAACTGGTTAGATCAGCTCGGCTTTCAAGTAGAAATAATGCCCGTTGCAGACGGCAAAGCCAATCTTATAGCCACACTCGGCACGCTTAGCGCGTCCTCAAAACACGGTGGCCTTATACTGGCCGGCCATACAGACACAGTACCCTATGATGAAAATCGCTGGCAACATGACCCATTTACACTCAGTGAAGATGACGGCAAGTTATACGGTTTAGGCACATCAGATATGAAAGCCTTTTTAGCTTTAGCCATAGAGGCGGCTGTAACCTTCAAGACCAACGAATACAAACAACCCCTCATTATTCTGGCAACCTCTGATGAAGAGACCACCATGGCCGGTGCCAGGGCATTAGTCGATGCTAGTAAACCAAAAGCTCGCTATGCGGTAATTGGTGAACCCACTGGCATGAAACCCATTCGTATGCATAAAGGCATTATGATGGAAGCCGTACGCATTACCGGACTTGCCGGTCATTCTAGCAACCCTGCCTATGGTCACAATGCCCTGGAAGCGATGCATCTAGTTATTGCCGAACTATTACTATGGCGCAATGAGCTTCAGCAACAATATAACAATAGTTTATTTGAAGTGCCTGTTCCAACGATGAATCTGGGGCATATACATGGTGGCGACAACCCCAATCGCATTTGTGGTGCTTGCGAATTACACATCGATATTCGCCCACTTCCCGGCATGGACTTACTCTCACTGCGTAATGAATTAAATACTCGCTTACAAAAGGTCATGCCTGAACATGGCTTTAAGCTAGAAACGCTGCCCTTATTTTCTGGCATCCCAGCGATGGAAACACCGGCGGAATCTGCCTTAGTAAAAGCCGCTGAAAAGCTAACGGGATCAATATCAGGCAGCGTAGCTTTCGGTACAGAAGCGCCTTATCTAACTGAGCTGGGTATAGACACGATAGTGCTGGGCCCTGGCGACATTGCTCAGGCACATCAGCCCGATGAATACTTAGATATAGACCGCATAGAACCCACAGTAGAATTGCTACGAAAATTCATATATCAATTTTGTATCGAATGATTTATTTTTAACACCTGGGCATGATAAAAAACAAAGGGCAAACACTTGAGCACACCAACACAACAATACGTCGACTGGTTTCGCGGATCTTCTCCTTACATACATAGCCACCGTGGACGTACTTTTGTTATTTATCTATCCGGCGAAACCATTACGCATGCCGGATTTGCCCATCTTATTCATGATATAGCACTACTCAATAGCCTGGGTGTGAAGCTGGTGCTGGTACATGGCGCACGCCCGCAAATAGAGCAGCAGTTAGATACACTCAAGCTTAAGTCAAATTTTCATAATGGCTGGCGTATTACCACGGCCGATATTTTACAGGGTGTAGAACAAGCTGTTGGGCAAGTGAGAGTTAAACTGGAAACACAATTATCCAGGGGGTTAATTAATACACCAATGTCCGGTGCATCCTTAAGAGTTGTATCTGGAAATTTTGTTACTGCACAACCTTATGGTGTGCACGATGGTTTAGATTTTTGTTTTACCGGTAACATCCGAAAAATTGATACCGAAGCTATTAAGCAACAACTTGAACTAAACAATATTGTGTTACTTTCATCCATTGCCTACTCACCAACGGGCGAGGCATTTAATTGCCGAGCAGAAGAAGTCGCCACGGCTGCTGCCAGTGCATTAAGTGCGAATAAACTTATTTTCATGATGCCCGATAGCGGCGTGAAAAATGAGCACCAAAAAATGGTTCATCAACTAAATGTTCTGCAAGCGGAGTCACTTTACGCCAAGCAACAAAATAATGAATTAACCCAATTACATTTACAAAGCGCTATTGCAGCATGTAAAAATGGTGTACGTCGTTCACATTTAATTAGCCACGAAACAGATGGCGCACTACTACTGGAACTTTATACACGCGACGGTAGTGGAACAATGATTACCACGGACACATATGAAGGCTTACGTCAGGCCAATATAAATGATGTAGGTGGTGTACTTGAACTCATCCAGCCATTAGAAGAACAGCATATTTTGGCACACCGTTCACGTGAACAACTAGAACTTGAAATAGAGCAGTTCACCGTCATTGAGCGCGATGGAATGATCATCGCTTGCGCTGCACTTTACCCTTATAATAATAACTGCGCCGAGCTTGCCTGTGTTGCTGTACATATCGACTATCAAAAACAGGGGCGCGCAAACGACCTGCTAGAGCACATACAGCAAAAATGTTTACAAAAAGATGTGCAACAGTTATTTATACTCACCACTCACACTGCCCACTGGTTTATTGAAAAAGGCTTTACTGAAGGCGACCTGGAGCAAATTCCTATTCAACGCAGGGATATGTATAATGCACAAAGAAATTCAAAAATTTACATTAAAAATTTATGAATATTAAATTCCATAATTAATAAGTCGAAAAATTTTGTCAGAATAATCACTTCAACACAAACACACCTTATATTTATTCTGTTATAGAAACCGAGAAAAAACATGAGCGACACCAACGAATTAAATATCGACGAGCCGGATTTTGACAACTTAATTCGTAGCTATAATATCCCCCCTCAACCACATATCCTGACAATGATAGAGAACGCCGGCGATGACATCAATAAAATTGCCGAGGTACTTAGTCAAGATGTTGCTTTATCATCCGGGCTATTGCAAACCATTAACTCACCCTATTATGGGCTCGCTAACCATATATCATCTATCCAACAAGCGGCTGTATTGCTTGGCTTAAAAGCTGTGAAAAATATTGTTAATTGTCAGGCTTTAAAAGCCCAATCCGGAGATTACCAGAATAAAGATCTTTCAGATTTTTGGCAATCAGCTACCGATGTTGCAAACACCGCATCCACGCTGGTACAAACACTAGGCTTTGGCTCACCGGATGAGGCATATACACTTGGACTATTTCACAACTGTGGCATACCTATTCTTATGGAAAAATTTGCAGACTACTCTAGCGTCATGCAGTCTGCATATAACACAGATAATACGCGTATAACAGAAATTGAAAACAGCCATTATTCTACAAACCATGCCGTATTGGGCTATATGGTATCGCGCATCTGGAAGCTACCCGAGCATTTACGCATCGCCATTCGCGATCACCATAATTTTGAACGTCTTAGTTTTAAAAACAACGTGTATGGCACTGAGGCTGACACGATTTTGGTGATATTAAAAATGGCCGAACATATAGCCAATGTACATGCAGTTTTAGGCAAGGAACATGAAGATAACGAATGGAATAAAATCAAATATGCTATGTTTGAATTTTTAGGTATAAGCGAACCTGATTTTGATGATATCTCAGATTCAGTCATTGAAAAGTTAAACATGTACTAAAAATTCAACTTGCATTAAACATTATCCATCAATGTGGTTTTTTATGCTTGATAGACTCAACAATCCCCTTCGATAATAACCGACAAATCGCCTGAAATTGCGCGTATTCTTCAGTCGTTAGAACACCTTTAACTTTATCTGCATACATCAATCCCATCGCATGATTATTTGCAAAAATAGACATCGCAAAAAACTGCTTAACACCTATAATTAATTTTACCTGCTCAGGAATGAGATCCCAGTACTTCGCTCGATTTTTATCATTAATGAAAACATTTCTACTTTTTTCTATTAGTAAGGTAAATACATGAGGCGTGTTAACTGGAACTTTTAACGAACGCATTGCAATATCTTCTGACACGTGAGCCACATATCTGGAAACAAGAATTTTTTTATTCGGCAACTTAACAACAAACACACAGCGCTCAACACCGCATAAAAGCATGGTCTGAACAACATGCTCTATCAACTCATGAACTTGTTTTCCCTGTGCCACCATTTGCTTAAACACCTGAATAGATTTAGCAAGCTCAGCGCTAATCACAGGTTTATTATTTTCTTTTACAGCGTCTTTTTCTTTTTTAACCGCAACTTTAGACACACTCGAATCAACACTCTTAGCTGATACCTCAGTCTTCTGCAGCACTTCAGCTTCTGACTTTTTCTCTTCTATTTTTTTCTCTGCAATCGTTTTTTTAATTAATGCAGCCCTTGCCTTAATAGCTTCTAAACTTACGTTTTTCGCTTTCTTAGTTTCTTCCTCTTTATTTTGCACTTCTTTATTTTGTACTTCTTTTTCCTGTTGTTCTGACTGCAATATAAACTGAGGATCAACATAATCATCGTCTGCCAATTGGGGCAACAATCGTGCGGATGACTGATAATTCTTATCTAATAAGATGGGTGAAATATGCACTGCATTTAAATGTAATAGATGCTCAACCTCACCTTCTTTCTTACCTTTATATTTGGCTATTTTTTCGATTAAATTAACAGCTTCTTTGCCGTACCAGTTTATATCTACTACTCTCGCAAGCTCCGATGCTAATGCTGCACCAGTTGCAAGAGTAAAATTATCTAGCTTGCTTCTCAGGCCATCGCCTAACATTTCAGGAAGATTCCATGTATCCGCCAATGCCACGGCTAATTCTCGCATCTCACAACCTAGCACTTCATTTGCGGCAGCCTCATAGCCCTGTTTTTCCACATAACATGCATGCTCGATTTTCAACATCGTTTTATCGGCATAACACCACAGCATCAGCTCTGTAATATTCTGCAGCAATGCCGCTAATAGCACTTCCTCAAATTGCGCTGCATTTCTTTGCTCACCCCATCTTTTAGCTTGTAGCGAGGCATGACAAGCCTGCCCCATGGCACGCATATAGCCTTGAGCATTTCTAGGCGATAACTTCAATTCTTCAAATATTGGTGTTTGGTTTAAAAAATTCTGAAAGGCTGATTGCCCAAGGTGCGACAATGCATTTTCCAAAGTCGTCAGGGGATTACGACCAGCTTTAACTCGCTGAGTATTTACATGTTTAAATATGCTCGCACTAAAACAGGCATCAAATAATATTGGGCCTACATACTGCGTAATAGATAATTGAGGTTGATCAATAAGATCTTGCACATCCAATTTAGTACGCATTAATATCGGCAAAGGTTTATCGATTAAGAATGTTTGCCACTCGGCGAGACCATGATGCATAAACAAGCAAATCCTGATTATTTTTATAATATGATAATTGTAGACCGATTATAGGAATTATAATGGCTTGTGAGCCAAAACCAATAAAAAACAGATGTTATCCTTCAACATGCCCAAGTATATGCGGCCTGCATCTATTATTAATGATTACATGTATATTTATGGCTAACTTCTGAAGCATCTCTTTGTCTTTATTTGAAGAAATAGACTTATCTAGTCCATTTATCATTACATCCTGAGCATTCTCCTCAGACCAGCCAATACATCTTTATTCTTTGCTGCACTTCATTATAGATAGCTTTATACTTAAATTTATTTAAATTAAAGACTTCAGCCAGGCATTCTGCTCCAGGCTATTACTGTGCCTTAATTGCTTTACATAAGCACATGTCAAGACTATCTATCTCTGAGCATTGCTATCCTGTTAACTTAAAAATCGTCGTCATTCCTGCGCAGACATGAATCTACTGCCCCTGAAAAGCCGACCGACAACGGACACCTGAAATTCCCGACCCGGGATTGCCGAAGTGATGTTTTTCGTTTTCATATTTAACGTAACTCTAATAAGCGATTAAACGCTGATACAACAATTCTGCTGTTTAATGTTATTAACCGTTAGCAGGACAATAGCGATCTCTGATACAGCATCGCATTCTATATAACACCTTGTGGATAAATAGTTTTATCATTTTTTGGCTATGTTAACATGACTAAAACTTAACCAAGAGCTTCAAATATGTGCCGTATGCTTGCTTATTTAGGCAACAACATTTTGTTATCTAAACTACTGTTAATACCAGAACATAGTCTTGAGAAACAAGCATGGCAACCTAAAGAGCTACGTGAAACTAAATTAAATGCTGATGGCTTTGGTTTTTCCTGGTACACCGAAGGCAATTCTGATGCATATCGCTACCGAAATATTTTACCCATCTGGAACGATAACAACCTTTTCGCTCTATCAAACAGCATGCAAAGGCCTTTATGGCTAGCAATTGCCCGCAGCGCAACAGAGGGATTAAGTGTTACTTTAGACAACACACCACCTTTTATTCACCGTCAGTGGTGTTTTATGCATAACGGCTACTTATCAAATTTTGAAACTAGTATTCGAGAAAAAATACGTAATGAACTTTCTGCAGAGTATGCATCCTTAATAAAAGGCTGTACTGATTCCGAATATATTTTCGCATTGCTAATGCAACTACTAAATGAAAACACCCCCGTCGTTGCCATCCAGAAATGCATGAAAATTATCACAACTATCATGGGTAAAAATAGAGCATTGCTTAATATTATACTATCTGATGGCGTACAGATTTATGCTACTCGACACGCCATAAATGGAGAATCACCTAGTCTGTATTATGCGAATAACACTCTTGAGTTTGGTTTAGACAATCAACTCATCTCATCTGAAAAACTCAACAATGAAACTAACTGGTCTGCCCTTGAAGAACATGAAATTGTCATCCTACAAAACAACCACACCATTCAAAAAATAAAATTATGAGCACATCTTTATCCACCATGATCCGCCTCCGTGCGATTCAGAATAAAACACGCAAGCTGTTTGATGGCATGAGTGATTTAAACTATCGTTTACAGTTTCATCCAGAATTAAGTCCAGCAGGATGGCACCTTGGACATGGCATGTTCATTGAAAATTACTGGTTATATGAAATAATTCAAAGCAACAATGAATACACCAAAGACACATCTTTATATATCCCTGAAAACTGCCCAAAACCTGAACGCGGCCCACGACTTCCTCCGCTTAACGAAACACTGCTAAAAATATCGGCGCAACAGGACACAAATGATTTACTGTTATTAGAAAAAGTACCACCGCTTAGTAATCACGAATTATTTAAAGATGAATATATAGAAAATTTTATTATTCAACACTATGCACAGCACTATGAAACCATTCATATGGTTTTACAGCAAATAGCGCTCAAAACAGACAAAGGCAGTTATCAACCCAAAAAAATATTAACGGCAACAATGCCGAAACGCGATCTAACACTCATAGAAAAAAGCCAATATACCGTAGGTGGTGAAAAGCCCTTATCTTACGACAATGAATTACCCACACAAGAAATAGAACTTAATGCATTTTACATTTCAAGCAAACCCGTCAGCAATAGTGAGTATTTGAACTTCATACATAATAATGGCTATTCAAGCATTGATTTCTGGAGTACTGAAGGCTGGGAATGGCTGCAAACCAAGCAAGTTAGTCATCCTGAACACTGGCGGCAAAACAAACAGAGGCAATGGTATGGCGTTAACTCCTCAGGCGCACATGATTTACTGGCAGATGATGTTGTTTATGGCATAAATTATTATGAGGCATGTGCTTTTGCTAAATGGGCGAATGCTCGTCTACCTCACGAGCACGAATGGGAAACAGCCGCCAGATTAGAACTACTAAGCCAAACCGCACACGCCTGGGAATGGTGCAATAACACATTTTACCCCTATGATAACTTCCAGGCATTCCCCTACGATGGTTACTCCACCCCCTGGTTTGACGGCAAACATTATGTATTAAAAGGCGGCAGTATATATACTCGCCCAGAAATAAAGCGCGCATCATTTAGAAAATTTTATCAACCGCATCAACGCCATATGTTTTCCGGCCTACGTTTGGTCTATGAGTAAACAATACACTCTATAGGTAAAAAACAACCTTTGTTTAAAGCAAACTTTCACTTAAACTTACGCACTATTATTAACCACCTGCCACACTTACATGAATGTACCTCATAGCTATCTTGAAGAAACTGTCGACAATGCCTTAAAAGAAGACATTGGCTCAGGCGATGTGACTGCAAAACTAATCCCAGAAGATGACTTCAGCCTCGCGACCATTATCACGCGGGAACCTGCCACTATTTGTGGTATCGACTGGGTAGAAGAGGTTTTTGCACAACTTGATTCACAGATATTTATAGAATGGGACGTGGACGATGGTGACGTAGTTACAGCGGGGCAGCAATTATGCTCACTGAGTGGTGCAACTCGCGCACTACTTACTGGTGAACGTGCCGCACTTAATTTTTTGCAGACATTATCGAGCACAGCAACTAAAGCGGCAGAATATATGGCCGCAATTGCAGGCACTGGTGTGAAAGTATTAGACACGCGAAAAACAATTCCCGGCTTACGTCTAGCACAAAAATATGCCGTAAGCTGCGGTGGCGCATATAATCATCGCGTAGGTTTATACGATGCTATTTTAATTAAAGAAAACCATATTCTTGCTGCAGGTGGAATTTCTCAAGCCGTTGA
>Ga0316209_1001019_pt1 | contig 34515 bp, 27 predicted proteins | sample 6monopyrite_MG_FD_204945 | JGI IMG/M metagenome (GOLD analysis project Ga0316209, IMG submission 204945) | Microbial mat bacterial communities from mineral coupon in-situ incubated in ocean water Damariscotta River, Maine, United States -... | ecosystem: Environmental > Aquatic > Marine >...
TGGCATCACGATGTGGCCTATTTCGACTTCGAAGGTCCCATGTGTGTGCTCTGGATCCCGCTCGAAGACGCGAGGGCCAACGAGGGCATTTCCTTCGTCCGAGGCTCCCATCTCTGGGATCGCCTCTTCATGCGCGTGCTCTTCGACGGGCATCGCGAAGCGAGCGCGCCGGGAGTCGTCAAAGGCCTGCTCTACGAGTCCCCTCCGGCGATCGACGAGAACCCCGACGCCTACGATCTCGTCTCCTTTGATGTCGAAGCGGGCGACTGTCTCGCCTTCGACATTCGGATGTTGCATGGATCACCACCTGGCTTCGTACCGGCACGAACGACGAGCCGCTACACGCTCCGCCTGGCACACCAGGACGCTCGCATTCGCTATCGCGGCGACTGGGCCGCCGGCGAACGCACCCTCTTTGAAGCGGCGGGCCACCGTGAGGGGGATTCGATTGACAGCGCGTTCTTCCCACGGCTCTGGCCGAAATCTGCAAACGGCCCCAACGACTAGCGTCGCCGACGTCCGCCAAGCACTCCCAGAAGGCCAAGCCCTGAGGTGAGAGCGCCCGTCGCTCCAGGCTCCGGAACGAACGCGAGATCGACGCCGATCATCTGCACGTTCAGCTGCGACGTGAGTCCATCGTTTCGAATCGCGTACGAGCCAGCGACAAGGCCGAGATTGCGTTGAGGCCCGCCCATGGACGAGACCCCAATCGTGTCGTAGCCCATCGCGGTCACCGTCGCGGTGATCGTGAAAATCCCACGAATATCCGTCTTCACGATCGAGATGGTCCCGGTCGTCCAAGCGAAGAGATGCTTCGTTGTCGTCGCGCCGGGGAGCGGTGCGACCGAGAACCCGTTGGTGTCGAATCCGCTCACGACGTTGCAACCCGGCGTCGGGGGCGGGGTTGCGGGGCAAGGCGTCGCGATCACGCTCGGCGCCGAGGGAAAGCCCTTGAACAACCCGGCAGGCTGCGTGCGCATGACCGTATAGTCCCAGCCCGCACCATTCTCCGTGCGCAGCATCGAAGGTCCGCTGCCGATCGGGACGCGCCCAACGACGGGCTGCTGAGAGGTGGGGAAGATCGCATCGATCGAAGGACCCGCGACAAAGAGATGCCCCGTTCCATCGAGCAGGGCCGCCATCGTTCCGCCGAACCCGTTCCCTCCCGAGTAGCGAATCGTGAGCTGCCCCAGCCCGGAGACTCGCGTCACAGTCGTATCCACTCCCGCTCGGTGGACGTAACTGGAGTCAGCCGTTGTTAGGCCGTTGTTCTGCCCATGCGCTGTAGGATTACCGAGCGAGAATGATCGTGCGGCAAGCTGGCGGGTTTGCGCCGGCGGATTCTTCGCTCGCGCGCCCCCCGGTAGCTGAAAAGTAAAGTTCGACTCGCCGTAGACGGCCGCGGTGTCCTGAAACTGCCGAAACTGCGGCCCCGCCATCTGGGACATCAGGTGGGTCGGAAGGGTGACTGCACCGCCGACCTGCAAGCCCGGTCGATTCGTCCCCGCCCCCGCCGTCAGTGCCGTCGCCGAACCCGTGACGCCAGTTTGTGGCTTATTCAGTATGGGTGGTTGCGGCGATCCAGACGATACCTGCTGATGTCGATGACATCGCGCATCATTCGCCGCCGTAGAGCACGCCACGGTCGGCGGGTTGAAGGGCAGGTCGATGAGCGCACCGTTGCTCGAGTGATACTCCCCGGACATGCGAACAGCCTGGGCTTGCGCGACCGAGGCCCCTATTCCCGAGACCGAGACCAGGGCAGCTGTTAGGCCGAAGCCGATCAACCAATAACGGGATCGCGCAAAGCGAGTCGGTGGACTTTGAGGCATCGACGGATCTCCTCGAGCAGAGGGCGTGCGAGCCGAGGCGAAATTTCGCGGACTCCGCCCCCAGTATCGAAGAAGCCGCCCGCCCCTGCCACTGCGGAGACATGCAGTGGCGGTGCGAGCGGCTCTCGAATCGGCAAGTCCTTGGTCAAGTTCTTGCGGAGACACCCGGATCGAGTGTTTCCTTTCGGAACTCCGAAGCGCCTAACGGCGCCGTCGTGCCCCCAGTGCTCCGAGCAGACCCAGACCACTCATGAGAGCGACCGTGCTTCCCGGTTCAGGAATGAACTCGAGGTCGAGACCGATCAGCTGCGGGTTGAGCTGATCCGGGCCGCCGGCGCCGTCGGTTCGCAGCGCATAGGAACCCGCCACGAGACCGATATTTCGCTGAACAGCCGTCCCCATCGAAGTTAGCGCGGTCGTGTCGTAGCCCATCGCCGTCAGCGTCACCGTTTGCGTGATGCCCTGCCGAATCGCCGTCCGCACAACAGAGACCGTTCCGGTTGTCCATGCGAAGAGATGTCGCGTCGAAGTCGCGCCGGGAAGCGTCACGAGGGGGATTCCGAGCGTATCGAAACCGCTGACAACGTTGCATCCGGGCGTCGGCGGTGGCGTGGCCGGACATGGCGGACCGACGACGCTCGGTGCGGACGGAAAGGCCTTGAAGAGTCCGGCTGGCTGAACCCGCATCTCGGTGTAGTCCCAACCCGCGCCGTTCTGCGTTCGCAGATTCCCGGGGCCGGTACCGATCGGAACTTGGCCCACGACGGGTGCCAGTGAGAGGGGGAAAATTTGGTCGATCCCAGGGCCGGCGAGAAAGAGATGACCCGTCCCCTCGATCAAGGCCGCCATCGTCCCGCCGTAACCGTTGCCCCCTGAGTAGCGCATCGTAAGCTGCTCAAAACCGCTTGCCGCGGTACGCGACACTGTCGTGTTGAGGTTCGCGCGATAGACATAACCGGGACTCGTAATCGGGAGCCCGTTATTCTGCCCGTGGGCGAGAACGTTCCCCGGCGAGAAGGTTCGTGCCGCAAGCTGGCGAGTTTCAGCAGGCGGGTTCTTCCCACGCGCAGCCGCCGGCAATTGGTACGTGAAGTTCGTCTCGCCGTAGACCACGACGTTGTTGATGAACTGTTGATTCTGCGGCCCTGCCATCTGGGACATCAAGCCCGTCGGAATCGTCACCGCCCCGCCGAGCACGACGGCCTGAGGATTCGCCGTCGCCACGAACGCAGATCCCGGGACGCCGGCCTGCGGCTTTTCGCGGACGTTCGTAATCGGACTCCCGAAGAATCCCTGGCGATGAAGATGGCATTGCGCGTCGTTACTTCCCGGCAAACACGTGACCTTCGGCGGATTGAAGGGCAGGTCGAGTAAGACGCCATTGCTCTCGTGATAGGAACCCGACATCGAGACCGATTGAGCGTGGCCGAGAGAGCCCGACAGGATGGCGGCCAGGCCGATGACCCAGGGGGCAAGCCGGGCACGGGGATGGTTGCGATGGATCGACATTGATGAATCTCCTCTTTACGCGGACAGTGCGAGCCCAAGCGGCTTTCCCACTCAATCCTGCGAGTAGAGGATGAATAGGTCGGAGGCCTCTCCCGACGCATCCGCCGGATGGGCTAGTCCCCGTACCCCTTCGAGAGCGCGCCCGGGTCTGCGCTTCCCCCACACGCCCGCTAAGCTCCGCCTCCGCATCAATCGATCCCTAATCAAGGAGCACATCGTGGCCAACGCTTTCATCATCGACGCCTGCCGGACCCCCCGCGGCATCGGCAAGCCCGGCAAGGGCGCCCTCGCCCATCTTCACCCCCAGCATCTCGGACGAACCGTCCTCGAAGCCATCCGTGAGCGAAACGGCCTGAACACCGCCGACGTCGACGACATCGTCTGGGGCACGAGCTCCCAGGTCTCCGAGCAGTCCGGCGACCTCGGCCGCATGTCCGCGCTCGACGCGGACTATGACATCAAGGCGAGCGGCGTGACCCTCGATCGCTTCTGCGGCTCGGGCATCACGGCCGCCAACATCGCCGCGACCGCTGTTATGTCGGGCATGGAAGACCTGGTCATCGCCGGCGGAACCGAGATGATGTCGCTTCCCAAGAAGGGCATGATGCCCATGGGTGCCGGCAACGCGCATCTCCAGGAGATCCACCCGCAATCCCATCAGGGCGTTTGCGCCGACGCGATCGCCAGCCTCGAAGGCATCGGTCGCGACGCCCTCGATGCCCTCGCGGAAGAGACCCAGAAGCGCGCCGACACGGCCATCAAGGAAGGCCGCTTCGACAAGAGCCTGATCCCCGTCCATAACCTGGACGGCTCGATCGCCCTCGATCGCGAAGAGTTCCCCCGCCCGGGCACGACGGCGGAGAGCCTCGCCTCGCTCAACCCGAGCTTCCCGGCGGTCGCCGACTATCGGCACGAAGAGAACAAGACGTTCCGCGAGCTGATCAATCAGAAGTTCCCGGACCTGGACATCCAGCACGTCCATCACGCCGGTAACTCCTCGGGCGTCGTCGACGGCTCGGCGGCGATCCTCTTCGCGAGCGAAGAATACGCCAAGGCCCATGACTTGAAGCCCCGCGCCCGCGTCGTGGCCACGGCCAACATGGGCGACTGCCCCACGCTCATGCTGAACGCGCCGGTTCCGGCGGCCCGCAAGGTCCTCAAGCGCGCCGGTATGGAACTCTCGGACATCGACCTCTTCGAAATCAACGAAGCGTTCGCCGTCGTCAGCGAGAAGTTCCAGCGCGACCTCGACCTCGATCGCTCACGGGTCAACGTGAATGGCGGCGCGATGGCCCTCGGCCATCCGATCGGCGCCACGGGCTCGATCCTGATCGGTACGGTCCTCGACGAACTCGAGCGCACCGACAAGCAGGTCGGCCTGATCACGATGTGCGCAGGCGGCGGCATGGCCCCAGCGATCATCATCGAGCGCGTCTAGCTCCCAGAGCTTCGAAAGCTCGACCCGAAACGAAAACGCCCGCTGCCTCTTGTTAGGCAGCGGGCGTTCTACGTTGTGGCTCTCGATTCCGGCTAGAGCCCGTTGAGCGAAGCGAACCGATCTCGATGCATCGAGTGATTGCCCCAGGTCGCTTCCGCGGCCCGAGCGCGCTTCAAGTAGAGCCCTGCATCAAACTCGTCCGTGACGCCGATGCCGCCATGAATCTGGATCATCTCGTTCGACACGTGCGTAAGGAACGTGCCCGCCTGGCACTTCGCCAGCGAACAGAGACTCGCGACATCGTCCGCATCGTTGTCGATCGCCTGGAGCGCCGCCTCCACGCAGGACCGAGCCATCTCCATTTCCGTGAAGAGGATCGCGGCACGATGGCCGAGAGCCTGGAAGGAGCCGATCACCTGACCGAACTGGACGCGGTTCTTGAGATAGTCGAGGGTCATGTCGAAGCATTGCGCAGCGACCCCTAACATCTCCGCCGCCATGCCCGCGCGGGCACGATCGAGGAGCGCATCGAGGGTCTCGCCAGCCTGGCCGAGGGTTCCCATCAAAGCGCCGCCATCCACTTCAACATCATCGAAGGTCACGCTCGCGTAGCCGCGACTATCCGCCGTTTGCAGCCGCGATCGAGAGATGCCTTTCGACGTGCCTTCGACCAGGAACAGCGAAATCCCGTCCGCATCCCCCGCCGAACCGCTCGTGCGTGCGGCAACCACGAAGGCATCCGCCGAGAGCCCTTCGAGGACATGGGTCTTCTGACCATTGAGCTTGAAGCCATCCCCCGACGCAACTGCGGCAAGCACCGTATTCGCCGGCGCATGACGCGGGCCTTCGTCGACCGCGAGGGTCACAACGGCACTGCTATCGCCGATTTTGGGAAGCCACGTCTTCTTCTGTTCATCCGTTCCGGCAAGCACGAGCGCGTTCGCACCCACGAGGCCAGAGGAGAGCAGCGGCGAAGCCGTGAGCTGACGACCGAGTTCTTCGAGGATGACGCCAAAGGTCAGATGCCCCATGTCGACGCCACCGAACTCTTCGGGCACGAGCACGCCGGCCCAGCCCATTTCGCCGATCGCCGACCAGGTCGCCTTGTCGAAGCCGAACTCGTTCCCGCTATCCCGCATCTCGCGGAACTTCGAGACGGGCGCCTCTTCGTTGGCCCAGTTCTTCGCCTGGTTTTTCAGGAGTTCTTGTTCTTCTGTTAGTGCTGCCATCTGGATCAGCCCCGCTGCGTGTTTTCGGGAAGACCAAGAATGTTCTTCGCGATGATGTTGTTCTGAATTTCGTAGGACCCGCCGTAGATCGAGTTGGCCTTCGACCCGAGCCAGCCGCGAACCGCCGCCAATTCGGCTTCGTCGAAGCCTTCGCCTTCCCAACCAATCCCGCTGTTGCCCATGATCTCAAGGGTCAGCTCAGCCTTCTCCTGGGTGATCGCCGACGCGGCGTTCTTGAGGATCGATGCTGCGGCGCTCACCTTGGCGTTACCCCGGGCTTCCGCCGTAATGCGCTCGATCGTGAGTCGCTGGGCCTTGGCCTTCATGAGGTGATCCGCGATGCGCGCGCGAAGATCGCCGTCGGCGATGCGGCCCTGGGGATCGCGACCGACGTATTCCTCGGCAAGCTCCTGGATCGACTTCTTGAAGCCGCCGCCGATCGTCGCTCCGGCGGCCGTCTGACTCTGGCGCTCATGCTGAAGCAGTCGCTTCCCGACCGTCCAGCCCGCGTTCAGTTCACCGAGCACTTCGGATTTATCCGCGACCGCATCGTTGAAGAACGTCTCGCAGAAGGGGGACGCGCCGCCGATCAGCTGGATGGGCCGCGTTTCGATCCCGGGCTGATCCATGTCGAGGATCAGGAAGCTGATGCCGTCACGCTTCGGCGCATCGAAGTCGGTTCGCACAAGGCAACCGATCCACTGCGCGTGATCCGCACCTGAGGTCCAGGTCTTCTGACCGTTGACGAGCCAATGATCGCCCTTGTCTTCGGCCTTGCACTGAAGCGAAGCAAGATCCGACCCGGCGTTAGGCTCGGAGTAACCGAGAGCCCAGAACACATCCGCACGACAGATCGGCGGGATATGCTTCTGCTTCTGCGCTTCCGTGCCGTATTCGAGGATCGTCGGACCGACCATCGTGATGCCCATGCCAGCCATCACAATGAGCGGATTGAAAGCACCTGCCGCCGACATTTCCTTCTTGAGCACTTCGGCTTCGAGCTGGCTCAGACCGCCGCCGCCATATTCGGACGGCCAGGTCGGCGTGCCCCAACCCTTGTTGCCGAGTCGTTCAACCCAGAGCTTGAGGTCTGAGTTCGCGTTCGCATCCACGAACTCGCCACTCACGAGTTCGGCACCGCGGCCCGCGATGGACTTCGGAAAATTTTCATCGAGCCAGGCCCGCGCTTCTGCGCGGAAGGCCTCGAGAGATTCGTTCGATTCAGACATGGGAGCCTCCGTAGGTCGTCGGATGGGAGGCCGGATACTAGATCATTCGCGGCGAAGCGGTGGGGCTCAGAACTGCGCGTCAGCCGGTCCCTCCGGGCGGAGAAGCCCGGGGCAGTCCGGATCGGAGCGACCGCCTAGGCGCCCTTCACGAGCTTCTGGAATTCGTCGGCGATCAGCTGCGACGTTCCCGTCTGGTGCGTTGCGCGCCAATCGCGCCAGGGAAAGATCGACTCCCAGCGATGGAGCTTCTCGAAGCTGAGGGTCGCCGTGACGAGCTGCTCCCCATCCCCCGCCTCCGCATAGACCTCCGAGAAGCTTGGAAAGGAAGGTCCGGCAATCGTGCTATGGCCGAGGAAATTCGCGGCGCGCGGCTTGTCGACATTCCCGGCGCCGTAGCTCGACGTCGCGTCCGGTCCGCCCACATGGTTCGAACTCATCGTGTAGCAGAGATTTTCCTGTGCTCGGGTCGCCGTCGTGCGCACCATATAGTCGCGCTTGCCCGGCCCCGAGAAGGTCCCGCAGCAATTCACGATCAAGCGTGCGCCCTTGAGCGCCATTAGACGTGTCAGCTCGGGATTGAACCAGAAGTCGTAACAGATGATCACGCCGATCGGTCCGAAGCGGGTTTCGAAGATCGGGATCGAGGTGCCGGGTTCGAAGGTCACCCCTTCCGAGACCCAGGGAAGCGATCCGAGATGAAGCTTGCGGTAAGTCCCTTGAATGCCTTCCGGCCCGACGACCGCGGCGGCGTTGTACAGCACCTCCGGCCGTTCCGCGTCGCGCTCCGCGAGACCGAACACAACATAGATGTCGAGTTCCTTCGCGAGTTCGAGGATGCGCTCGCTTGAAGGCCCGGGGACGGTCTCCGCCATCTCGTGATGGGAGTCGCAATGCGCGGCACCCCTATGGCAAATCGCACAATGCTCGATGCCGATCAGGGCTTCCTCGGGAAACGCGATCAGGTCGACACCCTGCGAGGCGGCTTCGCGGATATTCGCTTCCATCTTGTCGAGGGTCGCCGCCTTGTCGCCGGGAACCGCAGCGAAATTCGTCGCCGCGACTGTTACGATCTTGTCGTAGTTCGCATAACGCTCAGGAATCATCGTCGCTCCTTCGGGTCGATCAATATGGGGTCTCTATTCTAGCCTAACGTGCCTTCCACTCGGGCGAGCGCTTTTCGAGGAACGACATCACGCCCTCGCGCTGATCCTCGGTCCCGGCGATCGCATCGAACGCGCGGCCCGTCACTTCCCAACCGAGCTCATCTTCCCGCGAGACGAAGTCGTTCACGGACTGCAGACAACCCTGAACCGAGAGCGGCGCGTTCTTCATCACGCGCTGCGCGAGTTCAATCGCTGCGGGCAGCGCTTCTCCGGGCTCGACCAACCGGTTCACGAATCCCGCGGCATGAGCGCGCTCCGCCTCGATCGGATCCCCCGTTAGGATCAACTCCCGTGCGAGATTGACCGGCATCGACGTTGGCGCGCGAAAGAGCGCCGCACAGGTCGGAATCACCCCGATCGAAACCTCGGGCAATCCAAAAAGCGCACCGCGGGCCGCCACGACGAGATCGCACGAAAGCACGATCTCGAGACCACCCCCATAGGCCGCGCCCTCGACTGCTGCGATCACCGGTTTCTTCCGCTTGCGCCGGATGATCCCGTACTCGCCCCCGTCCTCGGTCACGTAGTCCCCATTTGATCGCAGGTCGCTCCCCGCACAGAAGATCGTGTCATTGCCTGTCAGCACGCCGGCCCAAAGCGCATCGTCCTGATCGAGCTCTGCCAAGGCGGCATCGATCGCGTCCGCCATCTTGCGGTCGATCGCGTTTCGCTTAGCGCCACGAACCATCTGCATGATCAGCAGATGTCCCTCACGCCGAACTTCGAGTCGGGCATCATCACTATCGGTCGCGGACATCGAACACTCCTGTTACGAATCGCCATCATCGCGATTCGAGAACCGAGAACGCGCACCTCGCGGCACCGCTTCGCTCTCGACTCTCGAGACTCTATCGCGATTTCGAGCCCACCCCATACGCCCGGACGCGGCTGGATCGGTCTATTCGCTAGGGCTCGCGCTTCGGGTACGACAGAGAAACAACGGTCGCAGTCATGAAGAGAACATCGCCCTCCTCGCGCACCGCACGCGTATGCACCTTTCGCTCGACGAGATCAATCACGAAGACAGGCTGATAGTCAAAGCCTTCCCATGCCACCAGGTAGACGCCCTCGCGAATCGTCTTCGCCCGATACCGCAACGTGTGCGAGGGGGGATTGGGGACAACAGGTTCGAGCAGCTCGAAGTGCACCGTCTGATCCGCATAGCGCGCCCGGTATCGTCGGCCCGACTCAAAGACGTATTCGAGCTCGGCGCCCACCAGGGCGAGAGATGCGGATGCAGCCTCCGCCTGAATCGCTTCTGGCTTCGCGCGCGGAGCACAGCCGGCGAGAGATCCACCGATCAGGACCGCCCCGAACATTGCGCCGAAAATCGCGACGCGCCGAGCCGCTCTCCTCAAGAGACCAGTCGTTCGAGGTAGCGCTTCCGAATGGTCTCGAGCATCTGCTCGGCTTCCCGAACATGGTCCTCGCGCGTGCCATCGTTCATGGGTTCGCGCCGGTGTGCGACGCGACAGTCCGTCGACGTGCCGGTCTGACCCGAACCCGCTTGTCGCGCTTCTTCCGCGCGAGCAAGTGCTTCGGCCAGCGCGGCCGTGTCGGGAACCTCCGCCAGGAACCGACGGAGCGCGAGATCCGCGACATGGCTGAACGTCACCCCCATCATCGCCGCTAGATCCGACGCCCGTTCAACATCCTCCCGCGGCCATCGCACCGTCGCACGCTTGAAGCGATCCGGATCCGTCGCACCGGACCGGCGCTTCTTCACCCGCGCACGACCACCGGCCAACTCTTCATTCTCTTTTCGCATCGATTCATTCCGCATCACAGATCGATCGCCGCCTCAAAGCCGTCGCGAATCGCGCCTTCGATGTATCCCACGCCTTGCGTGTCTCCCACGAAGCGAACCGGAACATCGAGCGCGCCAAGCGCCTCCATTCCTGTGTCGTTCGCGATCAGGCCCGAAGCAATCACGACCGTGTCCGCCAGGAACTCATGATTCTCGAGCCCTTCCTTCGTCTTCTTGCTGAAACGAACGGCACCTTCAGAAATGAAGGTCACATCGACGCGGGACTCGAGCCGAACACCCGCTTCGCGAAGATCATGTAGGACCTTCCAACGTCTCGGGTGCGCCATCTCGACTGCCAGGACCGGCTCCTTCTCGAGCACGCAGACCTCACGGCCGCGTTCCGCAAAGAACTCCGCGAGTTCGACCCCAACGAGTCCGCCGCCGATGACCGCGACCCGTTTGCCGACCGGCATATAGAGCTTCGAAGCGCGGCGCAGCCGATTCGGATCCGTCGTGATTCCAAGCAGGCGGCCAATCGCAACACCAACGCGACCGAAGAGCGACATCCGCGGCCCGTCCTGCGCGGGCTTGCCCGCAAGGGCATCGCGCAGCGTATCCCCGTCCCAGACGTGTCCGAGATTCGATCCCGGGATTTCACTCTTTTCGCGTCGCGCCCCGATTCCGGCGATCACTTGATCCGGCGCGAGCGAGCGGATCTTTTCGACCGTCGCCTCTTCTCCGAGTCGAACATCGATCGGCAGCGACGCAACCCGCGCCTCGAACCAATCGAGCAGATTCTCGTTCGGTTCATAAGGCAAAGCCGCGAAGCGGAGGGTCCCGCCCAACTGGTCGTGCTTTTCGAAGAGCGTGACGGTATGCCCACGCGCGGCCGCGGTACACGCCGCTTCCATTCCGGCGGGCCCGCCGCCGATCACGACGACACGCTTCTTCGTCTCGGCCTCGGTCCGCAGCAGCTCCGCATAACGCGACTCCTTCGCTGCCGCGGGATTAACCGAACATCGCACCTGCTCGTCGAAGAAGGGCTGCGCGACACAGACATAACAATAGACGCAGGGTCGAACCTGATTGCGACGCCCTTCTGAAATCTTCTGGACGGTGGCCGGGTCGGCAAGGAGCTGTCGCCCCATCGCAACGAAGTCCGCCTTGCCCTCCGAGAGAATGCGCTCACCGGCGTCGGGCGAGATCCGCCCCGCTGCGATCACCGGCACGTTCACGTGCTTTCGGATCTCCGCCGCGAAGTCGACGAAGCCCTCCTTCTTGTGGACGAGGGGGCCTTCGGTAAAGCCCGCCCCGATCGGATCCGAGTAGGCACTCACATGGACCGCATCGGCACCCGCCGCTTCTACGAGCCGCGCCGTAACACAGGCCTGCTCAAGAGTGATGCCTCCTTCGGTCCGGAACTCCTTGGCGTCGATGCGACACCAGATCGGGAAATCCCCGCCCGTTCGTTCCTTGGCCGCCGCAACGACTTCACAGAGCAAGCGCGCGCGATTCTCGGCGGAACCGCCGTATTCGTCCTCGCGGAAGTTCCAGGCCTCCGAAAGGAACTCAGAGAAGATGTAGCCATGGGCTCCGTGGATCTCGACGCCATCGAACCCCGCACGCTTCGCGCGGTCCGCCGCATCCGCAAAGGCTTCTACGAGCGCGGCAATATCTTCCGCGGTCGCCTCCCGAACGCGCGGCGGCGCCCCGCCCGCGGCCTTCGCCATCAAGCCCATTTCCTCGCGGGTCATATCCGGGGGACGCGTCGCGCCATGGGCACGGGGATGGGAAGGCATAACAATCTCGCGCCCCTCCATCGTGTCGAGGCGCCCGACCTTACCGTGATGGGCGAGCTGGATCGCCATCTTTCCGCCGGCCGCATGGACCTCCTCTGCGAGTTGCGTGAGACCGGGCAGATAGATGTCGCTCGACATCGCGATCTCGTGCGCTGAGTTCGCACCGAAGGGATAAGCCGCGGCGGTGTTCTCCGAAATGAGAAGACCGACTCCCCCTCGCGCGCGCTCGACGTAGTAGTCGATCGTCGGCTGACGGACGACGCCATCCGCTTCCACAATCTCCATCCCCATGGGCGCCATCACCACGCGGTTCGGCAGCTCCATCGTGCCGATCCGTCCCGGCGACAGCAGCGACTTGAATTCATTCGGGGTACTCATCCTAAGAACCTTTCGATCTCGATATTCGAGAGGACAGCCGACTCAGCCGCTGTCCCGTTCGTGTCCCGCCTTGCGATCCTGCAAGCCGCGATAGGCATCCGCCGCTTCGCGCCCCTCGTAGAGCACGGCGTACATCTCTTCACTGATCGGCATCTCAACATCGTGCCGCTTCGCGAGTTCAATCACCGCCGCAGTCGTCTTCACGCCTTCCGCGACCATATTCATATCCGCGATGATCTCGTCGATCTTTCGTCCCTGGCCGAGTTGCTCTCCCACCTGACGGTTCCGACTATGCGGACTCATGCAGGTCGCGAGCAGATCCCCCATGCCCGCCAGGCCCGCGAAGGTCGCCGGTTCGCCACCGACCTTCTCGCCGAGCCGCGCAAGCTCCGAGAGTCCTCGCGTGATGACCATGGCGCGGGTGTTGTCCCCGACGGAGATCGCCTGAGCGATTCCGGTCGCGATCGCGATCACGTTCTTGAGCGCGCCCCCGATCTCGCATCCAGCAACGTCGTGATTCGTATAGACACGATAGAGGCCACCGGCGAAGACGTTCTGGAGTTCTGCGGCCACGACGAGGTCTTGCATTCCGATCACGCTCGCCGCCGCTTGTCCCGCCATGATTTCCTTGGCGAGGTTCGGACCGGTCAGCATGCCCGCTGGATGCCCCGGCAAGAGCTCATCGATGATCTCGGTCATGCGAAGCAGACTGCCCTGCTCGAGTCCCTTCGTGAGACTCACGACCGGAATCCACGGCCTCACATAAGGAGCCAGCAGACTCACCGTCTCGCGAAAGCCATGGGAGGGCACGCCTAAGACCAACACGTCTGCGGAGCGAACCGCGGCTTCGAGATCCGAGGTCGCCTTGAGCTGCTTGGGCAGATCGAAGCCGGGCAGATAGCGTTCATTCGTCGCGTGATCTGTGATTTCCCGTGCGACCTCGTCGCGTCGCGCCCAGAGCGTCGTCGGACAGTTTCGCGAGGCGAGGGTCGCCACCGTCGTTCCCCAGGAACCCGCACCGATCACCGAGACATGCATATCATTCATCCTCCCTTGTTGCGGACGGAACCTAACGGGCGAACGTCGCGAACGCGATCAATCCTTGAGCGTCTCGCGGTAGAGCGCTTCGATCTCTTCGATTCGTTCTTCGAGGGTCTCGACGGTCCAATCGACGGTCGGGATCGGCTCGTGCACGACGATATCGACCGTCGCCGGCCGGATCACCATTCCGTTTCGGGGCAAAGCATCAAGCGCGTTCTTGAGCACCACGGGAATGATCGGAACCCCGGCGGCCATCGCCATCCGGAAGGCCCCCTTCTTGAATTTGCCCGGGGTCTTGGTCGGACTGCGCGTACCTTCCGGCGCGATCACAACCGAAAGACCCTCGCGCATCGCTTCCACCGCCGGCTTCATGGCCTCGATCGCTTTCGAGCGATCTCCCCGGTCCACGAAGACCACCCCGGCCGCTTTCATCAGCGGGCCGACGATCGGCGTGGTTTCAAGTTCCTTCTTCGCGACACCCACGACGTCACGCTGGGTGAGCTGAGCCATCAAGATCGAGTCGAGCCCGCTCTGATGATTGAAGATGAACACCGCCGGACGAGCCGCCCAGAGATTCTCTTCCCCTTCCACATTCAACTCGACGCCGGTCAGCGTCGTTGTGAGCTCCGCATAAGTCGACAACATCAGGTCCGCGCCCTTGCGCACGCTTCCGCTCGCGATCGCCGCGGGAACACCCACCATCGCCGCCGGACCGAGCGAAGCGAGGGCACCGATGAGTCCTCCGATTTCGCGCCGTCCGGGCCGTCCGCGACTGTTGAACTGGTAGACCGGCCAACCCCGACGAGAGCCGACGGCAGCGAGGTCCTCATCCGGATTCACGAGTCGCGGCTTTCCCACGATGTCGAGCAGTGCGAGATCGTCATGGCTGTCGGTGTAGAAATAGCTTTCGCTCAAGTCGAGGTCGTGAGCCTCGCTGAGCCGTCGTGCGGCTTCGGCCTTCCCCTCTTGCCAGCAGGCCGGGCGCTCGACGCGGCCGGTGAATTTGCCGTCTTCGAACTCGAGTTCGGTGCACATGACGTGCTCGATGCCGAGTTCCTTGGCGAGGGCGTCGACCTGGAAGTGGGTTGCCGAGGAGATGATTGCAACGGTATGGCCGCGGCGCTGATGCGCTTCGACGAGGGCGCGGGACTCGGGATAGATGTCGGTGACGAGATGTTTGGCGAAAACACGATCGCCTTCATCGAGAAGTTCTTGCTCGCTCAAGCCGATCAGATTCGTCGACGTCTCTTCGAGAAAGCTGGGGAAGCTCGTCTGCTTCGTACCGAACTTGAAGGTCCCGACGGCGGCCTTCGCCATATTGTCGAAGGAGAATCCGTCCTTGGCGAACTTTTCCTTCATGAAGGCCGAGGCGGAAAAGCCCGCAAGCAAGGTTCGGTCGACATCGAAGAACGCGGCGATCTTCGGGCCCGAAGGCGATTGATCGATTTCCTGCGTGAGCTTCTTGCGTGAAGGCATCAGAGTTCTCCTTGGTCTTCGAATTCGACGCCCGCAGCCGTCGCAATTTCGTTGAACGCCGCTTCGATTGCATCGGCGAAGAGATCGAGATCCGGAACCCGCTCGAGATCCGCATTGAATCCCCAGCAAAGCTTTCCGGCATAACTCACGAGGGCGACACCCAGTGCCGTCGAGTCCGCGATCGGAACCTGCGAGTAGAGTGATTCGAGTCGAGCGCCGAGCAGGTAGAGCGGTTCCTGCGGGCCCGGCACGTTGGTGACCATCATGTTGTACGGAGCCGAGCCCGAAGCGGACCGGCTCGCGAGGGAGAGCAGGCTGGTCGGCGTCCACTCAGCGATGTTCATGATCAGATCGGCATCCATCGCCTGGTTCGATGCCTTGAGTTCCTCGGTCGCGGCGCGGATCTTTTCGACGCGCTTCATGACGTCCGGCTCATCGACCGGAGACTTTACGAACCATTGAGAGACGCGATTCCCCATCGCCGCATCGTCATCGGAGCGAATGCTCACCGGCGCCGCGATCCGAAAATCGAGCCCATCGAGTTTCTCGCCGCGCTGCGTAAGAAAGTCGCGCACCGCGCCGGTCACCGTCGCAAGGACAAGGTCGTTGATCGTACAACCGAGGGCGCGACGAACGGTCTTGACCCGTTCGAGGGGCATATCGCGCCAATCGAATCGGCGATGGGGTCCGATCGGTTCGTTGAGCGCGGTCTTCGAGGGCTCATCCCGCATCGAACTCATCATGTCGCGGATCGACTGGACGCGGGTCGAGAACTCATCCCGCATCTCGATCAGCTCGCGGGTCAGCGCGCGGGCGCCCTCCGTCGCTTTCTTGGGAAGTCCCGCATAACGAAGCGCCTCATCCTTGAGCAGTTGCGCCGGGGTCGGCGCGAGTCGCGGTCGCCACTCGGGCGCCGCATCGCGCCGGCGATCCTCCGGATCCGTCGAGTGGAGGATCTGAGCCAGGTCCTGCCCCGCCATGCCATCCACCATGCAATGGTGAATCTTGCTGATCACCGCGAAGCGATCGCCCTCGAGTCCTTCGACGACCCAGGCTTCCCAGAGCGGCTTCGACATATCGAGGGGCTGAGCCATGATCCGCGCCGACATCTGCTTGAGCTGCTCATCCGTACCGGGATGGGGCAGGCTCGTATGGCGGATGTGATAGTCGAGGTTGAACTCGGCATCGTCGACCCAGACGGGATGACCTGCGACGGGAATCCAATCGAGCTTCTGGCGATAACGCGGAATTTCGTGGAGAACGGAACGCGTTGCCTCTTTATAGGCGTCGATGTCGATCCCGCGACCTTCACTGCGCAAGGGACCGGCTTCGTAGATCAGCGTCGCCGAAACATGCAGCGGACTCCACGGCTTCTCGAGGATCAAGAAGGACGTGTCCATCGCGGTCAATCGTTCGTAGAAGGGCTTGGCCATCGTCATCGTCTCCGTTCAGCGGCGGGCCGGAGCGCGCCCGCTCGGCGTGCCGAGGCAAGCGCGTCGATCGCATCCACGCGGCGCACAAATTCCTGAAGCTCATGGGCATGGCCGCGGCGCGCCTCACCGAGGTCCCCGTCGCCGCCTTCAAGCAAGCCGCGGTTGGCCGCAAGCTTGATCCCGTTTCCGAGCAGCGTCTTCGAAACCGACTCCGCGTTTCGGATGCGCCTCTGCTTCAAGTACTGCTGGCCCCAATCGAGACAATCGCGAATCAGCGTCTTGTCATCGGCGACCGGCTCGTCCCCGGCCTCAAAGAGGCGATCGGCTACGACGCGGTAGGCCTCGACAAACGCGCGCAGAGTTCGATGCGCATGGAAGGGGCGAATCGATTCGAGGAGTTCACGCGCTTCGTCGGGATCGTTGATGCGCTCTTCCCAGTCCGTTGCATGAATCGAGAGTTCGAGACGAAGCTCGTCAAAGAACTCGGCCTTCTCCGAAAAGAAGAAGTCGAACTTAAGCAGGTCGCGCAGGCGAAGGGCTTCATTCCAGAACGCGTCGAGCCCTTCTCCGACCTCCGCCTCCGCGGCGCGAAGGAGTGCGAGCTCTCCGATCGAAGCGTTGACCAGGAAATGGATGATCGTGTTGCGATAGTAGGCGGCGGCGAGATGTTGGCCGGGTGAAACGGAGTAGATGACTTCGGGGCCGCCTTCGAAGCGTTCGAGCACTTCGCTCTCCACGAGCAGATCAAGCGTTGCCCGGGTCTGCTCGACGGACTCAAAGCGAAGCTTCTCAGAAGTCGGCAGTCCCCGCGCGTTCACGTACTGCGTCAGATCGGAGACCGCTCGATGGATCTCAGCGAGTCCAAGGGCCCGATCCCCCGCGCCGAGTACAGCGACCGTCGCAAGCGAGATGGGCGTCACCGGCGTCACGCGATTGATACGGGCGCAGACTTCAAAGGCGAGCTTCGGAACGGTGATCTCGTCTTCGGTTCCGACACCATTCGGGGCCCCCAGGGCCTCGCGCAGCGAGAGGGGCTCTCCGAAACGCAGGTCGATGCTGCCGTAGCGGCGGCCGAGACTCTTGAGGAAGCGGAAGAGCCAACCGACGCCTTCGGCCTGTTTTGCTGCGCCGCGCTGTTCCGCGGCGTAGTCCCCAACTTCGGAGATCTGGTCGTAAGCGACCGAGACCGGGATCAGCGTCACGTCATCGCTCTTGCCGCGCAGATACGAGTCCACCACGTAGGCGAGCAGCCCGTAACGCGGGGGCAGCATCTTGCCCGAACGGGATCGGCCGCCCTCGATGAACCACTGAAGCGGGAAGCGCTTCTCGATCAGGAAGTCCATATAGCTGCGCATCACGAACTTGTAGAGCTCGTTATCGCCGAAGGTGCGCCTAATAAAGAAAATCCCCGCGCGCCGCGCGATCGGACCCTGCGGAAAGAAATTCATGTTGTCGCCGCCGGCGGTATGACTCGGCGGCAAGCCCGCTTCATGCAGCGCGCGAAAGACGACGGGGTGATCGAGGTTCGACTTGTGAGTCGGAAGAAACACGACGGGATTCTGAAGCGACATCTCGCGTACGGCTTCGATCTGGCCCGGCGGCACGCGCAGCTCTTCGTACCCACGCGTCGAGGACGAGCGGCACAAGCGCGCGAAGACGTCGATCCAAAGCGGGCTATGGCTCGCCGCAATCTCCTTGAGATAGCGCTCCGCATCCCGAGCGACGCGAGGCAGCGGTCGGCCTAACGAGCGCGATAGGTCTTCGAGTCCCGCCTGAACCGCGGGACTCGCGAGCACCTCGTCTGCCACGAAGCGCGGAATCTTGTATCGCGCGCCGCGAAGCTTTCGCTCGGCGCGGTCGAGGGCGAGCGCCGCTTGTCGCGTTACGAAGAGCTCGAGCCCCATCGTTTCCCGCGCACCTTCACCCAGCGCCTTTCGCCATCGTTCGCGAAGCTCCGCTGCGGGCGCCGGTTCGCCGACGACGATGCGACATCGTTCAGGAGAGAAGCGCTTCACCCAGCGCGCCCGAAAGGCGCCGGGATCCCGCGGATCCCCCTTGATCAGGTCGATGAGCCCGGCCTCACGGCGGCCATCTCGCTCCGCGGCCAGCCAGGCAACGCGGAGAGGTGCGAGCACGACTTCGTCCTGGCTCGCCAGCGCGGACTCGAAGGAGGGGCCTGCCTGGGTCGAGCGGAGCCGGCTGCTGGGAATGCGAACAGCGTCGACTTGTTCAGGAGCGATCGATTCGGGTCGGTTCGACTCGATCCAGTCACGCAGGACGCGCTCCTCGAGCTTGCTCGCGACATCGAGCAAGAAAAGCACCCGGCCGCTCTTCATGGCGGGCCATTCATTCCCTGGGGGATTATCGATCTCCATCACGCGCGCTCCCTGTCGGTCATTCCTTTTTACGTCTGACGAAAGCATGATTCAAATGAATCATTTATATAGATGTCATGCATCAAACGCATTTATCCAGCATCGACCTCAACCTGCTGGTCGCCCTCGAATCCCTGCTGCGTCATCGCAGCGTGACCGACGCCGCCAACGAAGTCGGCCTGAGCCAGCCGGCGATGAGTCGCGCGCTCGGGCGACTTCGGGAGCTCTTCGATGATCCGCTGCTGCTTCGCGCGGGCCAGTCGATGATGCCGACCCCCCGCGCGATCGAGCTCGAGGCCCCACTCGACGCGTGTCTCGCAGCGATCCGGAAGACGCTCGAACCGGCGGAAGCCTTCGAACCCCGCCATGCGAAGCGCTCGTTCCGAATCGCTGCCGTCGATACCACGCAGACCGTCATCCTCCCGGAGATCCTGCGAATGCTGGTCAATGATGCACCGCAGGTCGAGGTCTCGACAGCCCCGATTCTCTCGACCCAGGGCACGTTTGACCAGCTGGCTTCCGGCGAGCGCGATTTTGCGGTCGGGCGCTTCGAGTCGCCCCCGGACGCGGTGGTCTGCGACGTCCTTTATTGGGACGAGATCGTCTGCCTCGTTCGCCAGGAGCACCCACGGATCAGGGACGCCCTCTCGATGGAGCGCTATCTGGCGGAATCCCATCTCGCCGCGGAATCTCGCCTCTCGATCGAAAGCCCCTTCACCATCGAGGCCCTGCTCGCCGCGGAGGGGATGACGCGTCACGTAGCTTGTAAGGTCGAAAACCTGGCGATGGCGCCCTTTATCGTGGCGCGGACGGACCTGATCGCGACCGCACCGGGTCGCACGATCCGCCCCTTCGCCGAAGGCCTCAATCTGCGCATCCTCCCCCCGCCCTTCCGCGCTCCAGGCTTCCCCCTCCAGCTGGCCTGGCATCGACGCAACGAAGATGACGGCGGCCATCGCTGGATGCGCGAGCGGATCATCGAAATTTTCGCGCAACCCGCTGAAAACTAGGGGGAAATCCTCAAGAGAGCGTCAAGATCGACCCATTTTCTGACGAAATGTCACAAATGCTTTCTCAGCTTGCTCTCATCGCTTTGAGCTCGGTCTCGCTCGCCTTCCTGGCGCTGGCGATCCGGCTCTTTCGGAGCGCCTGGGGAACGGAGCGCCGTGCAGAACTCTTCGTCGGCGTCTTTTTCGCCGCAATCGGTGCTGAGGTGCTGGCCTACGGATTCACCGACCGCGAAGCCGGAATCGGGATCGCGCTCTCCGTCGCCGTCTCTTCCTGCGCCATGCTGGCCTTCGTCCGAACCGTGTTCCGCCCGAACGACCGCTGGGCGCTGATTCTGTCTCTTGTGCTCGGCGCCTCGATCTCGGCGGTCTATATCGTTCCGCATCTCCTCGGTGGGCCGACGCCAGCGATCCGGATCCTCTGGTCGATCTCCCGCTCAACCGCGTTGCTCTGGTCCTTCTTCGAGTGCGCGCGCTACTACGGACTGATGCGTCGCCGCGTCGCGCTCGGACTCGCCGAACCGGTTGTGGCGAACCGCTTCCTGCTCTGGTCCCTCTGGACCGCGGGAACCGCGATGCTCCCGCTTTCGGGCCTCGGCCTGCGACTGCTCGCGCTGACGGGACTCGTCTCGGACTTCACGACGACGCGCGAGCCGACCGCGGGCGCCTTCATCTTCGCAGGCATGCTCTTTATGAGTCTAAGCGTCGCTGCGATCAGCCTCGCGCTCAGCTTCTTCCCGCCGACGGTCTACAAGAATTGGATCACGAATCGAGCCGCGGCTCGACAAGGCGCCTGACTCGCCTCTGCTCATTCCGACCGGGGGTCTCCTTCGATCCCGGCCGCGCCCCTCCACGAGTCGCCCCCTTCGGCTAGCGTCGAAGCGACTTCAAGGAGGATCACATGCGCACCCGCCTACTCGCTCGACCCCTCGCCCGATCGTTCATCTTCATCCTGACGCTCACCTTCGTCTTAACGAGCGCCGGCTGCTCAAGTATCGCCCGCATGCTGATCAGTACGGAAAACGGCGAAGACAACTGGATTATCGTCGAAGGCGTAACCCGCGACGGTGCGACGCTCACGTTCAGCGAAGTCCAGATCGACGGAAATGGCTGGCTCGTGATGCACCCCTTCGAAGAGGGGAAGCCGAACGGCAAGATCTATGTCGGCGCATCCTATGTCGCAGACGGCAACAATCGTGACGTCTCGATCACCCTCGACGAGGAACCCACGACAGGTGACATGTTCATCGTGATGCTGCATAGCGACGTCAACGAGAACAAGGAGTTCGACTTCGTGTTCGTCGATTCCGTCAACGTCCTCGACAAGGCGGTCTTCGAAGGCCTGACCATGATCGCCCACCCGATCGCCGTCCCCTGACCGAACGCCGCCCCTTCGTTAGGCCAGATCAGGCTGGCGTCGCGAGCGGATATGCTTCATTCAGCAAGCGAATGAAGGTTTCGTCGCGGATCGGATCCTCGGGGCGCGGGAGCTTGCCAATTCCGCGCGCCTCGAGATCACGCAGGAGCGTGTCGACGACGTCGTCGAGATCGAGGTCGTCCGCATGCTCGGTCCGAACGCGCGCAGCCTCCCCGTCTTGAAAGACCTCAGCCTTCCAGGAGATGCTCACGCGAATCTCCCGGTCTTCGTAGTGCGTGAGTTCGCGCCCCTTGTCGATCGCGCGCCAGTCTGAGCCCTCGGCGTCGGCGACGAGTTCCACATCGAGGCTCGCCCCCTTGATGATGGGCGAAGCACTCTGACCGATCGGCGCGACGCGATGGAACATGATCTCGTTGTCGCCCACGATGGCGCGATTCGAGAGTGGAGCTTCGATTCGCTTTGAAGGAGATTGGACTCCGTCGGGCCAGTACTCGAACTCGCCCTGCTCCCCTTCGTAGAACCAGGCGACCGCGGTCGCGATCGAGATGCGATGATCCTCGAAAAGACCGGAGCGATGCATCAGATGCAGGAAGGTCACGGGGTATTCCGTGCGGTCGATGCCCCGGAAAGCGGGGACATCGATATGCGCAGGCCCGAGTCCCATCGGGCCCATGACGTTTACGTAAACGATCTGCGGTCGAACCACCTCCGCATCGAAGACCTTATGCGCAGCGTCCGCGAACGCCACATTCGAGAGCACCTCGTCCCCGCCTGGAACAAGCGTCTCCCCATAGGCCCAGTCACCCCGAAACCAGGGAACGACCGAGATCTTCCGGTTGTCCGCGCTGACCGCTGAGAGTTCGCTCTGGTTCGCGACATAACGAATCGTCGGCCAATAGGGGCCGTTCTGTCGGACGAGTCCACGAATCCGATCCGGATCCTCGAATGCACAGGCGATTTCGACGGGCGGACGGGGCTTCTCGAAATGCGCGGACATGATTCGTGCTCCGGTGGGGTTTCGTACGGGGGCCTGCCTAATCCGCGCCTACTCGGACGCGATCGGCTCCCACTGCGGGATCAGCAGCTTCTGCTCCGTTGCTGGATCGACCGCCTCTTCAAAGACGGCCTTCACCTTCTGACCGATCTTGACGCTCGTCGCCTCGCAGTGGACGACATTTCCCTGAACGTTGCAGCCCGGGGCCCCGTCGACTGAGATGATCGCGATCACGTACGGGATCTTGTCCTTGAGCGCGGGATGGATCGGGTGATGCACGAGGGCACAGCTCTCGACCGTACCCGTTCCTTCGCAAGCGCGGAACTCAAGGTTCCACCCCTGGCAGCCATAACAGATGTCATCCGGCGGATGCTGCGCGTGATTGCAGTCCTTGCAGAACTGAATCTGGACCGTCCCCTCGGTAAAGAAGGGCGTGTTGTTCGGGGTCAGATTCGGAAGAATGAAATTGTCTCCGAGATAGCGACTCATCTTGTCTTCTCCGTTCGGCACTCGACGCGATTCGCGTCCGGTCCGAGATTGATTCAAATCCTGAGTTCGGGTGGACGCCTACTAGAGCGCGGGGCCGAAGAGAACCGCGCTGCCCGGCGCGTATCCAGGGCCGCCGACCGCCAGCGAGAGTTCAACGTCCTTCGTCTGGCAAGTCGACTCGCCGCGAACCTGACGCACCGCTTCGACGACCATCTCGAGACCATGGATATAGGCCTCGGCGATGTTGCCGCCGCTCGTGTTGAAGGGAAGCCGAGCATCCGGCCCTTCGAGTGCACCGTCCGCCACGAAGGCTTCGACTTCCTCCGGCTCGCAGTAGCCCATCTCACAAAGTGCCATCAGAACCGGGCCCGTGAAGTTTTCGTAGAGCTGGAGCACGTCGACGTCTGCCGGCTTCACCCCAGCGCGTTCCCAGATCATCTTCCCGACGTTCCCGTAGTACATGTTCGGGAACCAGCGTTCCTGGAAGGCGTTGATGCCGATGTCCGGGCCCTTGCCCTGCGCCGTTGCGATAATTGGAACCGCCTTTCCGGGAAGATCCTTCGCTCGCTCGGGGGTCGTCACGATCACCGCCGCCGCACCGTCATTTTCCATGCAGCAATCGAAGAGATGGAAGGGCTCCACGATCCATCGCGACTCGTGGTAATCCTCGCGGGTGAGCGGCCGACCGTGCCGAACCGCTCGTGGGTTCAGCTGTGCGTTCGCATAACAAGCAAGCGAGATGCTCGCGAGCGCCTCTTGTCCGACACCATGGTCGTGCATCCAGCGATTCGTCTGCAGCGCGCATTCCTGCGCCGGCGTCATCAAGCCGTAGGGCAGGCCCCAGGAAAGACCTTCGGGCGCCATCCCGCTCATCAGCCCCGCACCGGAGCCCAAACGCTGAAACTGTCCCTGGGCGAGCGCGCGAAAGGCAACGACGTAGTCCGCATGCCCCCCGCTCACCGCGGCGTCCGCAAGATGCATCGTCGCCGAGGAGTTGTTGCCACCCCCCGCCCAGGGCGTCGCGGACCATTTGATCTCGCCGAAGCCGAGGGCATCCGCCATACGAAGAGGACTGTTCCGCGTGTCCATATACGAGATCAGCCCATCCAGCTGATTCATCTCGAGACCTGCGTCTTTGGCGGCGTTCTGAACCGCTGTGCAGGCGAGTTGGAACTCGGTGTCGGGAGACCCGCCGTGCTTGTAATACGTCGACTCTCCAACGCCGACGACGACCGCTTGTCCGTGCATGCGAAACTGCTCCTCTTGATTGGCGGGGTGTTCGCCAGGAGTTCAATCTTGGACGATCGAGGCCCTTTCCTCAACCGGCATTCTCGCCTGAGTTCGCGCCCGGATTCACCACTTTTCGACCCAGGGCCGCAGGATCGCTTCGAAGGTCCAGGTCGAACGATGCTGCCTATGTAAATGAAGATAGGTTTCGGCGATATGCACGGGGTCCGCCATATTGTCGTCCACGGTGTCCCCGGCGAGCCAATGCTTCCGACCGCCGTCCTCCTGCTCCCAGCCGATCGCGGCGTCGATCGGACAATGAGCGACGTGAATGCCCTGGGGCATCAACTCGCGCGCCATACTCTGGGCGAGTCCGGCCTTGCCGTGCGAGGCGATCGCGAACGCGCCACTTCTCGGGTAGCCCTTGAAGGCGGCGCTCGCGTTGGTGAAGAGGATCGTGCCGCGATGACCGTCCTCGGGATCCCGTGCGGCGAGCATGCTTCGGGCAGCGGCCTGCCCGACCAGGAAGGCGCTGAATGCGGAGTTCTGCAGCGTCGCGAGTGCGTGCTTCGGCTCCGCCTCGGTAATGGATTTTCCGAAGATGCCGCGGACACGACCATCGATGTTATGCACAACGAGCTTCGGTCGACCGACGTCGCTTTCGACGGATTCGAAGAGCGCTGTCACTGAATCCGGATCCGCGGCATCGCACGCATAACGGCGCACACCGTGATCCTGCTCGAGCGCTTCGAGCACAGGCTTGTCGGGCGTGCGCGCCGCGATCGCGACCGTCATCCCCTCGGCCGCAAAAAGACGCGCACAGCTCGCACTGACGCCAGGACCGCCGCCGACGATCAAAGCAACCTCGGTTCCGTCTCGACCTGCGTCCTGCTCTCCCGACATCTCTGATCCTCCGGCGGGCTGTTCACCCACCTTTTAAGCGGCGCGTCCGAAGCATCGCCCCCAGTGCTGGGCTTGCCAAGGACGGTCTCGCCGGCGCTGAGGGGTCAAACCGCAGACCGACTCGGGTTCAGACCCACTCTCTGGCCTCCGCCGCCCGATCCGGTTATCTATCCGCGCCCCGGCACTCGAATGCAGCACCGGGATCTCGGCTGAACGAGGAATTAACGAGCGGCGCAGGACAAGCGCGCTCGGGTGAAGGAAATCAATATGGGACTCCTGGATGGCAAGGTGGCAATCGTGACGGGCGCCGGCGGCGGACTCGGCCGCGCACATGCGCTTCTTCTTGCAAGCGAGGGTGCGGCGGTCGTCGTCAACGACCTCGGCGGATCCGTCGACGGATCGGGCGAAGGTTCTCGCGTCGCCGATCAGGTCGTTGCGGAGATCGAAGCCGCCGGCGGTCGCGGACTTGCCAATTTCGGTTCGGTCACGAATGCCGAAGACGCCCAGGCCATGGTCGATGCGGCAGTCGAAACCTTTGGTCGACTCGACATCCTGATCAACAACGCCGGCATTCTTCGCGACAAGAGCTTCAAGAAGATGAGCGAAGACCTTTGGGATCCCGTCGTCGAAGTCCATCTCAAGGGCACCTACCATCCGACTCGCGCCGCCTACAACAAGATGGTCGAACAGGGCGAAGGCGGTCGCATCATCATGACGAGTTCAACCTCCGGCCTGATCGGCAACTTCGGACAGACGAACTACGGCGCAGCCAAGGCGGGGATCGCCGGCTTCATGCGATGTCTGGCCATCGAAGCGAAGAAGGCGAGCGTCACGGTCAACGTGCTCGCGCCCAACGCCTACTCGCGCATGACCGCAAGCCTCTTCCCGGAAGGCAGTGAAGCCAAGTACGCCCCCGAGAAGGTCTCCCCTGCGATCGCATGGCTCTGCTCCGACGAAGCAGCCAACATCACGGGCAAGCAATTCGTGATCAGTGGCAACCGCGTCTCCCTTCTCTACCCCGCCGCCTATCGCATCGCCGACAACGATGATGCGGACGCGGTTTGGACGCCCGACGAAATCGGCCAGAAGATTCAGCAGTCGCTCAAGGACTGGCCCGAAGCAGCAAACGTTCCGGAACTGATCTTCTAGATCAAATCCGATCGGAATGACGGCTGTCGCGTGCCTGGCCGGGCACGCGGCAGCCTCGATTCCGCGTGCGGCAGCGGCCTCCTCGGAGCGGTAGACTTTTTGACGGTAGACGAGTCGAAACCAGGAGCCTCCGATGGAAACCGAAACCAGCCGCAAGATCGTCCTCGACTACTTGTCCGCGCAAGGCCGCGGCGACGGCGCCCGGATCGCCGAGCTACTCGCTGACGATGTCGTTTGGCGAATGCCCGCGTCCTCGGGGATCCCGAGCCCTCAGAGTCGCGCCGAAGTTCTGCAGATGATGGACGAAGTCGGACCGAAGTATTTCGATCTCCCCACCATGAAGGTCGAGATCAAATGGATCATCGCCGAAGACGACAAGGTCATCGTTCGGCAACGCTCGCAAGGCAAAGCCGCAAACGGCCGCGACTACGACAACGAGTACGTCTGGGTCTACGTCTGCCGCGACGGACAGATCGCCGAGATCGAAGAACACGTCGACACCAAGAAATTCTCTGAAATCGTCCTGGAGTAGTTCCTGGAGCAGGCCTTATGCGACACCTGATCGACGACTTCCAGATCTATCCCGGCGACCATTGCGGCAGCGTCGCGATGCGCGGGCTGCTCGACTACTACTGCAACCTCAAGCTTCCCGAGGCGGCCGTGTTTGGCCTGGGTGCGGGGGTCGCCAGCATTTTCATGAGCGGCCCAGCGATGGATCCGCCCCTTGTTCTCTTCGGCCGCACGCTCAGCATGGAAGTCGACCTTGGTCAGAACCTCGGCATTGACTATCACGAACAAACCGAAGCGGACGACGACGAAGCTTGGCGCGTCGTACGTGAAGAGACTCTCGCCGGGCGCCCCGTCATGCTCTCCGGCGACATCTTCTATCTCGATTATCGCGACTACAAGGTTCACTTCCCAGCCCATCGCTTCATCCTGCTCGGCTTCGATGACGACGCGGAACAAGCGTATATCGGGGACCGAATCCGCGACGAACCAGAGACCTGCTCCCTCGGCGCCGTCCGCCGGAGCCGCAATGCTCCCGTCGGCATTTCCAGCGAGAACCTCTGGGGCTCCTTTCGGGACACGCAGGTAGGGACCGACCTCCGAACCGCCGCTGAGCGCGCGATTCGCCAATGCGCGCGGGGCATGCTCGAGCCTCCGGATCTTCCTGCGGAGCAGAAGGCCTTCGTATCGGTCGGAGTCGAGGCGACGCGTAAATACGCCGCGGCTCTACCCGCCGTTCACGGACGTGAGGACGCGCAATCGATCGCGAGCTTCAACGCGAGTTGTCTCGAGAAGTTCGGGAACGGGGGCGGTAATTTTCGCCGACTTTACGCGGGCTTCCTTGAATGGGCGCGGGAGCTAGATCCCAAGCTCGTTCCCGCAACGGCGCCGGGCCTCGCCACCGAGGCCGCGGATGCCTGGACCGCGGCGAGCGCGGCGCTCTTCCGTGCCTCCGATGCGCCCGACGATCCCGCCCCCTATCGAGAAGCGGGGGCACACGTCGAGCGAGCCGCTGAAATTGAGTCGACACTCTTCGTACAGCTCGCCGAAACCGTCGGCTAGAACGCTCAAGAAAACGCAGCGGTCAGCGCTCCGAACCGCTCCCGGTACTGCTCTGCGCCTGAAGTGCCGCAAGCTCGCGAATCGTTTCCGCATGGCCCGGCTCGAGACGGAGCGCCTGATTGAAGGCACCACGTGCCGCGTCGATGTTCCCCTTGGCGGCATGTGCCTTGCCTAACAGGACGTAGCTCCCGACGAAGCGCGGGTAGCGTTTCCGGAGCTGGCGGGCGGCCATGAGGAATTCGTCCTTCCGCCCGAGATGTTCGAGAAGGATGGCCCCGGTCACGAGCGAACGCCTAAGCGCGCGCGCCGCTCGGGCATAATTCGGTGACTCGACGAGGGCGCGAGCGAATTGCTCTTCGGCGAGACGACGATATTCAAATGATTGAGAGACAAGCGGCGCCGCTTCATCGTCCTGGCCTGCCTTGAGTAGAAAATCCGCGCTCGTCCAGAAACCTTCGCTCTTCGTCAAGTAGCCAACGCCCATGTTGACGTACCGTACGCCCATGTTTTGATCGATCAGATCGAGCTGTGTAATCGGGATGAAGATGGCGAGTGCGATCACCGGCGCGATCAGCCTTTTCCAGGCCTGCACACGAAAGAGCCGAACGCCTTCAACGACCGCGAAGGCCGCCAGAATGATCAGCGCCGGCACGATCGGAAGACGCAATCGCGAGAGATTGAAGAAGAGCACGATCCCCGCGGAATACGTCACGACGAAAAGCGCCAGGACGATGACCAGTGGCCTTCGGTAGGAAAGGAGAAGGCCCGCCATCGCGAGGGGGAGAACGAAGGCGAAACCCGGGAGGGGAAGCGCAAGCAATCCGCCGACCTCGCGCTTGAAATAGTCGAAGCTCGCGTTGTCAGGAATTTCGTATCCGTTCAGAAGGACGAGAATCTTCTTTCCGCTATGCACGAGGAAACGCGCAGGATCCGCCGTGATCTCGGCGAAACCTTCTTTCAGCCAGAAGTTCGAGATTTCGCTCGGCTTCATATCGTCACGTCCGGTTCGCCTTCGCGCTTCGTTCGAGAAGTCGCTCTCCTCGAAGACCGGATTCGGCCGCAAGAAGGGTGGGGCTTCGTAGGCGCCGGTCTGCGCGCCGTCGAAATGACCGATATAGAAATTCTGTCCCGCCTGACTGTTCAGCAAGACAAGGTCGTCACCGACGACATAGTTTCGAATCGACACGGGCAGAATCGCAGCCAAGAGTCCGGCCGCGAGAAGAATTCCGGAAAGCCACCGTCGGCCGAGATCGCCCTTTCCCTGGATCAGAATCCAGAGCCCGAGCGCCGGCGCGAAGAGCAACGAGTTCCCTCGCGTGAGCGCCGCCAAGCCGAGAAAGATGCCCGCCGGAATCCATCGCGCGGGTCGATCCGCGTCCGCGGCGCGCAATACAAAGTGCAGCGCGGCGACCATCAGAAAAATCATCAGCGGCGCTTTCAACAGCAGCGCCGAATAGTAGAAGAAGATCGAATAGGTCGCGGCGATTCCGCCGGCGACGAGCGCGGTCGGTCCATCGAACACGCGCCGAGCGACGACCATCAGGAGCACGGCAGAACATGCGTCGAGTGCCGCTTGTGCGAAGAGCACGAAGATCGAGTCTTCCGGAACCACGGCATAGACGAGAGCGAGAAAGAAGGGGTAGAGCGGATCGAGGTAGTAGACGGCCTCGCCGAGCCAATCTCCCTCGAGAATCTGCAGGGCCCGGGCGCGATAGGCCTCGGCATCGATCACGGGGATACGGACCGCGGGATGCGACCAAGCCTGCCAGATATAGAGCGCCCGCAGCGCGAAGGCGAAGACGCCGACCCCGATCAGCACGCGAAGATCGACCGAGTCTCCCGCGGAGGTACTCGCGCGATCGACGACGTCGTGCGACTCGGGATCCGGCTCGGTATTCACGGCGTCGCTCAACGTTGAAGGTCTCCGCCCTGCTCGGGCTCGTTCGGGAGTCACGGCCGCTTCGGCCAGGGGGCGACCTTAGGTATACCGCAGCGCGTCCGTCGCCCGGGGCCATCCACCACCATTCGTCCGTCTTTCATACATCGGCCATCCGACGCGATGCTGGAGTGGGTCTCGACCAGCGCTCAGGGTAGACTCGTGCGACATGCAGGCCCGTCACGCCGACATCCTCTCGCTCGTCCTGCTCGTCGTCCTCACGACCGCCTATCAGCTGATCTTTTTGCATGACGGGATCGGCCTGATCGACGAAGGCCACCTCGCCAACGCGGCTCGACGAATCGCGATGGGCGAAGTGCTCTACCGCGATGTCTATACGGTCTACCCACCCGCGAGCTTCTATGCGGTCTCCGCCCTCTTCGACCTCTTCGGAACGAGCCTGACGGTCGTTCGTGCTTTTCATGCAGCGATGACCGTGGCCCTCGCCGTGACGGCTTTCGGTGTGGCAAGGCTTTTGGTTGCGCGGCCCTGGGCGCTGCTGGCGGCCCTGCTGATCGGACTGACGGGTTGGGAAGCGATTCTCGAGCGATGCCACTACGCCTACCTCTATTCCGTCTTTCCGATCGCCGCCCTCGGATTGCTTGCCAGGACGCTCCGGGATGGCGGCGATCTCAGCCGTGAACGAAATGCGCTGCTCTGCGTCGGTGTTCTCGCGGGATGGACCCTCGCGTTTCGACTCGTCCCCTTCGTCGGATTGAGTGCTGCGGCGATCGTGATGATCGCGGTTCAGACCCGTTCCCTTACAGAGACGACCGGGCGGCTTCTCTACTTGATCGCCGGCGGACTGCTGATCGTGATTCCGATCGGGGCTGCGTTCGCGTTCGCCGGAGCGGGCACCGACTTTGTCCACGCCGTCTTCTGGACCTCGTTCCAGCAATACCTGGGCGGCGGCGAGTTGAATCTGCCCTTCCCCAACCTGCGGCTCGCCCCCGACGCATGGACGCAGGCGGCGCTCGGACGGCTCTTCCGCAATTGGGAGTTCTATCTCCCGCTTGGGATCTATCTCGCTGCCCTTGTGGATGGTGCCCGCAAGGTACGCAGCACCTCGATCATCGGGGCCGATCCGAAGGCGCCCCTTCGACTCGCCCTCGTCACGTTCGGCGCGATTCTTTTTCTCCGCGCGACGGGGCGCTCCGACTACTACCACCTCGCTCCGGTTCTGGCGCCTGCGTACTTGTTAGGCGCCGATTTTCTGGCGCGTGGCTGGGCACGTCTCGAGTCCGGACGGGCCAACCAACTCGCCGCACTTCCCGTCGCCGCCTTGCTGCTCACGTCCCTCTGGCTCCATGACGTCGCCGGTGCAGCGAGGCGAGCTGGGGAAACCGAGAGCCGCGTCGAGCTCGCGATCGGTGGCCCCCGAATCGACCGAAACAGCGCACTCGACGACCTTGTCGTTGATCTTCGTGCGCGAACCGACGAGGATGAGGCGATCCTCGTTCTCCCCTGGTACCCCGTCCTCTATTTTCTGGCTGAGCGCCCCAACCCGACACGGTTCGATTGGCTCTTTCCGGGCTATCTGACCTCGGATGCGGATCGGGAAGCGATCATCGATGCCATCACGGGTTCAGACGTACGAACCCTCGTGTACAACCCCGCGGCCATCGATGGGTTGGCGGATCGACGTCTCGCCGCTTTTGAACCCGCGATCGACCGGGCGATCCGTCAGCATTTTCGACCCGTCAAGAAGTTCGGGCGCTTCGTGGTCATGCAGCGCGTCGGCGCGGGCCAGCGTCGGCCTCGACGAAATTAGGCGAGACGCGCGGAACCCGATGCGACCAGGGATGCACGCACGACAGAACTGAATTCCGAGTTGCATTGAGCAACGAGTGAGGGCTTGATTGATGTCCGTAGTGCGATCCCCGATAGCCTGGTCCGGATTACTCACCCTCGCGCTCCTCCGAATGGCGCTCCAGCTCTACGGGACGACGGTCCCAGGCTACGGGCTCATGAGCGACGAACTCTACTACCTCGACTCCGCCCATCGTCTCGCATGGGGCTTCGTCGATCATCCCCCGCTCAGCGTCGCGTTGCTCACCCTGCTGGAACCCATCTTGGGCGAGTCGCTTCTTGGGCTGCGATTCGTGGCGAGCTTATTCACGACCGCCTCGCTGATTTTGGTAGGACTGATCGCCCGTGAGCTCGGAGGGGGCCGCGGCGCCCAATGGCTCGCGGCGGGCCTCGTCTCCGCGAGCCCGGTCCTGCTAGGCGTTTCGAGTTTCTACTCGATGAACGTCATCGACATCGCTCTCACCTCCTCGGCGACCTACTGCGTCGTCCGTCTCGTGAATGGCGATGGGTCGAAAACGTGGTGGGCGCTCGGCGTCGTGCTCGGCCTCGGACTCCTTAACAAGTACAGCATGTCTTGGTTCGGGTTCGGGCTCGCTATCGGCATCCTCGCGACCCCCTATCGCAAGTGGGTGGCGACACCCGGCCCGTGGATCGCCGCCGCCATCAGCGCCCTGATCTTCCTGCCCCATCTCTTCTGGCAGTGGCAGAACGGATTTCCGAGCGCGGAGTTTCTGACCAACGCCGCGACCCTCAAGGTCGAGCCCCAATCCCCCCTCGACTTTCTGAGCGCGCAGCTCCTGGCGATCAATCCAATCCTCTTCCCCATCTGGCTGGCCGGTCTCGCCTGGCTCTTCATCACAGAGAAGGCGCACTCCTACCGAATCCTCGGTTGGATCTTCGTCACCGTTCTCGTCATCCTGATGGCCTCGGGTAGCGCACGTATCTACTACCTCGGACCGTGTTATGCGATCGTCGCAGCGGGGGCCGCGGCCGCCGTCGAGTCCTGGACGCGCCAACGAAGATGGGTCATGCCGACCCTTGGCGCCGTCGCCGCACTTTCGACCCTTGCCGTGCTGCCCTTCTCGGTCCCCCTCTTCTCCGGGGAACAGGTCCGTGGACTCTTCGCCGAGAGCGGACGCGAAATGCCGAAGGACACCGATGGCGGGCATGCCACGATGCCTTCGCATCTCGCACTTCAACATCACGCGCGCCCGACCCTCGTCGCTTTTGAACAAGCCCTTGGCTCGCTGGCCGAAGAAGAGCGCGAGCGCGCCGGGATTCTGACCGACACCTTCGGATCGGCGGCCGCCGTCAATGTGCTGGGTCGCGATCGCCTCCCCGGCGCGATCGGTGTCCAGAATCAATACTGGTTATGGGGACCGGGGGACGAGGACGGAGACATCCTGGTCGTCCTCTGGCGACATAACCGAGTCGGCCTGCTCCACGAAGGCTGGGAGGACGTTCGGGAACTCAGCCCTATCGAATGCTCCGACTGCGGCCCCTTCCTGACTCGCGACCGCACACTCTTCATCGTGAAGTCGCCGCGGCTCCCCCTCGCGGAACTCTGGCCGAAGCTCAAATACTTCAGGTAGCCGCCCGAGGAGTACAGTGGCAGCTCTCGGGAGAGACCGTCGCTAAGCTCCCGACGCTCGGCCGGCACACGGCCCAAGGGAGAGCGTCGTGCGAACCTTTCTACTCCTTCTACTCGCAATCATCCTCCTCGCAGGAGCGGGTGGCGTCGTTCTCTATCAGGCGGGCGGCGGCGCCTTCGGAACGCCCGTCTCCGCGGGGATGCCGACCGAGCTCGACAGCGAAGACAGTTCGCCGGCCACGAGGGTCGGCGACAAGATTCGACGACAAACGGAAATCGCCCGGAAGCTCGATCTGCATGATCCCAAGCAGATTCTCTTCGGCGACCTCCACGTGCATAGCTCGTTTTCCGTCGACGCCTTCCAGCTCACGCTTCCGATGGCGGGGGGCGAAGGGCTCCATCCCGTCGCCGACGCATGCGACTACGCGCGCTTCTGCGCCGACCTCGACTTCTGGTCGATCAACGATCACGCGGCCTCGCTCACGCCTCGACGATGGCAGGAAACGATCGATACGATTCGCGCTTGCAACGACCTCGCCGTCAGCGACGAGCGAAGCGAACCCGACCTCGTGTCCTTTCTCGGCTGGGAATGGACGCAGATGGGATCGACGCCGGACAACCACTACGGCCATAAGAACGTCATCCTGCGCGACCTCGCCGACGACAAGATTCCCACCCGACCGATCGCGGCCGCACCGCCACCCGGCGTGCCCTCGACCTTCGACACCGGTGATGGAAACGGGGGGCGACTGCTTCTCGGGCTCGGCGCCTTCGCCATGGAGAGCGGACACGACCTGATCGCCCAGCTTCACGAGATCCAGTCGGTCGATCGATGTCCCGCAGGCGTTCCCGTGCGCGACCTGCCTAACGACTGTGCCGAGGCGGTCGGCACCCCCGGCGAACTCTTCGAGAAACTCGACGACTGGGACATCGCCTCCACCGTCATCCCTCACGGCACGGTCTGGGGCATGTACACCCCCGCCGGCTCAAGCTGGGCAAAGCAGCTCACGCCCGAACAGCACGATCCGAACCGACAGGTCCTCGTCGAGATCTACTCGGGTCATGGCAGCGCCGAGGAGTACCGACCCTGGAAAGCCGTCGAGATCGCAGCGGATGGATCGCGCAGCTGTCCCGCACCGAGCCACGGATACACACCTTCATGTTGGAAGGCCGGGGAGATCATTCGCGATCGATGCGCGAACGAGGGGTCGAATCCGTCCGAATGTGAGGCGCGTGCGATCACAGCCCGCCAGAACTTTGTCGATGCCGACCGAAACGCCGGCCCGTGGACGGTTCCCGGAATCAAGCCCCACGAGTTGGGTGGAGCCGGGCAATGCCTCGACTGTTTCCAACCCGCCTTCAACTACCGCCCCCAGAGCAGTGTTCAATACATGCTGGCCCTCGGACGTCCCGCAGCCGACGCGGCAGCGCGTAACTTCCGATTCGGCTTCATCGCCGCCAGCGACAACCACACGGCGCGACCGGGCACAGGCTACAAGGAAGTCGCGCGCCGGGAATTCACCGACGCTCGGATGGCGGAGATCGCCAAGAACGATCTCGTCACCCGCCATATCCGTCCCGTCGCGGCGGAATCCGAAGCGTTCCCGATCGAAGAGAATGTCCCGAGCGTCGCCTTCCTTGAAGCCGAGCGCGGCGGCTCCTTCTTCTTGACCGGAGGGCTCGCGGCAGTTCACTCCCCGAGCCGCGACCGCGGCGAGATCTTCGATGCCTTTGAGCGACGAGAGACCTACGGAACGAGCGGCCCGCGCATCCTTCTCTGGTTCGACCTGCTCGACCCGAATGCTCCCGGCGGC